>FWWL01003736.1_pt1 | contig 26990 bp, 20 predicted proteins | sample 2228331 | NCBI WGS metagenome assembly FWWL01 (sample SAMEA103939775, study PRJEB20133) | metagenome
TCGCGCCCAGCGCCAGCAGGCCGAGCGCCGCGCTGCCGCCGGCCAGCATGTCGCGGCGCGAGAGCGGTTGCGCGCGCCCGGTCATCCTTCGAGGTGGCGGCGGGTGGAAATCTCCGCGCTGGCATAGGCTTCCTGGCGGTGCGCGCACCAGTAGCGCAGCATGTCGAGCGGGATCTGCATCCCCGATACGGCGCAGACGACATGATCGCCCGGCGAAAGCTGGCGAAACCCGCCGGGCAGGTAGTGAAGGCGCGCAAGGCGGCCGGATTGGGACATCAACATGCGCCCAATGTAGCTTTAGGTGTCGTTCAGAACAATTCCTGTTGTCCTGCCGGCGGGGCAGCCGGACGCGGCTTCGGCGCGGGCCGCCGGACCGGCGCTGTGGCGTCCGCCGTGGTCACGTCCAGCACGCCATCGGCAAACTTGAGCGTGAGTTCGCGCGTTTCCTGCGCGCTGTGCCGGTCCTTGACCAGCGCCCCGGCGCGGTCGGTAACCAGCACATAGCCGCGTTGCAGCGGTGCTTCGGGGTCAAGCGAGCGGCGCAGCCGGTCGAGCGCGACAACCTTGCCGCGCGCATGCTCGATCCGTTGCAGCACGGCTTCGGGGCGCAGCCGGTGGGCGGCAAGGCGTTCGCGCGCCCGCTCCACCCGCGCGGTGAGCAGCGCCGGGCGCAAAGCCCCGGCGTGGCGGGAAAGCAGCGCGGCGGCAATCTGCGTGCGGTGGCCCAGCGCGCGGCGCAGCCGGTCGCCCAGATCGTCGAGCCGCTGCGCCTGCCCCTGCAACAGGGCCTGGGGTTGCGGCAGACGCTGGCTGCGCGCATCGAGCCGCTCTTTCGCCTGCGCGAGCATGCGCCCGCTGGCGCGGCGCTGGCGGGCGTTGAGATCGGCCACGAAAGCGGCCAGTTCGGCATGGACCGGGACAGCCAGCTCCGCCGCGGCGGTGGGGGTGGGCGCGCGCAGATCGGCGGCAAAATCGCACAGCGTGGTGTCGGTTTCATGGCCGACCGCGCTGATTACCGGAATCGTCGATTCGGCCACCGCGCGCACGACATCTTCTTCGTTGAAGGACCACAAGTCCTCGATCGAGCCGCCACCCCGCGCGACGATCACCAGATCGGGCCGGGGAATCGCCCCACCTGCGGGCAGGGCCGAAAAGCCGCGCACCGCCTGCGCCACCTGCGCGGCCGCGCCCTGGCCCTGCACCAGCACTGGCCAGACGATCACCCGGCTGGGGAAACGATCGTTCAGGCGGTGCAGGATATCGCGGATCACCGCGCCGGTGGGGGAGGTGACCACGCCGATCACCCGCGGCAGGAATGGCAGCGCCCGCTTGCGCGCGGGATCGAACAGCCCCTCGGCTTCCAGCCGGGCCTTGAGCCTGGCCAGCAGGGCGAGCAGCGCGCCTTCGCCCGCGATCTCCATCCGGTCGATCACGATCTGGTAATTGGAGCGGCCGGGATAGGTCGTCAGCTTGCCGGTGGCGATCACTTCGACGCCGTCTTCCGGGCGGAAGTTCAGGCGCTGGACATTGCCGCGCCATATCACCCCGTCAAGCCGCGCGCCTTCGTCCTTGAGCGCGCAATAGAGGTGGCCCGAAGCCGCGCGCTTGACCCCGGAAAGCTCCCCGCGCACCCGCACGAAGCCGAAGCGATCTTCCACCGTGCGCTTGAGCAGGGCGGAAATCTCGGAAATCGAAAGGGCCGGAGCGTTGTCCCCGGCCGATTCCCTCGCTAACAGCCCGCCGGACGGATTGCTGTCGTCATCGTCATAGGGCGCGGAAGGGAAAGCCATGAATATCCTGCTGCTGGGATCGGGTGGGCGCGAACATGCCCTGAGCTGGAAGCTGGCGCAATCGCCGCTGGTGGACAAGCTGCACGCTGCGCCGGGCAACCCCGGCATTGCCGAGCACGCCCGGATCGCGGTGCTGGACCTGACCGACCACGCCGCCGTCGTGACATTCTGCGAAGCGCAGCGGATCGGCCTGATCGTGGTCGGCCCCGAAGCGCCGCTGGTCGACGGGCTGACCGATTCGCTGCGCGCGGCGGGCTTTTCCGTGTTCGGGCCAAGCCGCCTCGCCGCGCAGCTTGAAGGGTCCAAGGGCTTTACCAAGGATCTGTGCGCGCGCGCCGGAATCCCCACCGCCGGATACGTGCGCACCCGTTCGCTGGACGAGGCGCGCGCTGCGCTGACCCGCTTTGGCGCGCCGGTGGTCATCAAGGCCGACGGGCTTGCTGCGGGCAAGGGCGTGGTCGTGGCGATGACCATGGACGAGGCGCAGGCGGCGGTCGATGACATGTTCGACGGCGCGTTCGGCGCGGCGGGTGCGGAAGTGGTGGTCGAAGAGTTCATGGCGGGCGAGGAAGCCAGTTTCTTTGCGCTGACCGACGGGGCCACCATCGTGCCCTTCGGGTCGGCACAGGACCACAAGCGCGTGGGCGATGGCGATACCGGGCCGAATACCGGCGGCATGGGCGCCTACAGCCCGGCGCGGGTGCTGACGCCGGAACTCGAAGCGCAAGTGCTTTCGCGCATCATCGCGCCCACGGTCAAGGCGATGGCCGACGCAGGCATGCCTTATTCGGGCGTGCTCTATGCCGGTCTGATGCTGACCGAGGAAGGGCCGAAGCTGATCGAATACAACGCCCGCTTCGGCGATCCCGAATGCCAGGTGCTGATGATGCGGCTGGAAAGCGATCTGGCCGAACTGCTGCTGGCCTGCGCCGACAACAAGCTGTCCGCCATCGCGCCGCCGCGCTTTTCGCCCGACGTGGCGATGACCGTGGTCATGGCCGCGCAAGGCTATCCGGGCACGCCGAAGAAGGGCGGGCGGATCGACCATATCCCCGCGGCCGAAGCAGGCGGGGCCAAGGTGTTCCATGCCGGAACCACGCTGTCGGGCGACGGCGTGCTGTCGGCCAGCGGCGGCCGCGTGCTCAATGTCACCGCGCGCGGGGCCAGCGTGAAAGCCGCGCGCGATGTTGCCTATGCCGCGGTCGATGCGATCGGCTTCCCCGAAGGATTCTGCCGCCGCGATATCGGGTGGCGCGAGATCGAGCGGGAAGAGGCGGAGGCCTGAGCGCCCGTCCTGAGCGCCGCGATCGGGGGCATGCGGCGTTCAGATCACGCCGCCAGCCTCCATGTCCGCCAGTTCCGCCGCGCCAAGGCCCAGCAGTTCGCCATAGATTTCGGCGTTGTGCTGGCCGACTTTTGAGGGTGCGGGGCGGCGCACGGTGCCGGGGGTTGCGGAAAAGCGCGGGAAGCTGGACTGCATCTTCAGCGGCCCGAAGCGTTCCGTCTCTACCTCGATGATCGCCCCACGCGCCTTGAAGTGCGGGTCTTCCAGCATGTCCGGGGCGCGATAGACACGCCCGGCGGGGATGGAATATTCGATCATCAGCGCATCGACTTCCGCCATCGTCAGGGTGCGTGTCCAGGCGTTGATCAGGTCGTCCAGCTCGCTCTGGTGCTCGCCGCGCGCAAGATGCGTGGCATAGCGCGGATCGTCGCCCAGTTCGGGCCGCCCCATCGCCTGCGCCAGCCGTTTCCACAGCGAATCCTTGTTGGCGCCGATCATGAACTCGCCGTCCTTGCAGCTATAGACGTTGGACGGGGCAATGCCCTTGAGCACCGAACCCGACCGTTCGCGGATGATGCCCATGCGATCGTATTCGGGGACAAGACCCTCCATCACCTGCAGCACCGATTCATACAGCGCGGCGTCGATCACCTGGCCGCGCCCGGTGCGTTCGCGTTCGTGCAGCGCGGCCAGCACGCCCATGCAGCCATAGGTCGCGGTCAGGGTATCGCCGATCGAAATGCCCATGCGGCTGGGCGCGCGGTCGGGCTCGCCGACGATATAGCGCCAGCCGCCCATCGCCTCGCCAATGCCGCCGAACCCGGCACGGTCGGAATAGGGGCCGGTCTGGCCATAGCCCGACATGCGCGCGATGATCAGGCCGGGCTGTTCGGCCAGCAGCGTGTCCGGGCCAAGCCCCCAGCGTTCCATCGTGCCGGGCTTGAAGTTCTCGATCAGCACATCGGCATGGGCGATCAGCCGCCGGACCAGCGCCTGTCCTTCGGGAACGCGCAGGTTGGCGCTGACCGAACGCTTGTTGCGCGCGATCACTTCCCACTGCACCTTTTCCGCGCCCTGTCCCCATTCGCGCATCGGATCGCCGGTGACGGGCGGCTCCACCTTGATGACATCGGCGCCCATGTCACCCAGCAACTGGCCGCAGAACGGACCGGCCAGCAACTGGCCAAGTTCGACCACGCGGATATCGCGCAGGGCGCCGGGGTTCGTGGTCGGCATCGTCATTGCGCCGCCTCCAGCAGGGGCCATTCGGGCTGGACCGGCGCGGGCAGGCCGGTTTCCGCCAGGCAGTTCGCGCGCAGCGCGGCGATGCCGGGGCCATAGTCGAACAGCGGCAATTCGCCGCGCGATGCGCGCAGCGATGCGCGCAGGGCCTCGGTGGCGGCGGAATCGACCGTGCCATCGGCGGCGGCCACGACGCCATAGGCGCGCGCACCGTCCGGGGTGACCAGCCCCTGCACGATCTCCTTGCCCACCAGCGCCGCATCGCGCGCCAGCGGATCGCCCCAGCCGCCACCGCCCCAGGTGATGAAGTGCAGCATGTCGCCTGCTTCGACTTCGATATCCTCAACCTTGTTGCCAACGATGGTCTGCGTCCCATCGGGCTTTTCCAGTATCTTGCGCGCCCGTGCGCCCGGTGCGCCGCCGTTCACGCCCCACGGCGGCACGAACCAGCGGTCGTCGTGGATGGCTATCGTGCCCTTCGACAGGAAGCGGTAGGTCATGCGGATGCCGTTGCCGCCGCGGTGAAGCCCGGCGCCGCCCGAATCCGGTTCGCATTCATAGCGTTCGATCACCATCGGGAAGTAGCGTTCGAGGAACTCGTTGGGGACGTTGGTAAAGCCCGGCCACAGCGAATGGCCGTCCGGCCCGTCGCCCATCGGGCGGCCGGGGATTCCGCCAAAGCCGATCTGGAAAAGCTGGAACCATTCGCCGTCCTTGCCGGGACGCTCATCGTTGCCCGCATAGAACAGGTGCGGGCTGGACGAGAACCCGGCGGCGTTGAGGAACTCCGGCGTCTTCTGGCCGAGCAGGCCGCCAAGGATATCGAAGATGCGGCCCAGCGCATGGGTGCGCCCGGAAAGCGCGGCCGGAAACCGGGGCTTGAGCAGCGATCCTTCGGGGATGCGCACGTCGATCAGATCGTAAAACCCGTCGTTGAACAGGATCTGCGGGTCGAACACCATGATCATGTAGATGCCGAAGAACATCTTGAACATGTTTTCGTTGAGGAAGAAGTTGATCGAGGCGACCGATTGCGGGTCGGTTCCCGCAAAGTCGAGCACGACCTTCTCGCCCTCGCGCCACATTGTGCATTTGATCCGGTAGGGGCCAAAGCCCATGCCATCGTCGCAGATGTAATCCTCGAAGCTGACCGGGTCTTCGGCAATGGCCATGGCGATCAGCGCCTTCATCGCGCGGTGGTTGCGCGCCAGCAGTTCCTGGGTGGCGGAGACATAGACATCATCGCCAAAGCGATCGGCCATTTCGACCACGCGCCGTGCCGCCACCCGGCAGGCGGCGATCAGCGCGTTGAGATCGGCGGCGCACCAGTCCGGCTTGCGTGTCTGGTGCATGACGAGGCGGACAAGGTCTTCGTTGTATTCGCCCTTTTTCCAGATCTTGACCGGGGGGATGCGCACGCCTTCCTCGAAGATCGAGCGGGCGTTGATCGGCATCGAGCCGACGACCTTGCCGCCGATGTCGCTCTGGTGCCCGAACATCGAGGTATAGGCGATCAGCCGCCCGTCCTTGAACACCGGCAGCAGCACCAGCCAGTCGTTGGAATGGCTGATCGCGCCATCGACCGAATAGGGATCGGACAGGAAGATCATGTCCCCGTCCTCCAGCGTCCCCGCGTAGTTTTCCAGAAACCCGCCGATGAACGAGCCGAACTGGCCGACGATCATCTTGCCGGTGTGGTCGGCGATCAGCGGAAAGGCATCGCCCTGTTCGCGGATACCCGGCGACATTGCCGTGCGCACCAGCGTGGCGTCCATTTCGATCCGCGCATTGCGCAGCGCATTTTCAATGATGTCCAGCGTGACCGGGTCGATCGGCACGCGGGTGAAGGGGGTGGTGTTGGTCTGGACAATGGTTGCGGGCATGGGTTGCGCCTCCTCAGGCCAGATTGATCAGGATGTTGCCGACAGCATCGACCGTACCGGTGCAGCCGCTCTCTATCAGCGTCGTGGAATCCATTTCGCATACGATCGCCGGGCCGGGGATCACGTCTCCGGCGCGCAGCCTGGCGCGGTCATAGATCACCGCGGCCTGTTCGCGCCCGTCCATCCACAAGATGTGGTCGCGCATTTTCGCGGCAACCGGATTGCCATCGCCCTTTTCGATCTGCGCCGCCGGCAGATCGAGCGCGCGGCCCATGGCGACCGCGCGCAGGTTCACGATTTCGTGCGGGGTGTCCATGTTGAAGGTGAACAGGCGTTTGTGTTCGGCATCGAAGCGGGCGAGGATACCGGCAACGCCATCGCTGGATAGCACGTCGGCGGTGATCGTCAGCGGCACTTCGAACGCCTGCCCGGCATAGCGCACGTCAACTTCGAAGGCGGTGCTGATCTCGTCTTCGGGCACGCCATCGCCGACCAGTTCGGCGCGGGTCTGCGCGGCCATTTCTTCCAGCACGGCTATAAGGTCCGCCGCTTCGGTCTGGCTGGCAAGGCGGCTGAACGAACGCGCGGTTTCCGTCCGCATGCGCGTGGTCGCATCGCCCAGCGCGCATAGCACGCCGGGGGAAACCGGCGATATCGCGGGCCACGAACCCATCAGCCGCGCCACGGCGTTGACGTGCAGCGGTCCGGCCCCGCCGAAGCCCATCAGCGCAAAGTCGCGCGGGTCATAGCCCTGCTGGACCGAAATCATCCGCAATGCGCCGAACATGTTTTCGTTGACGATATCGATAATTCCGCGCGCGGCGGCCATCAGGTCGATGCCAAGGGCATCGGCGATGGTCTGCACCGCCTTTTTCGCGCCTTCGCGGTCAAGGTTGAAGGTGCCGCCCAGAAGGTTCTCCGGGAGGTAGCCGAGCACCACGTTGGCGTCGGTTACCGTGGGCAGGGTGCCGCCTTTTCCATAAGCGACCGGCCCCGGCACCGCTCCTGCGCTCTGCGGCCCGACCCGAAGGGCTCTCGTCAGCTCAGGAACATAAGCGATTGATCCGCCACCCGCGCCGACGGTCTTCACATCGAGCGCCGAGGCGCGCACCGAGAGGTGACCGACTTCGGTGGTGCGCTGGCGGCGGGCTTCAAGGTTTTCGATCAGGGCAACGTCGGTGGACGTGCCGCCCACGTCGAGCGTCAGGATGTTCCTGATCCCGGCGTTGCGGCCAACCCATATCGCGCCCGTCACCCCGCCAGCGGGGCCAGACATGAGAATGTTGACCGGGTGCTCTTCGGCCTTTTGCGCGCTCATCAGCCCGCCGTCGGACCGCAGCAGCGAAAGCTTGCCGTTCATGCCCGCATCCGCGAGGCGCGCGCGCAGGTTGGAGACGTACTTGCTGACGATCGGGCGCACCGCCGCGTTGGCGACAGTGGTCAGCGTGCGTTCGTATTCCTGCATTTCCGGCAGGACTTCGTGGCTGAGCGATACCGGCACCCCCGGCATCACTTCGGCGGCAAGCTGGCCAACGCGCGCCTCGTGGGCGCCGTTGGCATAGGCGTTGATGAGGCTGACGGTAACCGCTTCCACCCCGTTGGCCTTGAGCGCGCCAAGCTGCGCGCGGATATCGGCATCGTCGAGCGGGCGGATTTCGGCCCCTTCGGCGCTGATCCGTCCCTTGATCGTGACCGTATCTTCCAGCGCAGCGAGCGGTTGCGGCTTGGGCCACACGATCCATCCGGCAAGGCCGCCGGGCACGAAGCTGCGGGCGATCTGCATGACATGGCGATAGCCTTCGGTCGTCACCAGCCCGACCCGCGCGCCCTTGCCTTCCAGCACGGCGTTGGTGGCAACCGTGGTTCCGTGGAGGAAGAAGTCCACCTGGCCCGGTGTGATCCCCGCGCTGGCGCAGATCGCGCTCACCCCGTTGAGGATGCCTTCGGAACTGTCGTGCGGAGTCGAAGGCGTCTTGTGCCGCCAGAACGCGCCGCTTTGCGTATCGAACAGCAAGAGGTCGGTAAACGTGCCGCCCACATCCACACCAAGGCGATAGCCCATCTTGATCCTACTCCTGAACGGCTTGGGGAAAGGCGGGCGCATGCGCCACCATTCCGGGAAGTTTGCGGTCCATCACCCCGGCCAGCCAGCGGCTGGCGTCGATCAGCCGGTCAAGGTCCATGCCCGTGGCCACGCCGGCGCGGTGGAGCATGTAGACCACGTCCTCGCTGGCGACGTTGCCGGCGGCGCCCGGCGCGAAGGGGCATCCGCCAAGGCCGCCCAGCGCGGCGTCGACCACGCTCGCCCCGGCCTCCACCGCCGCCCAGACATTGGCGATGCCGGTGCCGCGGGTGTTGTGGAAGTGCACACGTACCGGCAGCGGTGCGATGGCCTTTGCCACGCGCCGGACAAGCCTTGAAACGTGCGCCGGGTCGGCCACGCCGATGGTATCGGCCAGCGCCACTTCGACCGGCCCGGCCTGGGCAAGGGCTTCGGCCATGGCCACGACGCGGTCTTCGGGCACTTCGCCTTCGAAGGGGCATCCGAATGCCGCCGCGATGGTTGCCTGCCCGTGCAGGCCGGCGGCGTTCGCCACGGTGACGATGGCGCTGGCGGAAGCGACCGATTCGGCGCTGGTCTGGCCCTGGTTGGCGATGGCGAAACGATCGGTCGCCACGCAGACTGCGCCAAGTTCGTGTAAGGCCCCTGTGGCGATGGCGCGTTCGGCCCCGCGCGCGTTGAGCACCAGACCGATGAAGCTGGCGCCGGTCCCCTGCGGCAGTCCGGCGCAAACTGCCTCGGCATCGGCCATCTGCGGCACGCGCCGGGGGTTGACGAAGCTGGTCACTTCGATCCGGCGCGCACCCGCTGCGATGCTGCGGCCAATCAGCGCCAGCTTGTCTGCCGTGGAGATCATCGTCTTTTCGTTCTGCAGCCCGTCACGCGGGCCGACCTCGACAAACGTGATCGCGCTCATCGCTGCGCTCCTGCCCGGTCGCGGTTATCGATGGTCATCTGCGTTACCGCTCCCGCCGGTTGCCGGACGCCGTGTCTTTCGGCACAGGCTTTGTCCTCGTTCGTATTCAATATCCATGTGCGATCATTTCCTTTGGCGCGAAAACCTGCACGATAGTGCATGAAACGACAGCCCTTGACCGACCCTCTTTGTATACAATAAGCTTCTTTTATCGCAAGGGCGTGTCGTACAGGGAACGCGGCTGCGCACCACCTGGCCAACCGGGGGTGACGGGGCCGGACCATCAGGGAGGTTTACAATGCGTGCCAGCCGTCTGCTTGAAACCACATCGGCGCTGGGGCTGCTGCTCTGCTGTGCCGCGCCGGCTATCGCGCAGGATGCCGGGGCGGCTGATGAGGCTGGCGATACGATCATCGTCACCGCCCGCCGCCAGAACGAACGCCTGCAGGATACGCCCGCTTCGGTTACCGTGCTGACTGCGCGCGCGCTGCAGAACACCGGGGCGACGAAAGCAGAGGATTTCGCCCAGCTCACCCCCGGCGTGACCATCGTGACCGGAACCGCCGAAGCCGGGGATACCCAGATCAACATTCGCGGGATAAACGGCGCACGCGATGCGGAAAGCTCGGTCGCGCTGGTGGTGGACGGGATTCTCAAGACCAATACGGCCCAGCTCAACCAGCCGCAGGGCACGCTGACCCAGGTCGAAGTGCTCAAGGGACCGCAAGGCGCGCTTTATGGCCGCAACGCCGCAGCGGGCGCAATCGTGCTCCAGACCATGAAGCCGACCGACACGCTGACCGGCGGCTTGCGCGCCTCCTATGCCAACGAGGCGACGTGGGAGGCGACCGGCCACCTTGCCGGGCCGCTTGGCGGCAATGCCGGGTTCGTGCTTTCGGGGTATTACTTCACCACAGATGGCTGGTGGCGCAACACGTTCCTCAACAATTCCAAGACCGTGGACGACAAGGAGAACTGGGCGGTCGACGGGCGCGTGATGCTGGGCCAGGGTACGGCTACGCAGGTCGATCTCAAGGCGCGCTATGCGCAGTTCAAGGGCGCTTCGCTGCCGTTCAATGCATCGTTCCATTTGCCGGGCTTCGGGGCGTTCAACCCCGCATTCTACGAAGACGTGAACCGGCATCAGTTCAACTTCTACAACAATATCCGCGCCACCAACGACCAGAAGAGCTTCGACGCTTCGGCCAAGATCGACCACGCTTTCGACAACGGCATGAAGCTTGTCGCCTGGGCGCTTTATTCCAACGTGAAGCAGGATCTTGTCGCCGATGGCACGTCGGCCGATTTTGCCCGCTTCATCAACAATCCCGATCCGGCGGTGAACAGTTCGGTTGCAAGCTGTTTTTCCAGCACGGCCGCCCTGACCGGTTTTCCGGTCAACCAGCCTGGCTTTATCGGGCAGATTCCGGTGCCGTTCCTGTTCGCCCCGGCCACCGGGTCCACCTTCGGTCCCTATAGCCCGACGACCTGCGATGGCACCCAGTACCAGTTGCGTGAACAGGAAGACATCAGCGCGGAAATCCGCCTTCTTTCGGACAGCACCGGGCCTCTTTCGTGGCAACTGGGCGCCTATTTCCTGCACATCGACCGCAAGACCGGGGTCAGCCTTGGCGCAGACACCGGTCAGGGTGTGATCAAGCAGCTCTACAACGCGCCGAACAGCGCCAATCCCACCTCCTTGCTGCTGGCCGACAAGTTCAAGACCAACGTCTATGCCGCTTTCGGGTCGGTGGACTGGAAGCCGACCGAAACGTTCACCGCCGGTCTTGCGCTGCGCTATGACATCGAGGACCGTTCGTCGAACTCGCTCGTGCCCAACGTGCTGGATCCGTTTACCGGCGGGCCGATCAACCCCGGTCTGGTGTTCGGGCCGTTCACCCCGCAGAACGCCACGTTCAAGCAGCTCCAGCCCAAGGTCACGCTCAGCTACCGGCCCAGCCCGATGCTGAACCTCTATGCCAACTGGGGGATCGGCTTCAAATCCGGCGGGTTCAACAACCAGGGTTCCGCCGCCGTGGTGGACCAGAACTTCAACCAGACCATCAACGCCGGGGTGACGATCAACGACCAGTACCGCAAGGAACGGTCGAGCGCGTTCGAAGCCGGGATCAAGGGCGAAGTGCTGGACGGGCGCATCACCTACGATCTGGCCGGATACTACACCCGCGTCACGGACATGCAGTTCTTCGAGTTCTTCGTGGGCAGCTTTGGCCTGCTCCGCGTGGTATCGAACATCGACCGCGTGGACATCAAGGGCGCGGAACTGAACCTTTCGGGCCGGATCGTCGATGGCTGGAAAGTCTTCGGTTCGTTCAACGTGACCGACAGCGAAATCAAGAAGAACCGTTCGCGCCCCTACACGGTGGGCAACAAGTCGCCCTATACTGCCGACTGGACGATCAACCTGGGCAGCGAGATCACCGCCCCGCTGACCGACAGCGCCAAGTTGCTGTTCCGCGCCGACTATCGCATCACCGGGCCGACATGGTTCCATTCGGTGCAGGATCAGGAACGGCCCACGCTGTTTACCGGGCTGCTCCCCGTTTCGGCGCTCAACTTCCTGCCCCCGTCGACGGGCAACGCCCGCTTTGACGTGGCGCGGCGCGATGCGTTCGGCGTGCTCAACCTGCGCGCCGGGATCACCACCGACCGCTATCGCATCGCGGTGTTTGCCGACAACGTGCTCGACCGCCGGTTCATTGCCGAAGCCATTCCCGCCATCGAGTTCGGCGGTTCGTTCATCTCGCCGGGCGCGCGGCGGCTGATCGGCGTGGAAGTGGGCGCTTCGTTCTGACAAGGGGGGGCGGCGGGGGCGCGGCGCATCGCCCCCGCCGCAGTTGATCGGAGAGAACGTGTCCAAAGCCTCGCACGAAGCCTATGTCCGCATACGCGCCGGGATCCTTTCGGGGCACTTCCCGGCCGGGCAATTCGTGCCGGAAGACGAGTTCGCCCAGTACTGCGGTATGTCGCGCACCCCGGTCCGCGAAGCGATTGCCGAACTGGTTGCGGAACTCCTGCTCCAGCGGTCCGATACCAACCGGGTTTTCGTGCCGGTGTGGACCGATGCCGATGCAGAGGAGCTGTTTGCGCTGCGCGCCATGCTTGAAAGCCATTGCGCCCGGCGCGCCGCGCGGTTCATCGCCGACGACCAGATCGAAGACCTGCGCCGCCATTGCGCCCTGATCGACCAGGCGATCAACCGCCCCGGTGGGCCGGACGTATCGGGCTTTGTCGAAGGCAACCGCCGCTTCCACGCGGTGATCCTTGCCGCTGCGCAATCCGACCGGCTGGCGCAATTGATGCGTCTGGTGGTCAGCCAGATCGTCGTCCACCGGACCGCCGAACAATACGTGCGGGCCGATATGGAACACAGCCAGCGCGATCATCACGATCTGGTCAGGGCTTTTGCCACGCGGGATGAAGCGTGGGCCGCAGCCATTGCCGAAACGCATATCCGCCGCGCCGCCAGCGCCTATCGTGCGATGCGCGAAGGCGCGTAAGCGTCACGCCGCGGCGGGAGGCTTCAGCCGGAACTCTTCCACCGGCACACCGCCGATCACGTGCTCCTGTATGATCCGCTCCAGGACCGGCGGGGTGCACGAATGGTACCAGACATTGTCGGGATAGACGACCGCGACCGGCCCGGCGAGGCACACCCGCAGGCACCCCACCTTGTTGCGCAGCACGCCCTGCGCGCCGCCCAGCTTCAGTTCGCCCAGCCGCTTCTTGAGATAGTTCCAGGCGGTATCGCCCACGTCGCGCGGGGCGCACTTGTCCTTGTCCGGCCCGGCGCACAGCAGGATGTGGCGTTCGGGCGCGAATCCGCCCAGTTGCTGCAAGGCCTGTTCGGCCTGCACGATTTCGGCGGGCGGTGCGGTCATTTGCCGTCCTTTCCGTTCAGCCAGCGGTCGATCCAGGCAAATACCGTTTCGTGCCATTGCAGCGAATTGCGCGGCTTGAGCACCCAGTGGTTTTCATCGGGGAACACCAGCAGTTCGGACGGCACGCCCCGGCGCTGCAGCGCGGTGAAGGCGGCGAGGCCCTGCGTATAGGGGATGCGGAAGTCCTTTTCGCCGGTAATGACCAGCATCGGCGTCTGCCACTGCGCCACGTGGTTCACCGGGTTCCACTTCTCGAACTCGCCGGGGGCCGCGTAGTACGGCTGGCCGCCGTGTTCCCATTCGTCGAACCACAGCTCCTCGGTTTCATAGGCCATGGCGCGGGCATCGAACACGCCATCGTGCTGGACCAGACACTTGAACCCGCCCGGCCAGTTTCCGGCGATCCAGTTCATCATGTAGCCGCCATAGGATGCCCCGGCAGCGCAGGCGTTGGCCGGATCGACCTGGCTGTCGAGCGCGGCGGCGGCGGCCATGCCCTGTTGCAGGTCCACCAGCGGCTTGCCGCCCCAGTCGCGGTTTATCGCATCGGTAAAGGCCTGCCCGTACCCGGTCGAGCCGTGGAAATCGATTGTTACGACCGCATAGCCCCGGCTGGCCCAGACACGCGGATTCCAGCGGTTGGACCAGCCATCGTTGAACGAACCTTGCGGCCCGCCATGCACCAGCAGAACGGTCGGCAGCTTGCCGTTGGCTCCGTCCGGTTTGACGATCTGCCCCCATACCGTGTCGCCCCCCGCGCCGGCAAAGCGGAAGCGGCGGACGGCCACCGGCGCGCGTTGCGCCAGCACGCTGGCAGAGATGTCGGTCAGCGCGGTGCCAGCCTTGCCGGGCTTGGCGATCATCAGTTCGGCGGGCGCGTCGATCGAATCGCGGGTGTAGAGCAGCCGCCCGTCCTTCATCGGGATGACCGCGCCGATGTGCCCTTCGCGGCCGGGGTTTAGCGTCAGCCGTGTGACCTTGCCGCTGGCGCGGTCGATGCGGAAAGCGGGCGTATCCAGCACATCGGCCGCCGTGGCGATCAGGGCGGCGGAATCCGGCGTCCACACCAGCGATGCCACCGAACGATCCCAGTCGGTGGTCAGCGCCCGCCGTTCGCCCGTTTTCAGGTCGATCAGGGTGACGACCAGGCGATCCGATTCATACCCCGGCCGCGCCATCGCGGCATAGGCCAGCCATTTCCCGTCGGGCGAAGCGGCGGGCAGGGTATCGGTTGCCCGGTTTGCCGCAGTAAGGTTGACCGGCGCGTTGCCATCCAGCCGCGATTGCCAGATGTCGAGGTTGGTCGATGTCGGCTCGTCGCGGTCGGCCTGACGGGCAACGAAGAACAGCGACCGCGAATCCGCCGCCCAGGCGATTTCCTCGCCGCCGCCAAAGGGCTTGGTCGGGCTGTCGCCAGTCAGCGTGCCGACAGGACCATCGGCGGCCTGCCCTTCGCCGCTGACTTTGCCATCAGGACCAATGGCGAAGGCAAAGACGCGGCTGTAATTGCCCGGCGTTTCCCACGCATCCCAATGCCGGACAAAGCCTGCGCCATCGGTATAGTGCCGCCCGCTGCCGGGGCCGGGCAGAGCGGTGTTACCATCGCTTTCGCACCCGAACGTCGGGCAGGTTCGGGCAATGTCGCCCCACACAGCAATGCGCGTGCCATCGGGCGAAAGGCGGAACCCGGCCACATCGGTGCCGAAGCTGGTCACCTGCTGGTATTCCGGCTGGTGGGCCGATTGGGCCTGCCCGGTCATTCCCGGCTTTTCCGGGCGCGCCGGAATGCGCCAGACCTGCGTGGTCGCTCCATCGGCGGCGGGCAGGCCCGGCGGGCTTGTGGCAAGAAAATAGAGGCTGCCGTCCGGGCCATAGGCCGGATCGCTGGCGCCGCTCCAGTTCAGCATGGCGGGCGGGCCACGCCGATCCAGTTGCAGCATGTGCAGGTCCGACGTTCGCTTGAGCGTGGTCGGGTCGGTGCGGGTGACGGCAACCGTCGCCTGCCGGCCATCGGGCGCGAGCGCGACGCCGCCAAGACGGCCCAGCGTGACCAGATCCTGAGGGGTGAAGGGTGCGGCCTGTCCGGCAAGTGCAGGCGATGCGCAGGCCACGGCCAGTGCCGTCGCCGCGAGCGATCCAAGGGCTTTCATGCCGAACCGATTAACGCGTCGGCGCGTGAAGGTAAACGGAATTGGCCCGCGCGCAGCAAGCCTTTCCGGGGCGATCAGCCGCGCTTGCCAGCAATCCGGGCGATTTCCGCCGACACCATCTTTTCGACCATGGCGGGCAGATTGCGCTCCAGCCATTCGGCCAGCATGGGCTTGAGCATTTCGCGCACCAGCCCTTCGAGCGAGGTTTCGCCCGAACGCACGATCTGCGGCGCCGCGCCCGGCTGTGCCAGCATCGAAAGGGCGGCCAGCGATTCGCGCATCGAGGCGGCGGTCGCCCCGGCGACAAGGCCGCTGTCCGCGCTGTCGGGCAGCCCGTCGTCGGCATCGGCCGCTTCGGTCAGTTCGAGCACATCGGCAGGGCGTTCAGCAATATCGCGGCGGGCGCGGGCCTGCGCGGCCTCGGCGCGGTTGTCGCGGGCAATGACCTTCTTGATCGATTCGAGGATTTCCTCGACGGACGGTTCACCGTTCTGCTGCATTGAACCTGCTACCCCCACCATCGCTGCCCCGTCCTGCGCCAGGAAGCGATTCCCTATTGCGCCTGACTGGCCGGAATTGTCGCATCCTGCGCCGGTGTGTCAACGGTCCGCGTCGCTTGCGCGACAGGTGCGGGATCTCGGTCCCAGTCGAACACCTTGCCCCGGACCCGTTCGTAATTGACCTGTGGATCGTACAACGCGCCGCCGTCCAGCCCCAGATCGCGCGCCTGCGCCCGGCCCATTGCCGCCAGCAGGTTGAACCCGGCGACATAGGCGTTGCGCCGTGCGGCCACGAGTTGCACCTGCGCGCGCAACAGTTCCTGTTCGGCATCGAGGATGTTCAGGATGGTGCGGTTGCCGACCGAGTTTTCCGCGCGCACGCCCTCAAGGCTCAACGCCGCGGCATCGACGGCGGTCTGGTTCATGGCGATGATCTCGTTCGCCGCGCGCAGCGATGCGAAGGCGGAACGGACGGTGGCGATCACTTCGCGCTCCACGCCGATTTCCTGTTCCAGCGTTGCCGTTTCGCGGGCCTGGGCCTGGCGGGTCTGCGCGGCGGGCGCGCCGCCCTGGAACAGCGGGATCGAAACGCTAACCCCTGCCTGCGCGGTTGTCGCGCGCTGCTGGAACGCTGCGCCGGGGATGCCGCCGCCCAGCGTGCCGAGGAAATCCTGATAGCTGCCGGTCGAAGTCAGCGAAACAGTCGGCAGCTTGGCAGCATTGGCCACTTTCACGTCGAATCCTGCCGCCTTGCTGCGTTCGCGCGCGGCGATCAGGTCCGGGTTGTTTTCGAGTGCAAAGGCCACCGCATCGTCGGGGGTTGCTGGCAGGCCCGGCAGCGGCGGCGGCGGTTGCAGATCGGCGGGCACCTTGCCGACGACCTGGATATAGCGTTCGCGGCTGGACAGGAGATTGACCTCGGCCGTGCGCAGATCGCCCCGCGCTAGCGCCAGCCGCGAATTGGACTGGGCAACGTCGGTGCGCGTCACGTCGCCGATTTCGAAGCGGTCGCTCGTCGCCTTGAGGTTGACTTCGAGCACTTCGACGTTGTTGCGGTTCAGCCCGACGATGGCGGCATCGCGGATCACGTCCATGTAGGCTGCCACGACCTGGCTGAACACGCCGGATTCGGTGGCGCGCAGGTCTTCCTGCCCGGCTTCGACACGGGTCTTGGCGGCGCGGATCGCGTTCTTCACCGAACCGCCCGAATAGACCGGCAGGCCCAGGTTCACATCCGCCGTCACTGCCCGGTCGGGCGCGGTGAAGGCGACCGGGTTCTTCTTCAGGAACTCGGTATAATTGGCCTGCCCGGAAAGGCTGGGCAGCGCGCGTGCACGCGCCAGCGGCACGCCTTCATCGGTTGCCCGCTGGGTGGCGCGGGCGGCTTGCAGCGCCGGGTTGGTGTTATAGGCGCTGGTCAGCGCCTCGCGCAGGTCATCGGCCAGCGCAGGAGCGATCGCGGCCATGGCCACGCCCGCAGCGAGCGCAAGGCGCAACGCACTTTGCCGTGGCATGAGCTTCAGAAGCTCCATGTCTTGGGGACGGCGAACTCTGCCAGCGGGGCAAAATCGGCATCCGACAGCGGGGTCGCCACAATCTTGCCCATTGTCTTGCGCGCCACGGCCAGGCGGGTCACGCCGCGGTCGAGCAGGCCGGTGATGATCCGGCCGTCGTCGGCCAGGAATGCACCGAGCGAATCGGGCAGGACTTCGGCGGCGCCATCGATCAGGATCAGCGAATAGGGGCCGCCTGTCGCTTCGGCCAGCGAATCGGCACGGGCCACGGCGCCGCTCAGGTGCGCCGCCAGCGCGGCAAGATAGCCGTTGGCCGAAATCACCAGCACACTGTCGGCCCGCACCGGGGCCGCCGCTTCGAGCATCTGTCCATAAGTGAGCGCGGGCGCGAGCACGCGGCCATCGCCCAGTGGTATCGCGCGGTCGGCGTAGGCCACGGCGCGGCGATCGGCGGGGACGAAATCTTCCCGCGCGGTGGCAGCGAAGGCTTCGAGGATGGACGGCGTATTCACGCCGCTGACGCGCAACTGGCAGGCGATCATCGTGCGACGTTCGGCGGGTACTTCGCCCGAAGCCAGGCCCGAATCCGGCCGGTCTTGAACCACGGTCATGTCAAACCTCGTCTTTCGCGCGCCGCGCACCCCTTCGCAAGGCAGGGGTGCAGGAGATAGGGCGCTGTCATGCAACGACAATGCCTCTAGATTATCGACTTGCCCTTTCCAAGGGATTTGCCAAGGGATTTGCGCGTCGCTTGTCGAAGCGTATGGGGCGTTTGCAGTTTTGAGCCGGATGAAGGAGTTGGAAGATGGCGGAAATGGTAACGATCCGCGAAGCGGACCTGATCGAAAGCGTGGCCGATGCCTTGCAGTACATCAGCTATTTCCACCCGATGGACTACATCCGCGCGCTGGGCGATGCCTATGAAGCCGAACAAGGCCCCGCCGCCAAGGACGCCATTGCCCAGATCCTGACCAACAGCCGCATGTGTGCCGAAGGCCACCGCCCGATCTGCCAGGACACCGGCATCGTCAATGTCTTCATCAAGTGGGGCCAGGACTGCCGGCTCGAATCCGACCGCAGCCTGCAGGACGTGGTCGATGAAGGTGTGCGCCGCGCTTATCTCAACCCCGAAAACAAGCTGCGCGCATCGGTTCTGGCCGATCCGGCGTTCACCCGCCGCAACACGAAGGACAACACGCCGTGCGTGCTGCACGTTGAAATGGTCAGGGGCAACACGATCTCGGTCGATGTTGCGGCCAAGGGCGGCGGCAGCGAGAACAAGTCCAAGTTCAAGATGATGAACCCCAGCGATTCGATCGTTGACTGGGTGGTCGAAATGCTGCCGCAGATGGGCGCAGGCTGGTGCCCGCCGGGCATGCTCGGCATCGGCATCGGCGGCACGGCGGAACATTGCGTGCTGCTGGCCAAGCAGGCGCTGATGGAACCGATCGACATGGCCCAGCTCAAGCAGCGCGGGCCGCAGAACGATATCGAGGCGATGCGCATCGAAATCTTCGACAAGGTCAACGCGTTGGGCATCGGCGCGCAGGGGCTGGGCGGGCTTTCGACCATCCTCGATGTCAAGATCATGGATGCCCCATGCCATGCCGCGGGCAAGCCGGTGGCGATGATCCCCAATTGCGCCGCCACGCGCCACGCGCATTTCACGCTGGACGGGTCAGGGCCAAGCTATCTGGAAACGCCCAACCTCGATGAATGGCCCGATGTGCACTGGCAGCCCGATGCCGCTGCGCGCCGCGTCGATCTCGACAGCCTGACACCCGCCGAAGTGCAAAGCTGGAAGGCGGGCGATCGCCTGCTGCTCAACGGCAAGATGCTGACCGGGCGCGATGCCGCGCACAAGCGCATCCAGGACATGCTGGCCAAGGGCGAGGAACTGCCCGTCGATTTCCGTGGCCGTGCGATCTACTATGTCGGCCCGGTCGATCCGGTCATGGGGGAAGTGGTCGGCCCGGCTGGTCCGACCACCGCCACGCGCATGGACAAGTTCACCGACACGATGCTCGAACTGGGCCTGCTGGCGATGATCGGCAAGGCCGAACGCGGCCAGGGCGCGGTGCAGGAAATCGCCAAACACAAGGTCGCCTATCTGATGGCCGTGGGCGGCGCGGCCTATCTGGTGGCGCGCGCGATCAAGGAATCGCGCGTCGTCGGCTTTGCCGATCTGGGCATGGAGGCGATCTACGAGTTCACCGTCAAGGACATGCCGGTAACCGTCGCCGTCGATAGCGAAGGCACCAATGTGCACCAGCAGGCCCCGCTGGTGTGGAAGAAGAAGATCGCAGAAGAGGGCCTGCTGGCCTGAGCCTGCGCGCCGCTGCGCGATTTTCCGACGAACGCCTTACCCGGCCCGATCACCGAACTGGTGCATCGGGCCGCTGGCGTTTAGGCTTGCGCCGATGATGCAGCCCGGCACCGCATTTCCCAGCATCGACGCAGCGCGCGCCGACCCCGCAGGCCGGGACCCCGGCGTGCCGCGCGTACCCGCCCGGCAGGTGCTGCTGTCCGCCTGCGCGCTGTGGCTGTGCTATTTCGTGCTGATCACCGTGCGCGGGCTGGTGGTCGAGCTGGGCGATTTTACCGATCTGCTGTGGCGGCGCGGGCTGGTGACGCTGGCGGGCATCGTGGTGACGCTGGCGTGCTGGCCGCTGCTGCGCCGGTTCGATTCGCGCCCGCTGGCCCAGCGGGTGGGCGCGGCGCTGGTCATCATGCTGCCGGCCGCGCTGGCGCTGGCGGCGGTCAACCAGTGGGCCTTTGCCGCCGTGGAAAAGCGCATGATCGAACGCATCGCCGCGCCGGGCGAAGCGGGCGATGTGCGCAAGGTGACGATCCGCAGCGGCAAGCCCGGCCAGCCCGATGTGCAGATCCGCCGCGACATGGCGGGCAACCTGCTGGTTGATGTGATGGACGATGCCATGGCCCCCCCGGCACCGCCACCCCCGCCTCCGTCGCCTCCGTCACCGACACCGCCCGTGCCCCCTGCGCCGGAAACCGCAGCGTCCGCACCACCGCAATCCGGTGCCCCGGCGCGTGACGCAATCGTGATCCACAAGCAGGATGACGGCGCCGGGCTTTGGCGGCAGCTTACCGACGTGGCGCTGGGGCGGTATTTCCTGCTCATCGCCTGGGCCGCGCTCTATCTCGCGCTGGGCAACGGCGAACAGCTTCGCGCCGCCGAATACCGCGAAGGCGAATACCGCCGCGCGGCCAAGGCGGCGGAACTGCGGTCCTTGCGCTATCAGGTCAATCCGCACTTCCTGTTCAACGCGCTCAATTCGCTGTCGGCATTGGTCATGGTCGGGCGCGGCGAACAGGCCGAACGCATGATCCAGTCGATTTCGCGGTTCTATCGCCACAGCCTTGCCGCCGAACCCACCGCCGACGTGCCGCTGGAGGACGAGATCGCGCTGCAGCGCCATTATCTTGAAATCGAGGCGGTGCGCTTTCCCGAACGCTTGCAGTGCGAGTTCGACGTACCGCCTGAACTCATGGGCGCCTGCGTGCCGGGGATGATCCTGCAGCCGCTGGTCGAAAACTCGATCAAGTATGCCGTGTCCACCACCACCCGCGCGGTGACCATCCGCATCGCCGCGCGCGAGGCGGGCGGCTTCCTGGTGTTGAGCGTGGCCGATGACGGACCGGGCGGCACCCTGGCCGGTGGCGGCACCGGGATCGGCCTGGCCAATGTCCGCAGCCGCCTTGCCGCGCGCTTCGGGGCCGACGGCGCGAAAGTCGAAAGCGGGCCTTTGCCGGCAGGCGGCTATGCCACCGTGCTGACGCTGCCGGTGGTGCGGAACGAATGTTGAGGGGGATGGCGTGCGCACGCTGATTGTCGATGATGAACCGCTGGCCGTCGAACGCATGCAGATCCTGTGTTCGCACATTCCCGCGCTGAACGTGGTCGGTACGGCGAGCGATGGCGCTGCGGCGCTGCGGCTGATCGCGGCGCTGACCCCCGATCTGGTGCTGCTCGACATGACGATGCCCGAACTCGACGGGCTGGGCGTGGCCCGCGTGCTGGCGGGGCAGGCCAACCGCCCGGCGGTGGTCTTTGTCACCGCGCATGATGATTTCGCGGTCGAGGCGTTCGATTGCGATGCAGTGGACTACGTGCTCAAGCCGGTGGCGCGCGAACGGCTGGAACGGGCGGTCGAACGCGCGCAGGCCCGGCGCAGCGCCGCTGCCACCGCCACGCCGCTGACCCCGGAACCCGCCGAAAGCGATTGGATCGAAGAGTTCTGGGTACCGCACCGTTCGGAACTGATCCGCGTGGCCGCCAGCGACCTGGAACGCATCGACGCCGAACGCGACTATGTGCGGCTGCACGTTGGCCAGCGCAGCTATCTGATGCTCCACACCATCGCCGGGATCGAGGCGCGGCTTGATCCCGAACGCTTCATTCGCCTGCACCGCTCCACCATCGTGCGGCGCGATCGCATCGCCGGGTTGAAGCACGATGGCCTTGGCGTGTGGTCGGCGGAACTGGCCGATGGCTCGATGCAGCGCATCGGGCGGACCTATCTGGCGCGGGTCAAGGCCATGGCGGGGCGCTGAACCGCCATAGCGAGACGGGCATCACGCCTTGTACAAGGCGTCCAGCCGCGCGCCATAGCGTTCGCGGATCTTGTGGCGGCGGATCTTCAGGCTGGGAGTCATTTCCTCGTTGTCAATGGAGAACGCTTCGTCCGCGAAGGTGAACTGGCGGACCTTTTCGATCACCGACAGATCGCGGTTTACCCGGTCCACCGCCGCGCGCACCGCGTTGCGGAAAGCGGGCAGATCCTGCAGTTCCCGGAAATCGAAGTGTTCCCCCTGCGCGCGCGCCCATTCCAGCGCCCATTCGGGATCGGGCACGATCAGCCCGACGACATAGGGCCGCTTGTCGCCCGAAACCATCGCCTGGAGGATTTCCGGCTGGAGCGTAAGCATGCCCTCGATCTTCTGGGGAGAGACATTGTCGCCCTTGTCGTTGACGATCATGTCCTTCTTGCGATCGGTGATGACGATGCGCCCCCTGGCATCGAGATGGCCGATATCGCCGGTGTGCAGCCACCCTGCGTTCGGCCCGGTCTGGGGGATTGCGCGGGCGGTTTCGGCATCGTTGAACCAGTATCCCTGCATCACCAGTTCCCCGCGCACGAGGATTTCGCCATCGTCCGCGATGCGGACTTCCACGCCTTTCATCGGTGGGCCGACTGTGTCCATCTTCAACCCGGCGCGCGGGCGGTTGCATGAAATGACCGGCCCGGCCTCGGTCTGGCCATAGCCTTGCAGCATGGTCAGCCCCATCGCATCGAAGAACACCCCGACATCGGGATTCAGCGGCGCGCCGCCCGATACCATCGCCTTGACCCGCCCGCCGAACCGGGCGCGAATCTTCGGGCGCAGCGTGCGTTCGATCAGCAGGTTCATCGGCAGGTCCAGAATCCGGCGGCGGCCCGCTGCCTTGCGGGTGCCGATGGCCAGCGCCCGGTCCAGCAGATAGGTTGCCACTTTCCCCTGCTTTTCCACCTGCTTCATGATCCGCGCGCGCAGCACTTCGAACAGGCGGGGGACGACGACCATGAACGTCGGGCGCACTTCCTCGATGTTGGACGCCAGCTTTTCCAGCCCTTCGGAATAGTAGATCTGCGCGCCCATCCCGATCGGCAGGTACTGCCCGCCTGTGTGTTCATAGGCGTGGGACAGCGGCAGGAACGACAGGAACACTTCCTCTTCCCAGCCGAAATCTTCGGCCAGGATTGTCGCCGCGCCTTCGACGTTGCACAGGATCGACCCGTGGTGCAGGCGCACGCCGCGCGGCGAACCGCCGGTGCCGCTGGTATAGATCAGGCACGCCAGATCGCGCCGCCCCATGGCCGCCACCCGCGCATCGACGGCCCGCCGCGCGGCCATGGCATCGCCGGTCAGCATGGCCGCCCAATCGTGGAATGCCAGTTTGCCCGCCTGCATCTGGCGCAGCGGTTCGATGCCGATGACGTGTTCCGCCCCCGGCGCGGTCAGGGCCGCCGGCAGCACCGCCTTCGAAAGCTTGGCGGTGGAAACGATCACCGCCCGCGCGCCGGAGTTTTCCAGGATGTGCAGGTGATCGCGTTCGGTATTGGTGATGTAGGTGGGCACGGTAACCAGCCCGGCGGCCATGATGCCCAGATCGGCGATGGCCCATTCCGGGCGGTTTTCCGCCACCAGCGCCACCCGGTCCCCCGGTTCAAGGCCCAGCGCGCGCAGGTTTTGCGCCAGCAGGCAGACCTGCCGCGCCGCTTCGGCCCAGCTTGTGGATTGCCATGCGCCATCGCGCTTGGCCCACAGGAACGGCGCATCCCCGCGCGCATCGGCGCGGTCAAGAAACATCGCCACAAGGTTGGGAAAGCCTGCGAAATCGGAAAGCTGCACGTCGACGCCCTCTATTCCCGTTACCGCCGCATGGACCGGGCGATTGTTCTGCCCGACAAGGATTAGAGTCGGCTCGCCGTAACGGCAACCTTGATTGACGGCGCGCGCCGGACCGCGGGCATTGTTCCTATTCGTGCGCCCCGTTCAGTTCGTTCGACCGGCGGACAATCGCGGTCACGTTGCCCTGGGTATCCATGGCCACGCCTTCGCTGCGCGGATCGGCCGCGCCGATCCAGCGACCGCCGGCATATTCCACCGCATTGGCCTTCAGCCCCAGCGGCGCGATCCGCACGTCTTCGCCAAGCGCCTGCAGTGCGGGCAGCATCGTTTCGAGTTCGGTGCCCTCCTCGATGCTCGCCGTCTTGCCGGGGGCATAGACCAGCCCCATCGCAATCGCATCCTGCGCGGTCAGGTTCCAGTCGATCACGCCGATCAGCGCCTTGGCGATCTGGGCGATGATCGTTGCCCCGCCTGCGGCGCCGATGGCCAGCCGCACCTTGCCGTCGGGGCCATAGACGATGGTCGGGGCCATCGAACTGCGCGGCCGTTTGCCGCCTTCGACCCGGTTAACCACAAGAAAGCCGTCCTTTTCCGGGGCGGCGTCGAAATCGGGCATTTCGTTGTTCAGCATCACGCCGTCCACCGCAACGCCGGACCCGAAATAGCCATTGATGGTGGTGGTCACCTGCACCACGTTGCCCGCGCCATCGACCACGGCCAGATCGCTGGTGCCTGGATCGTCCTTGAACGGCGCGCGGGTGCGCGGCGGGGCGCCCGCAGGCTTGCCCGGTTCGACGCTCGCCAGCGAACGGTCGGGGGCGATCAGCGCCGAACGCTGCGCCAGATAGGCGGGGGCCAGCAGCCCCGCCACCGGCACGTCGACGAAATCGGGGTCGGCGATGTACATTCCCCGGTCGGCGTAGGCGAGGCGCGAGGATTCCGCGAAAAGATGCCACGCGACCGGGGACGTGCGGCCCAGCGCCGCCATGTCGAAGCGTTCAAGCTGCTTGAGGATCATCAGCACGCTGATTCCCCCGGCAGATGGCGGCCCCATGCCGCAGATGCGGTAGGCCCGGTAGGTGCCGCAAATCGGCGGGCGGTCCTTGGCGCGGTAGGCGGCAAGATCGGCCGTGGTCATCTTCGACGGGTTGCGTTCGGCGGTGTTGAGCGCGGTGACGATCTTTTCGGCAACCGGGCCGGTATAGAACACGTCCGGTCCTTGCGCGGCGATGCTTTCGAACAGGGTTGCCTGGTCCGGGTTGCGGAACAGCGATCCGGTGGCCACGGCCGATCCGTCGGCGGTGAAGAAGGCATCCTTCGCCCACCCGGCCACATGGCGGCCATAGAGGTTCAGCCCGTTGTGCATCCGCGCCGAAACGGTGAAGCCATCGCGCGCCATGCGGATCGCGGGGCCGAAAAGCGTGGCCCAGGGCAGCTTGCCATGCCGCTGGTGGGCCAGCGCCATCATCCGCAGGTTGCCCGGCACCCCGGCGGCACGGCCACCCATGAACGCTTCGCGCATCGGCATCGGTTTGCCTTCCGGGCCGAAGAACCATTGCGGATCGGCGGCGGCGGGTGCGGCTTCGCGGCCATCAATGGTCGAAACCGTGTTGGCGCGGGCATCGTGGCGCACCATGAAGCTGCCGCCGCCAATGCCGGAGTTCTGCGGCTCGACCACGTTGAGCGCCAGCATCGTGGCAATGGCGGCGTCGGTCGCGCTGCCGCCCATGCGCAGGATTTCCACCCCGGCCTGCGCGGCGCGCGGGTCTGCGGCGGAAACCACGCCGATCCCGGCGGGCTGCTGTGCCGCCGCTTGCTGTCGGGCGGGGGGCGGCGTGGGTGCACAGGCCCCTGCAAGCAGGAGGGCGAGGGCGGGGGCGAAGCGGATCAGCGTCTTGTGTGCCATGCAGCGAAAGCTATTCGCTGCCGACCGCCTCGGCAATGGAGGTCAAGCCTGCTTCGCGCACCTTTGTTTCAAGCCCGGCCACGATTCGCCGGGCAAGCGCCGGGCCTTCATAGACCATTGCGCTGTAAAGCTGGATCAGCGTGGCCCCGGCGCGGATGCGCGCCCAGGCATCGTCGACCGTGGCGATGCCGCCCACCCCGATCAGCGGGATCGCCCCGCCGCTCGCCTTGCGGAAATCGCGCAGCCTTTGCAGCGCCAGATCGCGCAGTGGCGCGCCGGACAGCCCGCCCGATTCGCCGCCATGGCGCGATTGCAGCGCCGGGCGCGTGATTGTGGTGTTCGAAACGATCAGCGCGGCCAGCTTCTTTTCCAGCGCGATCCGGCAGATGCTGTCGATGTCCGCCGGTTCGAGATCGGGCGCCAGTTTGAGAAATACCGGGGTGACCGTGTTGCCGCGCGCTTCGAGCACCGCGTCGAGCAGCGCCGAAAGCGCCCCTTCGTCCTGCAACGCGCGCAGGCCGGGGGTATTGGGCGACGATATGTTGACCGTAAGATAGGACGCCAGCGGCGCCATCAGCCGGGTCATCTGCGCATAATCGGCAATGCGGTCGGGCGAATCCTTGTTGGCGCCGATATTGACGCCAACGATGCCGGGCAGGCCATGCGCGCCGGTTTCGCGCCGCCGCACCAGCCGGTTGACTACCGCCTGCGCACCTTCGTTGTTGAAGCCCATGCGGTTGATGACGGCGCGATCTTCCACCAGCCGGAACAGGCGCGGCCGGGGATTGCCTTCCTGCGGGCGCGGGGTGACGGTGCCGACTTCGACCGCGCCAAAGCCCATGGCGAGCATCGCATCGGGGACTTGCGCGTTCTTGTCGAATCCCGCGGCCATGCCCAGCGGATTGGGAAAGGCGATCCCGGCCACCCGCTGCGCCAGCTTGGGCATCGGGGCGGTGCTGGCGCCGGCGTGCATCAGGCCAAGCGCCTTGATCGTCATGCGGTGGGCCGGTTCCGCGGGAATGCGGAAGAGCAGCGGGCGCAGGAGGTGATAGGGCGTCAAAGGCATTCTGTTCCGATCATCCGTCAGGTAGCCGGCGGGGCGAACCGGACATGCCCGGCAGGCAGGCAACGGCATATTCCATGGCGTGCGCTTTTGCGACGCTGCAGCGCGGCAGCCAACCCCGAACGGATCGATTCTGACAGCAATTGTCATGGAATGCGCACGATATGTTGCCGGATTGCCACCAATTTTGTCGAATCCATACAATCAAGCATCAGGGCATTTGCCTAGTACGGCGTTGCGACCCGAAGGGCTCGGTGCAGATTTGTATCGGGTTCTCGACTTTAAGAGTCGGTTTCGAAACTCACGCTGACCGAGCCAATCGGCGTAACATGAGCATGGCGGCGGCGGCGTAGAGGAAGGCTG
>FWWL01003742.1_pt1 | contig 26963 bp, 22 predicted proteins | sample 2228331 | NCBI WGS metagenome assembly FWWL01 (sample SAMEA103939775, study PRJEB20133) | metagenome
CGGGTGGAGGCGCGGAGCCCCCGGCGCCTCCTCGGGGCGCTGCGCCGCCGGCAGGCGACGGCGCGGCGGGGCGCCTGGCGGCGGTGTCCGAAGCGGAGTCCGGTCACGTCCCGCAGGCTGCAGACGGTCTCCTCAAGCGCCTGCTGGACCGCATCCTGGGCTACGGTCTTGCCCCGTGGTTGTATCTGGACCAGGTCTACTACATCGAGTTCACGAAGCGCCAGATGCAGGCTCTGAACGCGCCGCTGCCGGAACGCGCGAAGCTGCTGGCGGAGGCGGACCGGTCCCTGACGTCCGCTCCGCCCTACGCCATCTTCACCCGGATGCTGGCGCCCGCGGTCGAGCGCGCCTCGAACGTGAGCCTGACAGCCGAGGCCGCCCTCGAAGGCTGCAAGGGGCTGCTGGCCATCGCCGCCTTCCGCGCGCGGACCGGACACCCCCCGGACTCGCTGGAGCAGGTGTGCAGGGCCTTCGGAATCCAGGTCCCGCACGACCCCTTCACCGGAGGGCCGCTCCTCTACCGGCGCGAAGGGGCTTTGTTCCTGCTCTACAGCATCGGGGAAGACCTGAAGGACGACGGCGGGAAGCCGATGCAGCGGACGGGCGCCGGGAGGTCGGGCGACCTGGTCTGGGGCAGCGCCGTCAGGATGCGGTGACGCCGTCCGGGCGGGCCTTCCCGCTTTGCCGGGCGCGTCCCAGCTCCCGGCGCGCCCAACGGCAGGCCACCGCGATGTCCTCCAGCTGCCCGGCAGAGGGGTCTGAAGCTCCGTACAGCGCCTCGCTGAGGAGTTCCGCGGCGCATCGCACCGGCTTCGCCGCCGGGTGCTCCTCCCCGCAGAGCGACTCGAAGGCAGCCGCCATCTCGAGGGGAGTGGTCGACGGCGAGACCGGCACGCCGCGCCCGCGCAGCGCGTTCGCCAGCTCCCGCCAGAGCGCCCGCGCCCTGCGGCGCCCGGCCGGGAGCCTGCGCGGAGCAAACGTGTCCGGGTCCGGTGCGGAGGCCGGGAACATCACCCGGAGCCCCAGCAGAGCGAATCCCAGAGTCGCCAGCAGCAGGGCGAAGCGCGCATTGCCGCTCGAGTAGAAGAACCGCAGCTCCGACATGAGTGACGACCAGAAATCCTGCGGGGGGACGTCGCCCGACGGGGTGGCCTCGACGGCCTGCCATCCGTACCCGGGGAAGTAGATCTCTGCCCAGGAGTGCCGGTCGCGGTCGCGGACCACATACTCTCCCCGCTCCTCGTCGTAGTCGCCCGGCATGAATCCCGTCGCGATGCGCGCCGGTATCCCCAGCGAGCGGGCCATGACCGCCAGCGCGCTGGCGAAAATGTCACAGTATCCCCGCCGCGACTCGAAGAGGAAATACTCCACCGCGTCCTCCTCGTCCTGGGGTAGCGGGGGAGTCTGGAGGTCGTACGTGCAGTGGCGCGCCAGATGCTTGCGAAGAGCCATCACCCGGTCGTAGTCGTTCTCCAGCCCGCGGGTGATGCGCTCCGCTTCCATCCGCACCCTGAAGGTGGCGTCGTTCCGGTTGCGGAAGCGCTCCACCTCCGGCGGATAATCCTGTCCCGAGTTCCGGAGCTGCTCGGGAGTCGCCACCGAGACCGTGGACACCACACGGTATTCTGTGATGGGCGGGCCCGCCATCCGGGGTAGCCTCCAGCAGTTGAACGAGTCGCGGTACAGGTCGCCGGATGCTATCCAGAAGGCCGACGGCTCGCCCGCGGCGGGAAGGTAGCCCCGGAACCCGCCCGGGCTGTAGAACTGCTGCACCAGCTGGGTGACAGGCCCCCGCTCCTCGTCCGTCCAGGCGACGAACTGGTTCTCCACAAAGCCGCTCGATGAGGGCAGACGGGGCGTCAGGGGGGCGTGCGACTTCCAGTCGCGCCCCGAGTAGATGTCCCAGACGCGCGTGCGCCAGTAGGCGGGCGAGGCGGCCCTGACCCGCATCTCCTCCCTGCTGGAGAGCCGGACGGGTCCTTCGGAGAGCTCCAGCACGTTCCCCTCGGCCTCCCCCACCGGGAGTTCGATGGGCTCCCTGTTAGCGGAGAGGGCGGGGGCCAGCTTGATGAACCCCCACATGGCCGTATGCTGGACCAGCGGGCTCACCACCGACCCCGCCAGCACGGCTCCGATGGCCAGCGTGGCGGAGAACGTCACGGAGCGGAACGCGGCCGGCGCGCCGCGCTGCGTGGCCTTGCGCCCGCTCTCCACGAACATTAGGATGGCGAACGCGAGCCACGCGGTGAAGAACAGCACCACGTCTCCGCGGGTGGATGTGGTGGCCACGACCCCGATGAGCGCAAGGGACGGCACCGCCGAGAACATCACCGCCTCGTCGGAGACCAGCGAGAACGAGCGCACCACCTCCGCCCACACCAGCATCACCGCGAGCGAGAGCTCCTTGTGGAACAGCGCGAGCCCGGGGCTGAGCAGGGGGCTGGTGTCGCCGGTGGCGAACAGACGCGCGTAGGTGGCCAGACAGATGGTGATGACCACCGTCTCCACGATGCGCAGGCTGCGGCCCTGCGCCCTCAGGCGGGACGAGACCAGATGCCCCGCCGTCGTCAGCGAAGCCGCCAGGAGCATGAATCCGTAGGACTGCACGGCCAGCGAGATGGCCGCCACCCCCACCAGCGTGGTCATCAGGCCGGCGAAGTAGAACATCGTCCTGTCGGGCGAGCGTCTGTCAGACCCTGACGAGTTCATTGCTCCTCACCTGGAAGACCGAGACGGTCGCGCCCGTCCCCTCGCCGTCCCCGCGCTCCGTCTCCGGAGGCGCCGTGACGATAGCGGTCACCGACCGGCGTCCCTGCGCAAGAGAGCAGAGCGCCGCGTGCAGGTCCTCGTCCCACCGCGGCGTCACCACCACCACGGACGAGGCGCGGTCCGATGCGCGCATCCACTCCCGCGCCACTTCCGCCACGGGCCGCGCGTCCGACGGCTGCACCGCGGCCAGAGCAGCCAGGGCCTCCCGCTTCTCGCGGTCGCCCGGCGGTCCGAACGGATTGCCGATGACCCGGCCGCCGATGATGGAACTCAGCCGCCTCCGGTCGAACCAGGCGCTCTGTACCAGGTGCGACATCACGCCGCACGCCGTCTCGAACGCCTCCTCCGCCCGCGGGTCGCGGCCGCAGCAGTCGTCCAGCACGGCGACCGAACTGGTGGTGGACTCCGCTTCGAACTCGATGACCGCCAGCTTGCCCAGCCGGGCCGTGGATGGCCAGTGGACGTGGCGCACCGCGTCGCCCGGAGTCCATGGCCGCACGCTGTAGATGCTGGTCCCGTCGACGCCCTTGCGGCCTCCCTCCCGGGCCTCGGAGCCGGTCTGGTCGCTGGGCGGACGCGCCATCTCTCCCGGGTCGAGCGGAGGAGGCCAGGCGGCCACCGTCAGCTCCCGTCCTGCGGGCACGCGCACCTGGAACAGTCCCATCGGGTCCTGCACGGAGACGGACGGGATGCCGATGGAGTGCTCGCCCCGGCAGGCCGCCGAGAGCCGGACGCTGGCCGTTGTCCAGTTTTCTCCCTCCTCGCGGGAGACCTCTTCCAGGTATTCCAGTCCATCGGGCAGGCTGAGCACCACATCGAACCGCGGCTGAGAGGTGGCCTGCTTCGAGAAGACCTTCACGCGCACCTCGAACGGCTCCCCGGCGGGCACCAGGTCGGGCGCCTGGCACTCCAGGGCGACCCCCTTCGATGCCCTCCGCGCCAGGATGAAGGCGGCGGCGAGCACCATCCCCAGCCCGGCCGCCATCACGAAAAGCTGGGCGATGTTCAGAAGGGCCCCCACCACCACGAGGAAGAGGAGGCCCACCAGGAGCCCTTTAGCCTTACCGCTTAGCATGGGTCAACGGGCAGGGCACGGAGTCCAGAGCCTCCTCCACGATCTGCACCGTCTCCATTCCCCGGAAGCGCATCTCCGGCTTCAGCACCAGCCGGTGCGCCAGCACGGGCACCGCGACGGCCTTCACATCGTCGGGGGCGACATAGGTCCGGCCGTTCATCGCGGCGATGGCCCGCGAGGCGTAAATCAGGTTCAGCGTCCCTCTCGGGCTGATGCCCAGATACAGCTCCTGACGCTTGCGCGTGGCCCGCGCCAGCTCCACCACCCATTCCTGCACCGCATCGTCCACGTGCACGGCGTGAAGGCTCTTCTGCAGGCCGAGCAGCCGCGAGGCGTCCAGCACGGGCCGGACCTCCTCCATCGGGTTGTCGCCCATCCGCGTCTGCAGGATGCGCTTCTCGTCGGGGGCGTTCGGATAGCCCAGCGAGATGCTCATCATGAAGCGGTCCAGCTGCGCCTCCGGCAGCGGATAGGTCCCCTGCATATCGATGTGGTTCTGGGTGGCGATGACGAAGAACGGCTTCGGGAGGCGGTAGGTCATCCCGTCCGCGGTGACCTGCGCCTCCTCCATGCACTCCAGCAGGCTGGACTGCGTCTTGGGGCTGCCGCGGTTTATCTCGTCCGCGAGGACGATGTTGGCGAACACCGGCCCCTGGCGGAACTCGAACTCCAGCGTCTTCTGGTTGTAGATGGAGATGCCCGTGATGTCCGAGGGGAGCAGGTCCGGGGTGAACTGGATGCGCTTGAACGAACACCCCAGGGCGCGAGCGAGCGACTTGGCGAGGCTCGTCTTTCCCACTCCCGGGATGTCTTCGATCAGCACATGCCCGCCCGCAAGCACGGCAGCCAGCGCCAGCCGCACCGCTTCGCGCTTGCCGACGATGACCTTCTCCACCTCCCCGATGATCTCGCGGGAGGCTTCCTCTATCGCGCTGACCGCTCTTTCCAGACCTTCTGCTGTCCCGCCGGTGGTCTCCGCCACAACGGCAGCGTCCGCTTTGTCCAAGTGCCTGTCCGGTCCTTTCCGTCTCGCCGTCTCCCCGGGCGCGGAGCAGCACAGCTTCTCTCCGCGCCTTGACAGCCGTCCCCGTAAGGAATAGGATACCCGCAGCGGCCTTCCACGCGGGCCGCATCAACGAGAAAGACGGCAGCCGGGCAGGAAAAGTTCACAGACCCGGCGCAGGGCACAGTCCCGGCCACGTCTGCAAGCCCGTCTTTCAGTGCATTATCGGGAGGCAGAAGCCATGTTCGGCAGACGAAGACTCCAGGGAGTCTATACCGCCATCGTGACCCCGTTCGACACCCGCCAGAACCTGGATTTCCGATGGCTGCAACGCCACCTCGCCTTCCAGCGCGCTTCCGGAGTGGATGGCATCGTCGTCTGCGGGACGAACGGGGAGGGACACTCGCTGTCGCTCACCGAAAAGCGTCGGCTCATCGAATTCGTACGGAAGAACCGGGGCCGCCTCCGCCTCATCGTCGCCACCGGCACCAGCAGCCTGGCCGAGTGCATCGAGCTGTCGCACGCTGCCCGGAAGGCCGGGGCCGAGGCTCTGCTCGTGCCTCCTCCGTTCTTCGACCACACCGCGTCCGAGGAGGGCATCGTCGAATATTTCCGCCGCGTGGCCAACGCCTCCGCCGTGCCGGTCATCCTCTACAACATCCCGTGGCGCACGGGGATTCCCGTCACCTCCTCCATCCTGCGGGCGCTTCGGGGCCACCGGCGCATCATCGCGGTGAAGGACTCGTCCGGAGACCTGGATGTCACGCGGGAGCTGGTCTCGTCGTTCCCACGGCTGCAGATCTTCTGCGGGACGGACACGCAGCATCTCCCGGCGCTCCGGCTGGGGTGCGCGGGGGTCATCAGCGGGGTGGCGAATGTGTTCCCGGACGCGGTGGTGCAGGTCTGGAAAGCCCACAGGGAGCGCCGGGGCGATGCGGAGACGCGTCAGGAGATCCTGACGGCGCTGCACCGGGTGTTCGAGGGGCTGCCGCCGCGGGCGGCCACGAAATACGCGCTGGAGCTGGCCGGGATGCCGCCCACGCACGTCCGGCCTCCGGCGGTGGAGCTCACCCCGCAGCAGAAGGAGCTTCTGCGCAGCCGGCTGAATCCATGAGACCGGAAGCGGCCCCTCTCAGAGGGGCCGCAGATTCACCAGCAGGACCAGCAGCAGATAGGCGAACAGATATCCCCAGAAGCCCAGCCGGATGAACATCCGCCCGGTCACGGGGTTTCGCCGCCGGTATATCTCGCACATCGCGACGAACGGGGCGAAGGAGAGGGTCTTCACGACCAGGAAGACCATGGCCCCCTGCTCGAGGCACCAGGCCATCAGGGGGTTCGCCTCGGTCGCCAGTCCCCGACCCACGAAAAACAGCGTGGATGCCGCGTCCGCCACGCCCAGCAGCACCAGCATCAACGATTCAGGGCACAGGCCCCGGATAGCTCCCACCTCCAGCGCCTTTGCGTCTGCCCTTTCCAAAACTGCGGTGCCGGTCCTTTCTGCCGAATTCGGCCCGCATCCGCCGGGCGGGCCGGTGACTCCATGGTAGCGGACCGGCGGAGCCTTTCAAACTGGCAGAATTGACAGTCTTCAGGCCCGGGGGGCATCGGAACGGCGCGGCGCTCCGCTTCGACTCCGCCCGAAGAAAGGCCGGGCGCCCGGAGAGCGCCCGGCCTCCCGGAGAAGCCGTCCGGCCGGCGTCCTAGACCTCTTCCACCTTCACCCAGCGGCGCTCCTGAGCCGACTTCGTGACAGCCTCCAGCACCATCTGGCACTTCAGCCCGTCCTCGAAGTCCGGATGCGGGTTCACCCCGTCCGCGATACCGTTCATCAGATCGTAGATCTGATGCGTGAAGGTCTGCCCCCAGCCGATGATGTGCGCCGGCGGCCACCAGGCGCTCATCCACGGGTGCGAGCTCTCCGTGGTCTGGATGACGCGGAAGCCCTGCCGGTCGCCGGGCTGGGTGTGGTCGTAGTACTCCAGCTCGTTCATCCGCTCAACGTTGAAGCGCAGCGAACCCTTCTCGCCGTTTATCTCCCACATGTTGCCGTTGCGGTGCCCGGCGGCGAAGCGCGTCGCCTCGAACGAGCCCACCGCCCCGTTCTTGAAGCGCACCAGGAACAGGCTGGCGTCGTCCACCGTCACCTCTCCCATCTCCTCGGCGGCGGCGGCGGACAGTCCTCCCGTCGTGCGCGCCAGCTTGGGCCGCTGCTTGATGAACGTCTCCTGCAGCCCCACCACCTCGTCGATCTCTCCCACCAGGTAGTGCGCGAGGTCGATGGAGTGGGCCGCAAGGTCGCCATGCGAGCCCGAGCCCGCCACGTCGCCCTGCAGCCTCCACACCAGCGGGAATCCCGGGTCGATGATCCAGTCCTGCAGGTAGAACGCCCTCCAGTGGAACACCCGTCCGATGAGCCCCTCCTCGATGAGCTGCTTCGCGAAGCGGATGGCCGGCACGGCGCGGTAGTTGAAGTTCACCATGTTGATGACGCCGGCCTTCTTCACCGCGTCCACCATGGCGCGCGCCTCCCGCACGTTCATGGCGAGCGGCTTCTCGCAGAAGATGTGCTTGCCCTTCTCCGCGGCGGCGATGGCCATCTCCGCGTGCACGTTGTTCCCGGTCGAGATGTCGATGAGCTGGATGTCGTCCCGCTCGACGACCCGGCGCCAGTCCGTCTCGTAGCCTTCCCAGCCGAACTGCTTCTGCGCCTGGCTTACGCCCTCTTCGTCCCGGCCGCAGATGACCTTCATCACGGGGACGGCCTTCACGTCGGGGAAGTAGAAGGGAACGTCCCTGAAGCCCTGGCTGTGGGCTTTGCCCATGAACTTGTAGCCGATCAGCCCCACATTCACTGTCTTTGCCATTGCTGTCCCTCTTGCGTCCGTGTCGTTGCGACCCTCTTCCCGGTCGATATGCGGGGAGCCGGGCTGCCTGCGCCCTCCTCCCATTCGCAGAAGGATACTTCCCCTCCCGCCCTCCGAATGCCTGCCCGGATTTCCCCTGGGCCGGACCGCCGGATGCGCAAGCGGCCGGGAGTCCGCAGGACTCCCGGCCGCGTCACACCTTCGCGCCGATGCCTCAGTTGGACTCGGGCGCAGGCGGAGGAGGCGGCGGAGCGTCATCGACGCCCGGCTCAGGCTGGCTCTGCTGCATGGCGGGCGGCGGCGCGGGCGGCTTCGGCTGCTCGCCGAGCGCCCTCTCCACCTGAGCCTCCTGCTTGGCCTTCAGGTACCAAGCGGTCATCTCCGGGCGGAGCCGCTCCTGCCGGATGCGCTCGACGAGGTTGGCGCGCTCCTCGCCCTCGGCGTCCTTGCCCAGCTTCTCCACCAGGATGAGGTGGTAGCCGTAGGTGGTCTTCACCGGCTCGGACATCTCTCCGGCCTTCAGGTTGAACGCCGCTTCCTCGAACGGCTGGGTCATCACGCCGCGCTTGAAGAAGCCCAGGTCCCCGCCCTGGTCTTTGCTGCCGGGGTCCTCGGAGAACTCCTTCGCCGCCTGCTCGAAGGTGGTCTTGCCCGCCTTGATGTCCGCGGCAATCTGCTCGAGCCTGGCTTTGGCCTCCTGCTCCTTCTTCTCACGCTCCTCGGCGGTTGCGCCGGGCTGCTGCGTGGAGATCAGGATATGGCGCGCCTTGATGTATCCGGCCAGGTCCTGGTCGGTCACATTGATGTTCTTCGCGGCGGCCTTCTCGATGTAGACGCTGGTCTCCAGCTCCCTGCGCAGCTGCTCTTCCGTAATGTTGTACTGCTCCAGAAACTGCTCGAAGGTCATTCCCGGAGGCAGCCGGTCCTTCAGTTCGTTCACCTTGGCGTCCAGGTCCGCCGGTTCGATGGTCACCCCGGCGCGCTGCGCCGCCTGGCGGATGGCCACCTTGTCGATGAGGTCGGTCAGGGTGGGGATGGCGTAGCGTCCCCACATCGCCTCCATCAACTCGCCCTTGGTGATGGGCTCGCCGTTGACCGTGGCGACCACCGTGGAGTCAGGGCTGTCCACGGTGACCTTCGGCTTTTCCGCGGCCGCTGCCTCGTCGGCTGCGGCGGGCGGGACCTGTCCCGTCAAAAGCGCGGCGGCCAGAAGGAAAGCTGCCGCCGTCAAGATGGGTCTGGCCTTCATAACAGGCATACAGATGCTCCTCTCTGAAGCAGTGTGGCGTTTCATGCTACCCGCGGTCGGGGCATCAGTCAACCGGGAGTCTCTCCAGGCGTCCTGCGACACCCCGCGCGCCGGTATTTTAGACCGTTCGACGCCGTCCGTCTTCACTTTACGCCTTCCGTCCCGCGTCCGGGTTCCCGCTCCCCAGCGCGCGAGGACGGCGTCCACCTGAAAAAGCTGAAGAAAATCTTCTCCGGCGTGAGGCACTGACAGGAATTGACACCCTCGCCGGATACCTTTAGAGTCGAGGGATCGGTGGAAGGGCAGCCACGAACGGGGCTGCCCGCGAGCCGGGCGCCAACAGGGGGCAGGGCTGTCATTCAGGGGCCGGTCTTCCCGCAAGGGGAGCCGGCCCCGGGCCCTGCCCGCCTGCCCCTAATAAAGCGCCACCTCCGTGTCCGGGTCGAACACGTGGGTGCTCTCCATGTCGAACACCAGCTCGATGGGCTGAAGCTCCTTCGCCTTCGAGCCTGCGTCCAGCGTGGCCACCAGCGAATGCTCTCCCAGGGTCACGTAGGCCGTGATGACCGGCCCCATCGGCTCCACCACGTCCACCACCGCCTGCACCGTGTTCTCGGGCGTGGCCTCCACCGGGTTCTTGAGGGAGCTGTCGAAGATGTCCTCCGGCCTGATGCCGAAGACCACCTTCCTGCCGATGTAGTCCTTCACGCGGTCATACTTGTCCGCCGGGACCTTCACTTTGAAGGCGCCCGCGTTGATGAGGGCTCCTCCGTCGGCGCTCTCCAGAGTGGCGTTCAGGAAGTTCATGCTGGGCGTTCCGATGAACCCCGCCACGAACATGTTCGCCGGGCTGTGATACAGCCCCAGAGGAGTGTCCAGCTGCTGCAGCACCCCGTCCTTCATCACGGCGATGCGGTCGCCCATCGTCATCGCCTCCACCTGGTCGTGGGTCACGTAGATGGTGGTGATGCCCAGCCGCCGGTGCAGCTTGATGAGCTCGGCCCGCGTCTGCACGCGCAGCTTCGCGTCCAGGTTGGAGAGCGGCTCGTCCATCAGGAACACCTTGGGTTCGCGGACGATGGCCCGCCCGAGGGCCACGCGCTGGCGCTGTCCTCCCGACAGCTGCTTGGGCTTGCGCTGAAGCAGTTCGCGCAGTCCCAGCAGGTCCGCCGCCTCCTCCACCCGCCTGCGTATCTCGTCCTTCGGGACCTTCCGCAGCTTCAGTCCGAACGCCATGTTGTCGTACACGCTCATGTGCGGATACAGCGCGTAGTTCTGGAACACCATGGCGATGTCGCGGTCCTTGGGGGACACGTCATTGACCACCCGGTCCCCGATGAGGATCTCGCCGGAGGTCGCCTCCTCCAGCCCCGCGATGAGCCGGAGCGCGGTGGTCTTCCCGCACCCCGACGGTCCCACCAGGACGAGGAACTCCTTGTCCCGGATCTCCAGGTTCAGGTCGTTGACGGCAACGACGTTCTTGAAGGTCTTCCTGAGGTTTCTCAGCGTGACGCTGGCCACTTGACAGTCTCTGCCTCCGTTGCTCCCTGCCGCCGCTCGGCGTCCCCGTCAGGGGAGCCGAGGCTGCCGGTGGCGGACAGGATGGATATGGAGAACCGGCATGCTCCCATGCGGCGGCAGGCCCTGCGCCGGGAGCTGCCGCCGCCGCGCCATTATACGGACTGGGCGCTCCTCAAGTCAACGCGGAAGCAATTGGCATAAAAACCGGTCGATTAGGTATACTTTACCGGCCGGTCAGCGCGGGATGAGCATCCCTGACCCGCCGCAGTCCTTCGGTAAGGAGTGAACGACACAGTGGCAGACCTGAGACTCGATACGCTGGCCCTGCACGCGGGCCAGACCCCGGACCCCGTCACCAGGGCGCGCGCCGTGCCCATCTACCAGACCACCTCCTACGTCTTCGACAGCGTGGAGCACGCCCGCAGCCTGTTCGCGCTGGAGCAGACCGGGAACATCTACACCCGCATCATGAACCCCACCTGGGACGTCCTGGAGCAGCGCATCGCGCAGCTCGAGGGCGGCGTGGGGGCTCTGGTGACCTCCAGCGGGCAGGCCGCCTGCAGCCTGGCCATCATGAACATCTGCGAGGCCGGCGGAGAGGTGGTCTCCGCCACCAGCCTCTACGGGGGCACCTACAACCTGTTCCACTACACCCTGCCGAAGTTCGGCATCTCCGTGAAGTTCGTGGACCCGGCCGACCCCGAGAACTTCCGCCGGGCCGTCACGGACCGCACAAAGGCGTTCTTCGTGGAGGCGCTCGGCAACCCGAAGCTCGACATCCCGGACTTCGAGAAGATCGCCGCCATCGCCCACGAGAACGGGGTGCCCCTCATCGTGGACAATACGCTCCCGTCGCCCGCCCTGCTCCGCCCCATCGAGTGGGGAGCTGACATCGTGATGCACTCCATGACCAAGTTCATCGGGGGCCACGGCACCAGCATCGGCGGCGTGGTGGTGGACAGCGGCAAGTTCGACTGGAAGGCGAGCGGACGCTTCCCGGGCCTCACCACCCCCGACCCCAGCTACCACGGGGTGAACTATGTGGAAGCGGTGGGACCGCTCGCCTACATCATCAAGATGCGCGTCCAGCTGATGCGCGACCTGGGGCCCTGCCTTTCCCCGTTCAATGCGTTCCTCTTCCTTCAGGGGCTGGAGACGCTGCATCTGCGCATGGAGCGCCACAGCCGCAACGCGCAGGAGGTGGCGGAGTGGCTCCAGCGGCATCCGCAGGTCAGCTGGGTGAACTATCCCGGACTGCCGGGACATCCGTCTCATGAGCTGGCGCGGAAGTACATGCCTGACGGCTGCGGGGCCATCGTGGGCTTCGGCATCAAGGGCGGCCGCGAGGCGGGCATCCGGTTCGTGGACGCATGCAAGCTCCTGTCCCACCTCGCCAACGTGGGCGACTCCAAGAGCCTGGTCATCCACCCGGCCAGCACCACGCACCAGCAGCTGACTCCCGAGGAGCAGGTGGAGACCGGCGTCACCGACGACTACGTGCGCCTGTCCATCGGCACCGAGGACGTGCGCGACATCATCGCGGACATCGAGCAGGCGCTGGAGGCGGCCCGGCTCTGAGTCCGGCGCCGCTTTCTTGCGGGATGGACTATAATCGGACTGACGGTCGCGGCCGGGGCGCGTCGACGCCCCGGCCCCTCTCATCCCGATGCTAGACCAGACAGACGTTCAGACCGCTCCCGGAAGCGTGGGACTGGTCCAGACGCAGTATTTCACCTTCCCGGGTCCGCTGCGGCTCGCAAGCGGAAAGGAGCTCGGGCCCGTCACGCTCGCCTACGAGACCTACGGGGAGCTGAACGCCGACCGCTCCAATGCCATCCTGGTGGAGCACGCCCTGTCCGGAGACGCCCACGTCGCGGGACGACACCATCCGGACGACCGCAAGCCCGGCTGGTGGGATATGATGGTCGGGCCGGGAAAGGCGCTGGACACCACCAAATACTTCGTCATCTGCGCGAACTGCATCGGGGGGTGCATGGGGTCCACCGGGCCCTCCTCCATCGACCCGGCCACCGGAAGGCCGTACGCGATGTCCTTCCCCGTCATCACCATCCAGGACATGGTGGAGGCGGAGACGTATCTGCTGGACCACCTGGGCATCGAGCAGGTGCTGTGCGTCATCGGCGGGAGCATGGGAGGCATGCGGGCGCTGCAGTGGGCTGTCAGCCATCCGGAGCGGGTGCGTCTGGCCATCCCCATCGCCACCACCAGCCGCCACACCGCTCAGGCCATCGCCTTCGACGAGGTGGGGCGGCAGGCCATCATGGCGGACCCGAACTGGAACGGCGGGGATTACTACGGAGGGCCGCGGCCGGAGCGCGGGCTGGCCATCGCCCGGATGATCGGACACATCACGTACCTGTCCGACGAGGCGATGCACCGCAAGTTCGGGCGCAATCTCATCCGGGACAACGGGCTGGAGTTCGGGTTCGCGGAGGAGTTCCAGGTCCAGAGCTATCTGAGGTATCAGGGGGACAGCTTTGTCCAGCGTTTCGACGCAAACTCTTACCTCTACATCACCAAGGCCATGGACTACTTCGACCTCACCCAGCCGAGCGGGAGCCTGAAGAAGGAGCTGTCGCGGGTGCGGGCCAAGTTCCTGGTCATCAGCTTCACGTCGGACTGGCTCTATCCCACCTACCAGTCGCGCGAGATCGTCACCGCCCTGCGCCACAACAACGCCTACGTCACGTTCGCGGAGATCACCACCCCCCACGGACACGATGCGTTCCTGCTGGAGAGCCGGCAGCTCACCAGTCTCATCTCGAACTTCCTGAGCTATGCCGTCGACTGAGCCAGCCGTCCGCGAGGAGGTCCTTCAGCGCACCGCTCCCCTGAAGGGGGAGATGGAATACATCATCGACCTGGTGGAGCCGGGCACCCGGGTGCTGGACCTGGGGTGCGGGACGGGGGACCTGCTGAAGGCGCTCCAGGAGCGCAGGAAGGTGTTCCCGCAGGGGGTGGACATCGACGAGGAGGCCATCCAGGTCTGCGTGTCCAGGGGCCTTCCCGTCTACCACGGCGACCTGGACGAGGGGCTCGCCGACTTCGGCGACCAGGCCCTGGACTACGTCATCCTCACCAACGTCATCCAGGTGCTGCACCGGCCCGACTTCCTGATGCGGGAGGCGGCGCGGGTGGGCCGCAGGGTCATCGTCAGCTTTCCGAACTTCGCCCACTGGAGCGCCCGGCTCCAGCTGGGGATTCTGGGAAGGATGCCCCGGACGAAGCGGCTTCCCTACGAGTGGTACGACAGCCCGAACATCCACCTCACCACCATCCGGGACTTCGAGGACCTGCTCCGCAGGGAGAACCTGAAGGTCCACAGGAAGGTCTTCCTGCGAAGCGCGGGGGACGGGCGCTTCGTCCCCGTCCGCCTGTTCCCGAACCTGCTGGCGGAGCAGGCCATCTTCGTCGTCTCGCGCGACTGAAGGCCCGGGCGGCCGGTCAGTTCAGCGAGAAGGGAATCCCGTCCTCTTTCCAGTCGAGCGGCACCGCCTGCCGGGGCTGGCTCGCCGCCGCGGAGATGGTCTCGATCTGCAGGTTCAGAAGCTCCAGCTCCTCCTCCAGCAGACGCTCCACGTCCAGCACGCTCAGCAGGTTCTGCCGCAGCTCCAGGGGGACGGCCAGCAGCGACGCCACCACCGAGGACAGCATCACCACGTCGTCCGGAAGCTCCAGCGCCTCCACCGACTGGCCCGCCAGTCCCGCAAGCAGCCGGATATACCGCGTGAACGCCTCCGCGACCTGGCCGGGAAGGGTGGACCGGCGCAGGGAAGGCGGCACCACCGGGTCCAGGAACTCCACCATCGCCGCCCGGTAGGGATGCCCGGGAACGAGCTCCACGATGCGGAACCGCCGCTCGCCCTGCACCACGATGTTCATCCGCCCGCCCGAGAGCCGCTCCACGTGCGTCACGACCGCCGCGGTGCCGTAGTCGTGCGGGAGGTCGTCCTCTTCCGCATCTTCCCGCGCCAGCACGATGCCGAACGGTTCATCCAGCGTGATGCACTCGTTGATCATCTGCTTGTAGCGGTCCTCGAAGATGTGCAGAGGGGTGCGCACTCCCGGGAACAGGACCAGGGAGAGAGGAAAGAGCCTCAGGTAGTTGAGCTGCTCGGACATCGCGGCGACTTCCTTCTCCTGTTATACCCGGACTGTGCCGCCGCGGCGCGGCCGTCTTCTCAGGATTCCCGGGCCGGGTCCGAGGACGCTTCCGTCCGTCCGTCCGGCTGCCCGGGGGCCTGGCGCCCGCGCCATTCGTCCAGCAGCGTGCCCTCCCACATCGGCACGCGCATCAGGTAGGCCGAACGGGCGATGATGTGCGCCGCCACCGGCGCGGTCAGGAGGAAGAAGGCGATGATGAGCAGCGCCCGCGAGGTCACCGGGACGGCGTGGAAGAACATCGCCGCTCCGGCGGCCGTGAGGGCCACCCCCAGGGTGCCCGCCTTGCTGGAGGCCTGCATCCGGCAGAACATGTCCGGCATCCGCAGCACGCCGATGGACGCGATCAGCGTCAGCGCCGCCCCCAGAAGCATCAGGATGGCCGCCAGCAGTTCCCTCATCGCTCCTGCTCCGCGCGCTTGGCCACGTAGCGGGCGAACCCCACCGTCGCAAGGAACGCCACGAGCGCCACGACGATGGCCACGTCCATGAACACCGGGTTCCCGCTGCGGACGGAGTAGGCCAGCATGAACGCCGCCGCTCCCGAGGTCAGAAGGTCCAGGGCGATGACCCGGTCGGGCAGGGTGGGACCCAGCACCACGCGCGCAAAGGCCAGCAGCATCGCTGCCGCTAGCACGAAGAGAGACACCGCCGCGGCCGCCACGGCCGCCCCTTCCGGCGCGCTCATCTCAGCGTCTCCAGCAGGCGGCGCTCGAAGCCGCCTTTCACATCCGCCCTGACGGTGTCGGGGTCGCCGCCGGTGATGTACATCGCGTGGATGTAGAGCAATCTTCTGTCCTCCGAGACGTCCAGGCTGAGCGTGCCCGGCGTCAGGGTGATGAAGTTGGCCAGCAGGGTTATCTCCGCGTCCGTCTTCGCGTCCAGCGGGATGGCCACGATGCCCGGCTTCATATGATGCCGGGGCGTCAGCACATCGTAGGCGATGCGGATGTTCGCTATCACCAGTTCCCAGAGGAAGAACGCGGTGAAGCCGAGCGCCCGGCTCACCCGGCCCGTGTAGGGGTTCTCCCCCACCAGCCCCCCCTTCACGAGCATCGCGAGCAGCACATAGCCCACCACGAACCCTGCTGAAAGCGAGGTCAGCGAGAACTCGCCGTGCAGAGCGGCCCACGCGAGCGCCAGCGCCATGTTCCAGGCAAACATCAGCGAACTCCTGTTCCCAGGACAGCCGCGATATATTGCGAGTTCCCGGTGAGCTGTTCCGCGGCCCGCAGCGCCACTTGCAGGACAAGGCCGGACCCCGCGCCGATGGCCAGCGTCACTGCCGCCAGAATCCCCACCGGAAGCAGGAGGCAGACCGACTCCCGCCTGCCCGGAGAGTCTCCGGGCTCAGAGGAAGGAGCAGCCTTCCAGAAGGCCTCCGCCCAGATCTTGGTCATGGACATCAGGGTCACCATCCCCACCGCCAGCGCCACTCCCGCGACCACCCATTGCCCGGCGTCCAGACCGGCCTTCACCACGAGAAGCTTGGCAAAGAATCCGGACAACGGCGGCATTCCCGCCAGTGACATCGCAGGGATGAGAAAGAGGATACCCACAAGAGGCGCGGACGCGTAGAGACCGCCCAGTCTCTTCAACTGATACGTGCCCCGCATTCTGCGGACGATGCCGCTGAGCAGGAACAGGTTGGTCTTCACCACAATGTGGTGCACGATGTAAAAGAGCGAGCCCGCCAGAGCGAGAGGGGTGTAAAGCCCCAGCCCCATTAGCATATAGCCGATCTGGCTGATGATGTGAAAGCTGAGTATCCTGCGGAACTCGTCCTGAGCGATGGCCCCCAGTACCCCCGTCACCATCGTGGCCGCCGCCGCCCACAGGATGATGTTGTGAGTGTACGGGACGTCCTGCGTGAACACCAGCGTGAAGACCCTCAGCAGCGCGTACACTCCCACCTTGGTGAGCAGTCCCGCGAAGATGGCGGACACCGCCACCGGCGGGGTGTGGTATGACGCCGGAAGCCAGGAGAACACCGGGAACAGCGCCGCCTTCACGCCGAACGCCGTGAAGAACAGCATGGCCACGCAGGTGATGAGCCCGGAGTGTCCCGTCTCCCGGAGCTTCACCGAAAGGTCCGCCATGTTCAGCGTCCCGGCCATTCCGTAGAGGATTCCCACCCCGGCCAGGAACAGGGCGCTCGCGAGCAGGTTCAGGGTGACGTATTTGATGGCTCCCTCTATCTGAGCCCGCTCGCCGCCCAGCGCCAGAAGGACGAACGAGGCGATGAGCATCACCTCGAACCAGACGTAGAGGTTGAACAGGTCGCCCGTCAGGAAGGCTCCGTTGACTCCCGCCAGCAGCATGTGCAGCAGCGGATAGTATCCGAACCGCTGCCGCGGCTCGTCCATGGATGCCAGAGAATAGACGGCCGTGCAGAACCCCATCAGGGCGGTCAGCAGCACCATCACCGCGCTCAGGATGTCGGCCACCAGGGTTATCCCGAACGGCGCCGGCCAGCTGCCGGCCTGGATGCAGAGCACACCGTGGCGGAGCACGTCGCGGAACAGCCATCCGGACGCCAGCATCAGCACGGCGGTCCCGCCCACGGCGATGCGGCGCTGAGCCCTGACGCTTCGCCTGGCCAGCAGGGAGACCACGGCGCAGACCAGAGGGATGAGGACCGGGGTGAATGTCAGGGCGTTCATGTGTCCGTGCTCGTCAGGCGGTCCAGGTCGTCGGCTCCCGCCTCCTCCGCGGCGCGGTAGAACAGCGCCAGCGCGAAGGCGAGGACGCCGAAGCTGATGACGATGGCCGTCAGGATGAGGGCCTGCGGCAGAGGGTCGGCGTACGGCGGCGCAAGGGCCTGGCTGCCGGGCGCCACCAACGGAGGGCGTGCGGGCACAAGCCCCCCGGACAGGAAGATGAGAAGGTTCGCCGCGTTGCTCAGCAGCACCAGCCCGATGATGAGCTTCACCAGGCTTCGCCGCAGCATCATGTAGATGCCCGCCGCATACAGCACGCCGATCACCAGGGCCAGGATGTTCTCCATCTCACTCCTCTTCCTCCTGAAGAGCCACCACCACCGTCAGGATGACCCCGATGACAACCAGGAACACTCCCAGGTCGAAGACCAGCGGCGTCCCGAGCTTCAGGTCCAGAAGGCCGGGGACGTGAAGCTTCGCCCACAGGCCGGTCAGGAACGGACGTCCGGAGAGGCTGGCGGCAAGGCCGCTGCCCACCGCCAGCAACAGCCCCCACGCGATGAGCGTGCGCGGACGCGCCCGCAGGAGCTGCAGCATCCGCTCGGGGGAGTAGGCCAGCGAGTGCAGCGCGAAGCCCGCCGCCGCCACCAGCCCCGAGATGAATCCTCCGCCGGGCTCGTTGTGCCCCCGCAGCAGCAGGAACACCGCGAACGTCAGGAACAGCGGCATCAGGAACCGGGCCGCGGTGCGCAGGATGAGGTCCTTCACGCGGATTTCCTCCCGGACAGCCGCAGCTTCAGCACGGCGTATGCTCCCAGCCCCGCCAGCCCCAGCACGACAATCTCTCCCAGCGTGTCCAGCGCCCGGAAGTCCACCAGGATGACGTTCACCACGTTTCGTCCGAACCCGCCCGGCACGCTGTTCTCCGCGAAATAGGACGAGATGGGCGGGTGCAGGTCCACGTGAAGCGCCACCAGCGACAGATACGCCATCATCCCTCCGGCCGCCAGCGCGATGAGCCCGTCCCGCACCCGGGACACCGGACGGGACAGACGCGCGAACCGGGGCAGCTTGAAGATGATCAGCACGAAGAGGATGATGGTGAGCGTCTCCACCAGGAACTGGGTCATCGCAAGGTCGGGCGCCCCGTACATCACGTAGATGAGCGCCACGCCTCCCCCCGCTCCTCCCAGTGCGGCGATGGCTCCCAGGCGGGTGTCCAGCAGCACGGCTGCAACCGCGGACAGGACTATCATCAGCGCCACAGCCGCGCCGTACGCGGAGACCGGGACGGCCGACTCCATGATGAGCGGCTCTCCCCGCGAATGCAGCGAGTAGCCTGTCAGGCCCATGAAGCTCAGCACCACGGCCAGCACGTAGTAGCGAAGGTAGCCGCTCTGCACCACCCGCGTCTGCCCCCGCGCCACAGCCATCAACAAGTCGATGGACAGGTCGTAGAGCCGGTCCGGCCCCCAGCGCAGCAGGCTCTCCCCCGGGCCGGCCGCCTTGCGGATGCGGTCCCATCCGGCGTACACAGCGGCCCCCAGCGCGACCGACAGCACACTCAGCCCCAGAGCCGCGTTTACCCCGTGCCAGAGCGCCAGCTTCAACTCCTCCGGACGGCCCAGCACGCTTCCGACCGCCGGGGCGATGAACGCGGCGGCCTTCCCCGTCAGGAGCCCCAGAAGCAGCCCTTTGACGGCAAGCCAGACGGGCCCTATCCACATGCTCACGGGAGCTTCATGGACTTTCGGGGGCGCCTGCGACGCGGGGCCTGCAAAGATCCTCAGCGCCGTCAGCCCCGCCACGGCCACGAACGACGCCGATGTGAAGACCGCCACGGCGGCCAGCCACCCGCTCCCGGCCCCCAGGACCGCCTCCAGCGCAAGCTCCTTCCCGATGAAGCTGAGCCAGGGACCCAGTCCGGCCATCGCCAGCCCGGCCATGCCTGCGGCGAAGGCGGTCGCGGGCATCAGCCGCCCCAGTCCCCGAAGCGCGGAGGCGTCGCGGCTGCCGGCCTCGTGGTCCACCGCGCCCGCCACCATGAACAGCGCGCCCTTGTACAGAGCGTGCGCGGTGAGGAACACCAGACACCCCTTCACCGCATACGGGGTCCCGACGCCGAGCAGCATCACCATGAACCCCAGCGACGCCACCGTGGAGTAGGCCAGCAGCTGCTTCAGGTCCGTCTTGACCAGCGCGAGCGCCGCCCCGGCCAGCATCGTGGCCGCGCCGAAGACCGTCAGGGCCGCCTGCCATTCGGCCGTTCCGCCCAGCGTGGGACTCAGCCGCGCCAGCAGGAAGACGCCCGCCTTCACCATCGTGGCGGAGTGGAGGTAGGCGCTGACCGGGGTGGGAGCCTCCATGGCGTTCGGCAGCCAGTGGTGGAACGGGAACTGCGCGCTCTTCGTGAACGCGCCCAGCAGAATGAGGATGAGCACCGGGAGATACATCCCGCTGGAGCGGACCTGCTCGCCCTTCAGCACAAGCTCCGAAAGTTCGGTGGACCCTGCGACGGAGGCCAGCAGCAGCAGCCCCGCCAGCATCGCCAGCCCTCCCGTACCCGTCACCACCAGCGCCTGCAGCGCCGCGCGGCGGCTGCGCTCCTGCTCGTGGTTGAACCCGATGAGCAGATAGCTGGTCAGGCTGGTCAGCTCCCAGAAGACGAACAGCGTGAACAGGTTGTCCGCGAGGACCACCCCCAGCATGGACCCCATGAACAGCAGCAGGAAGACGAACATCCGGCCCTGCTGGGGATGTCCCTTGAGGTATCCTCCGGCGTAGATCAGGATGAAGGTCCCGATGCCGCTGATGAGCACCGCGAACAGAAGCGCCAGGCCGTCCGCGTAGAACGAGAACACCACTCCAGCCTGCTCCATCCACGGGACGCGGAACGAGGCGGGCCGGCCCGATGCCGCGCCGGGCATCAGCAGGCCGAAGAACGCCGTCAGCAGAGCGGGCAGCACGGCCAGCAGCCAGCCCGCGCGGTCCTTCAGGCGGGCGTGCGCCCAGGGGGCCAGCGCGGCCAGCCCGAACGGCGAAAGCACGGCCAGCGGCAGGGCCGTCATCCGGCCGCTTCCCGCAGCGCCGCAGGCGCTCCCGTGCGCAGCGCTCCCTCAGGGCACAGATGCAGGACCGGGCACTCCGGGCAGGCGGGCCTCCGCGCGTCGCACACCGCCCTGCCGTGGAACACCATCAGATGCCCGAAGATGCTCCAGTGCTCCGGGGGCAGCAGGGTCATCAGTTCCCGCTCGATGCGCTCCGGGTCCGTGTGCCGGGTAAGCCCGAGCCTCCGGCTGATGCGGCTGCAGTGCGTGTCCACGATGACCCCGCCCCCGGTGAAGCAGGTCCCCAGCAGCACGTTCGCGGTCTTGCGTCCCACCCCGCGCAGGCGGGTCAGCTCCTCCATCGTCCGCGGCACCTCGCCGCCGTGCCGCGCCACGATGTCCCGGGACATCTCCACCAGCGCCCGCGCCTTCTGGCGGAAGAACCCCAGCGGATGCACAACCCGCTCCACCTCCGCCAAATCGGCCGCGGCCATGGCTTCCGGCGTGGGCCACCGCCGGAACAGCTCCGGCGTCACCGTGTTGACCTTGGCGTCGGTACACTGGGCGGCCAGGATGGTGGCGCAGAGCAGCTCGAAGGGGTTCCGATGGTCCAGTGTGCACCGTGCATCGGGATAATGCCGGGACAGGATGCGGACCACCTCGGATGCGCGGTTCTTCAGGCTGGAACGGGATTGTCTGGGCATGGCGGGCAGCGGGTGTCTCACAGCATTATACCCGCCGCCCGCCACGGGACTATCCTCACCGCCGCTGCAGCGGAGGCAGCTCCGCGAAGACCACGTCGTCGAAGTAGGCGACGCCCTCCGAGCCGCGCGTGACCCCCAGGTGTATCTGCGCCTGGCTCGCTCCGGGGGGCGAGATGAGCCGCCTGTATGTGTGGCGCCGCCAGTCCTGGTCCTTCGCCACGCCCATCGGTTCCGACTCCCCGATGACGTCTCCGTTCTCCGCCAGCCAGATGATATGCACCACCGTGCTCGCGTCCTTCAGCCCCACCGTCCGGACGTGCACCTCGAACAGGTACGGCGTGGCCTCCTTCACCGGGATGAGGTCGGAGCGCCACCAGCGCGGACGGTCCCCCACCCGGACGGTCAGGTTCCGCTGTCCGATGTACGAGAACCGCTGTCCCGTGTCCAGCGCCACCCCCGGCATCACGTTGTAGGTGCCCCACCCGGCGTCCTGCCACAGCACGTCGTCCGAGTCCTCCGAGCGCAGCCAGCCCTCGGGCTCCTTCATCCCCTCCCGGGGCCGGAACTCGAAGCTCGGACTCGGAGCCAGGTTCACCAGCGGAGGCAGCAGATTGGGCTTAAGGTAGAGCGGCTTCTCCGCCCCCGACGGCTCGAATCCTCCCGCGGTCAGCAGGATGCAGTCCATCAGCTTCGCGTAGGGCCTGTTGTCGGCCATCGTGACCGACGTGCCCTTCCCCCTCTTCTCCGTCACGCGGAAGGTCAGGGTATGGCGGCCTTTCTTCAGGCGCACTTCGCCGTAGTGGTACCAGGCGAACACCTGCCGTGTATCCTCGATGGCGTTGTAGAGCGCCACCACCCTCGCGTCCCGCGGCACCAGCTGGTTCGTCACGTGCACCCATTCGCCGTCGTCCACCCGGTACCAGCACGGCGAACTGTACGAGAGGTAGTTCTCCCGCACCCAGAGCTGATAGGTGCCGTCCGCGGGCGCCGTGAACTCGTAGTGCGCGAACCATCCCGTGTCCGCCGGGGGTTCCACCGCCGTCTCCAGTCCAAGGAACGCTCCGCCGCTCAGCCGCGGGATGCCGCCGATGCGGCTGTAGTTGAAGTTGGACGCCTTCCGGTCCTCGGCCTCGAGCCAGATGCAGGGGGTGGCGCGCTCGAAGAACCGCTCCGCCTCCCGGAGGACTATCTCGGCCGCCTCCCGGTGCCGGCCCTCGCGCGATGCGGCCATCGCGCGCTCCACCACCTTCGCAAGGCCCGGGCGCGCCTCCTCCGGCAGTCCCTGCAGCGCCTGGTGCACTCTGCGGATGGCGTAGCCCGCCATCTCCAGCGGATAAGAACGTTCGAACGGCAGCCCGCGGATGATGACGCTGTCGCGAGCCTGAAGCGAATCCACCAGGATGCCCGAGCGCACCCAGCGGTTGGCGTCCCGGGCCGGCCACTCGTCCCGCCGCACCAGCTCCAGCTTCTGCGGCTCCAGACGCACCACCAGCCGGCCGCCCCGCATCTCGCCCGCAGGACTGCCGTCCGGCCACACGGCTTCCACCCGCGTCCCGGCGGGCATCTCGAACGACAGCGTCCTCGGCTCGTCCAGCGTCCCGATGACCGTGACGGGAGTCCCTCCGTCCGTAAAGCGGAAGGCGTACATCCCGGGGTCCGACGGGAGCAGTTCCACTCCCAGAAGCTCCCGGAACACCCCGAAGTAGGGCTCCACCGCGCGCTCGCTGCCCGTCAGCAGGCCATCCGGGCGGTATCCGTGGACGCCGTACACCTCCTTCGAGTTGATCTGCAGCTTTCCGTCGATGAGGTTCCACACCTCGCCCCTTGCGGTCTGCCCCAGGATGCGGCTGGTGGGAGTGGGCCGCAGCACCTGGAACCGCCGCCCGTCGGAGTCCACCGACATCCGCCCGGTGTAGTACCGGTCAATCTCGGGGATGGAGCCGAGGTCCCGGCGGAAGCCGATGACGGTCATCCGCACACCGTCCCTGATGGCCTGCGCCACCTCGTCCCGGTGACGCTCGGTGGCGGGGGTGTCCTCCAGATTCACGATGAACATCGGAGTGTCCGGCCTCAGCGAGAACGAGGGGACGATCCAGATGTCGTTCTCGCTGCGCTGGATGGGCTCGCGCCACCACCAACCTCCGATTCCGGCATAGTCGGCGTTCGGCTCGGAGCGCAGGTTCATCGAGTTGGGGTTGTAGAGCCCGGGGAAGCGGAAGTACATCGGGGGGCGGTAGTCCGCCAGGGCGGGGGAGTTGTCCAGGATGCGCTGATAGGTCCCCAGCCATTCCAGCTGGCGCGGGTCTGCTGTCAGCGCATCGGTCCAGGGCTGGTCCGTGCCCTCTCCGGGGACCATGTTGTACTGGAACACCCCCTTGGCTCCCCCGGAGAGCAGGGCGTTGAAGTTGGCGTACATGTGCCCCAGCCGGCTGGAATATCCCGGCATCTTGTTCCGGGACGGGCTGTTGTCCTGATGGTTCCCCTCGCCGGTCTCCGTGACGATCAGCCAGGTGGTCTTCGTGGCCTGCTGCAGGGCCCCGTAGAGGTGCCCGGCCATGAACATGAGCAACGGCTCGCCGTTGCCGTAGCTCTCCATGCCCAGCCCGTCATGCCCGCCGGGGGTCCCCAGGTCGTTGATGTGCCAGAAGTCCAGGTCCGAGAACCCCTTGTAGATGACCGGGACGTCGTAGAGTTCCTTGAAGCGGTCCGCGATGTCGCAGGTGAAGTGCAGCAGGCTGCGCCCCAGATGCTCCTGAAGGTCGTAGTTCACCTGCGAGACGGAGAGGTCCATCCGGAAGACCTGTCCCGTCTGCGGGTCCAGCATGAACTGATGCTCCGGACCGCGCATCCTCAGCCGCTTGCGGTCCAGCGGGGCGAGCCGCGCGGCCTGCTCGAAGCTCTCCAGCTGACCCCCCTGCGTCCTCCATTTCCGGTTGAGCTCTTCCACGCTCCCGTAGCGCTCTTTCAGCCACGCGGCCAGCTGGCGCTCGTAGACGGCAGACCGCGGGAAGAAGTCCCGGTTCACGTTCATCTCGTTCCAGAGAGGGTCCACGATGAACCGGAAGCCCGGGCCGAGCGCCACCTTGCTGTAGTGCCTCAGGACGGTCTCCACATATTTCGGATACTGGTCGTCCCAGTAGTACATGCTGAACATCGGGGGGGCGTCGCGCTCCAGCGTGAACACCACCTGGTAGCGTCCCGGGCGCTCCACGCGCACGTCCGCCTCCGCATAGCGCTCTTCCGACACCCGGGCCCGCCCCGTCTGCACCACCTCCCAGGTCGCGGTGTCGAAGACGGCGAAATACCCGTCCCGCACCCTGTCCTCCTCCACGCGCACCGTGCCGGAGCCGGTGACCTCCACGCGCGGACCGCGGCCCGGGTAGTACCATCCCGGCCCCCGCGCCTCCAGCCCCTGGAACTGGATGCCGTAGGTGAACCCGAGCTCGTCCAGATAGTCGATGGTCTGCTGGAAGAAGCGGTAGTCGTCGTCGGAGTAGGTCTTCCAGGGGTAGGGCTGGTTGACTCCCAGATGCAGATAGATGCTGCGGACCCCGTAGCGGTGAAGAAGGTCGATCTGGGCCTTCACCAGCTCCCAGTCCCGGTCGTAGACGAACATCCCGCCGGCAGGCAGATAGGGGCGCCCGTCCCAGATGAGCGTGTGGGCGTGGTTGATGTGCCACCTGTGCGGGACGCCGTATTTGTCCACCATCGTGCCGGTGGTCACGATCTTCGCCGGCCGCGCCGCCTGCCGGCCCCTCACCCGCAGCGCAGCGCGCGCTTCCGCCTTCTCCTGGTAGACCCCCACGGCCAGTTCGTAGTCGCCGGTGGGGATGTCCGACGGGATGCGGACCCGCGCGTCCCGTATCCTGTTCTCGCCGACCCTCCATCCGTCCGGGTTCGCGATGACCTCCACGTGGCGCGCGGCGCCTTCGTGAGACAGGATGGCGAACATCAGCCGGTCGTCGGGCAGGCGGGAGACAGCCGAGACGGTGATGTCCAGCCGGATTGTGGAGCCGGTGCGGGCGGAGGATGGCGCTTTCACGCTCACCGCCGCGACGGCGGGCGGGGTCTGCGGATACTCGGGCTTCCGGTATTCCGCGTGCGCGCTTCCGGCAAGCGCAAGGACCAGGGATGCTGTTGTCAGGGCTGATCGGAGCATGGGGCGGATCGTCTCCCTCCGCGGTCGAAGGTTCGGGGGCCGCCGGAGCGAACGGGCCCCGATGTTTGCGTCTCCCGCTTCGCCGCTGCTTCGGGAATCTCCTTCCCGCTGTCCTTTGTCATCATAAAAGCCAGAGAATATCGCAGGAGTTTCACATATAGCGCCGCCTCTGCCGGCTCGGGCGATGTCTGGACTGCTGTGGTAGAATCGTTCCTGCGACAGACGAAGCAGATTCTGCGTCTGCATCCTGCTGCGGATTGAGGTGAACATCCGGCTTTGCGGCTTCTGACGCTCCTGAAAGGCAAGATCCACCGCGCCACGGTGACGGCGTCCAACGTGGACTACATCGGCAGCATCACCATCGATGCCGCCCTCATGGAGAAGGCGGGCATCGTGCAGGGGGAGATGGTGCACGTCTGGAACCTCACCAACGGCCAGCGCTTCATCACCTACGCCATCCCCGGGGAACCGGACTCCGGGACCATCCAGATCAACGGCTCCGCCGCCCACAGAGCCAGCGCGGGTGACAAAGTCATCATTGCGGCGTTCATAATAACAGATGAGGAAGTGGAGCCGAAAGTGGTCCTCGTGGACGACCACAACCGGTTCGTGAAGTATCTGTAGGGACGCGCGGCTCCGGCTGCCGAGACCGTGGCCGCTCGCCCGGCAGGCGGCACGGCGATGAAAAGAACAGCATTCCATATCCCTATCCTCCTGGCGGCCGTCTTCGTGGCGGCATCGCTTCTCCTGAGCGCCGCGCCCGCGGCGGCGTTCAACGAGGAGGAATACGGCCGCAGGTTCCACGCGGAGATCTCCAAAAAGTACCGCGTATACGAAGACCCGCGCCTCACCGAGATCGGACGCCGGGTCAGCGAGGTGGCGCACGTGCGGGGGGTGCGGTTCTTCGCGGTGGACATGGGCAAGGACGAGCAGCTCAACGCCTTCCAGGTGCCCGGGCACATCTACGCCACCAAAAGCCTGCTGAAGGAGTTCGACGACATCTCCCTCACGTTCATCATGGGCCACGAACTGGGGCACGAGTCCGGAGGGCATCTCTCCCGCCAGGTCCGGCGCAATCAGACCGCCGGGGTGGCCGCCGTGCTGCTGGGTGCCATCTTCGGAGTGAAAAGCAACACGGTCGGGGACTATGCCATCAACCTGGCCGGGCTGGCCTACGTCAACCAGTACTCGCAGGCGCAGGAGCGGGAGGCCGACCTGTTCGGGCTGAACGTCCTCCACGACCTGGGCATCCCGTTCGAGAAGGCTGCCGAAGCGTTCAAGAAGCTGGGTGGCGGCCGCAGCGAGAGCCGCACCTTGAACGCCGTGTTCGGCTCGCATCCTACGATGCGCGAGCGCATCCAGCGGTCGGGCTCCGCGGAAGAGTGGCTCTCGATGCGGGCGGTGGACATCTATGAGGGCGAGGGCCGCCGCATCGCGGTGCTGTGGCGCTACACGGGCGACGACCCGATGCCGGAAGGCGAGAGGCGGCTGCGCGAGGAGCTGCGGAAGGAGATGTCGGCGCTCGGCTACACCCGTCGCGACCCGGGCAGCCCCCGCGTCTGGACCGCCCTGAGCCGCGCGGAGAAGCTGGACGCCGCCGGGCTGCGCTCGCTCGGAGAAGCGCTGGGCGCCGACTGGCTGATGATCCAGAGCGGTCTGGACCAGCGGCGCGGCTGGAGCGGTCAGGTGGTCGGGCTGGAGAGGATGGTCCGGGTGCCGGTAAGCTG
>FWWL01003750.1_pt1 | contig 26951 bp, 24 predicted proteins | sample 2228331 | NCBI WGS metagenome assembly FWWL01 (sample SAMEA103939775, study PRJEB20133) | metagenome
CTTTTATAATCAGCAAGCTTTTTATTTACCTCCTCTATCTCCTTTCCAATCCACTCCTTTATCAAATCTTCTGTTACATCCACACCTTGCTCCTTTGCCCTATTATCAATTTCCTCATAATCAGGATAAATAATAGCATGTATTATCTCTGTCTTTGTTTTTGGATGAATTCTTGCAAGAACAAGACATTCTTTAATAAGAGGAGAAATAAGCAACTTCTCCTCAATCTCCTCTGGATAAATATTCTTACCACCCTTTGTAACAATCACTGATTTTTTTCTCCCTGTAATATAAATATAACCATCCTTATCAATATAACCCACATCACCTGTAAGAAACCAACCTTCTCTAAAAACCTTCTCTGTTGCCTTTTTATCTTTATAATATCCAAGCATCACAATGTCACCCTTAACTGCGATTTCTCCAATTCCATTTTCATCAGGATCAAAAATTTTAACCTCAACACCAGGAATAGGAGGACCAACTGATTCATTTTTGGGTTTATGTGGAGGGTTAACTGAAACAACAGGAGAAGTTTCTGAAAGCCCATATCCCTGATAGATAGGAAAACCTAAATTTTCAAAACCTTTGGATACCCATTTAGGCAAAGCTGCGCCACCTGAAATAATATATTTTATTTTTCCAAAACCCATTTTTTCTCTAACACTTTTGAAAAGAAATTTTGAAGCCCTTTTACCTGTTAAAGGATTTAATATACTCCCAACTCCTGAAAGAACTTTAAAAATACCTTTTTTTAAAGGTGGAAGATTTTTAATATTTTTCTGAATACCAAGATAAAGTTTTTCAAGAAGAAGCGGAACCACTAAAAATACTGTAGGCTCGGTTGCCCTTAAATCCTCAAGTAATTCATTGGGCTTTAATGACCTTGCATATGTGATTTTTGCACCAACATAAATAGGTGCTAAAAATCCACATGTGCCCTCAAAAACATGATGAATGGGTAACACTGAAAAAAGATGGTCTTTTTCATTAAATTCAAAAATCTTTAAAACTGATTCAATGTTATTAATAATATTTTTATGAGAAAGCACCACACCTTTTGATGTTCCGGTTGTTCCTGAAGTATAAAGAATTATCGCAGGCTCATTAGTGTCTCTATCAATAGGAAATTCAAGCTTATCCTTAAAAGATGTAACTTCATAAAAGGAAACTGCCCCTTCTTTTGGTTCTGGAAATGTAATAACTTCTTTTAAACTTTTAGCTTTTTCCTTAACTTCCAGTATATCCTCAAGATATCTGTTACTTACAAATATAAATTTACTCTCCGAATGCCTTAAAAAATGCTCCCAGTCAGAAGCCCCCCCCCTTGAATCCAAAGGAACACAAACACCACCTGCCCATTGAATTCCAAAATAGGAAATACCCCACTCAGGACAATTTTCACCAAGAATTGCAGCTCTATCACCCTTTTCAAATCCTTTTGACTTTAGATATCCACCAATACTTTTTACCATATCAAGAACCTGAGAATAAGTAAATACTTTAAATTCCTCTCCCCTTTTTATTCTTGCAAACATTGAATCCTTGGATATTGAATAACCCCTTAAAAGAATATCTGCTAATTTTTCCATAAAATAATTTTAAGACATTTTATTTTCCATATAAAATAACTTTGCATATTTCATAAAAGTATGAAAGGCAGAAGAAAATGCAAGAATAAACCCCTCTTTACCATCAAGAAAACCAATTTTTAAAAAATACATTTTTATAAAAAAATAAAAAGGTCTTAAAGTTAAATCAAAAAAATTTGCCCTTTTACCCTTTTCAAAAAGCTCCTTTGCAGAAAGCTCTGTGTAAAGATTCAATTTCTTAAGATAATGAAAAAGATCAGGATCTGTATAATGAATTATTCTCCCCCTTTCTATTTTCTCAGTCTTTCCATCTACAATCACTTTTTCATGAACAATATTTCCAGAAATTCTTGCTTTACTCTTCCTAAAAACTCTCAAAGAATAATCAGGATACCACCCTCCATGATAGATAGGTCTTCCCAAAAAATAAGATATTCTTTTTAAATAAAAACCATCTTTCTTACCCTCTTCTATTTTTCTCTTAATTTCCTCCTTAAGCTCCTCTTCAAGAACCTCATCTGCATCAAGAAAAATAACCCACTCACTTTTAACCTTTGAAAGCGCAAATTCCCTCTGATTCTTAAAATTATCAAATTCCCTCTCATATAAAATAGCGCCTTTCCTTTTTACAGCTGAAATTGTTCCATCTCTTGAACCACCATCAACAACAATTATTTCATCACAGAAAGAAAGAGAATCAATTGCCTTTTCAATTGTTTTTTCAGCATCAAGAGAAATTATAACACCTGTAATTTCTTCCATACTAATTATTTTTCTTTTTCTATCAATCTTTTTATTTTTTCCCAATAATTTGGAAGTTCATAAAGAATATTAATTGCCTTTAAAACAAGGCTATGCTCCCTTGCAAAATAACCCGAATAAATCTTTCCCTCAGGAACATCTTTACTTACACCTGTTTTTGCTGTTAAAATTGCCCTATCACCTATTTTTACATGATCCTTTATTCCCACCTGACCCCCCATCAAAACATCTTCTCCAACTTGAGAGCTACCTGCAATTCCTGATTGAGAAGCAATTATTGTCCTATCCCCTATCTTGACATTATGCGCTATTTGACATAAATTATCAATTTTCACCTGATTCCCAATATATGTGCTTCCCATTGTTGCTCTATCCACACACACATTTGCACCAATTTCAACATCATCCCCAATTATAACCTTTCCCACCTGTGGAATTTTAATTATTTTGTCTCCCCTTTTTTCATAACCAAACCCATCAGAACCTAAAACAGTCCCTGAATGAATTATACAATTTTTTCCTGTCTCAACATTTTTTTCAATTGAAACAAAAGGATAAATCTTATTATTTTCACCTATAACCGAATTTCTACCTACATAAACAAAAGCAAAAAGTATACTTTTCTTTTTTATAATTACATTCTCCTCAATCACACAATAAGGACCTATATAAACATCCTCTTCAATTTTCACTTTATCAAATATAATAGCCGTTGGATGAATAAAACCCCTTTTATCTTCTTTTTCATCAAATAAATCTAAAATCTGAACCAATTTTTCCTTTGGATTATCAACAATAATAGCAGATCTAAAATTTATATGCTTTATATTTTCCCTGTCACTTACAACTGCATAAAAATCTCTTCCACAATACCTCTTTTCATGAACAACAGAAATAAACCCTTCCTTATTTTCTTCTGGTGGTAAAATACCTTTTATTTCAACTTCCTCTTCTCCCATAATTTCACCTTTCAAAACTTCGTTAATTTCTTTTATTTTCATTTTCTTTCCTCCTTTAATTTTTTTATTTTATATAAAACCTCAAGAGCTTCTTTGGGAGATAATTCATCAGGATTTATACTATCTATAAACTCACCTAATAAATCTGGTTTCTCAAAAAGCTCAAGTTGCTTTTTATTAAATTTTAAAGGTCTTCTTTTACTTTCTAACCTTTCAAGCAATTCTCTTGCCCTTTCTATCACATGATGAGGGACACCTGCTAACTTTGCTACATATATTCCATAACTCCTATCCATAGCCCCAGGAATAATTTTCCTCAAAAAAACTACCTCACCCTTCCATTCCTTAACAAGTGTATAAAGATTTTCAATTTCATTATAATTCTCCTTAAGAGATGTAAGTTCATGATAATGGGTTGCAAAAAGAGTTCTTGCTCTTACCCTTTTAATAATATCCTCTGATACAGCCCACGCAATAGCAAGCCCATCATAGGTTGATGTCCCCCTCCCAATTTCATCAAGTAAAACTAAACTCCTTTCTGTCGCATTATTTAAAATCTGTGATACCTCAAGCATCTCAGCATAAAAGGTAGATATTCCCCTCGCAAGGTCATCAGAAGCCCCTATTCTTGTAAAAATCCTATCTACTATTCCTATTTTGCCTTCCTCAACAGGTATAAAAGAACCACACTGAGCAAGAATAACACACAAAGCAACTTGCCTAAGAAAAGTAGATTTTCCTCCCATATTAGGTCCTGTTATTAAAATAAAAAATTTTTCGGGTGTTATTTCAATATCATTTGGAACAAAATCAGAAACCGTGTACTCAACAACAGGATGTCTTGAATTTCTTAAAATTATCTCTTTCCCCTCTTTTACTTCAGGTTTTTTGTATTTATATTTAATTGCAACTTCTGCAAAACATAAAATAAGGTCCAAAAGTGCTATGCTTTCAGAAATATCAAGAATTTTCTCCTTTTCTTCTTTTATTTTTTCAAGCAACTTTTCATAAAGGTAATTTTCAAGCTCTTTTATCCTCTCCTCTGCAGAAAGAATCTTAGACTCAAGCTCTTTTAATTCTTCTGTTATAAACCTTTCAGCCTGTGTTAAAGTTTGTTTCCTTATATAATAATCAGGAACCCTGTCAAGATATGACTTTGTTACCTCAATAAAAAAACCTATAACCTGATTATATTTTATTCTCAAATTGGGAATTTTAGTTTTCTCCCTTTCTCTTTCCTCTATCTCTTTAATTCTTTTAGAGGAATTTAGTTTTAAATCTCTTAATTCGTCAAGCTCCTCACAAATACCTTCTCTTATACAGCTTCCTTCTCCTGGATTTGAAGGGTCTTCTTTTAAGTATCTCTTAATATAAAAAGCAATTTCCTCAACCTCGGGAAGTTTTTTACCTATATCTAAAAGTATTTCACTTTGAGAAGTAAGTAACACATCTTTTAGTTTTTTTATTTCCATAAAATTCTCAGAAAGTTTAACTATTTCAGGGGGGGGAGATTTTTTTCTAACAATCCTTGATAAAACCCTTTCAAAATCCACAAATTCAGAAAGAATTTCTGAGATTGCCTTTCTAAGAAAAGGTTTTTCAATAAGCTCACTAACTGCCTCCTGTCTATTTTTAATTTTTTCGATATCCTTAAGGGGAAAAAGCAAGTTCTTTTTTAAAAATCTTGCACCCATCGGAGTTTTGGTAAAATTAATAATTTCAAAAAGGGATTTTCCCTCTTCAGGATGAATACTTTCTATTATTTCTAAATTTTTGATAGTAACAGGGTCAAGAATCAAAAATTCATCTTTTTCAATAGGTTTTAATCTTAAATTTTCAAGCCCCTCTCTTTTCTTTATTAAAAGATAATCAATTAAATGGGAAAGAGCAATAAGCCCTTCATCTTTTTTAATCCCAAATCCCCTTAAATCGTAAATTTTAAAAAAATCTTTAATTTTTTCTTCCGCAGTAAAAATATCATAGAGGTTTTTTTCATAAGAATTTGTAGCATAAGAATTAAGAGTAAAATCTTCAGGAACAAGAACTTCCCTTGGTTTTAAACTTTCAAGAAAATTAAAAAACTCCTCACCTTCAAATAAACCTACTTTTAATTCACCTGTTGTAATATCCGCATAAGCAACTCCCAAATTGTTATTAGAGGGAAAAATAGATAAAATGTATATATTATCTCCGGGACTTAAAAGAGAAGGTAAAGTAATTGTGCCTGGGGTTAATACCTCAACTACCTCCCTTTTCATTATATCTTTACCTTCTTCAAGCTGTTCACAAATAGCTACACTATATCCCTTTTTTAGAAGTTCCTTTATATAACCCTCAGCCGCCTTAACAGGAACACCCGCTAAGGGAACCCTTATATTCTTACCAAAGGGCTTTGATGTTAATGTTATACCTAATTCCCTTGAAGCAATTTCAGCATCCTCATAAAAAAGCTCATAAAAATCCCCCATTCTGAAAAATAAAAGCTCCCTTTTATACTCCTTTTTTATTTTATGATACTGCTTTAAAAGGGGAGTTAATTCCATTAAATTTTAATCTTGAGAACAAGAGTTTTTATTCCACCACAATTTTCACACCTAAATCTATACTCTAAATATTCTTTTTTACATAGAGTGCATATAAAATTTAACTCCCTTAAATTCTTTTCAATCTTTACGGTTATATCCTTAACCTCCCCCTCAAGACCTAATTCTACAGAAGGAAATAAAAGCATCAAATTTATAAATATATCATCTTTTTCCTCTTTTAAACTCCCTAAAATATTTTTTGTTTTCTCATACTCTCCCTTCTGAATTAAAAAGGGAAGCATAAAAGCTCTAAAATATATATTCTCACTTTTGCTTAAGAAATCAAAAAAATCCTCCATTTTCCCCTCCTCAAAAAATTCCTTTTTCAGAGAAAGAAGTTTTCTATAGGTGATAAAAGGAAACCTATCAACTATTTTTTCATAATATTCAAGCTTTTTTAAAAGGTCATCTTCTATCTCAGCAAGAAAATAAAAAGCCTCAGAAATATTTTCCTTAAGTTTCAAAGATTCTCTTATAAACTCCTTTGCCTTTTTTTTATTCCCCCTTTTAATAAGGTCCTCAGCAGCTAAAAGATAATAAAAAGCCATCTTTTCCTCGGTATATTCCTTGTTTGAAATAAGTATTTCTCTTTTAAGCTCAACTGCTAAATCCCATTCACCAGAGAATTCATAAGCCTTTAAAAGCCCTTCCCTTATTTCTTCATCTTCTCCTTTAAAAAAAGAATCTGCCTTTAAAAGATATTTAACTGCTTCTTTATATTGAAAAAGTTTTAGATAATCAAGACCAAGCGATTTTTCAAGTTTTGCCTTTTGGTAAGAAGCTAAATCTTTTTTCACCTCCAAGCTTCTATGTATTCTCAATGCCTTTGCATAAAGCCCCTGTTCCCTGTAATAATCACCAAGCTTAAGATATTCCTCAAACTTTAACTCTTTACCCTTTTCAAAATACTTTATTATTCTATCAAAAGGAGTTTTCTTTCTAAAAAAAGAAAAAATTCTCATTTTATTGTCCTGATTCCTTTTTTTCCTCCTTTGGTTCTTCTTCTGCTATCATTTTTCTTAAATCTCTAATTTCCCTGCGCAAATTTCTTATTTCCCTTGTTTTTTTAAAAAGATTTATTCTATACTTAATTTCCTGGTACAAAGCAAGCAAAATTACAAATAAAGAACCTGCAAGAAAAGAATAAAAAATTACCCAGTATAGAGGGAGATCAGGAAATACATATTTTAAGAAATAAAGATTCACCTTCTGGTCAGCATTCTGAAGGAATACAAAAAGGAGAAAAAAAAACACAATAAGTCCAAAAATTAACCTTATTATAGCCATAATTAATTATAAGAAAAAATTCTTGTCAAAACCATAAGGTAAAAGTTCTTTTAATTTGAAGACTTTTAATTTATTATCTATCTTTAAAAGGATATTTATTTGAGGAGAAAATTCTCTCATCACTTGAAGGCAGGCACCACAGGGGAAAACCTCCTTATCAGCACATACAGCAATAATTTCAAATTCTCTTTCTCCTTCATTTACAGCTTTAAATATTGCGATTCTTTCTGCACATACAGTTAAACCAAAAGAAGCATTTTCCACATTTGAAGCTGTAAAAATTTTTCCACTTTTTGTTTTTAAAACAGCCCCTACATGGAATTTTGAATAAGGAGCATAGGCATTCTCTCTCACTTTACAGGCTAATTTATATAAATTCAAAAGTTCCTCTTGAATTTTTTCCATAATAGATATTATAATAAAAATTAAGGGCCGTTAGCTCAGGAGGAAGAGCACTGGATTTTTAATCCAGGGGTCCGGGGTTCGAATCCCCGACGGCCCATACTATTTTAAAAAATGAAAAAAGAAAAATTATCTGATTTTTCTGTTGAGGATATCCTTGATAAGGAACCTAACAAATTTAAAGGACTTTTAATTATTATGAAAGAAACAAGAAGAATAATTAAGGAACTCTTTGGAACAAACACAGATGCACCTGGAAAAGAAGCAATAATCAAAGCTCTAAAAAACTATGAAAAAGGTGAGATTGAGATAAGAAAGGGAACACTTTGAATATAATCCTTGGAATAACCGGAAGTATCGCTGCCTTCAAGGCAATCTCTGTCGGAAGACTTCTCCTTAAAAAAGGCCACAGAGTAATTCCTGTATTAACAAAAAGTGCCCTAAATTTTGTAACTCCTTTAAGCCTTACCTCCCTTTTAGGCGAGAAAACATATTATGACATGTTTGAAGTTGAAGAAAATAAAATTCCCATTCACATAAAACTTTCAAAAGAAGCAGATTTTATAGCGATTATTCCTGCAACATTTAATTTCATTTCCAAGGTTTCTACAGGTATTGCAGATGACCTTTTATCTATCATATTTCAAGCATCTGAGGCTCCTAAAATTATAGCCCCCTGTATGCACCCAACCCTCTATAAAAATGAAATCTTAAAAAATCACCTTTTAAATCTTCAAAAATTAGGTGTATTTATCATTGAACCCCTTAAAGGTGAAATGTCTGACCTGACTGTTGGTGAAGGAAGATTAAAAGAACCGGAAGAAATAGTTAAAGAAATTGAAAACTTAATAACTCTTAAAGATAAACTTAAAGGGAAAAAAATTCTTTTAACCTTTGGAAGAACAGAGGAAGAAATAGACGCTGTGAGAGTTATTACAAATAAGTCCTCAGGTAAAATGGGATATGCTCTTTATAAAACCTTAAAAATGATGGGAGCTTCTCTCAAAGCAATATCAGGAAAAACCGATTTTGAGCTTCCTGATGATGTTAAAAAAGTATATACCACAAGAGACTTTTTGGAGGAATTAAAAAGGGAGATAGAAAAAGAAAAATATGATGCACTAATTATGTGTGCTGCGCTTTCTGATTTTAGACCTATAAAAAAAATAGAGGGTAAAATAAAAAAAGATATTAAAAATTTAAGGATTGAATTTGAAGAAAATCCTGATGTTTTAAAAGAGTTAAGTAAAATAAAGGGAAATACAAAGTTTATTGGATTTGCCCTTGAGGATAAGTTTGATATTGAAGCTGCATACAAAAAATTGAAGGATAAAAATCTTGATTTAATAATACTTAACACAGTGGAAACAATAGGTTTTAATTTAATAGAAATGAAAATAATAGAAAAAGATAAAAAAATTTATGATTTTGAAAAAATTGAAAAAGAAAAGGCTGCTATTGAAATATGTAAGAAATTAGCCGAGATTATATGAAAATAAACCCTTATGAAATTTTATTTTATATTGGTGAAACAGAAGGAAAAAATATAATTGTGGAGCGTAATAGACTTAAGATAAATGAAGCTCTTGAAAGGCTTTCTCAAAGGGTATCAAAGTGTAAGAGATGCCCTTTGCATAAAACACGGACAAATGTTGTATTTGGAGATGGAAATCCCTTTACAGGTTTTGTTATTGTAGGTGAAGCTCCTGGTGCTGAAGAGGATAAAAAAGGACTCCCTTTTGTGGGAAGAGCAGGAAAAAAATTAAATGAAATAATGACAAGAGCAGGAATAAGAAGAGAAGGAGTTTATATAATGAATACCATTAAATGCAGACCTCCACAAAATAGAGACCCTGAGGAAAATGAACTTAAAATGTGTTATCCTTATCTTGAAAAACAAATAGATATAATAAAGCCAAGAGTGATTGTTGCTCTGGGCAGGTTTGCCTCATATATATTAACAGGGAAAAAAATCTCAGTAATAAGGGAAAGAGGTCTTATTTATGAATATAAAAAAATTCCTGTTGTTATAACCCTTCACCCTTCAAGAGTTTTAAAAAATGAAAAAGAGGAAGAATTTTTGTTAAATGATTTAATTCTGGCAAAAAAAATATATCTACATGGACACCCTTAATGTATTATTTGTTGGAGATATTGTGGGTAAAGCAGGTAGAAGAGCTTTAAAAAAATTTTTACCTTTTATAAAAAAAAATTTTAATATAAGTTTTGTCATTGCAAATGTTGAAAATGCAGCCCATGGAAATGGTATAACGGAAAAAATTTATAAGGAAATTGAATCCATAGGAGTAAACTGCTTAACAAGCGGTAATCACATATGGAATAAAAAAGAAATATTAAAATGGATTGATACAAAAGATAACATTTTAAGACCCCTTAATTACCCTGATGCTGCTCCAGGAAGAGGATTTGCAAAATTCAATATCTATGGAATAGAACTTTATGTGGTAAACCTTATGGGAAGGGTTTTTATGAACCCCCTTGACTGTCCTTTTAGAAAACTTGATGAAATTTTAAAAAAAATAAAACTACCTATAATTGTTGATTTCCACGGAGAAGCAACCTCTGAAAAAATTGCCTTTGGATATTATGCAGATGGAAAAGTAAGTGCCATTATAGGAACCCATACACATGTGCAAACCGCTGATAATACCATCTTTCCAAAAGGCACAGGTTATATATCAGATGTAGGAATGACAGGAAGCTTTGATTCAATTATAGGGGGAGAAAAGGAAGCAATAATAAAAAGATTTTTAACAGGTATACCCTATCCCTTTGAACCTGCAAAAGAAAAAGAAGGTCTTGATGCCTGCATTATTGAAATAAAAAGGGATAATTTTTTGTGCAATAATATTAAAAGATTACAAATAAGAGAAAAAGAAGGTGAATATTTTTTTAAAATGGAAGATGCTTTTTATAATTATAAGGCAATAAAACTAAACCTGGAGGAGGGAAAAAATGAAAATAATAAAATATGAAAAAATTGTTGAAGAAGTAAAAAATATGTGCATAAAGGCAAATTATGAATTAAAACCGGATGTTATAAAGGCATTAGAGGAAGCCTATAAAAGGGAAGAATCCCCTTTTGGTAAAGAAATTCTTGACCAAATTTTAAAAAATATAGAGGCTGCAAAGGAGGACAAAAGACCCCTGTGCCAAGACACTGGTTTTGCTGTTTTCTTTGTAGAAATAGGCGAAGATGTAAAAATTGAGGGAGGCTCTCTTAAAGATGCAATTATTGAAGGAGTAAGAAGGGGATATAAAGAAGGATATTTGAGAAAATCTATTGTTGAAGACCCTTTAAGAAGAAAAAATACAGGTGATAATACTCCTCCTGTTATATATTTTGATATTGTTCCTGGTGACAAACTGAAAATTATTTTTGAACCAAAGGGTGGAGGGAGTGAAAATATGAGTGCTTTTAAAATGTTATTACCCGGGGAAGGAAAAGAAGGTATAAAAAAATTTGTGATTGAAACAGTGAAAAAGGCAGGTGCAAACCCTTGTCCTCCTATTGTTGTAGGAGTTGGGATTGGAGGAACATTTGAATATTCTGCCTTTTTAGCAAAAAAAGCCACTTTAAGACCCCTTGGAGAAAGAAATAAAGACCCCTTCTATGCAGCGTTTGAGGAAGAACTTCTTGAAGAAATCAATAAACTTGGAATAGGTCCCATGGGGCTTGGAGGAAGAATAACTGCCCTTGATGTTCATATTGAAACATATCCTTGCCATATTACATCACTCCCTGTTTCAGTAAATATTCAATGCCACTCAGATAGAAGAGAAGAAGTTATACTATAGAGCTTAACCTATGTTTGACAATTAGGTGCTGAGGTGCTTGAAAATTAAGCATTTTAAATGTGTGATAAATCACACCGCTACATTTTTATAACAAATGTGCGATAAATCGCACCGCTACATTTAAAGGGGTATTTTACTATCAAAACTGTAAAACTTGATGTACATTTTTCTTTTTGTATCTATCAAGCCCCTTAGCCATGTATTAGAAGCGCAATTTATTGCACTAAACAATCTCAAGCATTCTTTCTATACCCCTTCTTGCCCTTTCCATTATTTCCTCAGGAACATTTACCTCATAGATTTCCTCCTCTAAACTCCTTAGTAATTTATCCACCGTAATTTTTTTCATATATTCACATATAGCATTTTCATTCACAGGATAAAATTTTTTTTGAGGCAAACTCTTTTTTAAGGGATGTAATATACCAATTTCTGTTGCAACCACAAACTCCATAGAATTTGAATTTTTAGCATAGTTTATCATTCCACTTGTCGAAAGTATCTCCCCCTTTATAGAACCCTCCTCTGCAAGATACATACAAGAGGAAGAACAACCACACTCAGGATGAATTAAAAGCTCAGCATTTTCATGCTCCTTTGAAGCTTTTAATATATCTTCCATCCTTATTGCCGCATGAACATGACATTCACCTGGCCAGATATGAAAATTTTTCCTTTTTGTTTTCCTTTTAACATAAAAACCAAGAAACATATCAGGTAAAAAAAGAATTTCCTTATCCTCAGGAATTGCCTCCACTACCTTAACTGCATTACTTGATGTACAAATATAATCACACTCCGCCTTCACCTCTGCAGAAGTATTAATATAACCTACAACAATAGCCCCTTTATGCTTTTCCTTCCACTTACGCAAATCGTAAACATTTATACTTTCCACAAGCGAACAACCCGCCTCAGGGTCAGGAATTAAAACCTTTTTATCAGGATTCAAAATCTTTGCCGTCTCAGCCATAAAAAGAACACCACAGAAAACAATTAAAGGCTTATCAGCCTCTTTTGCCTTCTGTGAAAGCCCTAAAGAATCACCCACAAAATCAGCAACATCCTGTATTTCAGGTATCTGATAATTGTGAGCTAATATAATAGCTTTCTTTTTCTCCTTTAATTCAAGAATTCTCTCAATTTTTTCTTTTATTTCTTCTTCCATAGATAACCTCCTCTGCTTCAAGGGAAAAATCAAAAGCTTTAACAGAATGTGTTAAAAAACCACATGAAACACCATCAATTCCAAGATTTTTATATTTTTCTATATTTTCAAAATTTATGTTTCCACTTGCTTCAAGAAAAATTTTTCCCTTCGCAATTTGAGCAGCTTTTTTTATATTTTCTATTTCCATATTATCAAGCATTATGTAAGATATCCCATACTCTATAGCAAGCTCAAGTTCCTCTAAATTTTCCACCTCAAGAATAACATCCTTTTCCATTCCCTTTTTCTTTATAATCTCAAGTATATTTCTGAGCCCCTTTAATTTTTTATGATTGTCCTTAATCATAATTCCATCAAAAAGGCTCATCCTGTGAGTTTCTCCTCCACCTATATAAACAGCATATTTTTGAATTTTTCTTAAAAGAGGAATTGTTTTCCTTGTATCTTTTATTATCAGATTCCCCGCCTTCTTTTTTAACTCATAAGTTTGAGTGGCTATACCTGTAAGATGAGAGAGAAAATTTAAGGCAGTCCTTTCTCCCTTTAAGATAGATTTAATTTTACCCTCAATCTCAGCAATTTTTTCCTTCTTTTTAATAAAAATTCTATCCTCCTTAAACCACTTAACTTTTACATTTTTATCAATTTCTTTAAATACCAAGGTAAAAATTTCTGTTCCACAAAGCACCCCCTCATTTTTTGAAATTAAACTGAATCTTGCCTTTTCATTATCATTAAAAATTAAATCTCCTGTTTTATCCCCTTTTTTAATATCTTCTTCAAGTGCTTCTCTTATTTTCTTTAAAAGCTCTTTTTTTGATATAAACTTATAAATTTCTTTCACACTTTTACTTTTTCTTTATTTTTTATATTTAAAACCTCTTTTAAAAATTTACCTGTATAAGAATTTTCACATTTTGCAATTTCTTCAGGTGTACCTTCAGCAACTACATATCCTCCCTCATCCCCACCTTCGGGACCTAAATCAATGATCCAATCCGCAGATTTTATCACATCAAGATGATGTTCAATCACAATTACTGTATTTCCTTTATTCACAAGTAAATGCAAAACATTTAACAACTTCTTAATATCATCTAAATGAAGACCTGTAGTTGGTTCATCTAAGATATAAAGAGTTTTCCCTGTGGCTACTTTTGAAAGTTCTCGTGCCAATTTTATCCTCTGAGCCTCTCCTCCAGAAAGGGTTGTAGCAGGTTGGCCAAGTTTTATATAAGAAAGCCCAACATCCATAAGAAGCTTTAATTTTCTTTTAATCTGTGGAACATTCTCAAAAAATTCATAGGCTTCCTTAACTGACATATCAAGAACATCCGCAACATTTTTGCCCTTATACCTTATTTCAAGAGTTTCCCTATTATATCTTTTACCCTTACATACATCACAAGGAACATGAACACTTGGCAAAAAAAGCATATCAATGATGTTATATCCTTGACCCTCACAGGCATCACACCTTCCACCCTTTACATTAAAAGAAAACCTTCCAGGAGTATATCCCCTCATTTTACTCTCAGGAAGAGAGGCAAAAAGCTCCCTTATAGGGGTAAAAACACCTGTATAAGTTGCAGGATTTGAACGAGGTGTTCTCCCTATCGGTGACTGGTCAATATTTATTATTTTATCTATATTTTCAACACCTTTGATATTATCATAAGGAGCAGGAATTAAGGGAGAACTATATAAAATTCTTTTTAAAGCCTTATAAAGTGTCTCAATAATAAGAGTACTCTTTCCTGAACCAGAAACCCCTGTTACACACACGAAAACTCCAAGGGGTATTTTCACTTTTATATTTTTAAGATTAAAACCTCTTGCCCCCTCAATAATAAGCCATTTATCACCTGGTTTCTTTCTCTTTTTGGGCAATTCAATTTTTAATTCACCCTTAAGATATTTTCCTGTTATAGATTGAGGAGAATTCATTATATCTTTAATACTCCCACAAGCCACCACATATCCACCCTCCTCTCCTGCTCCTGGTCCAAGGTCTATAATATAATCCCCACTTCTTATCGTCTCCTCATCATGTTCTACAACTAAAACAGTATTACCTAAATCACGAAGCTTTAAAAGAGTATTTAAAAGCTTTCTATTATCTCTCGGATGTAACCCTATGGATGGCTCATCAAGAACATAAAGAACACCTGTTAAACCACTACCTATCTGTGTAGCAAGACGAACCCTCTGCTCTTCTCCACTTGAAAGTGTTTCCATTGTTCTATCAAGGGTAACATAATAAAGACCAACATCATCAAGAAAACTTAAACGGGATGAAATTTCCTTAATAACTCTTTCTGCTATAATTCTTTCTCTCTTACTTAGCTTTAAATTTTCAAAAAACTTTCTTGCCTCTCTTACACTTATTCGTGTAATATCATATATATTCTTATCCCCTATCCTCACAGAAAGAGCAGACTTATTTAATCTTGCTCCATTACATTCAGGACATGTCTTTTTCACTATATACTTTTCTATTTCCTCCTGAACATAATCAGATTCTGTTTCCTCAAATTTTCTAAGCAAAAAAGGAATAATCCCCTCAAAATCATAATCATAAAAAGTTTCATCCTCCTTATCCCCAAAAAGAACTACATTTTTAAAATCTTCTGGTAAATCCTTCCAAGGAGTATCAAGGGAAATATTGTACCTTCTTGCAAGTCTTGAAAATTTATAGTAAAGAGAACCATAAGGTTCCCCAATTGGTCTTATTGCACCTTCAAGAATAGAAAGATAGGGATTTACAAGAAGCTTTGGGTCTATCTCATGCTTAAATCCTAATCCATGACATTCCTTGCAGGCACCATAAGGGGAATTAAAAGAAAATAATCTCGGTTCAAGTTCTAAAAGAGAAAAATCACACTTAGGACATTTAAAAGACTCAGAAAAAATTTCCTCTTTTTCCTCTTTAAGATAAAAAACTATCACATTTCCTTGACCATATTTTAAAGCATTTTCAACTGATTCTGCTATTCTTGGTCTTATATCTTTTTTAACAATAATCCTATCTACAAGAAGCTCTATATTATGTTTTTTATTTTTATCAATTTCTGGCAAATCATCAAGTTCATACCAAAAACCATCAATTCTTACCCTTGACCATCCCTGTTTTTTTAATCTTTCAAATAAATCCTTCTGCTCTCCCTTTCTACCCTTAACTAAAGGAGCAAGAATTAAAATCCTCTCACCTTCTTTTTTTAAAACAAGGTCAACTATCTCATCAACTGTGCTTTTTGAAAGTCTAAGATTACAATTTGGGCAGTGGGGAATTCCTATCCTTGCAAAAAGAAGACGCAAATAATCATAAATTTCTGTTACAGTTGCAACTGTTGACCTTGGGTTTTTTTGAACCTTTCTCTGCTCTATGGCTATTGCAGGTGAAAGTCCCTCAATAAGCTCAACATCCGGCTTTTCAATTTTACCTATAAACTGCCTTGCATAGGAAGAAAGGGATTCAAGATATCTTCTCTGCCCCTCCGCATACAAAGTATCAAAAGCTAAAGAAGACTTACCTGAACCTGATATCCCAGTAACAACAACAAGTTTATTTTTAGGAATAAAAACATTAATGTTTTTTAAATTGTGTTCTCTTGCTCCAAAAACCTTTATGTATTCATTCCTCATAGATAAATATTATAACTCTTATCAGGATAAATTTCACATTTTAAAAAATATATAACTTTTAAAGGATTATAAAATCAACCCTTGAGGTTTCGTAGCCTGTTCTTTTAAAAAATCCCTCAAGATAAATAACCTTTCCCTTTGGAATTTTCAAATTATCCTTCAACCATTCAACAAGTGTTTCATATCTTTTTCCTGTTAATTCTGGATTCTGCCCATAAACAACCACCTGAACCTTTACCCTTGCCTTTTCTTTTATAATACTTTTTGCCTCTTCAAGTAATTCATAATTTTTAATCTTACTTGAATTTTTGTCAAAAATCTCATTTCCATCAACAGAGATAGTCCAGTTTATCCCTTCCTGCCATAGAATACCTGCCAATTTTATTGGTTTTTCAGGAGATTTAACAAAATTCCCTGCTTCATCCTTGACCTCTGCAGTATAAAAATAAATTAAACTTACATCAAGAATTTCCCCTCTTTCATTCCTTCCATCCCATTTAATCTTTGGAGGTGGTTCATCTTCACCACTATAGGTTCTGAAAATATTTCCTTTTGCATCAAGTATTATTAATTTCCACTCCTTTACATCCCTTCCATAAAAAGGATGAAAAAGCCCAACCTCACCTCTTATAATGCTCTGCAGCCAGGGTTTTCTGAGTTCCTGAGAAGCAAGAGAAGGAATAGGAGGTTTTATTATACCTTTTCCAAATCTCTCATCAAATATATATCCTTTATTTTTAAAAGGCTCATAAGCAGCTTCAAATATATCGAATTTTATCTTCCATATAGGTTTTCTCTCATCTATCTTACCCTTGAACTTTGCTTTAATTTCAAATTCCTCCTGTACCTCCTTTTCCTCTTGTGCCAGAAGATTAAATGAAAAAAGAAAAATCAAAATATAAATTAATTTTCTTATCATTCTAAAACAAATCTGAAGGTAATGTATCCTGATTGAATTACATTTGAACCCGTGGGAAGGGGAGCAAACATCCATGCTAAAACTGAATTTTTAACAATATTATCCCATTGCGGATAACCACTTGTTCCTGTAATAATTAAATTTCTTCGAACTGTCCCATCAGGTTCTACTTCTATTTTAACTGTGATAACCGCCTCTATTCCCTTTTCAGCAGCCCAAGAAGGATACTGGGGTAAAACCTTGTTTAAAATCTTTCTACCAGCAATTGACCCTGAAATCTCAACTTCAATTTTCTTTTCCTTTTTCTTACTACTTGGCGGACTTAAAGAGAGAGGAGGTGTTCTCACAGGAGCAGGAGGCGGAGGCTCCTCTGCCTTTACCTTTAACTCAACTTTACCCCCTTTTTCACCACTTCCACCCCCAGGTCCCCAGGGAGCTATTCCTCCTCTTCCAATACCACTTTCTGCAACTGCTCTTGAAATGTCAACAGTTGGCTTATATGCAGGGCGCTTTAAGATTTCAGAAGTACTTGCTCCCTGTCCTACAACAATTTCACCTCCTATACCCGACTCTCCTGATTCTAAGGACTTTAAATCAATCTTTGCCTGCGGTCCTATTTCCTCTGTAACTGATTTTATTTCAATATTCTTAATTGGCACAATAGGACCCGGCTCAAGAGGCAATTGTTGGGAAATTTTTATTTTTGGTGCTTCTATCTGAGTTTTTAAATTAATATTTATAGGCGGAGGCTTTTCAATTGTCCTCTGTATCGCTGCAAATAGATTCGGCTTATGCCTTATCTCCGGTCCCGGTTTCTCCTCTTTTCTTTCTATTTCCCTTTTAATTTCTTTTTTCTTCTCCCTTTTTACTTCTTCCTCAATTACCGTTACTGATAAAGTAGAACTAACAGCTGAAACACTTTGCCTCAATAATAAAAAGAGAAGAATTATTATGTGAATTATTAAAGATGAAATAAACCCAGTATAGTCCGAGACTCTGGATGTTTTATAAACATACTTATAAGCCTTAGAGGTTGATACCCTCATATATTAAATTATACTTTCTTTTTTTATAATATTCAATCATATTTTTTCTTCCTTGTCCCAAAAGCTATTTTTTCAAAAGCCTCTTTATCCTCCAGTTCCAACTCAGCATTCATTTTCTTTATATCTGATAAAACTTTCATAACTATTCCATGAGGAATCTCTTTATCCGCCCTTATCAATAAAAGTCTATATGGATCCTTTTCAGCTTCCTTTTTTATAAAATCAATATAATTATCCCAACTTACCATTTCACCATTAACAGCAATTCTTTTACCCTCTGCATCAAGATCAACCGCAACAACATCAGCCCCCCTTGGTTCTATTGTTTCAACACTTGGAAGAATAACCACAAAAGGTGCCTTTTTAATTGCCATATAAGCTGTAGCCAGCATAAGGGTGATTAAAAGGGTAAAAGCAACATCACATAAAGGCGTAACATTCACCCTTGCGAATTCCTGATCTTCAAATTCACTCATTCACTTCTCCTCCTTTTAAGTAAAGCAACCTCTTTTGCACCTCTTTGTTTTGCAAGGTCTATAATTTCAACAACTTTACCATGCTCTACCTCAGAATCAGCACTCACAAGAACAAGACCTGTTGCACTTCTTATAAGCAAATAAGGTAAAAGTGAATCCAAACTCTTTAAAGATACAGGAGATTCATTAAGCAAGATTTCACCAGTATTTTTAAGGTGTATATTCACTTTAAATTCTGTGGCCTCAGCTTCCTGTTTTTCCGGGGCTTTTCTAACCTTGGGAGCACTAACTGTAAGCCAGGTCTGAAATATTTGAGCAGCCCCTGTAATAAATATTAAAACCAAAATCAAGGCAACACTTATTGCAGGCGTTAAATCAAGTTCAAAAAACTCCTCTTTAACCTTTCTTTTTTTCCTCATATAATTTTTTCTCTCTCTACTTTCTCTTTCATATAAATCATAAAATTCATAATTTCTTCCGCAGAAACTTCTATTCTTGCCATAAGATGGTTTATTTTGTTTCTGAAATAGTTATACATTATTGCGCATGGCACAGCAATAATTATGCCAAGTGCAGTTGTTAAAAGAGCTATAGCAACACCTTCCATCATTGCTTCTGGACCTATAGCTGCTCCTTCTTTTGCAACAGCATAAAAAGCCTGGATTATACCCACTACAGTTCCAAGAAGACCAAGGAGTGGAGCAATATAACTGATTGTTCCAAGCACAGTAAGTTTTCTTCCTAATTCAAGACGAGTAAGCATAAGTGCACTTTCAAGAACTGATTCAAGAACCTCTTTTGGATAATGAATATTTTCTGCAAGCAAATTCACCACCCTTGCAAAAGGTCTATTTAAAGCACCACTAAAAGCCTTTAGCTCTTCTAACCTCCCTTTTTCAATCAAAACCTTGGTTCTTTCAATAAATTTCTGTTCCTCTTTTTCTGAAAGTTTTCTGTAAGCAAGTATTCTGTCTATTATTGCCCACAGGGCAAAAAGAGAACAAATCTCAAGACTAAGCATAAAAGGGTTTAAAGCAAGCTTTATTATAGGTTGACCTAATATCATCTTTTATTTTACCCTATTTTTTGAGATTTGAACTCATTTTTGCTTCAAAATATTTGCCCTTGATAAAGCATCTTTTTTAATACTCTCATCTGTTGTAATCCGGGAAATCGCCTCATAAATTGCAGCCGCATTTAAAGGCTCACCCTTTATCTGATATAAACTGGCAAGCGTATATAAACCCTTTATACGATAAAGGTCATCCATACCTCCTGCATTTAAAAGACCTTTATAATAAGAAATTGCCTTATCAGTTTCTCCAAGCTTATTATGAGCCTCACCAAGAAGATAATAATACCTTGTGGCATATTCCTCAGGAGGGGAAGTATTTTCTAAGTTCTTTATTGCTTCCCTCAATTTTCCAAGATTAAGCAAAACCTCTGCTTTTAAAATAATTCCTTCCCTTGCCTCAGGAGAAGATGGATATTGATTTATAAGTTTATCAAGAACTTCATTAGCCTTTAAATACTCTTCCTCCTGGATCAAACCCTGCGCTTCAACTTTAAGCATCATTGGAACTTCTTCGTGCTGAGGAAAATATTGAATAAACCTTTCTGCTTCCTCTGCCATCATTTTAAAGTCATTCAAGGCTCCATAAGAGGCAACAACTATTTTTTGAGCCTCAGCAGCATTTGCTGAAAAAGGAAATAAAAGTATAACTCTTTTGGCTTTTTCAAGAGCATCTTCATATTTCTTATCATTGTAAAGCTTTACTGCTTCATTAAAAAGCCTCTGCGCAAGAAGCTCACTTTCAGGAAATTCCTTTGCATATTCTTCAAGTTTTTCAGGTTCCTCTTCTGCCTTAAAATAATAAACCTGCTCCAACAAGGATTTTGCATCTTTTACTAAAGAATCCTCAGGATAAAGACCAATAAATTTCTTTAAAACATCTTGAGCATTATCATAATCCTTAATTGTGTAATAGGTGGAAGCAAGGCGCAAATACCCCTCCTTTGAAAGTTCATTATCAGGGTACTGTTCAAGTAATACTTTAAAATAAGAAATTGCTTTATCAGGCTCTCCTGCTCTAAAATAAGTGTCACCAAGCCAGTAAGCCGCAAAACCTGCATATTTTGTCCCTGGATATTCAGAAAGAAGTGCTTCCCATTCCTGAACGGCATTTCCATAAAGGTTTGCTTTTGCAAAAGCATCACCTGCATAAAAAAGTGCAGCAGGAGCAAGTTCTGAAGAAGAATAAAAACGCACAATATCTTTAAAGACAAAAGCAGAACTTTTAAACCTTTCTGATTTCGCATCAGCATCCTGAATAAGGGCACAGGAATTGTAAATTGCAACCCCTTTTCCAAAAATTGAAGACACAAGAGCAAAGGTATCCTTCTGATAGGAACTTATCACAACATCAAATTTCTGAATAGCTGCATCATATCTCTCGCTCTCCAGATAACACCATCCAAGTCCATCAAAAATTTCAGCCATTATATCAGGGTCACCACTTTCCATTAATTCCTCATAATATTTTGTCGCATTCGCTATATCACCCCCCTGATAATAGGCTTCTGCAAGCATTAATTTAACCCGTAAAACCCATTTTTCCATATAAGGGGTATTAACACCGTCAAGTTTTAAAATTTCACTCTTTAAAAATTCTTCTCCCCTTACTATTGCTTCCTTTGTTTGCCTTGTATCAATCATACATTTCAAAAGCAATACATAAGCCGCAGGTAAAATATAAGATTTTGGATAATATTTTATAAGATTTTCAAGCTGATATTGAGCCTCAAGTTTTCTATCATCTCTGAATAGAATGCATGCCGCAAGGTAATCTCCAATCCCTGCAAATTCACCCGTTTTATATGTGTTTGCAAGCTGCTTGAAGGTGATAAGCGCCTGTTCTTTATTTCCTGTAAGCAAGTATGTTTTGCCAAGCTCCATATGAGCAAGAGGAGCCGTTCCAATACCTGGAAAATCAAGAGCTGATTTTAAAAGATATTTAATTGTCTTTTCATAATCTTTCATTTCCCTCAAGGCAAGTCCACCCATTAGATAGGAATGAGCAACAAGAATCTCATCTGAGTGACCGAGAAGAGCATTAAAATAAGTAAGGGCTTCTGCGGGATTTTCTAAATGTAAATAACAAACTCCTATTTTGTATTTTGCATAATCTACAAGAGGAGAAGTCCCATAAGATTCTATAAATTTTTTATATAAATTCAGAGCCCCTGTGAAATCATTGTTTATAAACATTGATTCTGCTGATTCATAAGCAGCATACTCTGAAAGGGGAGTATAGGGAAAAAGTATATTAATCTTTTTAAATTCCTTTAAAGCATCAACAGGTCTTTTTAATCTCGCAAGAGCCTGAGCTTTATAAAAAATCCCAACCCCACTTATAGCCTCTTTAAGATTTTCATAAGCACTTTCATAAATTGCCTGAGTAAAATAATAAATTCCCTGACCTTCCTTAATTCTTACATCTGATAAATAGGAAGGAAACTCCTTCATCCTTTCTATAAGATAATTCTTTGCCTTATCATAATGATTCAAAGCAAGATGAAGAACTCCTAAGGCATAAAGCACTTCAGGGTATATATATTTCCCCTTTGTCTCTCTCTTCAATTCTTCAAAAATCTCAAGTGCCTTATTATATTCTCCAAGATTAAAGTAACATTCCCCTATTCTATAATTTATTTCATATCTCATCTCCTTACCAAGAGCTGTATTTAAAATCTTTTTATAATAGAATATCGCATCTTCATAGAGTCCCTCATAAAAAAGAATCTCAGCATTTTCAATTAATTTTATCTCATGCGGGGAAAACAAAATTCCTAATATTAAAATTATAAAATACATTCTTTATTCCTTTTGTTCTTCTTCAGGTTTCTTACCCTTTTCTTCAAAGAAAATTTCTCCTTTTGGACCAATTGTTCTTATTTCTGCAAGAAATCCATCATCAATAAGAACACTACCATCCTTCTGCACAACACTAAACTCATAATTATATGAACCATCCTGAACAAGCATTCCAAGCTCATCTCTTCCGTCCCACAATAATTCCTTTGGAGGTTCTCCGAAATCCTTATAAATTCTCTTTATTTCCCCCTTTGAATCCTTAATTATAAACTGCCATTTTTCTATTTCCTTCCGTGCCTGGGTAAAAAGGTCAATTGTAAGAATATTATTCTCCCTTGACCTGGGAGAAAAAACTCTGACATTGGGCGCCACCTCAACTCTGAATCCTGCAAATTTAAACCATAAGGTTATAAATCCTGTAAATGGGAAAAGACCTTCACTTTCAAAATGATAAGCACCTCCGAAATCAACACCAATTCTTTTACCAGGCAATTTCAAAAACACCCCTGAACCAGCAAAAAAACTATATTTTGAAAAACCTATCCTTAATGAAAAAACATCAATGGGATAATATTCTATACCTAAGGAATAAACATTTTCAATCCATTCTGTTATTGTATAAAAATCAAGCAAAAGATTTAGTTTACCTTCAAAAAGGGAGGAAGCTATTCCTCCTCTGAAAGTAAGGGGAAATTCCTCTTTTTCATCAATAAGCTCGTGGGGAGTGGAAATAAGATTTATAAATGAAAGACCAATTCTATAAGCATTTTGAGGAAAAATAAGAAATCCAAGGTCAAAGGAATGAGCAACAGATGAATATCGTGAAACACTTTTGAACAAAATCTTATAAGAAACTCCTGCATCAAAATATTTTAACAATTCTTTTGCATATGTGAAATAAAAGGCAGTCTCAAAATGATTAAAGTTTCCGTGAGTTTTTGCTTCCGGGTCAGTTAATTCAATCTTACCTGAATTAAAAAATAAAAGAGCCGCTCCAAAGTTCCCTAATTTCAGGGTTGGTCTTACATATCCAAACCAACCATATTGTGCTCCAAGAGGAAGGGGACTGTTTGAAAACTGTATTTCCTGTGGATTCATTTCAGCAATTCCTGCAGGGTTAAAGTAAATTGCGGAAGGGTCCTCACTGAAGGCTGTAAAGGCCGAACCAAGAGAAAAGGCTCTTGCAGTAGGAGAATAAAACATAAAGGAACCTGGAACCCCCCAGGCTCCAAAAATTAAAAAATTAATAAATTTTATCATCACCATATTACCGACACAGTTTTTTTCTTTTTATAAATTGTTCTTGCTCCTTTAACTGCATTAAGAATTAAAAGATAAGACCCACTTGAAATTTTCTTGCCCTTTTCATTTTTTCCATCCCATGTAACAATATGCTTTCCAGAAGAAAGGGTATTAAACTTAAACTTCTTTACAGGATGCCCAAACATATCATATATAAAAATTTCAACATCCCCAGATTCCGGTAAATAAAACATAATTTGCATCTTATCATATTTTACACCTCCATACGCCACATTTCCAAAGGGATTGGGATAGATAAGAAAAGTGTCTCCTAAAGAAGGAAAATAATTAACATAAATAGGTTCAGAATAGGAAGGCAAGGTGCCTATTTCATCCGTTACCCTCAAAGAAATAACTTCATTACTCTGAGTGCAATACCTTAAATAAACATCCACTATTCCCTGATTTAAATAAAACACTGAATCAGAAAGAAAACCTTTTGCTCTTTGAGAAGTATCAGAAGCAAGAACAGGTGTTATATCAATCTTATGACTTGCATTTGTAGGATTATTTGAGGCATCATAATACCTTACTATAAATCTAAATAGTTGTGTGCAAGCAAGAATCGTATCAGGATCTGAAGTTAACTCATAAAAACTCCCTCTTATATCAAGAATTTCCCTAAAACTTTCAATACCATTTTGAGTGTCAAAGAGGTAACAGGAATAAATTCCTGAAGAGGATATATTAAGAGTAAAAGTATCTATTCCATCAATTAAATTGACCGTATCCGGTGTTAATGTGCTTCCACCTGGAAGAGGAATTTCAAACTTTAAAATAACTTTAAGATTATTGCCTGAAACTCTGTTATAATACCTATCACATGCAAGAGCTTCAAGAATAAAATTTGACCCTGAGGGATGGGGTTTCAGTCTTTGAATTTTACCAAGATTTTCATTACCAGGGTCAAATTGCTCTCTTATATCTATTCCAAGGGAATCCCAGTGTTCCAGTATCAATAATTTTGAGTAAAAACCAGCCTGAACATGGAAATAAGGGGAATTAAGATTAAACCTTGCAGAATCACCTCTAAATCCCGGATTTTGGGGCACACCCCATAAATGTCTTCTATCAGAAGAAGAAAATTGATATGGAATTGTTGCTCTTTTAAAAACTGCTGAAAAATTCTTTGAGGTTTCACCAGGAAGGAAAAGAATTTGATTCTGAAGAAAAGCATGTGGGTCATCCGTATATAAATTTACTCTTACAGTATCTCCGCTTTGGCTTTCATTATAATATAAATCACATAATTTTATTATAAATGAAACATTTTCTCCCACATTATATACAGGTTGTGAGATTGATTCTCTGCCCTTGTTAATAGTATCCCCAGGTAAATGACCTTGATTTCCAAATAAAATCAAAACCTTACTGGGAGATTCTGGAAAAGCCTGGTAAGAATTACTATAACCAGTCCCAGGGGGTCCAGCCGCATAAACAGAATCCTTACCTGCTTTTAATATAACATGCCTTCCCTGATAAACCCCATTCACTACCTGAGCTAAATTTGGAAAAATAACATTTTGATTATTATTTATAAAAAAAGAAAGAGGACCATCTGTATTTGCTGTTATTGATATTATAACCGTATCACCAGCTGTAAAACTTAAAGGTGTTATATTAAAACTTGTAATTTCAGCAAAGAGATAAAAATTAAAGAGGAAAAATAAAAATATTTTTTTCATTTTTCTAAATATTTGTATGTCCTGAAAGCCATCATAGTTTGAGTTTCTACTATACCAGGTATTTTCTGAATTTCTTCTGCAAGTATTTCACCAAGTCTATCATAACTTTCAGTTTCAATAATTGCAAGAATATCAAAGGGACCTGTAACCATAAAAATCTCCCTCACTTCTTTTATGTCATACAGCTTCTGAGACACTTGGGGGACCTTTCCAGTTTGAACCTTTATAAGAACAAATGCATAATGTTTGTTTGGCACCTTTAAAGCTCCTTTTACTTTTATGGGGTTTGAACCCTAAAAATTTCATTTTTCTTTAAATTCCCTTTATCTGTAATATATAATTCTATAAAATCAGGAGGGGTAATATCAAAGGAAAAATAAAGAACATTAAAATTATCAGGAATCCATTTTGACCTTCCCCAGCCCTTCATTTCTTCCCCTTTTCTTTTTTCAATTGGGAGATTTGGTAATCCTTTTAATTTTAAATCAAAGGTGGAAGTTGGTGCAGCCACATAGAAGGGAATATTGAAATTTTTTGCAGATATAGCAAGGGAAAGGGTTCCAATTTTGTTTGCAACAAAACCATCCAAGGTAATTCTATCTGCTCCCACAATTATAGCATCTATTTCTCCTTTTTGCATCAAAAAAGAAGCTTCACTATCAAGTATAATTGTAAAGGGAATTTTTTCCTTATAAAGTTCATAAGCTGAAAGTCTTGCTCCCTGAAAATATGGTCTTGTTTCAGTAACAAAGACATGTTCAATATTTTTTCTTGATTTATAAATAACCCCAAGAGCAGTTCCAATCCCTCCGGTTGCAAGTTTACCTGTATTGCAATGGGTTAAAACTCTTTTATAACTTTTAAAAATTTCAAAGCCGTTTCTTCCGATTAACTCACATCTTTTTTTCTCTTCTTCAGAAATTTTCTCAACTTCCTTTAAAAGGTCATTGTAAGAGGCACCTTTTTTAATTAACTCCTCTATTCTTGATAAAGTGAAATTAAGATTATAGGCAGTTTTTCTTAAAGAAAGAAATTCCTCCTTCATTTTATAGAAATTTTCAAGTTTGAATCTCTTTTTTATTCCAAGGAGAATGCCATAAGCACCAGCAACTCCTATTAAAGGAGCACCCCTTAAAATCATATCTTTAATTGCTCTTTTTACATCAGAATAGCTTTTTGCTTCAAAATAAACCTCTTTAAAAGGCAATTTTCTTTGGTCAAGAATAATCAAAGAATTTTTTTTAAAAATTAAAGGTTCAGGAACATTATCCATTTATTGATTTTAATAAAATCTTTATTATGGAGAGTTGCAAAAGATACTTTTGTTCCAGCCAGTTGAACTTCTTTAAGTTTTGCTCTCGGAGTAATTCTTCCCGTTCTTCCCACCTGTATTTCAATATCTTCAATAATGGTTTTTGCTAAATCAG
>FWWL01000153.1_pt1 | contig 26945 bp, 24 predicted proteins | sample 2228331 | NCBI WGS metagenome assembly FWWL01 (sample SAMEA103939775, study PRJEB20133) | metagenome
ATAAAGTATTCTAAATGTAGCACAATTTCGTCTCCGGGAAAATGGAAAAACCCGACCAATTTCGATCGGGTTGAGCGGAATTCCGTTCTTTTAAGAAGATGAGGCTTCAGGGTCCGTCCCTGCCAAACGCGATTTACGCTCGGCAATCCGCGAACGGTTGAATGTTATTCCGAACGACACTGAAGCCAATAAAGCTGCGACGGCTACGCCTACGGCTCCGAGCCAACTGACCGCCGACAACGACACGCTGTCCACGACGACGCCGCCGATCCCTGCACCCGCCGCCATGGCAAGCTGCAGGACGGAGGTGTTCAAGCTCAACATGATGCCGGATGCTTCCGGTGACAAGGTTATGAGATAATATTGCTGGGTTGGCCCGGACGACCAAGCCGAGAATGCCCATAGCATGAGTAAAAGGAACACGATTACTGCCGATTGAGAGAAAGCCGACAGCAGGAATAACACGCCGGAGTGAAGCAGCATTCCTCCGACCAATGTCCGGGATACTCCCCATTTGTCGGTACTATAGCCTCCGAGTTTGGAACCGATCAGGCTCGCGACTCCGAATGCGAACAACCCGATGCTTACGGCCCGCTCACTCATCCCGGTAATCGTAAGCAGAAACGGCGAGATATACGTGTATACGATAGCGTAGCCAAAGATCCAGAAAAAGGTGACCGTTAAGGCCGCGGCGATTTTCGGATCCTTAAATAACGCCAACTGCTGGCGGAGCGGCACGGGCTCTTCGCCTTCCGACCGCGGAATCGTACGGAAGATGGCAAGCATGGCAAGCAGTCCAAGCACGCCGATTCCGGCAAAAATAATTTTCCAATCGTAAGCGGAAGCAATGACCCTGCCGATAGGAACTCCAACGATCAACGAAGTGCTGAAGCCCATGATTACCGTGGCAATGGCGCTTCCTTGCTTGCCCGGCTGAGCCAGTTTAGCAGCGACAGTCAACGCGACCACGACGAAAATCCCCGTGCTGAGCGCCAAGATAACCCGCGAACCCATAAGGAAGATGAATCCCGGGGTAATAACGGCGATAAGGTTTCCGATAACGAATAAGCCCAGCGCGGCAAGCATCAGATTCCTGCGCTCCATGCGTGCCGTCATCGCCATCAGGATCGGCGTTCCGAACGCATAGGCGATTGAATAGACGGTAATAAGCTGTCCGGCTGCGGCTACCGATACTCCGGTATCGTTGGCAATCATATCTAGAATCCCCGCGATAATAAACTCCGACGTTCCAACCAGAAAACTAACGACAGCCAGCATGTAAATTTTCCATGTATTCGTCATGCAGTTCAAGCTCCCTTCTCCACTCCAATTTGTTTTTATATTTCTAAATATATAGAAATATAATTCAAAAAAATTACACTAATAAATAGGGCGCGTACCTCTGTGCCATATCGCGGTTAACGCTATAGTAAATATACGTACCGTCCTTGCGGAGGTTAAGAAGCCCGCAATCCGTCAGTTGCTTCAGATGGTGGGACAGTGTCGATCCGGCCACGGATTCCAACTTGCCGCTAATATCCGAGCAGCAAAGGTTATACTCTTCGCTATCGCAAAGCAGCAGCGCGATTTTAAGCCGAGTCGGCTCTCCAAGCGCTTTGTATACTTTAACAGCTTGTTGAATATCCGCGTTATTGTTGTCAACCATCGTGAGTTCACCTCGGAATCGAACGTGTATATTTCTATATGTATCGAAATAAAGAATAACATAGGACGATCCAAAAGTAAACTGTCCCTGGAAAATTGGGCGATAATCTCCTGTCCGCATGGTCGCCTTGCCATTCGACCGATAGTCGCTCCCCCGGCCTCACAGGAACAACCAGCCGGAAAGGAACCGGCTGGTTGGCAGTTGCAATAATACCGTTATCGTTATTTCATGGTCCCCGAATAAACAATAGCTGCGGGGCCGGTCATGTAAATCCGATTATTGCCTTCGTTCCAATCGATTAGAAGATCGCCGCCAGCAAGCGAGATCGTCGCTTTGCGATCGGTCAAGCCGTTCAGGACGGAGGAAACCAAAGTCGCGCAAGCACCTGTGCCGCAAGCAAGCGTTGGACCGGCGCCGCGTTCCCATACACGCATGTCCACTTGGCTGCGGGAGTTTACTTTGGCGAATTCAACGTTGATCTTGCGCGGGAATAGCGGGTGCTTCTCGAGTTTCGGACCCCATATCGCCAAATCGAAGTTTGCCGCATCGTCGACGTAGATGACGCAGTGGGGGTTACCCATAGAAACCGCGGTGAAGGAGAATTCGCGTCCATCCACGGTTACGGAATGCCCAATGACCGGATTCGCGTCAATCGTAGTGGGTACATCCAATCCGTTCAATATCGGTTGACCCATATCGACGGTCACGAGTTTCACTTGTCCGCCTGCCGTTTCCAATTGCACCGGCTGCACGCCGGCGCCTAAAGTTTCGATGGTCAACTCCTGCTTGCCGGTCAACCCGTTATCGTAGACGTACTTAGCCACGCATCGAATGGCGTTGCCGCATTGTTCCGCTTCGGAACCGTCGGAGTTAATGATTCTCATCTTGAAATCGGCTTTCTCGGACGGCAAAATATATACCAGCCCGTCGGCGCCGATGCCAAAGAAACGGTTGCATAGCCGTACCGCCAAGTCTGCGACGTTATCCGGCAATGCCTGCTCTCCCGCGACAATAATAAAGTCATTGCCTAAGCCGTGCATTTTCGTAAATTCCATTGTTATTGAACCTCCCGCGAAATCAAGACGTCTTATTTATTAATCTTATTTGATCATAACGAATTATCCGTGGGAAGAGCATACAGCAATTCTCCGTTTATTTGCACTTTTACGCTATTCCCGATGCTTACTCCCGTTGAATGCGAAGTTGGTCTAACGCTTGTTTCGCCCTATCGCGCGCTAGCTCTACGGTATCTGCTGTCGACAACGTGACCGCCATGCGGCGGCCTGCCTTCGTAATAGGCTTCCCGAATACCCGGATTTGTGTCCGCGGAACGGACAGGGCTTCGCCTATGCCGTCAATTCTATAGGATCCTAACTCGGCTTCAGCCTTCAACGGCCGGCTGGCGCCCGGAGAAGCAACGTAGATTTCCGGTATCGGATAACCCAATATCGCCCGCACGTGAAGCGCGAATTCCGAGAGGTTCTGACTGACCAGCGTCACCAATCCCGTATCATGAGGCCGCGGCGACACTTCGCTGAAATATACCTTATCTTTAGCGAGGAACAACTCCACTCCGAAAATGCCGGCTCCGCCCAACGCATCGGTTATGACTCCGGCTATTCTTTTCGCTTCCGCGATTTGTTCATCCGTCATCTCGTGCGGCTGCCAGGATTCGATGTAGTCCCCATCCTTCTGGATATGGCCGATCGGAGGGCAGAACAACGTCCCGTTCACGGAACGAACCGTTAGCAGCGTAATCTCCGATTCGAACGTAATGAACTCCTCAACGATAACTCTCGCTTGCTGCACGCGGCCGCCTTCCATCGCGATTGTCCAACAGCGGTCCAAATCCTCTTCCGAGCGGCAGACGCTTTGCCCTTTGCCGGATGAGCTCATGAGCGGCTTCACGACGCACGGAAAACCCATTTCCCTGGCAGCCTGTCCGAATTGTTCGTAGGTATCCGCGAATCGGTATCCTGCCGTCGGCAGCCCTAGCGTTTCGGACGCAAGACGACGAATCCCTTCCCGATCCATCGTTAGCTGCGCTGCCCTCGCCGTCGGAATAACGCGGTAACCTTCTTCCTCCAGCTTCACGAGCTCTGCGGTCGCGATCGCTTCGATCTCCGGAACGATTAAATCCGGTTTTTCCCGCTCTACGATCTTGCGAAGCGCTTGAGGGTCAAGCATATCAATGACGTAGCTTCGGTGTGCGACCTGCATGGCGGGCGCATGCTCGTAACGATCGACGGCAACCGTCTCTACGCCAAGGCGCTGCGCTTCAATTATGACTTCCTTGCCCAATTCTCCGGATCCTAGAAGCAGTAATTTCTTAGCTATGTACATCTGTCGATTCCTCCCGATTTTCCAATTCAATACCGTACATTATACACGAAGGATAGTGGATTTCTAGTCTCGATGCCGCTAAACCTTTTAACCATCGATTGTTACAATTTTTGTGACCGAACGTCGACAAAAAAAATTGCCCCCGCGGAAGCAATTTCCGCAATGAGGCAACTTTGTTGTGCGCTTATAAGGCAGATTAGCATCCCGACTTTATCTGGCGACCCTAGGCGGAAGGGAACCGCCATACGTGATTTTGCGGCTATTCTTCTGTTTCGACGAGCCCAGAACGCTTCCGATGCCCATTGCGAAGGTCGGAATTCCTGCCGCGACAAGAACGAGCGCCCAATCCCGGAGGTCGAGCGGAACCGTCTTAAATACGGGCTGCAGAGGCTCCAAATAGAGAACGGCAAGCATAAGCACGAGGGACGACAAAACCGCCAATACGAGAAATTTGTTTTCAAGCAGCTTGCGATGAAAGATCGACCGGGAGCTGCGGCAGTCGAACACATGAATGAGCTGTGCCATAACCAACGTTGCGAAGGCTACGGTTTGCGCATGGATTAGCTGCTGCGAATGTCCGGCTCCTTCGTTCAGGGCAAGGATGAAAGCCCCCAAGGTGCAGACGCCGATGAGTATGCCGCGGCTGATGATTTTCCATCCGAGCCTGCGGGCGAAGATGTTCTCCCTGGCGGAACGCGGCTTGTGCTGCATGAGATCGCTCTCCGCTTGGTCGACGCCTAGCGCCATGGCAGGCAAACCGTCCGTGACCAAATTCACCCACAAAATTTGGATCGGAACGAGCGGCAAGGGCAGCCCCATCATCATCGCCATGAACATCGTCATGATCTCCCCGACGTTGGAGGCAAGCAGATACCGAATAAATTTGCGGATGTTCTCGTAAATCCCCCGCCCTTCCTCGACAGCGGCGACGATACTCGAGAAGTTGTCATCCGCAAGCACGAGCGCGGACGCTTCCTTGGTCACATCCGTTCCGGATATGCCCATCGCGATTCCGATATCCGCGGCTTTTACCGCCGGAGCGTCGTTCACCCCGTCCCCCGTCATCGCAACCACATGCCCCCGCCGCTGCAAAGCTTGGACGATTCTTAGCTTATGCTCCGGAGATACCCGGGCATAAACCTGAACATCATCCGCTATTTTCTCCAGCTCATCATCATCCATATTGGACAATTGCGCACCTGTAACGACGCGGCCGCCACGCCCCATGATCCCCAGCGTTTTGGCGATCGCTTCCGCTGTAGTGCCATGGTCTCCCGTAATCATGACCGTCTTGATGCCGGCCTGGCGACATTTATGAATCGCTTCCTTCACTTCTTTGCGCGGAGGATCCATCATTCCCGTCAGCCCTACGAAGATTAGGCCATTCTCCGCCTGCCCGTTGCTGTCGAAATCTTCATGAGGCTTTACTTCCCGGAAGGCCATGCCGAGCACGCGAAGGGAATCCTTCGCCATTGCCTCGTTAGCGGTTAGCACCTTTTGCTTCAACGTCCCCGTAAAAGGGACGACTTGGTCTTCCCACAGAACATAGGAGCATTGTCCGACGAGCAAATCGGGCGCCCCTTTGGTGCATATCAGCTTGCCGCCTTGATGGGACACGAGGACGGACATCCGTTTGCGTTCGGGATCGAACGGAAATTCCTTGATTCGCGTATACAAGCTTTGAAGCGAAGATTTGACCAGCCCTGTCTTGGCCGCGAGCACGAGCAGGGCGCCTTCCGTAGGGTCGCCTTTAATCTTCCACTCCATCCCTTGCTCGGACGGCGGTTCTCCTTTGGCGGATTTGCGTTTCTTCGGTTCCTCGGTTTTCTCTTGTTGGGCCAAGTCCGAGTTGTTGCACAAGGCGGCGATCTGTGTCAGCCTTCGGAGCGACGCATCGCCTTTGGCATCGATCGCTTTACCGGCTTCACGGAGTATGCCAACAGGCTCGTACCCTTCTCCCGTTACTTCGATTGCCCTTCCTCCGAGCCATACTTGCGTCACCGTCATTTTATTTTGCGTCAGCGTCCCTGTTTTATCGGAGCAAATAACCGACGCGCAGCCCAATGTCTCGACGGAAGGCAGCTTGCGCACGATCGCCCTGCGCTTGATCATCCGTTGTACCCCGAGCGCGAGGGCAATCGTCACGATAGCCGGAAGCCCCTCCGGAATGGCGGCAACGGCCAAGCTGACTCCCGCAAGGAACATGTCGTACATAGGCTGTCCGTGCAAAATACCCGCAAGCACGACGACAACCGTCAATATGACCGAAACGATTATAAGTATTTTACCGAGCTGCTCCAAGCGGTGCTGCAACGGCGTACCCGCTTCTTCGGTCTGTTGGATGAGATTCGCTATTTTACCCATTTCCGTGTTCATGCCCGTTACGGTAACGACGCCTTTAGCCGTACCGCGTGTAACCATCGTACCCAGATATCCGCAGTTTTTCCGATCCCCTAACGGAAGCTCTCCCGCAGCAATGCTAACGGCTTCTTTGACGACCGGGACCGATTCTCCCGTAAGGGCGGCTTCATCGATAGAGCACTGGTTGCATTCGATAAGCCTTAAATCCGCAGGAACGCGATCTCCGCTTTCTAGAAGCACGACATCCCCCGCCACGAGATTACGCGCAGGAATCGACAGATACACGCCGCCGCGGATAACTTTGGCTGAAGGAGCGGACAACTCCTTTAGCGCGCGCAGCGAGCGTTCTGCCCGATATTCTTGATAGAAGCCAAGCACTCCGTTGATGAGAATAATCGCAACGATTGTCAAGGCATCCAGCATCTCGCCAAGCAATCCCGAGATGACGGTAGCCCCCAACAACACGAGTACCATAAAGTCCTTGAATTGACTCAGCAGAAGCTTTAGAGGAGATTCCCCTTGTTTTTCCGCCAGCTCGTTTGGGCCATGTTCCTGCAACCGCCGGGACGCTTCATCTGGCGTTAACCCTTTCTTGCTATCGGAATCCAGCACCTCCAGCAGCTGTTCCTCGCTCAGCTGATGCCATACCTTTCCTTCCACGATGGTCATCCCCTTCCGTCTTGTCCGCTTTATGACCTATATGTATTCAGACAAGCCGGGAAATATCCCCTTCGGTTGCGGCGGCAAGATTCTCGAAAGCTTTCCCTTTGCAGGGATGTATGGCATCATAGGAAGACGGAAAATTTCACATCGCATGCGATGTAACAGGAGCAACCGCTATGTCATTGGACGGTATCGTCACGCGCTCGCTCGTACACGAGCTTCAAGCTTGCGTCAAAGCGCGCATTCATAAAATTTATCAACCTACCGAAAATGAATTGATCATGCATGTTAGAGGCCAAGGCGTTAACGGAAAGCTGCTGTTATCCGCCCACCCTTCCATGCCTCGGCTTCATTGGACAGAGCAGCCTTGGGCTAATCCTCAAGAGCCGCCCATGTTCTGCATGCTGCTGCGCAAATATTGCGAAGGCGGCGTCATCGAAGCGATTCGTCAGGTCGGCCTGGAGAGGATCGTAGAAATCGATATCCGAAGTCGCGATGAATTAGGAGACTCCTCCCTTAAAAAAATCGTGTTGGAAATTATGGGACGCCACAGCAACCTAATTTTGCTTGATCCTGTCACCGGCATCATTCACGACGGTATCCGTCACGTGACACCGTCTATTAGCACCTACCGCGTTGTATTGCCCGGAAGCGCTTATGTATCGCCTCCGTCGCAGCACAAAGTAAACCCGCTGGAGGAATCGAAAGCTGCCTTTGACGCCGTCACGGCTCACATTTCCGATGCCGAGGAAGACGACGAATCGAGAACGAGAACCGTCTCGTCCGCGTTGCTTAATGCCTATACGGGTCTCAGCCCATTAACTGCTCGAGAGATTGCCTACAGGGCGACTAAGCAGCAATCCGACCCTTGGACAATTTTCCGTAAAATAATGGAGCAGGTTTCAGAACATGCATACGAACCGAATCTAGTCGTGCAGGAAGAAGGTAAAGCGTTATTCTCCGCCTTATCGTTGACACATGCGCAAGGAGAGGCACAGACTTTTACCTCCATGCATCACTGCTTGGAAACCTTTTTCCGCGACAAAGCCTCAAGGGATTTAGTACGGCAGCGCACGACGGATTTGAACCGCTTCTTATTGAATGAACTGGCCAAAAACGAGAAAAAACTGCTGAAGCTGCAAAATACGTTGGAGGAAGCCGACGAGGCGGATCTCGTTCGCCGGATGGGCGAATTGCTTACCGCTCATCTGCACGCTTACAAGCGAGGCGACAAGTCCGTCGATGTGATCGACTACTACGAGGAGGAACAACCGACGATAACGATCGCCCTTGACCCTCTTCTGACGCCGAACGAAAACGCGCAAAGATATTTCCGCAAGTATAACAAGCTGAAGAATAGCCGGACTATCGTCTCCGAGCAAATGGAAACGACGGAAGCGGAAATCAAGTATTTGGCATCCGTGCTTCAAGGGCTTGAGTCGGCGACACCAGCCGATATCGGGGAAATTCGCGAGGAGCTTATCGAACAAGGCTACATTCGGGAACGCGGCCTCAAGCGGGGGATGAAGAAGAAAAAGAAAGACAGCCCTTCTATTCTTTGTTACACGTCAAGCGAAGGCATTCCGATCTATGTCGGTAAAAACAATACGCAGAACGATTACGTGACAAACCGATTAGCGATGTCTTCCGATACCTGGCTGCATACGAAAGACATTCCCGGCTCTCACGTGCTCATTCGCAGCCCGGAATTCGGCGAGGCGACCTTGCATGAAGCGGCCGTGCTGGCCGCCTATTACAGTAAAGCAAGAGCATCCAGCAGCGTTCCGGTCGATTACACCCGCATTCGCAACGTTCATAAGCCGAGTGGAGCAAAACCGGGGTTTGTCATCTACGAGGGGCAAAAGACGTTGTTCGTGACACCGGATGAGTCGCTTGTCCTGCAAATGCCTTCTTCCATGAAGTAACCCACTCCCAAGAGGCTGACTCAATTATCAGATACTATAGCGGTAAAAAATACTGCTACAGGACACTTTCACGGTATCCGGACTACTATAGCGGTAAAAAATACTGCTACAGCACACTTTCACGGTGTCCACACTACTATAGCGGTAAAAAATACTGCTACGGCACACTTTCACGGCATTCGACATGCCAAATCTGCACTAATCGATTAATTGTAACCTATTATTCGATTAGTCAGCTTTTCTTTGAATGAGTCTGATAGCTACGGATACATCCACCGAGCGGCAGCCGATCGCCCCGTGAAAGACGACTCCCTCCTTCATTCCGTGAAAGTCGGAACCTCCCGTTACGAGCTTGCCGCGACTTGACGACCATTCCTCGTAACGCCGCTCCATACGCGGGTCATGGTCGGAATGGAAAGCTTCCAATCCGTCCGCCCCCGCATCCAATAAAGAGAGAACAAGAGAATCGTCCTCGTATATACCCGGATGGGCAATGATCGCGGTACCACCGGCTTCATGAATCCATGCAATCGCTTCATTCGGCGAAATACGCGCGCCGCTGGCATATGCCGGTTTGCCCTCTCCCAGATATCGCTCGAAAGCATCCCGGATATCCGTGACGTAGCCTTTATCGACAAGCACTTGGGCGATATGCGGCCTGCCTATCGATCCGTCCCCTCTACGGGTTTTGCCGGCCGCAGTTTCGAGCTCTTCGCGGGATACGTTCAGACCCAGTCGTGCCAGTTTACTTAATATCTCATCATTACGGCCGTTCCTGACGTTTCGCAGCGTAAGGAGACGCTCCAGGAATATTGGATCATCCGAAGAAATTCCATAACCTAGAATATGAATGTCTTTACCCGATGACGTCGTACTGATCTCCACGCCGGGCACGACTATGATTCCATGGGTTAACCCGGCTTTCAACGCTTCGGGAATTCCGGCGACCGTATCATGATCGGTAACCGCGACTGCGGCCAAACCGGCCTCCTTAGCCAACCGTACGTTATCCGCGGGACGAAACATGCCATCCGAGGCCGTAGTATGAGTATGCAAGTCCGCCCTATTGTTCATGCGATAACTCCCTTAAGTCATGCAGCAATGCTGCCGCCGGCATCGGGAGCAGCGAAGATTGCAGGCGGACGGCGTAAAATTGCCTGCTAAAGCTTACTCCCGTTATTTTCACCGGTCTCAGCAAACCAAGCGCCACCTCGTGCTTTATGGTCCATACCGATATAATCGATAACCCAAGTCCCGCCTCCACCGCCGATTTGACCGCGCCCGTACTCCCGAATTCGCTTACGACGTGTAATTGGGCTTCCAGTACGCCGTGGCGCTGCAGCTCATCCTCCATGATCTGGCGGGTGCCGGAGCCTTTCTCCCTTAGTACCATGGGCTCCTGAATGACTTCTTCCAGCGATACCTCATCACGTGATGCAAACGGATGATCCGTCGGCGCCACCAGCATCAGTTCATCGTTCATTACCGGTTCAGCGTCGAAACCGGGAACGTCGCAGGGAGCTTCAATGAGTCCGAAATCGAGCCCCTGATGGGCAACCGCGTCTATGATTTCGGTCGTATTCATGACCTTCATGTCTACCGAAACCTCCGGAAACCGGCGCAAGAACGATCCAAGCAACCTGGGAAGCACATACTCGCCGATGGTCAAGCTAGCGGCAAATTGCAGCCTTCCCTTTAGCTCCTCGATAAAATTCGCCATTAGAACATCCGTATCGCGCATCAGCTCGACCGCTTTGCGGGCTTGCGGCAGCAGCCGATGACCGGCTTCCGTAAGCTCCAGCTTCTTGGTCGTCCGATTAAGCAGCTTCGTTCCGAATCTTTCCTCGAGCGCTTGTACCTGCATCGTAACGGCAGGTTGGGTCATATGCAGCGTCTGAGCCGCCGCCGAGAAACTCCCCCGCTCCGCTACGGTGTAGAAAATATGAAGTTGATGTACGTTCAGCGCCATGCTTGCTCCGCCTTCCGTCTTTTATTTAATCCGAATTATAACATAAGAAGCATGACCGCGTTCCTTCGCGGCATATAAAACAGCCGGGCGAGGTTAACCCTTCAGCCCGGCTGTGGTGAATTCAATGCTTTATCGGCGTTTTCGGTTGTTTTTGATTAAAGTCATTCGCCTGGAATGCCTCAACCACGAATAATACGTTTTCAGATCGCGCAGCTCCATCGTTTCCGACATTCGCCCGAGGAACGTTACGACGATCATTTTGTGCAACGGATTGCCGAGCAGGTCGGTATCCGTCTCGCTAATCGAGAACTCCGCAACAAAAACAAGATCGTCATCGATCGTATAAACGTCTTGTTCATTCCGGTAATAAGACACGATGCGGTCTTCCTTCAAGCATTCCCACATATACTCGGCAATGTCGGAGTAACCGGTTTTCTCGCTTTCTACCCGGTCAGTCCATCGCGCGCGAGCATGATTGGTTATGATGATGTCGACAACCTTCTTATCCCCCAGAACGACATGAAACGGTTCGTAAGTATTCCAACGCTCCGTGTGTTTATCCTTCACCGGGCTATCCCCTTCCCGATTCTAGGTCTATGGAATCATATGATTTCCGCGCAAGTCTAGGAACTTAAGTCTATTTTACCGCATTCATTCCCGAGGATTCAACAAAAAAATAAAATGGACCCTTGCATTACATTATTTGGATATTCTATGTATATCATTTTAATTATGAAGAAAAGCCTCCCAATTACTAGGAGACCTTTCTTATAGGCAACTTTTTTCCGCATGCTTTGTTACAGCCCGTAAAACCGGGTTTTGTCCGGTACGTTTTTCTCGTATTCGGTTTTGATTTCGTTGCGGTAAGACCGTTCGATTTTGCGTACGAAAGGCAGACGCTGCAAGTTGCGGACGGCTTCATCCGCTACGTCGGCATTCATGTACATTACGGCATACTGCATCTTGCGGGACAAATAATGCAACGTGCCGAATTTGTCCAAGCCTTTGGCCGCTTTCGAATCGCTAAACCACACGATATAACCTGTCCGTTCGGCAAACATGCCTAACCTCCCGTTTTATCTAAAGTTTAACCGCAACCGCCGCCGCTGCTGCAAGAGCAGCTGCCGCCATTCCCGCAGCCCGAAGCTTTGGGGTTGGGATCGTTGTCCGGAACTTTAATGCTGTGCGAGACGGCATGGGCCAAAGTTCGGGATATATCAATAAGCAATTCATCCAAAGAAGTTTCCGCGGCTTTGTACCTCCGAACGGCCTCCACTTGATCCAGTCGGCTTTCCATTTCGTAGACCTGATCGAGAGCGGCATTATAATCTGGATGAAATCTTCCGAATCGTTCGCATTCCGCGAATTTCTCTTTCGCCTTGGCAAATTGCTTGGTCAGGCTTTGCACTTCGGCGTCTTGATGAACTTGTTCTTTCCAATAAACGTATTCCGCAGCATAAGCGGAATGCTTAAGCGAATCCCCCAGCTCGAAGGCGCGGGATAAGAGCAGCGCCATATCGGCAGGCGCGTTCTCCATCACACCTTGTTCCGCCGCAGGGAGGGTTTGCGTCATGCTGGCCATTGGCCTCACCTCACCTTTCGGCTATGCCATACCCCACTATAATAACACAGAACAAGGACATCCGGTCAAATGGTTTCAAGCTCCTCCCAAGATGGCAATAAAATCATTAATTCCGCAATCTCATCCGCTTGAACCGCCACCGTTTCCGCATTTTGTTCCCGAGTACCGATTTGGGACGAATTACGCCATTGACCGAGCACCTGCCACTTCGCCCCCGCCTCCTCCAAACCTTTGGGAACGAAAGTCCGTTCACGGCCTTCTAACCCGATTTGAACGGAAGCCTGCCAATCGATTGCTCTCCGCATAAGCTCCTTGCGCGTCGACGCATGATATGCTCGCGGCTCGGAAATCCATGTTGCCGGAATATTAGAAACCCCGGGAAACAGCTCATCCCTGCCCGGCAATGTACGATCCGCTTCATAGACGGACAGAGGATGGCGTCTATATATCCAGCCTTGCTCCTCGGCACCTCCTTCTTCTGAAGATATTGCGGAGATTGCTTCGTAGAGATCATGCCTTCCATAAACGTTGGGATGCCGTTCCACCGGCGGATACCCCATCTTGATCAGCTTCGCATGAACGAGTTTATACGATGATGCATCCACCACGAAATCCCGATCTCCGACTTGTTCGATTAGCTTACCGGCGATTTCCGCGTCTTTCTTCAACGCCTCTGCCACGTCCGGACTTTCCGTTCGGAGCAGCATGACTTCCGCAAACCTTACCTTTCCCAGCGGAGCGAACCAATCTTGAAGCGCAATTAATACTTGCTCAGGCAGAGTTGATCCATAACCGCGCTCTAGAAACTCCATAATGGACTGAAGGGTATGTCCTGCATCGTAAGCCTTGGCGCAAGCTTTTCGGGTCAAGAGGTATACGAATAGGTTGTCCGCGGCTATTCTTTCCGATATTTCTTCCAGAACCCAGCGTTGCCTAAGACCGGCATCCTGCGTAACGAAAATTTCTCCATCCGGTTGAATGAATAAGGTCCCGTGCTCTTGCGCGACTGAACTTGTTTCCGTGCCGAAGCAGTCTTTTTTCCGGAACACGTCTTTACCGAGGCAAATTCCCCTCTCCAGCCATCCGAACGACTCCAGAAGCCCCAGCCAATCCTTGATCGCTTTCTCGTTGACGCCTTTTCTCTTCAGTTGTTCATCCTTGTACCATTCGGTTGAGGGCAGCGAGCGCACGGCCGAAGCCGTTAAATGCAGCCCCGGATCAATAGAGCCATACCTGCCCATGACCAAATCGTGCAATCGATTATCCGCCTCCGATGGAGACAGCGATAACCACGCTTTAAGACCCGCATCGGAAATGCGGATCTCGTTTCCTTCCATGCGCAGAACCTTGCTGCATAGACCAATATCCAGCACTAGCGCGGCTAGCGCGGGAAGCTGTTCATTCTGAGGATAATTCAGGTTTAAGAAAGCCAGCTCCTCGGAGGTCAACCGCATTCTTGCGGTCATCCGGGTAACCGAGGGGCGATGCAGCGAACCTTTGGCGGTAAATGAGAGCTGCTGGCGATAAATCTCATACCAAGCGGTCAACAATTCCAGCGATAGCGGAAGGCGAAATGCCTTCGAAGAGACCGCAGCCTCTCTCGAATCCGCTTCGGACAAAGGTTTACCTTCAACCGGAAGCAACAATGGCTGCCAAACAGAGATGCTATCCGTAGGCAAATAGATCAGCCGGTCCCCCCACGCCTTGCGAACGGCATACAGAATACCGGATCTGCGCAGCCTCGCCACGGCTACGCGAATTTCGGCTCCGGTCAACGGCGTCGTTTCCTCTAAAACCTTAACCAATGCTTCAATCTCGAATGGCAGTCCGGCGTAGCGGAGAAGAATCCCCGTTAGTACTTGCAAGTTAATAGGATCGGCTGATCGCATCCACTCCACCGCCCATTCCGGACTCCCCAATATTTGATCCAATCTCTCGCCTAGACTGTAGCGGAATTTGATAGTCGGCTCGGTCGCGATAAGCTTTCGGATCGAATCCGGAAGCTTATCGATTGACATATCCAGGTTCATGGAATCACCTTCTCCGCGTTCATCGTCATATTATTTAACGGACTCCACAGATCAATCGAATAGGGGTAGCCCTGCTCTAATAAGAACCTGCCCCGGTTGCGGGAAAATTCCACCTCGTCCGTCCCTTCGCTGACCACGGAATAGAATCTCGCTCCCGAGCCCATGGATTTCGGTCTTAAAATGCGTCCTAACCGTTGTGCTTCTTCTTGCCTCGAACCGAAACAACCGGACACTTGAATGGCAATTGCCGCATTCGGGAGATCGACTGCGAAGTTCGCTACCTTTGATACGAGAAGGACGTCTATTTCCCCTTGATTAAACCGCTCGAACAATTGCTTCCGGCTGTGATGCGGCATCTCTCCGGTAATAAGCGGAAGGGACAACTCACGGGACAGCTCGTGGAGCTGGTCTAAATATTGTCCGATGACAAGCGTCGGAATTCCGCCGTGTCGTTTCAGCAAAGCTTTGACAACCTCGGTTTTACGCGGATTTTCCCCGGCTATGCGAGTACGATTCCGTTTACTGGCCTCCGAATACCGGATGGCGGTCACGGGATCAAGCGGCACTCTCACTTCCGTACAAACCGCTTCCGCGATCCAACCTTTCTCCTCCATCGTTTTCCAAGGGATTTCGTAACGCTTGGGACCGATTAACGAGAATGCATCGCCTTCCCGCCCATCCTCGCGCACAAGCGTTGCCGTTAATCCCAATCTCCTGGTCGCTTGGATATCCGCCGTCATTCGGAATACCGGAGCGGGCAACAGATGAACTTCATCGTAGATGATGAGCCCCCAATCCCGATTAACGAACAGCTGCATGTGCGGAAAATTGTCGCCTTTAGAACGCCTATGCGTGAGCACCTGATAGGTAGCAACCGTTACCGGCTTAACGTTCTTAGTTTGCCCCGTATATTCCCCAACGTCATTCTCAGTCAATGTCGTATGCTTGAGCAGCTCGGAAATCCATTGGGACACGGAAACTCCATTAGGCGTTAGGATTAGCGTTTCGCATTTTAAACGTGCGATAGCGGCCATCCCAACCCATGTTTTGCCTGCCCCGCAGGGCAACACAACAACACCGCTGCCTCCATCCTGGGCGGTTCCATTAAGCAGAGCATCGACGGCTTCAATCTGATAATCTCTTAAGACAACAGGTTTGCCTGTTTGCGAAACCGCCCGCAACGAAACCTGCAGCGGTTCTCCCGCATGAAAGCCCGCTTCATCCTTTACGGGATAACCTCTAGCCGCAAGCTCGCGTTTGATCCAGCCCCGCGCCTCTGGTTGAATTCCGACTTCGGTTTCGGCAGGGGCGTTAACGAATGTCGCAGCGATTTCCTTCCATTGGGACAGCTTATCCATCAATTCCGCGCTATCGGTTAGCAGCGTTAATCCGCCATTGGCGGCGATTAACCGAATTTGACCGTAGCAGTTCATTTGTTTACGAATTTCTTCTTCCAAGGAGCGGGGAAGGCTGCTTCGAGAAAGCGCGCCTAACCGCTCCAGTACAAGGGTAGAGCTCCACCCCGATGCAGCGGCGTTCCACAATGTGACCGGTGTGATGCGGTAAGTATGCAAAGCTCCCGGACGCTTGTGCAGCTCCGCGATCTCCCTCAACAGGTTCCTAGTTTGTTCATACTCAGCATGGCGTTCATCCAATAGCAACGTTCCATCCGATTGCACCCATAGTGGCCGGGGAATATTCATCCAGCATTCCTCCTTGCAACTACAGCCTTCCCATTTCCGAAACGTTAATGCATCGTTCGATGAAATCCCCCGTGTCGGAAAAAAGGTTCGTTTCCCGGCGGATGCCTGAAAACGAACCTTATGAACTCAGTGGGCGATCGTCCGATTATCGTGCTCGGAGATATCGCTTAACGCTTCTCCGGCTTCGTTGACGAAAATTTCGCGGATGGCCAAATCTCCCAATGAGACGACACCCATTAATTGTCCGTTCTCTACGACAGGCAGCCGTCGAATTTGGCCTGAGGCCATGATTGAGGCAGCCTCGTCGACTGACATGTTCGGCGTTACGGTTTTTACGTTCTCCGTCAGTACTTCCTTGACGGACGTGGATTCGGGATGTTTGGCTGCATAACCGCGAATGACCAAATCACGGTCGGTAATGACCCCAATCATATTGCGGCCTTCAATAACCGGAACGAAGCCGATGTCATGTTCTTTCATTAATACGGCCACATCGTAAATGTTGTCCTGCGGAGTAACGGTCACACAATCGGCTGTCATGATATCTGCAATTTTTCGCATGTTTTCCTCCTGTAGCGATTCGGCTTCATAATGGTCCGTTTCTAGCGTGACCTAAACAGGAGATCCTCATACTAACAAATTGCAATCATTAATGCTCCGAAGCCGCATCGTCAGACACGGCTATGAGAAGCCGCGCCGCGTTCAACATCGCTTTCTCCTCGATATCGAACTTCGGGTGATGGTGGGGAGCCGATGTGCCTTCGGAAACTCCCGCGCCTACGAAGAAAAAACAACCCGGCCTTTGCTCTAAATAATAAGAAAAATCTTCTCCCGCCATGATCCGTTCGCAGGGTCCGGCTGCTGTATCAGGCAGCTGGTCGGCGATAATGCGGAGCACTCTTCCCGCCTCAGCCTCATCGTTCACGACAGGCGGGTAACCCTCGACATATTGAAGTTTGTAATCGCAGCCGTACAACTCGCACGTATGCCGGACGATATCTTCCAGGCGCTTGCGAACGACGGACCGTACTTCAACATTAAAAGAACGTATCGTCCCGCTTAACCTGCAGCATTCGGCAATGATATTGTTGGCGGATCCTGCCGCGATTTTCCCGACAGATACGACCGCCGCGTCGAGCGGGTTGACGCTTCGGGACACGATTGTCTGCATCGCCACGACAAGCGATGCTCCCGTGACAAGAGCGTCCTTGCTCTGATGCGGCAACCCGCCGTGTCCGCCTTGGCCGATAATTTCAATCTCGAATTCGTCCGGCGTCGCCATGAAAGGGCCAGGACGGGTTGCTGCGGTACCATAAGGCATCGGCGACCACAGATGGACTCCATAGATGGCATCCACCCCATCAAGCGCTCCCTCCTCGATCATGCGGATTGCTCCGCCCGGAAGTATTTCCTCGCCCGGTTGGAACAAGAATACCCGCGTACCGGCGGTCTCATCCCTGTGAATGCTATAATAACGCGCTATGCCAAGGAGCTGCGACGTATGTCCGTCATGTCCGCAGGCGTGCATGACTCCGGGTATCTTCGAGCGATAGGAGCAGTTTTTATCATCCTGAATCGAAAGAGCGTCGATATCCGCGCGAATCGCTATCGTGCGGCCGGGTAATCCGCCAGTGATCCTGGCGACGATTCCGGTTCCCGCTACCCCGCGGCGGACTTCAAGTCCCCAGGACTCCAGCAGATCCGCGATCATGCGCGACGTTTCGTATTCATGGAAAGAAAGTTCCGGGTTCTGATGCAAATGTCGGCGCCAATTCACCATATCGCCGTAGAGCGACTGCAGCGTCTGTTCCCTTACCGTCAAGGCGGCGCCTCCTCTCCCGTGTTCCGTTTATTTGTACCATTGTATCAGAAAGCCTCCCTCACCGTAACCTGCCCGGCTGCCAAAGGGGATAAATGTCAATGAACGTTCTAACTTGCGCTCTTTGCGGGCTTGCAGAAGGCCCGTAAACCGTCTATCATGGAATGGAACAATGCACGTCTTGACCTTCGTGACGACAACCCGCAGACGTCAGGGACGCTGCTCGTTTGATCGCACCTACAAAGGAGGATTATCCATGTTACTTGACAATACGGGATTAAACGGAATGCGCAGCGACCTCGGACATTTGGACGAATCCAGTGAAAAACTAGGCTTCGTACGTTGGCAGTGGGAGTATCGCCGTGCTACATATGACCTGAAACTGCAAGATCGCACGAACGGCGAAGATTATTTCCTTCGCATCACGACTAGAGCTGTCGAAGGAAAGCTCGAGAACCCCGAAGCCATTCTAGAAGTGGAAGCCGTCTATATCGGCCGGGCTACTTTCCCCCATGGACTCGATTATGAATCGCCGATTCCCCAACCGATCTTGAATGCCGCAACGCAGCGCACGCAGGAATTAAAACAGCTGCTGTCCTGATGGCACGGAGGAAACAGAGATGAAGACTCCAGAGAGCGGCAAGCGCGGCACGCCGGATTTTCTGTTGCTTATCTTGACGCTCCTGCTCGTTGGTTTCGGTCTTATCATGGTGTTCAGCGCAAGCTCCAGCATGGCGGTTACCAATCCGAAATATGACAATGATTCTTTGTACTTCGTGAAGAGACAATTGATGTGGGTAGGTTTAGGCACCCTGATCATGCTCGTGTTAATGAACATTCATTTTCAGAAGTATAAAAAGCTTTTTATTTTGTTTTTTCTCGGAACGCTTTTATTGCTGATCCTCGTGCCCTTCGTAGCCGAGAAAACCAACGGAGCCAGGAGCTGGCTCGGAGTAGGCACCTTCGGTGTCCAGCCGACTGAGTTTGCCAAGCTCGCAATCATTCTTTACTTGGCTGCGATTATCGCGAAGAAAGACGAGAAGTTCCGCGATTTCAAACGGGGACTTCTCCCCGTTATGTTCGTGGTAGGATTTTTCGCCTTCCTCATTATGCTGCAGCCCGATTTCGGATCTTGTGCGATACTCCTGCTTTGCGCTTCCGCCATCGTTATTGCCGGCGGCTCGAACTTAAAGCATATGATGCTGTCGTCTAGCGTTCTGCTTGGCCTCGCCGCTCTTGGGACAAGCTTCTATTTCTTGATTAATCCCGACGCCGATTTCGGTTTTCGCGGGGACCGCTTTACTTCCTTCATGAACCCTCTCGCGGACCCGCAAGGAGACGGCTATCATCTGAATCGCTCGCTTGAAGCGTTCGGGCATGGAGGCTTAACGGGCGCCGGACTCGGCAACAGCGTCCAGAAATTATTCTATTTGCCCTATGCGTACAATGATTTTATATTCGCGGTTATCGGAGAAGAGCTCGGCTTTATCGGGACGACATTGTTCATTCTGTTCTATGTTGTATTCTTATGGAGAGCGCTTATCGTTGCTCTTCGGTGTCCGGATGTATACGGTACGTTAGTCGGTATAGGCCTTGTATCATTGATCGCGATCCAAGCGCTTATTAACATGGGCGGCGTAAGCGGTGCGCTTCCTATTACCGGCGTTACTTTACCTTTCATTAGCTATGGGGGATCTTCCATGCTAACGTTGCTCACCGGGATGGGAATTCTGCTAAGCATCTCAAGGGAGTATAACCGTGTAGAGAGAGATCATGCACCCTACTCCAAACGAAACTAAAAAACGTGATTAAGCGGCTCCTCGAAGCTGCTCAATCACGTTTTTGGCATAGATGATTATTTCACCCGGTGCGAATCTTCCGTTTCTTCATCCTTGAAAGCAACGCCTTCGACTTTAACGTTTACTTCCACGACGGTCAACCCCGTCATATTCTCCACCGCTTCCCGGACATTATCCTGAAGCCTGCGCCCGACTTCTTGAATCGGAATGCCGTATTGCACAACGATCCTTAAATCAATGGCCGCCTGTACTTGTCCAACTTCGACGGACACGCCTTTTTGCGCGTTGCGCCCGCTAAGGCGTTTGGCCAAGCCTTCCGATATCCCGCCCGACATGGCGGCGATTCCCGGTGTTTCCAGCGCCGCCAACCCTGCTATCGTTGCGACGACATCATCAGAAATACGAATTAACCCTTGCTGCAGCTCTTCCGTCATGGCGGCTCACTCTCCCGAACCTGATATGCTTCCATTGTAATGGAAGACCAAAGGAGAAGCAACCGCAAGCGTTGGCAGTATGTCCGATCCTCTTTTTTTGCATCCGTTCCGGTTTACTTCGGATTACGAATTGGGTATAGTAAGAAATGCCAATCTATACTACAATTTCTGCGATGACGAGGTGTTTGTTTGTTGAAAAAATTGTTTTTCCCCTTACTAATTATTACTTTCGTACTAAGCGCCCTTTCCCATTACATGCACTGGGGAGCGGAAATAGAATTCGCATTTGCGGGTTTAGCTATTTTGTTCGCAGCCGGCCTCCTCGGCAAAGCGACCGAATCCGTCGCCCATTATGCGGGCCAGCGGCTAGGCGGCTTTCTGAACGCGACATTCGGCAATGCGGCCGAGTTGATCATTGCCATATTCCTCATCAAGGAGGGACTGTTCGATATCGTCAAAGCGAGTTTGACGGGGGCCATTATCGGTAACCTCCTACTTGTCCTCGGGGCAAGCGCTCTGGCAGGCGGTTTGAAGTATAAAGAACAGAAGTTTAACGATCATCTGGCCGGTCAGAACGCTTCACTGATGTTGCTCGCCGTTATCGCTCTATTCATCCCGGCGATCTTCGTCAAAACCGAACACATCACCGCCGAAAATACGATGACGATCAGTATTATCGTCGCTGCTTTCCTCGTTTTCGCCTATCTTGGATGGTTGTTCTATTCCATGTTCACCCACAAAGATATGCTGGAGGATCAAGTCGATACGCAGGCGGATCATGGGGAGAGCCCGGCCTGGTCGAAGGGAACGTCCATTATCTTCCTTCTTGTCGCCACCGTGATGGTCGCATTCATCAGCGAATGGCTGGTACATACGCTTGACACTTTCTCTGCGCGCTTCGGTTTATCCGAATTGTTCGTCGGGGCATTTGTAGTCGCGATCGTAGGTAACGCGGCTGAACACAGCGCTGCCATCATGCTGGCAATGAAGAACAAAATGGGAGCCGCGGTCGAGATCGCCGTAGGCAGCAGCCTGCAGATCGCCCTTTTCGTTGCTCCCGTGCTGGTATTCGTCAGCCTGCTGTTCGGCAAAGAAATGAATTTGATTTTCACGACGATCGAACTCGCCGCAATCGGAGTATCCGTATTGATCGCGACTTCCATCTCCAGAGACGGGGCCACCACCTGGTTCGAAGGGAAGCTGCTGCTTATCGTGTATGTCATTCTTGGCGTTTCCTTCTATTTCGTATAAAGAGGTTGAACATAATAATAGCCAAAAAAAGAAGAGCGGCATCGCAATCGGATGCTACTCTTCTTTTCTTTCCAACGCCTCGTATAATATCGCCAGATTGCGTTCCAACTGGCTTATCAGCAATTTGCCCGCGCCTTCCTCTACCAGCCCCGTGCGTACCGCGAAATCAACCGCCCGTGAGAAGCCGTACATTTGAGTGTCCAGCACTTCCTCATATAGCGGGCATTTGCGGGTCGTAAGATTTTCCATCTGGATGGCGATCAACTTTTCGATTTTGTCGGCATCTTCCTGAAGAAGACGTATTGCCTTTTCGTTCAGATCGATGATTGTGTCCGATGCTGCCATTCCCACTCCCCCTGTGCCCATACTTCCAATATAAGCAAACTGCTGCGATGGTAAATGTCGCACGCCAGTTGTCTCTAGCTATCCCTTTCATATTAGACGATATTGAGCAGAAGCACAAGGACAGGGTAACACCTTAAGCCAACCTTTTTAATAATTAAGCTATAAAACACCCCGTCCAATGGGGACGAGGTGTTTGAATCATTACTATTGTTCGGGTTTCTGCCGTACTATTCCACAACCTTGACGTTCAAGTTATGTTTGGCAAAAATTTCTCCCAATTCCTTCTTCGCATCTTCGGCATCCGGTCCATGAACGTGGAGTTCATAAGAAAGGTTGCCTACTAACGTCGTAAACAATCCCAAGATGCTTTTTACGTCGATGTACTTGTTCTCTGCTTGTAGAACGATAGAAGACCGGAACTTGTTAGCGGTTTGGGACAATTCTACAATAGCCGCATTGTTAGACATGGGATTCCCTCCTAAATTTTAGGCAATACGATCTCTTTCACATCATACCTTGTTCCCCTAAATTCACGCAAGGGGGGATTGCATTATTTCAATGAATCGGGGTTTAGCCCCTCAAGTTCGGGAATAACGAAAATCCCGTCTTTACGAATTAAAATATCGTCGAAGTAAACTTCTCCGCCCCCGTATTCGGAACGTTGGATAAGCACTAAATCCCAATGAATGGAGGAACGATTGCCGTTATCGGTAACCTCGTAAGCTTGGCCTGGTGTGAAATGCAGGCTGCCGGCGATTTTCTCGTCGAACAAGGTGTCTTTCATCGGATGCAAGATATACGGATTAAAGCCCAGGCTGAATTCCCCTATATGGCGAGCCCCGTCATCGCTGTCTAGAAGCGCGTTGATCCGATCGGTGTCGTTGGCCGTCGCCTCGACGATTTTACCGTTCTCGAAAGTGAATTTAATATTCTCGTAAGTAAAACCGTTATATACGCTTGGCGTATTGTAAGCGATCGTGCCGTTAACGGAGTCCCTTACCGGGCAAGAATAAACTTCGCCGTCCGGGATATTGCGCTCTCCGGAGCATTTTTGTGCGCCGATGCCTTTAATGGAAAAGCTCAGATCGGTGTCCGGGGCTATAATCCGTACTTTGTCCGTGCGGTTCATGAGTTTCTGCAGCGGATCCATGGCACGGTCCATCTTGGCATAGTCCAAGTTGCACACGTCAAAATAGAAATCCTCGAACGCTTCCGTGCTCATATTGGCCAGTTGGGCCATAGACGAATTCGGATAACGCAAGATGACCCATTTGGTCTTCTTCACCCGCTGCTCCATATGTACCGGATGACGGTGGATTTTATCGAACAATCTCATTTTGTCGGAAGGCACGTCCGCCAATTCATTGACGTTCTCTCCGGCACGGATGCCGATATAGCCTTGCATTCGTTTCATTCTCTCGAGGTCGTAGGCGGCCCATGTTTCCAATTGTTCTTCCGTAGCGTGATTTAGCAGCGTGCGAAGCACTGAGCGGTCTTCGATTTCCACGAAGGGATTTCCGCCTAATTCGGTTACCTCCTCGATAAGGCATTTAAGCAATTCCCGCTCGTCGCCAATCATCTCGATCAGAACGTTATCACCCGGCTGAACCTTAATTGAATAACCCGCAAGGTTAGCGGCTAATCTTTGCAAACGCGGATCACGCATATTTGGATTTACACTCCTTTAGCTTTTATTTCTCATTCGCCTTTTTCATTGTACCATCTTGTTTATTTTGAAGGAAATTCGTTTGCGATACCCGCTTTTCCCGAAATGGCTTATCGTCCCACGTATATGTCAATACGGTTTCTTCCTTCAATTGCCGAGGAAACCAGTCCTTAGGATCTGCCGTCCAATCGCACGCGGTCGTTACCTTCAGGGTCGATATCGCCGTTTCCAGCCGTTGCTCGGCATTGCTAAGTATTCTCTCCGCTTTCACTGGATCGCCCCGCAGAAGGCCGCTATCGCCGCGCAGGAGCGCCAGGTCAGCCCTAAGCCCCGCAGCGACACGCTCACGCGCGACACGATCATCCAATTTAATTTGAAAATGGACCGGCTTGGAAGGAACGGGAGTTTCGGCATAAGAGATAACGGCAGATTTACCGCTAATGGACTCCAATATTTCTAATGGCTGGTACGTGGTCGTACCGAAGTTCTTAACTGAAACGGAATGAGCATTGGAATTTTCCCATTGCATGCTCAGCTCCCCATGCCCGATCACTTCTCCTTCGTATGCTGCCCTGCTTCCAACCGCGCCTGCTGCGTCAACGACTGAAACCACGCCGGCAAATCCGTAGCTATCGCTTCCCGACAACGCGGATGCCGATAAGGCGAATGCTTTATCTGCCGGTAAATCACCCGATGAAGCCATGCATCCTTGTAGAATGAGCAATAACAATGTTGCTCCCGTGATTATATCTCGATAAGCATTCTTGCTCGGCATGACGCTCTCACCCCTTTTGCTTCGTATCGTCTCCCCTTTCTCGGTCACTATGCATTGCATGAAAAAGAAGCTTGCACCTGAGTCAAATGACTTTAGGCCAAGCTTCCGCTGCGAGAACTACCCTACCACGATGCAATTCCGTCCATGGTGCTTGGCTTCGTACAACGCCATGTCCGCTTTGTAAAACAAAGATTCTACGCTGACCCGTTCGTCGGTTTCCTGCCATTCCGAGATGCCGCAGGAAACCGTTACTTGAGGATTAGTCTCGGTTTCGACGCGGTGGCGGATTCTCTCCGCAACTCGCTCTGTTTGTTCCAATCCGAGCAAAGGCAAATAAATGGCCAGCTCTTCTCCCCCCCAACGCGCGGCAATGTCGCTGTCGCGAATCGAGGTGCGAATAATTCCGCTCACATGGATTAGAATGTCGTCTCCGACTTGATGCCCGTAAGTATCGTTGATCTTTTTGAAATGGTCGATGTCCACGACGATGAGCGAACCCGATGAATCCCTATGCTGTTTGCGCCCGATTCTCTCGTTAAGGTAATGGCGTTCGTACAATCCGGTTAAATTATCGGTAATGACCATTCTCCGCACTTCCGCGTGCAAGGTCGCATTAGACATCGCTAGGCCAAGATGAGCCGACAACACTTGCAGCAGCTTGTAGTTATCGTAGGAGAAGTGATTCGCCTCGCGTTTCGTTATGAGCACCGCACCAATGATTTCTCCGTTGAGCAGCAATGGCGCGGCCAGGAGCGAGCGGGAGTTCGTAACATCCATCAACTGAGAGCCGACAGGCGTCGCCGAACAATAGTCGGATAAAATAATCGGCTCCTTCGTCGACCACATCACGCCGCAGAAACCATATTCGGTCGAGAACGTTTCCCCGATCATCTCCGCCACGTTGGCAGACATGACGACAAATTGCTGGGAAGCGGAAACATACTGAAGAATACAGCAAAAGTCCGATTTGAATATATTCAATAATTCCGCGGAGGCAAACTGCATCGTGTCCGAAAGTTTCAAGCTGCTGTTCAGCCTTTGCGTTAATTCATTAATGAGCCGAAGTTCACCTACCAAGACGTTAGCCTGCTCGTGCAGCTTGGCCTTTTCGAATGCGGCCCCCGCTGCGCCTGCTAACATCGACAAGAAGCTAATGTCCGCTTCATCGAATTCATTTTCCGGCAAGTCCAACCGAAGAACGCCGTAAACGCCCTGTTTGCCCGATAAGGGGAGCGCAAGCTGATGGCGTCCGTCTGAACGTTCATCTCTCATTACCCCGTCCACGAATGCGGATTTACACAATTCCATATCATTCAGATGGAACGCAAGAGGTTTTACTTTCTCGTTGGGACTATTATAATCCTGGGACAGGAACAAATCCGCCTTGCAGATCGGATATAGCTGTTCGAGACTGTCCAATACTTCTGACAATACGTCCTCAACATCGATATGGTCATTCAAGCGGCGCATAACGTCAAACAATATATCTCTGCGGCTTTCTTCTTTTTTCGATAGCTTACGCTCTCTTAACAGGCTGCCGACGAATAGATTCTCGAAGTGACGGTAAATGCAGCTCCGTAGATGGAGCGCTGCTGCTTGGAGTAACTTAAGATCTCCGGCTTGGGCGGTTCCTGCGGGAAGAAGGCAGGTAACGATCGCGCAAGGAATCCCGGTCGTGCGAGTGAAAACGGGAACAGCGATCGAATCGGATGCCTTGAACTTGGAATAATGATGTTCTTCCGCGCGCATCAACGTAGGACGGCAAGTTTCAAGAGCCGTGTTAGCGGCAGTCGGACCTATTGCCTCCGCGCTCCATGATATCGGATGAGTCTCGTTCTCTTCCGATTGTCCACTGGCAGATAGGCTTGTTCCATCAGGGTGAAGCAATACCATTTGCCCGCTTAGCCATGGAAATCCGTCCACTTCCTCCAACCAATCCGTAAAGCTGCTTGCGAGCATAGCGTGGATATAAGGCAGGTCCGCTTCAATTAGATCCTGTTTCTGCAGCCAATTCGGCAGTTGTTGATCGGTGCGGGATGGATTATCTAAATCGTATAGCATGTCTAGTTGAGGATGTGTTTTCCTTTTATTAGCCATTCCCGACACCTCCGCCCCCGATGTCTGTCTTCTTTCTTTAACTATACAATGAAACAATGATTTATGCACTAGGTTCATAGATGTCCATAGCCTAATGGCTTATTTTCCAATACAATATTTTTAGCAGAAGTTCTTGACATTACCGTACAGTTTCTTATAATATAACTTGTTGAATACTGGGCTTAGCTCTTGTGACACCCTCTCGGATTTCCCGCCAGCGGGCTGCGGCTGAACATCCCTACTGGAACCGAAGCTTTCGGTTATGGCGAAATCCGCGCAACGAAACCCGTTTTCAAAACATTCTTTTTTTGAAAAAGGAGCTTTCTACTCATGTCAAGATATACAGGTCCTAAGTTCAAGTTGAGTCGCCGCCTTGGAATTTCCCTGAGCGGATCGGGTAAAGAATTGAAGCGTGCTTTCCCTCCGGGACAACACGGCGCTAACCAACGCCGCAAAATCAGCGGTTATGGCATGCAATTGCAAGAAAAACAAAAGCTTCGCCACATGTACGGATTGA
>FWWL01003757.1_pt1 | contig 26917 bp, 26 predicted proteins | sample 2228331 | NCBI WGS metagenome assembly FWWL01 (sample SAMEA103939775, study PRJEB20133) | metagenome
CCACTGGCTCATGGGCGACGCCCTCCGCGTGCCATTCAGGGACGCCACCTTCGACGCCGTCACCAACGCCTTCGTCCTGCGCAATCTCGCTGACCTACAGTCGGGCCTCGACGAGATGAGCCGGGTCCTGCGATCGGGAGGTCGGCTCGTTTGCCTGGACATGACGCGTCCACGGCCTGGCCCGTTCGCGGCCCTCTACCGTGTGTACTTCCACCGCCTGGTGCCACCGCTGGCCGGGCTCATCAGCGGCGATCGCGCGGCGTACCGCTACCTCCCACAATCGCTCGACCGGCACCCGGACGCGGACACGCTGGCGTCCATGCTGGAGCGAGCAGGGCTGCGCGACGTGGTGGTCCGGCGGTTCGCCGGCGGTACCGTGGCGCTGCACGTTGGCGTGAAGCCCTGAGAGCTTGACGGCCGGCGCCGCCGGCGCTATTGTCAACCGCGATGCCGCTGGCCGTTGACGATTCCCTCATCGAACGTCTGGTTAGCGACCTGCGGACGGCTTCCGGCCCCGTCTCCGGCGCCACGGAGGCCCGCACCCTCGGCATCACCCGGGCGGCGCTCTGGAAGCACGTCGAGGCGCTGCGGCGCATGGGCTACGTCATCGACGCCGCACCTCGGGCCGGGTACCGGTTCGTCTCGGCCCCCGACCGGCCATACCCGTGGGAGATCCGCTTCGGCTTGCGGACGGCGCGATTCGGGCACCGGGCACACTACCGCGAGGTGACCCGCTCCACCCAGGATGATTGCCGTGACCTGGCGGAACGGGGCGCCCCGGAGGGAACGCTCGTCGTTGCCGAACGGCAGGAGGCGGGCCGGGGTCGGCTGGGCAGGGCCTATTTCACGCCGGCGGGCGGCCTCTGGTTCTCACTCCTCCTGCGGCCGGAGCGAGCGCCGGAGGAGGTGATCCTCCTGTCCCTCGTCGCCGCCATCGCCGCCCACCAGGCCATCGAGGAGGTCACGGGCCTGCGTCCTACCATCCGCTGGCCCAACGACCTGTTGGTCAATGGGCGGAAGGTCGTTGGCATCCTCGTCGAGCTGGCCAGCGAGCAGGACGTCCTGCGCTACGTGGTCCTCGGGATGGGCATCAACGTGAACTTGCGCGAGGACGACTTTCCCGAGGACCTCCGTCCCATCGCGACCAGCCTCAGCGCCGAACTGGGACGCGACGTGCCCCGCGTGCCGCTCCTCCAGCGGCTGCTCGAGCGCCTCGAGTCGCTCTACGACCGCTACCTCGCCGAAGGTCCGGGCCCCGTGCTCGACGCCTGGCGCGCGCGTCCGAACATCCTGGGACAACGGGTGACCGTGTTCGCGCCTCGCGAGACGTGGAGCGGCGTGGCCCTGGACCTCGACGAAGAAGGCGCTCTTCTCGTCCGCGACGACGCTGGCGCCACCAGACGGGTCGTCGCCGGCGACGTGCGCCTGACGACCGAACCACCTCCACCACCGCCCGGACGACGGAAGGAGCGAACGTGATCGACCTGCGCGACGTCGAAACCCAGATCATCGAGCGAGAAGAACCCCTCACGGCGGAGCAGGCGCGCCAACTCGTGGCGCTGCCCGATGCCCGGCTCCCCGAACTCGTGGCGCTGGCCCACCGTGTCCGCCTGCACTACTGCGGCGACGCCGTCGAGGTCGAGTCCCTCATCAGTGCGAAGACGGGCGCTTGCCCCGAGGATTGCGCGTTCTGTTCCCAGGCCGCGCGCTACCACACAGGTGTGACGCCCCACGCGTTCCTCCCGTTGGAACAGGTGCTGGCGTCCGCTCGTAGCACCGAGGAGCTGGGCGGCACGTCCTTCTGCATCGTCGTCGCGGTCCGTGGGCCGAACGAACGGCTGATGAGCCGGGTGCTGGAAGCCGTCCATGCCATCCGGCGTGAGACCTCGCTCGACGTCCACTGCTCGCTCGGTCTGCTCACCCCGGACCAGGCGCGACGGCTCGCCGAGGCTGGGGTCGTCCGGTACAACCACAACCTCGAGACCGCGCGAAGTTTCTTCCCCCGAATCGTGACGACGCACACGTGGGACGAGCGCTACGCGACGTGTCTCATCGCGAAGGAAGCGGGCATGGAACTGTGCAGCGGGGGCATCTTCGGCATGGGCGAGACGTGGGAGCAGCGCATCGAGTTCGCCTGCCAGCTACGAGAGCTGGATCCCGCCGAAGTGCCCATCAACTTCTTGAACCCGCGTCCGGGCACGCCCCTCGCCGACCGGCCACTCCTCGCGCCCCTCGAGGCTATCCGCATCTGTGCGCTGTTCCGGCTGTTCTTCCCGAAGCAGACGCTCCGCTACGCCGGAGGCCGTGAGCTCATCCTCCGGGACCTTCAGGCGATGGGCCTTCTCGCCGGAGTGAACGGCCTCATCATGGGCAACTACCTCACGACCACCGGCCGCCCGCCCGAGGACGACCTGCGCATGCTGGAAGACCTGGGCATGCCGCGCGCCGCTGCTCGCGAGCGTCGAACGGAGGGGTTGCCATGACTGCGGACCCCGCCCTCGCGCTGTCCTCCGAGCGCACGCGTCGCCTCGCGGCGGACGACCTCGCGTACGTCTGGCATCCCTTCACCCAGATGCAGGAGTACGCGAAGGAGCCGCCACTGATCATCGAGCGAGGCGAAGGCTCCTGGCTCGTCGACACCGAGGGACGGCGCTATCTCGACGGGGTGTCATCGCTCTGGGTGACAGTGCACGGGCACCGCCACCCCAGGCTCGACGCCGCTCTACGCGAACAGCTCGACCGGATCGCCCACAGCACGCTGCTCGGTATCACCAACGTGCCTGCGGTGGAACTGGCGCGCCGGCTGGTGCAGATCGCGCCGGACGGACTGACCAAGGTGTTCTACGCGGAGAACGGCGCGAGCGCCGTCGAGATCGCGCTGAAGATGGCGTTCCAGTACTGGCGTCTGCGCGGCGAGCCACAACGTACGCTGTTCGTCAAACTCGAGAACGCTTACCACGGCGACACCATCGGCGCCGTCAGCCTCGGCGGCATCGATCGCTTCCACGCGGCGTACGCGCCTCTGCTCTTCCCGACGGAGTCGGCGCCCTCGCCGTACTGTTATCGCTGTCCCCTGGGCCAGACCTACCCAGGTTGCGGCCTGGCCTGCGCGACGGCGCTGGGGGATGTGCTCGCGCGGTCGCACGAGCGTGTCGCTGCCGTCATCGTCGAGCCGCTGGTCCAGGCCGCCGCTGGCATCGTCACCGCGCCCGAAGGGCACCTCCGCGCCGTGCGAGAGCTCTGCGACCGATACGGGGTGCTGCTCATCGTTGACGAGGTGGCGACGGGATTCGGACGAACCGGGCGGATGTTCGCGTGCGAGCACGAAGGTGTCCGGCCCGACCTCATGACGGTCGGCAAGGGGATCACAGGCGGATACCTCCCCCTGTCCGCCGTGCTGACCACCGACGAGGTGTACCAGGCGTTCCTGGGCCCCTACGAGTCGTTCAAGACGCTCTTTCACGGGCACACGTACACGGGCAATCCGCTGGCGTGCGCCGTCGCGCTCGCGAACCTCGACGTGTTCGAGGAGGAACGTACGCTGGAGCGCCTGCAACCCAAGATCGCCCGGCTCGCCCGCGGTCTCGACGCCTTCCGGACGCTTCCCCACGTGGGGGACGTTCGCCAGCGCGGTTTCATGGCCGGCATCGAGCTCGTCCGTGACAAAGCGACCAAGGCTCCGTACGACCCGGCGGACCAGGTCGGGTGGCGGGTCATCCGCCTCGCCCGAGAACGGGGCGTGGTGATCCGACCGCTCGGCGACGTGATCGTCCTGATGCCGCCCCTCGCCATCGACGAGGACGAGCTCGACCTTCTGCTCGACGTCACCTACGGTTGCATCCGCGCCGTCACGGAGGAGGGTCGATGACGCAGGCCACGGCGACCGACCCGCTCGCGTGGGTCGACGGGGAGCTCGACTCCCTGCGGCGTGCCGGACTGTACCGCGCGCCGAACACCGTCGACGGACCGCCCGGACCCGAGGTCACCATCGCCGGGCGGCGCGTCCTCCTGTTCGCATCCAACGACTACCTCGGCCTGGCGTCCGACCCTCGCGTCAAGCGCGGCGCCATCCAGGCCATCGAGCGCTACGGGGCGGGCGCCGGCGCATCGCGCCTCGTGTCGGGCGACGTGACGTTGCACCGCGAGCTGGAGCGCCGTCTCGCGGCGTTGAAGCGAACGGAGGACGCCATCGTGTTCGGCTCGGGATATCTGGCGAACGTGGGGACCATCACCGCGTTGGCCGGCCCCGGCGATGTCATCTACAGCGACGAACTGAACCACGCGAGCATCATCGACGGGTGCCGTCTGTCGCGCGCAACCGTCCGCGTCTACCGACATCGCGATGTCGACCACCTCGAAGCACTTCTCCACGACGACGTCGCCCGCGTCCGTCGACGCCTTATGGTTACCGACGCCGTCTTCAGTATGGACGGCGACCTCGCGCCACTGCCGGAGCTGGCCGACCTCGCCGAGCGCTACGGCGCGATGCTCATGGTGGACGAAGCCCACGCGACCGGCCTGCTCGGCGCGAGAGGCGCGGGCGCCGTCGAGCGCTTCGGCGTGGAAGGACGTGTGCCCATCATCATGGGTACGCTGTCGAAGGCGCTCGGGTCGGTCGGTGGATTCGTCGCCGGGTCTCGCGGGCTCGTCGACTATCTGCGCAATCGGGCGCGCGCCTACGTCTTCACGACAGGGCTACCTCCCGCCGCCGCCGGCGCGGCGCTCGCTGCGCTCGACCTCGTGGAGCGCGAGCCTTGGCGCCGCGCGCGCGTGCTCGAGCTCGCGCAGAGGCTCGCGAGCGGCCTCGAAGCCATGGGGTATCGGGTGCTGCCCACCGAATCCGCCGTCGTTCCCGTGGTCATCGGCGGCGCCCGAGACGCCGTCGCGCTATCAGAAGCCCTCATGCGCCGCGACATCTTCTGTCCCGCTATCCGCCCGCCAACGGTCCCCGAGGGGCACAGCCGGCTGCGGGTCACACCCATGGCGACGCACGCTGATGAGCACATCGACCGCGCGTTGGCGGCGTTCGCCGACGCCCGCTCCGAGGTACAGCTCGATGGGCGATAACCGCCTCGCGCTCTTCGTCACCGGCACCGATACGGGCGTCGGCAAGACGGTGGTCACCGCTGCCATCGCGGCCCTGGCGGTGGCCGCGGGCCGGCGAACGGTGGTCTACAAGCCGGCGCAGACCGGCGTCGGGCCCGACGAGCCCGGAGACCTCGAGTTCGTGCGCGCGGCAGCGGGCGATGTCGGGCTGCTGCGCACCGCCTGCGCGTACCGCCTGCGGGAGCCGCTCGCGCCCGCGGTCGCGGCCCGCCTCGAGGGGACCCACGTGGAGACGTCCCGTCTGGTGGACATGTACGCGCGGCTTTCGGAAGGCGCGGACTCGGTCCTCGTGGAAGGCGCCGGCGGCCTGCTCGTGCCCCTCGCCGACGGTTACCTGATGGCCGACCTCGCCCGCGACCTGAGGCTCCCGGCGCTCGTCGTCGCGCGCCCTGGCCTCGGCACGCTGAACCACACCGCGCTCACCGTCGAGGCCGCACGAGCGCGGGGCATCGAGGTCGCGGGCATCGTCATCTCAGGGGTCCCGGAAGAACCAGACCTCGCGTCGGCCACGAACCCCGCCGAGATGATCCGGTTGGCGCGAGCGCCGCTTCTCGGAGCCATCCCCCGGCTACCCGAGCTGGATACGGAGCGGCTTCACGTCCCCAATGGCTTCGCCGCCGCGGCGCAGCGGTGGCTCGCGCCCGCGCTGGGCGGCACCTTCGACGCTGCCTCGTGGATAGACGAACTCGAGCGCGGCCTCAGCGCCAGAGGTCTTCCTCGAGATCGCGTAGCGCCGCCGCGATGAGCGCCTCGGCCGTCTCCCCGTCCCGGGGGTAGGCGGAGGTGCCCGCCAGCCACTTCCCTGCCTGCGGGAACGCGAGTCCGAGGTCGCGCTTCAACCGGAACGCCGCCGACCGGGCGCTCGCTTCGTTCGCCTCGGCCGCGAGCGCCAGGTAGTGGCGCTCGTCGTACCGGGTGACCACGTCCTCGGCGCGGAGGCGCCGCACTAGGAGACGGGCGCTCCGCGCCGCCGTTTCCGGATCGACCTTCTCACCGGGCAAGGTGCGCAGCTCCCACGCCACGATGGCGCACGCAGCGCCGTCTTCGCGCGCACGCCGAATGGCTTCCTCGACGGCCCGGACGAACTCCTCGCGGCTCGCGAGCCGCAGAGACGGGTCGATCGTGTCAGGGAGGATGACCGAGTCAGAGGGCGAGGGAGGTGCGCTGCCACGTTCTCGCTTGAACAACCACATACCCGTCGTTCCAGTCGAGTGCAGATCGCCGCTAGCTCTGTAGGTAGTATCGGCCGCCGCGCGCCGCTCTCGACCCCTCGGTGTCACTCGACGAGGCGGCGCAGGAGCGCCCGGAGGCGCGGCGCCTGGCGGAGCGCCGCGCGAAGGCCGTCGATGGCCTGTTCGTCCACCACGAGCGGGTTTCGCTGGAAGCGCCCCCTGAGATCGTAGAAGCAGAACCGAACCGCCACCGAGCCGGCCGCCGGTCCATCCTTGAATTCGAGGAGCTGGATGCGGGGCTCGTGGTACGGCCCCGTGAACGACGCTTCCTCGGCGATGTGGCCGCTTCCCCAGTGCAGTGCGAATGGTCTCGGCGCCGAACGATCGTCGGGCATGGTAGTCACTCCTGCGTTCACGTTGAATTCGAACCGTACGATGACCGAACCCGCCACCAGATTCAAGCCGAAGCGTCACCCGGCCGATACTTGAAAAGGTAGAGCGGCTCGCCGTGAGCCGTATCGTTATGTCGCGCGGTCGGAAAGGACGTGACATGAGGTCTACGGGTCGGCAGCAGCGCGACTCGGAAACGACACGGGTCAACCAGCTTCTCCGGACCCTCGTCGAGGGCACGTCCAGCGCAGTCGGTAGGGACTTCTTCTCATCGCTCACGACGCATCTCGCGGCAGCGCTCGGCGTCCGCTGCGCCTTCGCCGCCGAGCTGGCGCATGGCGGCGAACGCATGCGGCTCCTCGCGATCACGGTCGACGGCGAGGCGAGACAGCCCTTCGAGTACGGGGTCGCGGGTACGCCCTGTGCCATTGCGTTGAAGCGAGGGCGGTACGCGGTACGCTCGCGCCTGTCGGCGCGATATCCCCAGTGCGACGAGATCCTGGGAGCGCCGGCTGAGAGCTACATCGGCGCCCGGCTCGAGAACGCATCGGGCGAGCCGCTGGGCGTGCTGGGCGTGCTCGACGCTCGCCCCCTGAAGGCCGACAGCGCCGCCGCTGCGATTCTCGGCATCTTCGCCGCCCGCGCCGCCGCGGAGATCGAACGCCTACGGGCCGACAGGGCGCGCGAACGAACAGAGCAGGGCCTCCGGGCCGTCCTCGCCAACGCGCCCATCCTCCTCGCGGCCATCGACGCCGACGGCACCTTCCGGCTCGTCGATGGGTCGCTCGCGGCCCGGGCGGGCATCTGCCCCGACGCGGTCGCGGGCAAACCATATCGTGAGGCGCTGGCGAACCTTCCCGATGCGGTGCGCAACGTGGAACGCGCGCTCGCCGGCGAAGTGGTGACCGCCGTGGAGCCGTTTCGGGACCTCTTCCTGGAAACCAGGTACGTGCCGGTGACGAACCGCGCCGGCGAGGTCGCGGGGGTCATCGGCGTCGCCCTCGACGTCACGGAGCGCGAGCGCGCGTTCCGTTCGCTGCGCGCGAGCGAAGAGCGGCTCCGCGCGGTCGTCGGCAATGCGCCCATCGTGCTCTTCGCCGTGGACCGTGAAGGCACCTTTACGATCTCGGAAGGCAAAGGCCTCGAAACATTGGGGCTGCGCGCCGGTGAGGTCGTCGGCATGTCCGCGTTCGAGGTGTACCGCGAGTATCCGGCCATCGCCGACAACCTCAAGCGCGCGCTCGCCGGCGAACAGGTCACGGCGACCGTTGCGGTCAACGGCCTCCACTTCGAGACGCACTACCTGCCGGTTCGGAACAGCGTCGGCGAAGTGGAAGAAGTCATCGGCGTCGCGACGGACGTGACCGAGCGCATCCGCGCGCTCGAGACGCTGCGTGAGCAAGCGCGTCGCGATCCGCTGACCGGCGCCCTCAACCACGCTGCCATCACAGATGCGCTGCACGCGTGCATCGACCGCGCCGCCGTAGGCGAACCGCTGGCCGTGTTGGTCGTCGACATCGACGGCATGAAGGCGGCGAATGACACCTTCGGCCATCACATCGGCGACGTCATCCTCAGGACGGTGGCTGACGCCCTGCGCGAGGACGGCGCCGTCATCGGCCGTTACGGAGGCGACGAGTTCATCGTCGTCTTGCCCGGCGCGGGCCGTGCCGCCGCCGAGCAGTACCGCGCCAGGGTCACGGAGCGACTCCGCGACGCCAGAGTAACGGACAGCGAATCGGGAGCTGTGCTTCCCGTGACCGTGGCGGCGGGGATCGCTGTCTATCCCGAAGAGGCCGAAACGGCCGAAGACCTGGTGCGTCTCGCCGACAGCGCCATGTACGCCGCGAAGCGCCAACGCACCCTCGGGCGCGGCACGGCGGCGTCCGCCTACGGCGGGTGGACGCTCGCGGCAGACAGGGCCGCCAAGGTTGTGGGCGAGATCGTGCCCCTCCTCACCTCGCCCGGTCGCCTCGAGGACAAACTGCGTCTCGTGTCGCACCGATTGTCGGTAGGGGCGGGCTACGATGCGGTGAACTTCGCGCTGGTGAGCAGGCCCGCCACGCCCGTGGTGGCGGCGAACACGTTCGCCCGCGCCTCCGAGGACCTGGTGGAGGCGTGGAACCTGACCCAACGCGAGAGCCACCAGCTCCACCCGGTCCGGGAACTTCTCGAACGGACACGCAAGCCCATCGTCTTCGACGACCCCTGGAACGACGAGCGGATCATCCCCGAGCAGCGGGCGCTCCTGAAGGCGGCCAATCTCAAGTCCGCCATCGCCGTGCCCATGCTCTGGGAGAACCAACTCATCGGCATCCTCGCGGTCGCCAGCAAGCGGGAGCACGCCTTCGGACCCCGGGACGCGCAGTTTCTTCTCGCCGTGGCCACGCAGGTCACCGCCATCGTGCGAATGGCCACGCTCGTGGAACAACTTCAGTCCGCATCGGCCCGTCTCGAGCAGTCGCAGGCCGAGACCGTGCTCATGCTGGCGGCAGCGGCGGAGGCGCGCGACCAGGTCACTGGACTGCACCTTCAGAACATCCGCGCGCTCACGGAAGCGCTCGCCCTCGAACTCGGCCATTCCGAGGAAGACGCGCGCATGCTCGGCCTGGCGGCAGTCCTTCACGACATCGGCAAGATTCGCGTTCCTGACGCGGTGCTCTCCGGTTCAGGGCCTCTCACCGACGAGGACTGGGAGCTGATGAAGCAGCACACCGTGTGGGGCGCAGAGCTCCTCGCCGGCCACCGGGGATTCGAGCTCGCCGCGGCGGTCGCCCGCTCGCACCACGAACGGTGGGACGGCTCCGGCTATCCGGACGGCCTTGCGGGCGACGAGATCCCCGAGGCCGCGACTATCGTCGCCGTCGCCGATGCCTTCGACGCCATGATCAGCGACCGGCCCTACCGCCCGGCGCTCACCGTCGAAGAAGCGATGCGCGAGATCCGGGCGTGCGCGGGACGGCAGTTCAGCCCCCGTGTCGCCGAGGCGATGCTCCGGCTCTACCGGCGCCGCGCCCTCCCGTCCCTCCCCGGCCGCGCCCGGGCCGCCTAATCCCACGCCGGGCCGTTCGGCCTGCCCGGTCGGGACGCTCGACCGTATCCTCCGGACGACGCCGCTTGTACCCTACCGCCGCCCGTCAGCACAACCGCGGCAGGAGGCTCGGCCATGGTGGACTTTTCCCTTCCGGACGAGGTCGAGAAGATTCGCGACATGACCCGCGAGTTCGCGCGCACCGTGTTGCGACCCGCGGGCATCGAGCTCGACCGTATCCCCGACCCCGAGGTCGCGTACACCAGCGACACGATGAAACGGGTGCTCCGTCAGGGCTACGAGATTGGGTTCCACAAGATGAACCTGCCCAAGGAGGTCGGAGGGCTGGGAGCGCCGCCGATGACCAACCTGGTGGTCCTCGAGGAAATGGCGGTGGGCGACGCTGGGCTGGCCAGCCATTTCCTGGTCGCGCCCATGATCGCCGGCCGCGCCGCCATGGCCGCCGACCGTCACCCGTTCTACCGGGAGTACCTGGATGCGTTCGTGAATGACGCTCAGGGTGCCCATAGCGGCGCCTGGGCCATCACCGAGCCCGAGCACGGCTCCGACATCTTCCAGTTCGGGAAGCCGGACATCAGCCTGGACACCACCGTCGTCAAAGACGGCGACGCCTATGTAGTCAACGGGCACAAGTCCGCGTTCGTGAGCAACGGCTGGATGGCCGACGCGCTGCTCATCATGGTGAACCTCGACCCCACCCAGGGGATGGAAGGCACCGCCACATTCGCGATTCCCGGCGACCTTCCGGGCATCAGCCGCGGGAAACCGCTGAACAAGCTCGGGTTGCGTGCGCTCAACCAAGCTGAGGTGTTCTTCGACAACGTCCGTATCGATCCCGAGTTCATGGTCCTTCCGCCCGGTCCCGGCTACCGGGCGATGCTCGAGCGCATGGTGACGGGCGGAAACACGGCCGTGGGGACGCTCGCGGTCGGCGTCGCCCGCGCGGCGTACGAGGAGGCGCTGGCATACGCCCGAACGCGGGTGCAAGGCGGGCGCGTCATCTTCGAGCATGAGACGGTCAAGCTAAAGCTGTTCGACGCCTACCGGCAGATCGAGGCGGCGCGGGCGCTCCTGTGGAAGTCCTCCTGGCTCATGAGCATCGGCAAGCCGCACCTGCCGACCGCCATGGCCGCGCGCACGGTCGCGAGCGACATGGCGATGAAGGTCACGGCGGACATGGTGCAGATCTTCGGCGGCTATGGTATCTCGAAGGAGCATCCCGTCGAGAAGTTCTACCGGGACGCCAAGCTGCTGCAGATCATGGACGGAACGAACGAGATGGTGTCGCTCAAGGCGGCAGAGCAACTCTGAGCGAGGAAAGGACCACCCCATGCGCAACGTCGCCGTGGTCGGCGCGGGAATGACCCGCTTCGGCAAGTATCAGGACCGCGGCCTCAAGGAGCTCACGAGAGAGGCGGTCACCGCGGCCCTCGACGCCGCCGGAATGGACAAGCGCGACCTCCAGGTCGCCATCGTCGGCAACGCTGCCGCGGGCATCATCACCGGGCAAGAGTGCATCCGCGCGCAGGTCGTGCTGCGCGAGATGGGCATCGACAAGATTCCCATGGTCAACACCGAGAACGCCTGCGCGAGCTCGTCGACGGCGTTCCAGCTCGCCTGGCTGTACGTCGCCTCGGGCCTCTACGACGTCGCGCTGGCCGTCGGCGTCGAGAAGATGTACACGGGCGACAAGCTGCGGACGATGCAGGCGTTCAGCGCCGGCGTCGACGTCGAGCAGCTTCGGCAGATCGTGCAGCAGCTCAAGCCACCGTCGGAGCAGAAGGCAGGCGTGGAGAGCGGCGCGGGCACCTCGCGCAGTCTCTTCATGGACATCTACGCCTCCGCGGCGCGGAACCACATGGCCAAGTACGGGACCACGAAGGAACAGTTCGCCCGCGTCGCGGTGAAGAACCACTTCAACGGGAGCCTCAACCCCCATGCCCAGTACCGCGAGCGGTACAGCCTCGAAGACATCCTCGCGTCGCCGATGGTCGCGGAGCCCCTGACGCGTCTCATGTGTGCGCCCATCGGCGACGGCGCCGCGGCGGCCATCCTCGTGAGCGCCGACAGGGCTCCCCAGTACACCACGAAGCCGGTCTGGGTACGGGCGTCGGTCCTCGTTTCGGGCTCCGATACGCGTGCGCAAGATGGTGGGATCGCCGCCCGTGCAGCGCGCCAGGCATACAAGACGGCAGGGCTCGGCCCCGCTGACCTCGATGTGCTCGAGGTCCACGACGCGTCGGCGCCCGCTGAGCTTCTCCTCTACGAAGAGCTGGGCCTCTGCGCCGAGGGCGAAGGCGGACGGTTGATCGACGAAGGCGTCACCGAGCTCGGCGGACGACTTCCCGTGAACACGAGCGGCGGTCTCCTAGCAAAGGGCCATCCCGTCGGCGCGACGGGCGTCGCGCAGATCTACGAGATCTGGTTGCAGCTTCGCGGCGCGGCGGGCGATCGCCAGGTGAAAGGCGCCAAGGTGGGTATGACCGAGAACGGCGGCGGCATGGTGCGCGGCGAGGCCGCAGCGACGACGGTCCACATCCTGTCGTTGTGACCTTCAGGCCGCACGGCGAGCCGATGGCAGCCCGACCGCTTCCGCCACAAGCTGCGTCTCGCCCCGGCGGGACGTCTCCCTCGCTCGCAGCCGGTCGTTGAGCGCATCCGCGGTTCGCAGGAGGCGGAGCGGAACGCCCAGGGTCGTGGCGAAATCGATCAGGGCCTTCATGTCCTTCGGGAGGCACTTGCCGCCGTAGCCACGCTCGCCGCCATCCAGCACGTCGAGATGCGACGGCCCGATACGCGGATCTGCGGCTGCCCCCTCGCGGACGAGATCGTAGTCGGCGCCCAGCCGCTCACAGAGGTCATAGAACTGATTCGCGAAGACGACCTTCAGCGCCAGGAACGCGTTGGTCATGTACTTCACGAGTTCGGCGTCCGTGGCGGGCATGATCCGAGCGTAGGGCGCCGCCGGCAGCGATGCCAAGAGCGCCTCTGCGTAGGGACGGCTGCGCCCGGTGTACCCGACGATCTGCCGGTCGGGTCGGACGAAGTCTTCTTCGGCGGTACGTTCGCGCAGGAATTCGGGATTGAACAGGAACACCCGGTCGGCATGCTCCGCTTGCAGCCGCTCCGTGGTGCCCGGAAGCACGGTCGACTTGACGACGATGGCCGGCCCCGGCGGGATGGCATCGACGGCTGCCTCTAGCGCCGACCCGTCGTAGCCGTGCTCGCCATACGGCGTCGGCACGCAGACGAACACCACGTCCGCCTCGCGCAGCACGTTCGGTTCGTCGAAGCCCTTTGGCGGGTCGTACACCACGACGCGCCGCCCCTGCCGCTCGAACCATGTCGCTACGGCGGATCCGACCACGCCCAGACCGACCACACCGACGACGCCGTTCTCCCAGAGCACGCGCTCCCTCCCGCTTCGGCGCTCGTATACGGCGCCATTGTCGTCGCCAGGCCGCATACGCGCCGTCGGGGAGCGGCCGAATCCCGGCGCGGGAACTCCCCGATCCTGCCCCCGTTCGAGACGGCCTGTTCGCCGGCCGCGCGGCATGTACACTTTCGTTGCGTCAATCGTTGTCCAAAAGGATGAAACCGTCGTTGCCGCGCTTGACGGCCGCTGTGGCGCTGATCCTGGCACTCGCTGTGACCGCTGCGTTCGCGCAGGAGGCCGGCGAGCTCACCATCGTCGAATGGCGACAGGGCGAACCCCCGAACCAACGTGTCGTCACGGCCCTGGTGCAGGTACTCGACGAGCGAGGGCAACCCATCGCTGACGCGCGCGGGTTCGTCGCCACCCTTAACGGCACCCCCGCCGTCGTCGAGGCCGAGCGCACCATCGTCGACGCGCGCATCCCCCTCGGCGTCGTCCTCACCATCGACGTGAGCGGCAGTATGGCCGAATCGGGGGCCATCGTGCAGGCGAAGGCGGCAGCCCGAGCGTTCGTCGACCAGCTCGCGCCCCAGGACACGGCCAAGATCATCCCCTTCGCCGACGGCGTCGACACGAGCAATCCGTTCACGTCGGACCGCGCCGCGCTGGCTACGCAGATCGACGGGCTGGTGGCGACGGGAAACACGGCGCTCTACGACGCAGTGCGCATTTCGGCCTACGTCGCGAGCGGCGCCGAGGCGCCTCGTCATGCGGTCGTGCTGCTGTCGGACGGGCAGGACTTCGGTGGTCGCAGCGTCTCCACCCGGCAGGAAGCGCTCGACTCGGCGCGAGCGGCCGGCGTGCCGTTCTTCGTCGTCGGGCTCGGCGGCCAGATCGACCGACCTTTCCTGGAGGAGCTCGCTGCCATCACGCGAGGGCGCTTCTTCCCGGCGGAGACGGCCGATCTGCCGGGGATCTACGACTATATCAGCACACTCCTGCGGAGCCAGTACGAGCTCAGGATCCGTTTGCCGGAGGACCTCGCCGACCGCGCGCCCGTCCTGACGGTCACGCTACCCCGCGAAGGCTCGGCCCTGAGCGATGAGGTCCAGCTATCCCTGACGCTTCCGCCGCCGCCCGCGCCGACCGCTGTGCCGACGCCCGAGCCAAAACCCCAAGAGGCCCGCGGCGTCAGTCCGATTCTCTACGTCGTCGGTGCGGTAGCGGGGCTCTCGCTCGCGACGATGGCGGCCCGCGCCTTCTACGTCTGGCGGCGTCGGCGGCGTACGGCAGGGCCCGCTGGGCGTATCGGACCGGTGGAGCTCCCGGAACAGGCGCGCACGCCCGTCGAACTGCGTAGAGGGCGCGCCATCCTGACCGTGACCGCAGGACCCGACCGCGGTCTGCACGTAGCAGTAGAGGACGTGGCCGTGACCCTGGGAAGCGGGCGGACCTGTGGGCTTCGCCTCACGGAGGACCCGGGCGTCCTCGACGAACACGTGCGCATCTGGTGGCGCGGCGAACATCTCATGGCCCACAGCCTCGATCGCGCCCGCCCTGCCGTCGTCAACGGCCGCGCGGTGGACTGGGCCGTGCTCGAAGACGGCGACCGCCTCGCTCTGGGCGCGCACGAGGTCCTCGTCAAGATCGAACGGGTACCCACACCGGCACCACCAGCGGAAGCGGCGCCGCCCCCTGAGCTGCGAAAGACCTGAGGCGTTCAGCGCCGGCGCGTGGGGAAGCGAAACCCGGCCAGGGCGAACTGATACACGTGCACCAGGAAGCCGGACAAGAGCCCGTAGAACGCCATCGACGTCACGACTTCGAGGGGGTCGAAGCCCGCGGGCGCGGCGATCCGCATCCCGATGCCGATTCCGAGCGCGACCGTACACCCAACGCCGATGCCGTTCATTCCAATGGTAGTATCGGCGCATGCGTCGTCTGGTTTTGCCTCGCGCCTCACGAATCCTCGCGCGCGGGTGCGAACGCGCCTGGGTGGTGCCGGCAGCGCTCCTGTGGACATGGCTCGCGCTTCTTGCGTTCGTCGTTCCGCTGGACCCCGACGAAGCGGTGTACCGCGCCATCACCTCGGGGATCATCGACGGCCATTGGCCCTATCGCGACCTCTTCGACCACAAACCCCCGCTCATGTATGCCTGGTATCTCCCGACCGCGCTCGGGGCGCCCATCGTCACGGAGCGGCTCATCGCGGCAACGGCCGTGGTCGCCTCCTTTCCTGCGGTGGCCTCACTGAGTAGACGATGGTTTCGCGCCGATCTCGGCGGCCGCGCTGTCTGGGGTTACGCCTCGTTGCTGGCGAATCCGTTTCTCGGCCTGGGAGCGAACGCCGAGGCCTTCATGCTGCTCCCGCTAACGAACGCGTTCGCTGCGGGCTCGCCGGCCAGTGCCGGCGCACTCCTGGGAATCGCCGTGATGACGAAGCCAGTCGCTCTCGCGTTTCTGCCGCTTTTCCTGGTGCTCTGGCGACGCGAAAGCTGGCGGTGCGCGCTCGGGCTGGTGTTGGTCGTGGGGGCATCGAGCGCAGCGTTCCTTCCGGTTTGGCGGGAGTACTGGGACGCAAACGTCGCGTTCAATCTGCGGTACGGAGCATACCTCGGTTTCTCGCGCCGGCTCGTGGGGCTCGTTGTGTTCAATCCGTTCGTCGCGCTCGGTACGCTCCCCGCATGGTACCTGGTCCTGCGTGGGGCCATGCGGAAACCCAGATCGATATTGCTTCTCTGGCTCGCCTGCGCGTTGCTCGCCACGCAAAGCACGGGGTACGGCTTCGGCCACTACTACGCTCTCCTCACGCCTCCCGCCGGCTTGCTCATCGCTTTAGGTACCGAACAACTCCCGCGCGTCGCCCGGCGCGCCCTCCTGCCGGCACTCACGGTGATCAGCCTGGCGCTGGTGGGGCTGACCCTCACCCTCATCGTCACGCAACCACAGGACGCGATGATCGAAGCGATTCGAGAAACTGACGGTGAACTGTACGTCCTGGGCGACCGAGCGCAGCTGTACGCCGATGCCGGCCGCCAACCGCAACGGAAGTACTTCTATAGCGTTCCTCTTGTGGTAGACACGAAGCGCGGGACAGCCATGCGCGCGGAGTTGCTTCGGTGTCCTCCCGCGGTCCTGGTCGTTCCGGAGCGAAACGTCTTCCCGGTGCCCTGGGCCAGCGATCTGGCCACGGCCTACGGCGAACGTCTGGAGTTCGCAGGAGGAGTGGTGTACCGTCGACCCTACAGCGTGTGTACCGACGAGGAGCGCAGCCCTTGACGGCCCCCGAGCGCGCGATCCAGAGAGCGCGAGCGACCCGAATCGACCGACCGTGGCGCATCGCCCGGTTGCTCCGCGTTCGAACGCACATTTCGCGCGCGCAGCTCGCGGTCCTCTTCGCCATTCTCCTGGCGATTCCGCTGGTGCGGCCCGTCGACCCGGACTTTTGGTGGCACCTGCGCACGGGCGACCTGGTCGTCCACTCGGGCATCCCCCGGCACGACCCGTTCTCTTGGACGCGGGCCGGCGAGCCTTGGGTCGCCCATGAGTGGCTCTCCGAGGCCATCATCTACGTCGTCCAGTCGACGCTCGGGTACTGGGCCAACGTCGTGTTGTTCGTGGGGGCCGCGATCACAGCGCTGGGGATCGGTTACCTACTCGGCCGGTGGGGCGGCGCGGGCACCAAGCCGCTCGCCCTGCTGACGCTGGTCTCGGTCATCGTGATGTCGTTCTACGTCACGGTGCGGCCGCAGGCGCTGAGCTGGCTCCTCTTCGCGGTGTTCGTCGCCACGATTCATCGGCGGACCGAATCGGCGCCGGCGCCCGTGTGGGCGCTGCCGCCGCTCATGGCGCTGTGGGCGAACCTCCACTTGGGATTCGTTTACGGATTCGTTCCGCTCGGCGCATGGGTCGCAGCGTCCATCTACGAACGCCTGCGGGGCCGCCGAGCGGACCTGCGCGAGCCGATCCTCGTGGCACTGGCGTGCGGACTGGCCGCGATGGCGAACCCGCAGGGCCCGGCCTTGCTGGCGTATCCCCTGCGTTACCTCGAGGACGCCGACCAGCTCCGGCTCATCGCCGAGTGGCAGCGCCCGGACCCGCGAGCGCCCATCCTCTGGCCCATGTTCCTCGCCATGATCGGCCTCGGCCTCTCCCTCCTGTCGCGCGGGAGACCACGGCCCTTCCTGTGGCTCGTAACGCTGGCCGTCATCGCTCTCGGCCTTCAGGCGCTGCGCAACGCACCCTACGTGGCGCTGTTGTTGCCCGCTGTCGCCGGCCCCGCACTGGCGCGGCGCTGGTCGTTCTCCAGCGCGCAGTCTGACTCGGCGACGACGATGCGCCTGCCGATGGCTGCGCTGCCCGCGCTCGCGGCCTTCGTCATCGCGTTGTCCATCGGCTACCGGGTGTCCGATACCATCTCCCTACGAGCGCCGTCGGAATCGCGGTACCCCGAAGCCGCCTTGCGGTACGTCGCGGAGCACCATCCCGGAGAGCGGCTGTTCAACGACTACACGTGGGGAGGCTACCTCGTCGCCCAAGGCTATCCCGACGTCCCCGTGTTCATCGACGGCCGGACCGATTTCTACCGGGGGCCGTTCATCGACGAATACGTGCACGCAGCGCGGGCCGACTCCGACTGGCAGGAGGTCCTCGACCGATGGGGCATCGAGGTCGTGCTCATTCACGACGCGTCGATGCTAGCCCGCGCCTTGCGCGTCGCCGATGGCTGGCGGGAGGTCGATATCGAGGGACGCGGCGCCGTGTTCGTCCGAGAGTAGCGGGGCCAGCCGCACCTTGACTGAGACCCACGGTCGCCGATAATGGCCCCACGGTTCCCGTTCCCACGCTGGAGATTCGAGGCCGATGGCGTTCGAGCAGATTCTGTACGAGAAGGACGCGGGCGTCGCCGTCATCACGCTGAACCGCCCCGAGCGCATGAACGCGTTCACGGATGTGATGATTCGCGAGTGGGCGGAGGCGCTGGAGGACGCGCGCCGGGATGCGGACGTCCGCGCGGTGGTGCTGACCGGCGCCGGCCGCGGGTTCTGCGCCGGGGCTGACCTGCGTGGCGGCTCCGGCGTGGGCGAGCTGGCGCGCTCCGAAGGCCCTGTGTCGGCGGCCGACCGCCGTAACTGGCTTCGCGACGGTGTGCACGCGGTGCCGCGAGCCGTCCAACTCTTGGACAAGCCGTACATCGCCGCGATCAATGGCGCCGCCGTGGGCGCGGGTATGGACATGGCGAGCATGTGCGACATTCGCTTCGCGTCGGAGACGGCGCGCTTCGCCATGTCGTACGTCAACGTCGGGCTGGTGCCGGGAGACGGCGGCTGTTACTTGCTGCCCCGCATCGTCGGCGTGTCGAAGGCCCTCGAGCTCATCTGGACCGGAGACTTCATGGACGCTCAGCAGGCGCTGGCTTGCGGCTACGTGAGCCGCGTCTACCCGCCCGACGAGCTGCTCCCAGCGACCCTGGAGTTCGCGCGGCGCCTGGCGCAGGGACCGGCCGTCGCCATCCAGCTCGCGAAGCGCCTGGTCTACCGGGGGCTCGACTCGACCTTCGCCGAGGCGCTGGAGGCCGCAGGCCACGCCATGGCGATCGCGCAAACCACCGAGGACGCGCGCGAAGGGCCGAGAGCGTTCATCGAGAACCGACCGCCGCGGTTCCAGGGACGCTGACGGCCGCGAGCCTGGACGAGAGGACGCCGTGGACTTTCGGTTCACGCCAGAGCAAGAGGCCTTCCGCGCAGAGTTGCGCGCCTTCCTACGGGACGAGCTGCCGCCCGAGTGGGGCGCCGACAACCGCAACGATCGCGAGGAAGCCGACGAAGCCGTGGCTGAGGTCGCGCGGCGCTTCACCCGCAAGCTGGTCGAACGCGGCTGGCTCACCATGGCCTGGCCCGTCGAATATGGGGGCCGCGGCGCCGACCCCATGCAGCAGCTCATCTACAACGAGGAGATGTCGTATCACCGTGCGCCCGGCGCCGGAAGCCTCGGCGTCCAAATGGTCGGACCGACCCTCATGCTGCACGGGACCGAGGAACAGAAGCGTCGCTTTCTGCCGCCCATCGCTCGCAACGAGGAGACGTGGTGCCAGGGATTCTCGGAACCCGGCGCCGGCTCCGATCTCGCGGCGCTCCAGACGCGCGCCGTGGCCGATGGCGACGACTTCATCGTCAACGGCCAGAAGATCTGGACCTCGAACGCCCACCGAGCCGACTGGTGCATCCTGCTCGCGCGCACGGACCCCGATGCGCCAAAGCACAAAGGCATCAGTTACTTCCTCATGGACATGAGGTCGCCCGGCATCACGATCCGGCCCCTGGTGAACATGCTGGGCGCGTCGAATTTCAACGAGCTGTTCCTCGACAACGTACGCATCCCCCGCCGGAATCTCGTGGGCGAACTCAACCGCGGCTGGTACGTGGCGACAACGACGCTGGACTTCGAACGTAGCGGGATCCACCGCATCATGTTCGCGTATCGGCTCTACGAGGACCTGGTCCGCTTCGCGCGGGAAGCTCGGCGCGGAAGCGTGCCCCTCGTGGCGGACCCCCAGGTCCGCCATCGCCTCGCTGAGCTCAAGATCGAATTCGAGGTGGGCCGGTTGCTCGCCTATCGCGTCGCCTGGCTCCAGAGCAAGGGGATGGTGCCCAACGCCGAGGCGTCCGTCTCGAAGCTCTACGGGACGGAGCTTCAACAGCGGTTTTCCCAGTCGGCGATGAACGTCCTTGGGCTCGCGGGCGTCCTGTCCCGAGGATCGCCTTGGGCGCCCTTGCGCGGCGCGATCGAGCGGTACTACCTCGCTGCGGTGTCCTACACGATCGCGGCCGGGACCTCCGAAGTGCAGCGAAACATCATCGCCATGCGGGGATTGGGGCTGCCCCGCGGATGATCCTCCAGCGCCTGCTCCGCGACCTGATGCACCTCCACATCGGCCGATTCGGCGTGCACCGATGGAAGCGCTGGCGTCAGCGGACGTGGTGCGACTACTGCGGGCGCGAAGCCTGAGGTCGGTCGGCTTCAGGGCGTGACGCCGGCCGCTCGCAGGAGCGCGGCGGCGCGGGCGCCGCTTTCTTCGTCCCCGAACGCCTCGGCCACGATCCGCTCCGTCTCGTCCGGATCCAGGAGCTGAATCGACGCCTCGCACCAGGAACACGACACCGCAGCGTCGCCGAGCGAACGCGTCACGAGCCGGTCGTCCATTCGCTTCAGCAGCGCGAGCAAGCCCGCCGACTGCCGCATGCTGAGGTCGGTCTCCACGGCCCTGCGGTACGCCGACCAGATCCCCGGCGCCCGCCACAGCGTGGCCGGCGAGGCCGCCTTTTCGATGAGCGCTCGCGCGACCATCTGCTGCCGCTCGATGCGTCGGAAGTCCGTGGTCCCCTCGCGGATGCGGCCGAACGCCACCGCCTGGTAGCCGTCGAGATGGAGCTTACCCACGGGGAAGTACTGGGGAACCACGTTGACGTCGTCGGCGGAGTAGTCGTCCTGTCCGAACTCCTCGTCATTGACCACGGTCACGCCCCCGAAGGCGTCAATGAGATCCGCCGCCCCGAAGACGTCGAAGACGATGTAGTGGTCGACATGCACTCCGAGGTTGTCCTCCAGCGCTCGGGCGAGCGCCCGCGGCCCAGCGGACGGGTCTTCAGAGCTCCAGTTGTACACGAAGGCGGTGTTCACCCGATCCTGGATCGCCGAGCCGTCGTCCAGCGTGATCCGCATCAGCGAGTCGCGCGGAACGCTGAGGAGGCCGGCCCGGTTTCGGCCAGGGTCGACACGAACGAGCAAGATGGTGTCGGTACGGGAGGGCCCCGTTTGTGTGGGCCGACGGTCGAGGCCCACGATGAGCACCGTGAACGGCTCGTCCGGGAGGCCGAACAGCCACGTCGCGGGGAACGGCAGCGGGGCCGTCAGGCCCACGGACGTGAAGGGCACCGGCACGGGCTGGACGAACGTCGCGAGCGCCAGCACAGCGTACGCCACCGCGGCGAGCACTGCGTAGAGCAGCCAGCGGCGTAACCGCTTCGGGGGCGGCGCTTCGGGCGTATCGAGTTCGGGAAGCGGAAGCGCCGGCTGCGGTGTCGGGCGTCGGGGCTCCTGGGCGGCGGGGATCGGCTCGGACATCGTCCGTCCTTACAGGATCCGGCTCAGGAAGGAGCGCGTGCGCTCGTGGCGCGGCGCCTCGAAGAACTGGTCCGGCGGCCCTTCCTCGATAATGACGCCCGCGTCCATCATCATGACGCGGTCGGCCACCTCCCTCGCGAAGCCCATCTCGTGGGTGACCACGATCATCGTCATGCCATCACGGGCCAAGGCCTTCATGACCTCGAGCACTTCGCCCACCAGCTCCGGGTCTAGCGCCGACGTGGCCTCGTCGAACAGCATGACCTTGGGCTCCATCGCGAGCGCGCGAGCGATGGCCACGCGCTGCTGTTGGCCCCCCGAAAGCTGACCGGGGTAGGCGTGCAGCTTGTCGCCGAGGCCGACCTTTTCCAGCAGCGCCTTGCCACGCTCCACCGCCTCCTCCTTGGGCACGTTCTTGACGTGCACGGGGGCCTCGATCACGTTACCCAGCGCGGTCAGGTGAGGGAACAGGTTGAACCGCTGGAAGACCATGCCGATGGCCGCCCGCTTGCGGGCGACGACTGGTTCGCGGTCGGGCACGAGGCGTCCGCCGCGCTCGTGGTAGCCCATGAGCTCGCCGTCGACGTAGATGCGCCCTTCGTGAATCTCCTCGAGGTGATTGATACACCGCAACAGCGTGCTCTTCCCCGAGCCGCTGGGGCCGATGATGACGACGACCTCGCCCTTGGCGACGTCGAACGTCACGCCACGAAGCACTTCGAGCTTTCCGAAGCGCTTGTGGACGTTCTCCACGCGGACCATCGGATCGCCACTCATCGTGCCTGTGGCAGACGGAAGTTTTCTCCCAATGCGCGCAGCGTCCGTCCCAACAGGCCCTCTTCGCGAGCGGCCTCGGGATTGAGCCATGCCTCGAGCCGCGCCTGCGCCAGGCTGAAGACCGTCGTCATCGCAAGGTACCAGATCGACGCCACCACCAGCAGTTCCTGCGTCCGGAAGTTCCGCGCGTACACCGCCCGGGAGGCGCCCAACAGCTCCTGCAACGCGATGACCGACGCGAGCGACGAGTTCTTGAGCATCGCGATGAACTCGTTCCCGGTCGGCGGAATCACCACCCGCACCGCCTGCGGCAGCACGATGCGGCGCATCGCCATCAGGTTCGTCATGCCCAGCGACTTCGCGGCGTCGAGCTGACCCGACTCGACGGACTGAATACCGGCGCGCACGATCTCCGCCATGTATGCGCCCTCGTTGATGCTCAGTCCTAGCAGCGCGGCCTGAAACGGTGACAGCACCGCCCAGTCGTACGCCACGAGCCGCGGCAGCGCCGTGAACCAGAAGATGAGCTGCACCAGCAGCGGGGTGCCGCGGAAGAACCAGATGTAGAAGTTCGCGATCGCGTTCAGCGTGACGCTCCGGGTCGTCTTCATGATCGCTGCGATGAGCCCCAGCCCGATGCCGATGGCCTGGCTCAGCACCGAAAGCTGAATCGTGATCCACACGCCGCGCAAGATCACGTCGGCGAACAGATAGTCGCCCACGACGCCCACGTCGAAGTCGAACCGGTTCTGAAGCAGCCACAACATCCGCTATCTCCTTCTGCCGCGCTATCGAACGCCGAAGCCCGCGGTGTTCCCGCGGGCTTCGATCATGCGCACGGAACGATCGGCGTGACTAGTCCAGCACCGCCGATTCCATGTTCCACTTCGCGAAGATGTCCTGATAGGTGCCGTCCGCCTTGAGCTGGTCGAGCGCCTGCTCGATGGCCTTCTTCAAGGCGGTGCTCTCCTTGCGCAGGCCGATGCCGTACGGCGCCGGGTCGATCTGCGTGTCCAACACCTCGAGCGTGTCGGGGTTCTCCTGAGCGGCCACGAACGCTACCGGGAAGTCGTTCAGCACCGCGACCGCGCGGCCGGCCTTGACCTGGTCCACCGCCTCCGGGTCGGTGCCGAACCGCAGGATCTCGATCCCCTGTCGGCCCGCGTCCCGGCACGCCTGGTCTTGGGCGACGAGGATCTCGACCTGAATGGTGCCTTCCTGCACCGCGACCGTCCGCCCGCAGAGGTCCTCGACGGTTTCGATGCCATCGGGGTTCCCCTTCGCGACGACGATCCCCACGCCGACGCTGGCGTATTCGACGAAGTCGATCTGCTGCTTACGCTCGTCGGTGACCGTCATCGCCGACATGATGACGTCGAAGCGGTTCCCGAGAAGTGACGGGATGATGGCGTCGAATCCGGTGTTGTGGAACTCGACGCCGACGCCGAGCACGTCGGCGATGGCCTTCGCCAGGTCGATGTCCAACCCGGCGGGCGTGTCTCCCTCGAAGAACTCGATGGGAGCGTAGGCGATGTCGGAGCCGACATCGAGCGTGCCATCTTCCAGCTCGGGGATGCCGCTGATGTCGATAGCGCCCGATGGCGTTTCGCCCGCCGGCGCCGTCGGTGCGGCCGTCGGGCTCGCTTCTGGCGCCTCTTCTTCGTCGCCGCAAGCGGCGAACGTCAGGCCGGTCACCGCCACCATCGCAATGGCGAGCGCTGCCAGCCTCCTGGTCAATGCGAGCACGTGAACCCTCCTTCACTGAACGCCGCGGAGCGGCGCCTTTCCCGCTGCCGTATCTTATGCGCTTCCGCGCCGGGTGAACACGCTGCCGGGCGCCTTTACAAAAGGTCGTCGCACTGCTTGGCCATCGCGAGGTCCTTCTCCGTCACGCCACCCTCATCGTGCGTCGAAAGCGTCAGCTTCACCCGGTTGTACTGAATCAGGATGTCGGGATGGTGATTGCGGGCCTCCGCCACGCGGGCGACCTCGTTGACGAACGCCATGGCCTCCTTGAAGTCCTTGAAGCGGTAGGTCTTGACGATCTCGTGCTCGCCCCGTTCCCAGCCTTGGAGCTTGCGCAATTCGCGCTCCAGTGTGTCCGGCTCGACGAGCGCCATCACGCACCTCCTTTCGCCCCGGCGCCGCCGGGTGGCACCTATTGTGGTGCCGCCCGGGCAGCCTGACAAGCGGCCGGCCCTTACGGGCGAGCCGTGCTAGAATGGCCCGCCGGGAGCTCTCGTGAACGGATCCGCCATGGTGAGCAAGCAGGAGAGCGCGCGCCGCTTCTTCGAGTGGGCGCATGGGTTCGCCGCCTTGCGGATGGCCTACTTCGGCCTACGACTGGGGCTGTTCGAGGCGCTGCGGTCGGCGCCGGCGGGCCTGACCGCACCCGAGCTGGCGACAACGCTCGGGCTCGATGGCCGCTACGTCGCGGCCTGGGCCAAGGCAGCGTACGCCTGCGAACTGCTTTCGTACGACCCGTCGAACGAGCGCTTCCGCCTGGCGCCGCACATGGCCGACCTCCTCCTCGACGAGACCGACCCCTACTACATGGCCGGCATCCCGTTGAGCATGGCCGTCGAGTCGCGCCAGATCGACCGCCTGCTGGAGAACTTCCGTACGGGCGCCGGCATCGCGTTCGCCGAGTATGGGCCCGACATCGTCGAGACGCTCGAGGCGCTGAGCCGCGCGGCCTACGAGGTATACCTACCGGCCGTGTTGTTGCCGGCCGTCCCGGGCCTCAGGGACCGCTTGTCCAGCGGCGGCAAGATCCTCGAGCTCGGCTGCGGCGCCGGCGTCGGGCTCCTCAGCCTCGCCCGGGCGTTCCCCGGCTGCACCGTCACCGGCGTCGACCCAGACGAGACGAGCATCGCGCGCGCTCGCGAGCGCATCGAACAGGCCGGCATGGCCGACCGCGTCGCAGCCGAGGTGATGCGCTCCGAAGACCTCAACATCGAAAACGTCTTCGACTTCGTGTACATCCAGACGGCGCTCCACGAGATGGATGACATCGTGGCGGCGCTCGCGAACGCGCGCCGGGCGTTGGTCGAGGGCGGCGTCCTGCTCATCACCGAAGTGCGCGGCGCCGACCGGGTCGAGGAGGCCACAGGACCGTATCAGGCCACGCTGGCCCACATGGACCTCTTCTACGAAATCCCACAGTCGCTGGCCAAAGGCGGGATCGGCGTCGGATTTCTCAACCGTCAGCAGGTCGAATCCCTCGCCATCGGGGCAGGGTTCTCCGAGGTCCGCGAACTCGATCTGCCGGTGCCCCTCTACGCCGCGTTCTACGCCGTCAAGTAACCTGGCTTGCGTTTCGGCTCGGCGCTCCGTAGACTGCCCAGCAGCCAGAGACAGCGGGTGGTCTGCGTTCGCGCGACGTAAAGCCCGCCGAGGCCGGACAAGCGACTTGGAGTCCCCCGCACCCGGAGTCTCCGGGTAGTGGTTCGTGCTTGCTCGCGCCCTGACCTCTGGCAGGGCGTATTTCGTTGCCCGCGACGGAAGGAGCGACGATGCCAACCGAGAAGAAGATCCGTACGGTCGCGGAACTCCAGGAGCTTCTCGCCCACGCGCAGATGGCCGTGAGCGCCGCGTACGCGGGCCTCACCGTCGCTGAGATGAACCAGCTCCGGAGGGCGCTTCGGTCCGCGGGGCTGGAAGCGCACGTGGTCAAGAACCGGCTGTTCGAGATCGCGGCGAACGCGGCCGGCCGGCCTGAAGCTGCCGCGCTCACCGAAGGGCCGACCATGATCCTCTTCGCGAAGGATGACGTGGTCGCCGCTGCGAAGGCCATCACCGAGTACGTGCGGACGGCCCGCAACGCGTTCCAGCCACGCAAAGCCTATCTGTCGGGCCAGGTGCTGGACGCGCGTGTGCTCCAAGAGCTCGCGGAACTGCCGCCACGCGAGGTGCTGCTCGGACAGCTCGCTGGCGCGCTGGCGTCGCCAGTGGCGCGCCTCAAGGGGCTCTTCGACCGGATTCTGACCAATCCCGCCGGTAACCTGCTCAACGGCCTCCTGCGCGAGACCGTGGGCCTTCTCGAAGCGAGGGCCAGGCAGATCGAAGCCGGGACATAGACGACTCGCCCGCACAGGGCTATCGAAGGAGGAACAGGATGGCGAGCAAGGTCGATCAGGCGTTCGAGATCATCAAGGAGATGACGATCCTCGAGTTGCGCGACCTCAACAAGCGCATCGAGGAGGAGTTCGGCATCACCGCCGCGGCCCCAGTGGCCGTCGCAGCGGCGCCGGTCGCGGCGGCAGCCCCAGGCGCTCCGGCGGCTCCCGCGGCGGCCGCACCCGAGGAGGAGAAGACCGAGTTCACCGTCGTTTTGAAGGACGTCGGGCCCAACAAGATCAACGTCATCAAGGCGGTGCGCGAGGTCACGACGCTCGGCCTCAAGGAGGCGAAGGACTTCGTCGAGTCGGCTCCTGTCAACGTCAAGGAAGGCGTGACCAAGGAAGAGGCCGAGAAGGTCAAGAAGCTCCTCGAAGAAGCAGGCGCCACCGTCGAGATTCAGTGACAGCCCACGGGGGCGAAGGTCCCGGCGGGCCTCTCGCCCCCGATTCCGCTGCCGCATCGCCGCTTCCGGCGCCTCGCGCGAACGGGTATAGTAGCGTCCGATGCAGTGCTACGCCTGCGACCACGACGCCACCCGCCAATGCAGGCGCTGTTCCCGTCTCTACTGCGAAGACCACGGCGCCGACGTCTGTAACGAGTGCCTCGCGCCCGGCAGCGGTTTGCCGACGCTGGTCGCGTACCGAGGCTCGCTCTTGGCGCTGCTGGCTGGAGTGGCCATCGGCGTCTGGCTGCTGGTCCGACCGCCCGGCGACGGCGAATCTACCGCCAGCATCGTCCCGTCATCGCCCACAGCAGAGCCACCGGTGACGCGCACCGCGGTTCCGTCGCCCACCGCGG
>FWWL01003759.1_pt1 | contig 26907 bp, 24 predicted proteins | sample 2228331 | NCBI WGS metagenome assembly FWWL01 (sample SAMEA103939775, study PRJEB20133) | metagenome
AAGCAGGCGGAGTCAGGGAGTACTGGATCATCGATCCCGACCGGAAAGAAGCGGACTTCTACCTGCTCGATGCGCGGGGGCGGTTCCGGCTGGAGGAGGCGGACCCCGAGGGGATCTACCGCTCCCAAGTAGTCCCCGGTTTCTGGCTGAAGGTGGACTGGCTCTGGCAGGAGCCTTTGCCACCGGTACTGGAAGTGCTCCGGGAGCTGGGGTTGATTTAGGGAGGGCGGCCCGTGAAGGTCACGGTGGTAGACGAGCACAAGCGGCCCATTTGGGGCCCGTACGTGGTGCGCCTAGGAGGTTGGACCCTCGACCGCTACCTGGCGGAGGCTCCGGAGCACCTCACCTGGGAGTTCGTCCGGGGGGAGGTGGTGATGTATTCGCCGGCGACCGCGGAGCACCAGAGGCTGGTGGGATTTCTGTTCCGCCTCTTGCAGGGCTATTGTGAAGCGAAGGGATGGGGGGAAGTTTTGACCGGCCCAGCCGCGATTTGGGTCCTTCCTGACGTCGTGCGGGAGCCGGACCTCTTCGTCCTCCCCCCGGAGGAAGTTCCCAAGGCCAGAGGGGTGCCTCTCGCGGTCCGGCCTGCGCTCGTGGTGGAAGTCACAAGCCCAACCACTCGGAGCATCGACCTTGGGGAGAAAGCCGAAGACTACGCCTTAGCCGGAATCCCGCAGTACTGGGTCGTAGACCTGGAGCACAAAGAGCTGCGCGTCCACCGGCTGGAGGGCGAGAAGTATCGGACTGAGCAACGGCAGGCCGGAGAAGTCAAGAGCCACGCGGTCCCGGGGTTCTGGGTGGAGGTGGAGTGGCTGTTCCGCGAGCCGTTGCCACCGGTTTCGGAGTGTTTGCAGGCAATCATCGAACGAACATCTCATCTGGCATAATGCCGCTCCCGCCGGACCCAGGAGGCATTGGCGGAAAGCAGAGAACCTCCTTCACCCTCCGTAGTACCACCCGGTGTCCCACATCACGAGGGGCTTCGCGTCTGGATCCCGAAGACCCGCCTCCACCACCTCGGCCACGAACACCGTGTGGTCTCCCCTCCGCACCGCGTCCACCACCTGCACCTCAAACCAGGCGGGCAGATCCACCAGGAGAGGCGCTCCCGTCTTGGGACCCCGCTCGAAGAGGTAGCCGTTCAGGCGGCCTTCTGAGACTCGGGTGGGCCGGAAGAAGGCGGATGCGATCTCCTGTTGCCCGGCGCCGAGGATGTTGACCGCGCACCGGCCCGTGCGCTCGATGAGGGCGTGGAGGTGGCTGTCCTTCTTGACGCCCATCATGACGAGGGGCGGATGGAAGGAGGCTTGGGAGAGCCAGTTCACCGTGCCCGCGGCCACCTCCTCGCCATCGGCCGCGGTGAGCACGTAGAGGCCATAGGTCAGTAACCGTAAGGTGTGCTTTCGGATCTCCGGGTCCATCCCACACCTCTGGGAGGGTTGTTTACCTTTGTCAGGATACCCCATCCGGTGTGGGATCCGGGAGACCCCCTTGTGCCGCCCAGTCCGCTGCGCCCACTAGCCCGGCATCCCGGCCCAGCGCTGCGGCTTTCAAGCGCGGACGGAAAGGGCCCACAAGCCCCGCGAGGGCAGCCTCCAGGCGCTCCCGGTAGAAGGCGTTGAGACCCACGCTTCCTCCCAGCACCACCACCTGCGGGTCCACGAGGGCCTGCAGATCCGCCAAGGCCTGCGCGAACGCGCGGGCCGCGCGGTCCACGAGCGCTAGTGCTTCCGGATCCCCTTCCTCCGCCCGCGCTAAGACCATCCGGGCGTCAAAGGGAGTTCCGAACCGCCGACGGGCGGCCTGTGCGAGCGCCATCCCGGACGCCACGGTCTCCAGACACCCCCTCCGCCCGCACCCGCACATCTCGCCCTCCGGCTCGTAGACCGTATGGCCCAGGTGGCCCGCAAGCCCCGTGGCACCGGTGAGGAGCTGACCCCGGATCACCAGCCCCGCACCGATCCCCGTGGAGACGGTGACGAAGGCCAGGGATTCAAGACCCCGGCCCGCGCCGTACCGGTACTCCCCCCAGGCCGCGGCCTGAGCGTCGTTCAGCACCTCCACCGGGAGCCCCGTGGTCGCCCGGAACACCGCCCGGAGATCCAGCCCTACCCAATCGGGCAGGATGCGGGGGTTCGCGTGGACCACCCGACCCCGGTGGATCACCCCGCCGCTTGCCACCCCGAGCCCCACGGCTTGGCGTCTCCAGTCGTCGATCAGGTTCAAGGCCGCGCGGATCACCCCGAGCGGCCCTTCGTGGGAGGGAGTGGGGATCTCCCGCCGCTCGAGGATGATTCCTCCGGTGACGCGGGCCGCGGCGATCTTGGTACCGCCGATGTCCAGGGCGAGGACCACCGCGGGCATGCTTCACCTTGCGGGCACGATCCGCAGCCGCACCCGGACTCCGTGCAGCCGGGGCCAGAAGAGCTCCGGAGGCTCGACCACGAGCGTTACGGCCTCAAGATGCGGGGCGAAGTGCTGCCGCCAGAGGGCCTCGATGCGGGGAAGTAGGCGCCTCTGGACCTCCTCCTGAGCTCGGGGCCAGAGGGGACCGAGGTCGTACGGGTCAGGATGTCCCAGGGCCTCGTCTACCTCCTGCCGCACCTGGGCCTGGTAGAGCCAGTCCTCCACAAGCCGCCTGAGGAGTGATTCGAGCCGGGCAGGACCGTCCGCCCCCACAAGGCTTGCGACACCAAGCCCCAGGCCGCTTCCGAGGGTGTTCCCTGCGGTGTTCCACCCCGCGTAGGCCGTAAGACGGGTGAGGTCCTGCCTCAGGAGGAGCCCGATCAACCGGTCGTCCGCGCCGTTCGCGTATGCCACGTCCAGCACCACCACCCGATCCCCGGCCCGGAGGGCCTCTCCGATGCGGTCTACGAACGTCTCGAGGTCCCGATCTGGGGTATCCACCCGATCGGGGTCGGGCTGATGCGCGGCCTCACCTTGCGCCCGGCCCGGCGCGTTCAGGGCGACCACGAGGTCCGCCTCCTCTCCTCGTCTGGCCTCCTGGAGGCCCACGGCTTCCAGGTGGTGACGAAGGAGCTTCCCCAAGGGCTCGTCCTCGTACCGGGTAGGGATCGGCTCGAAGTCCAGTACCGGAGCGAGTACCCGGGCCCGCGGCTTTAATCCCGATTCCTCCAGCAGCATCCGGGCAAGGAGGGTACATGGGACTTCGTCCGCACCCGGGTAGATCCGCACGCGGTCCTCGAGGCCGAGGGCTCGGACGCGTTCGGCCAAAAGGTTGCGGTCCATCACGGAGAGGCCATAAGGCGCGGTGTCGTCCAGGGTGAGGTGGAGCCGTTCTAAGACCCCTCCCATCACAAGCTCGAGGGCCTTCAGGTGGATCGCCCGGCTGCGGTCTCGGATCGAGAGGAAGTCCGCGAGGACCTCCGGGGGGATCGCGCGTCGAATCGCTTCCAGCTGCTCGGAAGCTCCAATTTCTCCCCGCGCGGCCCGGTCGGCCCACACGCTGTACGCCCGCAGGTGCGGCCCGAGGTGCGCGTAGTACGGCCTCTCCTCGAAGGGATCGTCTCCAGTGGCCACGCGGGGGATGGTGGCGTGGGCGTAGATGCGCACACCTTGCGCCCGCACGGTCTTGAGCACCCCGAGCCGCTGCACCGCTTCTTCTGTGGGCAGTGCCAGCCGACGGGAGGGGATGAGGCCGCCTAGGGTGAGGGTCTCGAGGCTCACCACGGCCGCCTCGGCCTCCCGGGCCTGGTCGAGGAGCCAGGACCGCAGGGCATCGGTATCTCCGGGCTCGTTCAGCCGGGGGAGGCAGTCCTCCGGCGGTACCCGGATCTCCCTTCCCGCGATTCGTCCCAGCTGGAGGGGGAGATCCAGGGTGTGAGGGCGGGTGTCGGGCGGGATGAAAAGGACGGTCACAGGTACGCTCCCTGTTGCCGGAGGATTGTCCGGAGTTCCCGGCCGTCGATGGCCCGAACATCCACGCCTCGCAGGGCCGCCAGGGCCGCGGCGGTGCCCGCGGCCTGGCCCATGGCATGAGCGTTCTGCTGGATGCGGATGGAGGCCTGGGCTTCGAAGGTGGCCGAAATGCACCGGCCTGCCACGAGCACGTTCTTAAGCCCCCGCGGGATCAGGCACCGGTACGGGATCTCGTGGTAGGCGTCAGGCCGGAAGTACGGGGCCTCTCCCCGGTCCTCGTATCGGAGCCGATCCCCCCGGACGGAGTGGATATCCACGGGATAGTGGTTGCGGCAGATGGCGTCCGGAAAGGTACGGCAGGAGAGGATGTCCTCCAGGGTCAGCACGTACTCGCCGAGGATCCTCCGGGTCTCCCGCACGCCCACCATGGGTGCCACCATCACCAGGTAAGCGTGCTCGCAGCCCGGGAGGTAGCGGCGGCAGAACGCCACGAGCCGCTCGATGGCCCGGCGGCCGTCCACCTGGGCGGCCGAGAGCTGCCAGGGATCCGTACCATCGTGGAGGTCTTGGCGGATGCGGGGACAGTTACACGAGAGCTCCCCGGGCCGGCCGGGCACGCTGAAGGCCTGGAAGTACTCGCCGTCCCGCTCCACCAGCACCCCTTCTGCTACGGCCTGCCGGAAAAGGGGCTCAAGGGGAGAGCCCCGTCCCCACACCATCCACAGGTGCAGAAAGCGGGGACTCAGTTGCGGCATCCCGATGTCCACGAGGAAGTCGTGGAGGCGCACGAAGTTCACGTTGCCCAGGTGAAACCGCAAGGTCATGGCCTGGTGGAATCCCGACTCGTCCCCGCTCATGTACGGCGCGCCCGCCCGCACCGCCAGGTCCGCATCCCCCGTGGCGTCCACGAACACCCGCGCCCGGAGCCGCTGTAACCCCCCTTTATTGTGCACCACGATGGCGTGCACCCACCCCTCCGTCACCTCCGGGTGCACGAAGTGGGTATGGTAGAGCACCTCCCCGCCGCTACTGAGCAGCATCTCCTCCAGCACGAACTTGAGCCCCTCGGGGTTGAACCAGTTGTCGTTGCCATCGGGGCTGATGTCGGCGTCCCCCCGCTCCCGCAGCCGCGCCTTCACCTCTTCCGTGAGCCCCTGGTTGAGGTTCACCCCGCCTGCGGTGTTCCGCATGAAGGGGGTCACGAGCGCTCCCGTGGCGGTCCCGCCGAGAAACCCGAAGGCCTCCACCACCAACGTACGGGCTCCAAGGCGCGCGGCGGCGATTCCCGCGATGGCCCCCGCGGTTCCCCCGCCCACCACGATCACGTCCCAGGTACGGTCCACGTCCACGATCGGCAGCATCGTCATCGGATCGCCCCCTCCAGTCCCCGCATGAAGTGGCGCTGCGCGAGCGCGAACACCACCAGGATCGGGAGCATGGCGAGGACCGTGCCCGCGGCGATGAGTCGGGTGTTATGGGCGAACAGGCCCTGCAGGTACAGCAGCCCGACCGCAAGCGGATACTTCTCTGGGTCCTTGAGAACCACGAGGGGCCAGATGAAGGCGTTCCAGTAGGCCACGAAGGAGAAGATTCCTAAGGCCGCGAGAGCGGGACGGCTTAAGGGAAGCACGATCTGCGCCCAGATCCGAAACTCCGAAGCCCCGTCTACCCGCGCCGCATCTACGAGCTCTTGGGGGATGGCGAGGTAGGCCTGGCGCAAAAGGAAAATGCCCACCACGGAAGCAAAGGAAGGCAGGACCACGCCCGTGTAGGTGTTCAGAAGCCCCAACTTACCGAGGGTGAGGAAGTTCACCACGAACCCGGCTTCGTTCGGAAGGAGCAGGGTGCTGAGCAGGGCGGCAAGGATCCCCTCCCGGCCCGGAAAGTCCATCCGGGCAAGCGGGTATGCGGCGAGGCTGCAGACAAGAAGCGTCCCCACCACGCCGTAGGTGGTGAGGAGCACGGAGTTCAGGAAGTAGCGGCCCACGGGGAGAGTTCGGACCACCTCCACGAAGTTGGCCATTCCCGGGTTTTCCGGAACCAGGCGCGGCGGGAAGACGAAGACGCCTCCTGTGGTGCTCAGGGCCGTGGCGAGGGGCCACAGGAAGGGGAAGAGGGCGAAGAGGGCGATGCCGGTGAGGAGGACATAGAGCAACGCGACCACGAGAATAGACCGAAGTTTTGTCACCACGGCCGCAACCCACCCTCTCGGAAGATCCGGACCTGCAGGAGTGAAAGCGCGAGACCGATGGCGGCCACGAAGAGGCCCGCCGCGGCCGCAAGCCCAAATCGGAACTCCTGGAAGGCCTTCTGGTACACGTACAGGAGGGCGGTGGTGGTCTGCCCGAAGGGGCCACCGCCCGTCATCACGTACACCTCCTCGAAGACCTTCACCGCGGCCAGGGTAGAGAGGAGAGTGCACAGGAGCAACGTGGGACGCAGCAGGGGAAGGGTCACGAAGAAGAACACTTGAGCCCGGCCTGCGCCGTCTACCCGCGCGGCGTCCAGGAGTTCCTGCGGAAGGGTCTGCAAGCCCGCGACGTAGAGCACCATGTAGTACCCGATTCCCTTCCAGAAGGTCACGAACATCACCGCGTAGAAGGCCAGGGTAGGGTGGTTGAGCCAGTCGAAGGGATGGGAGAGGAGGCCCAGGTGTAACCCTACCCAGTTCACCACCCCGTGCTGCGCGTACATCCAGTTCCACATGAGCCCCGCCACCGCGAAGGAGGTGATGACGGGGATGTAGTAGGCCGCCCGGAACAGGGTGATCCCCGGGAGTCTGCGGTTCACGAGGAGCGCCAGCAGCAGGGCCACAAGCTGAATGGCGGGGACCACGAGGAGGTAGCGGAGGGAGTTCCGGACCGCCACCCAGAAGGCGGGATCTTCTGCGAGGGTCCGGAAGTTCCCAAGTCCTACCCACCGGGGCGGGGCGAGGACGTTGTAGTCCGCAAACGCAAGTAGGGTGCCGAAGGCAAGCGGGGCGAAGGTGAAGACCCCCAAGAGCACGAGGGCCGGGGCGAGGAAGAGGTACGCCACCAGGGCGTTGCGCCACTGCAGTCCCACGAGAGGACGGGCCGGGGCGAGGGGGATGGCTCTAGAGCCGCGCATTCCAGTGGCGCACCGCGTCGTCCAGGGCCTGCTCTGGGGTCTTGCGGCCGAAGAAGGCGGCCTCCACATTGTCCCGGAAGACCTTCATGAGCTCTCCCTGGTGCGGCACCACCACGGTGAGGTCCCGGGCATAGGGGAGCTGGCGGGCGTCGAGGATGCGGGCGTGGTCCTCCGGGGTGGGGTTCGGCGGAAGCCGGGTGAAGAAGGGGTCCCGGGCCGCGGCCTTCGTGGTGGGGAAGATGGTGACGATCCGGCAAAAGGCAAGTTGGTTGCGATCATCCGTCACGTACAGGGCAAACCGCACGGCCTCCCGCGGGTGCCGGGTGGCCTTGGGGATCGCGAGGCCCATGAGGGGCGCGTGGATCACCCGCCCGCGGTCGAGCGGGTACGGCCCGACCTTGGTCCGGTCGTAGACCGCGCGGTTGTCGTGCCGCACCCGGAGGAGGAACTGAGGGCCCGTGATGAGCATGCCGAGCTGTCCCGCGGTGTACCGCTCCGTGGCCCCTAAGTATCCGCGGCGCAGGGTGTCCTCGGGGAAGTAGTCCTGCCGGAAGAGTCCGACCCAGCGCGCGAGCTCCTGCACGTGACGGTCGGAGTTGAACACCGCCCGTCCGCCCGCCAGGATGGGAAGCCCTCTCTCCTGGAACCGGTAGAGGAGGTTCGTGCCGTCCACGTTCGGCATAAACCCATAGAGGCCCGTGCGGTCCTTGATCTGCTTTGCGTACGCGATGAGCTCGTCCACGTTTTGCGGCGGGCGGTCTGGGTCTAATCCCGCCCGCCTCCAGATCTCCACGTTGTACGCCACCACGGGCGGTGCCACGTACCAGGGAAGACCGTAGAGCTTTCCTCCAATCTCAAAGGACCGAAGCATCCCCTCGAAGTATCGGTTGCGGTCCTCGGATCGCAGAAGATCCGCAAGGGCCAGGAGTCCTCCCTGCTGGGCGAGCTCCGCCGTCATGGGGACGTTGAGGTTCACCACGTCCGGGGGGCTCCCCGCGGCAAGAGTTGCCAGGAGCTTTGGCACAACGGCGCCCGGCGGCTGGTCCACCCACCGTACGCGGATCCCCGGATTCTGCCGCTCGTAGGTCCGAACCAGGTCCGTCACGTAGTCGGTAAAGAAGGGCCGAAGGGAGATGGTCCAGAACTCCAGCCAGACCTCCGGTGTGCCCGCCTGGACCAAGGCCGCGAAGAGGAACAGTATCGCCGCAACGCCCCCAGCCCTACGCACGGCTCCCTCCCTTCATGGCTTCCACGAACCGGCGCGTGATGTGATGCGGGCGGGTGATGGCGCTTCCGACCACCACCGCGAAGGCTCCCAGCTCCAGGCACCGGCGCGCCTGGTGCGGCTCCCAGATCCGGCCCTCCGCCACCACCGGTACCCCGAACCGCCCCGTCACCGCCTCCACCAGGCGCGCGAGCAGTTCGAAATCAGGGGCATAGGGGTCAGGGGGGCCGGCAGGGTCTGTGTAGCCCGCGAGCGTCGTGGCCACGATCTCAAACCCCATACAGGCCGCGTGTACCCCCTCTTCCAGGGTACTCACGTCCGCCCACAGGGGCACCTGCCACCGTCTGCGGATCTCCTCCACGAGGTCCCCTAAGCCGATCCCTCCGGGGCGGGGTCGGGCCGTGGCGTCGAGGGCGAGAATGTGGGCGCCTGCCTCGAGGGCCTCCTCTGCCTCCTCCAGGGTCGGGGTGAGGGTGACGGGCGAATTCGGGTAGGTGCGCTTCACGAGTCCGACAACGGGAAGAGGGACCGAGTTCCGGATGGCCCGGATGTCCGGCCCGGAATTCGCCCGGATGCCGACGGCGCCGCCTTCGTACGCCGCCACCGCCATCCGGGCCATGAGCTCCGGACCAAATAGAGGCTCTCCGGGCAACGCTTGGCAGGAGACCACAAGCCCTCCGCGGAGCCGCTCGATCACCTCGTGCGCCATGGCAAGACGGAGTTCGCCACCGCGTGAGCAGTTCCTGTCAGGGGACGAGGGCGTACCGGAGCAGGAGGTCTCCCTCGTGCTCCCGGGCCTCCAGGAGGCGCAGCCGCCGGGGGGAGGGAAGTGCGCCCTCGACCAGTCGGCGCTCCATAGAACCCACCATCCACGGCGCCAGGGTGAGGAAGAACTCGTCCACGAGGTATTGGGTCACCAGCCGGGCGGCGAGCTTGGGCCCGCCCTCGCACACCACCCACCGGATCCCTCTCGTGCGCAGCAGGCGCAGCAACCCCACAAGGTCGACCTCTCCCTTCCCGCATCGGACGACCTCCGCCACCTGGGCGATCGCGCGGAGAGGCTCGGGATCCGCGTCCTCCGGAGCTGCCACGAGGGGCGTCCGGGCTGGGTCCGAGAAGACCCGGTGGGCTGGGTCGAGGTCGGCGCGGGCGGTGAGGATCACGAGAAGGGGAAGCGGGGCGGATCCCCGGGCGATGCGGCGGGCTTTCGCCTCCGGAGGGAGGTCAGGCGGACCGTACCGTTCCTCCCGCACGGTCCCCGCCCCCACCAGGATGGCATCGCACGCCTCCCGGAGCCGCAAGAACGCGAGGCGATCCGCGGGGCCGCCCATCCCCCGGGTCCGACCCCGGAGCGTGGCCCCTCCATCGGCGCCCATGACCATGTGCAGAACGATGTACGGGCGGTCGGGCCGTTCAGGAAACCGGAGGTTCAGGTAGAGGTCCTCGAGGGGCTCTTCCACGCAGTCGGGGATGATCCGGCGCATCCTCGCCCTTTCCAACTGGCCTCGATGCCACTAGTCTAGTAGGGAAGCGGGTTTGTGCGCCATGGACCGATCCGCACCGCGGAGGCCCCATGTCCTCCCTCCTGGACCGTACGCGGGCATACCTGGCGGCCCGGCAGCCCGAGGCGCTGCGGGCCCTGGCGGCCGAGCTGCACCCCGCTGACCTCGCGGACCTCTTCCTCCAGCTCGACCCGCAGGAACGTCTGATCCTCCTCCTGGTGCTGGACCTGGACCGTGCCGCCCAGGTTCTCGAGGAGCTGCCGGACGAGGTACGGGTAGAGCTCCTGGAGCACCTGAACGATGAGGAGGCGAGCCGCCTGATCCTCCAGATGGGCGCGGACGAGGCCGCAGACGTCCTGGGGGAGCTTCCGCGGGACCGCCTCCGACGGCTGCTCCTGCGCATGGGTCGGGAGGCGGAGGCGGTCGAGGAGCTTCTGCGGTACCCCGAGGACACCGCGGGCGGCCTCATGACCACGGAGTACGTGGCCGTACGGGACCACCTGCGGGTGCAGGACGCCATCGAGGAGCTGCGGCGAGTGGGGCAGGAGGTGGAGCTTCCGTACTACGTGTACGTGGTGGACGCAGAGGGCCGGCTGCGGGGTGTCTTCTCCCTCCGGGATCTCGTGGTGGCCCCACCCGACGCGCCTGTGCGGGAGATCATGCATACGGACCTCGTCACCGTCCGGCCTGAAGCGGATCGGGAAGAGGCGGCGCGGCTATTGGAGAAGTACGACCTCCTGGCCCTTCCCGTGTGCGACGCGGGAGGGCGGCTGTTGGGCATCATCACCGCGGACGACCTCCTGCGGGTGACCGCGGAGGAGGGCACCGAGGACGTGCTGCGGCTGGCGGGGGCCCCGGCCACCTTGGAGGGATTCGCGGGAGGGTTCCCCTGGCGGTGGGTGGGAAAGCGGGCCGGGTTTTTGGCCTTCAACCTGGTGCTAAACGTGGTGGTCGCGGTGCTCATCAGTCGGTTCGAGTCCATCCTGGAGCGGATGGTGGCCCTCGCCTTCTTCTTCCCCATGATCGCGGCCACGGCGGGGAACGTGGGCACCCAGTCCCTCGCGGTGGCCGTCCGGGGCATGGCCACGGGACTCCTGGGCGAGGATCGGTGGCGGGTGGTGGGCCGGGAGATCCTCACGGGAGCCCTGGTTGGAGGGGTGTGCGGATTTGCGGCCCTTCTCTTTGCGGCCCTGTGGCAGGGGAACCTTCCGCTCGGGCTCGTGGTGGGCGGGGCGATGTGGCTCAGCCTCACCCTCGCGGCCGCGGTGGGGATGCTGGTGCCGTTCGGATTTGCCACGCTCCGGGTAGACCCTGCGGTGGCGAGCGGCCCCCTCATCACCACGATCACGGACAACCTCTCGCTCGGGCTGTACCTGCTCCTCGGCACCCTGGCCTTGGGAGGACTCCCATGAACCGCCTTGGGGAGTGGTTGCGCCAGCTCCTACAAGAGGATCCGGCCCGCGTGCGGGAGGCCCTGCGCGAGACCCACCCCGCGGACGTGGCAGAAGCCCTCCAGCACTTGTCGGATTCCGAGGCGAAGCAGGTGCTGGAGGCCTTGAGGCCGCGGAGCGGGGAGGTGATGGAGTACCTCCCGCCCGAGCGCCAGCGGACCCTGCTCCACGAGGTCTCCCCTGAACTCCAGGCGGAGATCCTGGCGGGCATGAGCACGGACGATGCCGCGGACCTCCTGGGGAGATTGCGGCCCGAAGAGGCGCAGACCCTCTTGAGGCGGATGGCACCCGCGGAGGCGGAAGACGTTCGGAAGTTGCTCGGCTACCGGCCGCAGACCGCGGGCGGCCGGATGAGCCCGGAGTTCGTGGCGGTGCACCAGGACCAGACGGTTGAAGAGGCGTTGGAGTACCTTCGGCGCGTGGCTCCTGCCGCGGAGACCGTGTACTACGTGTACGTGGTGGACTCGGAAGGCCGGCTGCGGGGTGTGGTGAGCCTGCGGGATCTCATCGTGGCCCGTCCGGAGACCCGCATCGCCGCGGTGATGACCACCCGGGTGATCTCCGTGCAGGCGGAGGACGACCAGGAGACCGTGGCCCGCCTCTTCGAGAAGTACGGATTGCTGGCCCTTCCCGTGGTGGACCGGGCGGGGAGGCTTGTTGGCGTGGTCACGGTGGATGACGTGCTGGATGTGGTGGAGGAGGAGGCCACGGAGGACGCGTACCGGCTTGCAGGGGTGGTGGAGGCGGTAGAGGCAGAACGCTCCCCCTGGCGGCGGGCCCTGCGCCGGCTTCCGTGGCTATTGACCCTTATGGGGCTTGAGGCCATGGCAGCTCAGGTGGTGGGGCACTTCGAGCATGCCCTGCAGGCCCTGGTGGCCTTGGCCTTCTTCATCCCGATGCTGAACGACCAGGCCGGCAACATGGGGATCCAGTGCGTCGCGTTCGCGGTGCGGGCCATCGCCACGGGCGAGGTGGATCGCCGGACGTATCGGGCCTTCGTGCTTCGGGAGGGACTGGTGGGCCTCGTCTCGGCCCTCCTCAGTTCGGGGGTGGCCGCGGCGATCGGGTGGGTGTGGTGGCAGGACGCCCGCTTAAGCCTCGCCCTGGCCTGTACCGTCTTCGTGACGATGAACGTCGCGGCCCTTCTGGGATCCGTACTCCCCCTCGGCCTCACGTTGCTGCGCCGGGATCCCGCGGTCGCGAGCGGCCCCTTCATCACTTCCCTTATGGATCTCGTGACCGTCACCGTGTACTTCACCGTGGCCGTACGACTCCTGCGGCTGGGGGGCTAAGCGTGCCGGTCTACAAGGCAGAGGGGATCGTGCTGGGCCGACGCAACCTCGGGGAGGCGGACCGGATCCTCACCCTCCTGACCCGGGAGCACGGGAAGCTCGTGGCCAAGGCGAAGGCGGTACGCCGGCCCACGAGCCGCCTAGCGGGACGGCTCGAGCCCTTTACCCACGCCCGGTTCCTGCTGGCCCGCGGCCGCACCCTGGACGTAGTGGCCCAGGTGGAGGTGATCGAGAGCTTCGCCGCCCTGCGCACCGACCTCCACCGTACCGCCTGGGCCTCCGTCTGTGCGGAGCTCACGGACCGGATGGTGGCGGAGCAGGAGCCGCACCCGGAGGTGTTCGAGGCCCTCCGGGCAGCCCAGGAGGCCATGGCGGCGGGCGATGCGGAGCTAGGGGCCTTATGGTACTTCCTCCGCTTGGTGAGCTTAGTCGGGTACCGACCCGTACTCGATCGGTGCGTGGTCTGCGGGCAGGAGGGAGGGGGAGAAGCGTGGCAGGCCGCAACGGGCGGCCTCCTGTGCTCCGCTTGTGCACGTCAGGACCCGCAGGCCCAGCGGATCGGCGGGGAGGCCATCGGAGCCCTGCGGTTTTTGGCGCGCGCGCGTCCCTGGGATCTTTTCCGGCTGCGCCTCTCCGCCTCCGCCCGCACGGAGGCCCTGGAGGCCCTTATAGCCTTCGCCGAAGCTCGGCTAGAGGGCCGGCTGCGAAGCCTCGGCCCCCTCCGGACCCTTCTCCTCTCCCCTCAACCGGGGAACTGAACGGCTATACTCGAGACGAGGAACCGCGTGAGGTGCGTCCGATGGAGATCGACCTGGACCGGGCAAAGGGGGTACTGGTGAAGCTCTCCGAGGCGTTGCAGGAGGCTCAGGAGATCGTGCGGGTAGACCGGAGCGGGATGGTTCGGCTGCGCACGGACGGCCGGACCATCGAGCTTCCGATCGCCTGGGCGGCGGCGGGGCTCCTCGGGCTCCTTCTGGCCTCCGTGGTCTCCGGGATGCAGAGCCGCGGCCGGGTGCGGGAGGAGGAACCCCTCGGCATCGGGTAGTCCTCCTACGGGCTTCGGGAGTCCGATGCGTTTCCAGGAGCTCATCCTCGCCCTCGACCGGTTCTGGGCGGACTACGGGTGCGTGATCGCCCAGCCCTACGATGTGGAGGTGGGGGCCGGGACCATGCACCCCGCCACCTTCCTCCGGGCCCTGGGTCCGGAGCCGTGGCGGGTGGCCTACGTCCAGTTCTCCCGCCGGCCCGCGGACGCCCGTTACGGCCAAAATCCCAACCGCCTCGGGGCCTACTACCAGTACCAGGTCATCCTCAAGCCCTCCCCGGACGACGTCCAGGAGGTGTACCTGCGCAGCCTGGAGGCGCTGGGGATCGACCTCCGCACCCATGACGTACGGTTCGTGGAGGACGACTGGGAGTCTCCGACCCTGGGAGCGTGGGGGCTGGGGTGGGAGGTGTGGCTGGACGGGATGGAGATTACCCAGTTCACCTACTTCCAGCAGTGCGGCGGGATCGACTGCCGGCCCGTGTGCGCGGAGATCACGTACGGCCTTGAGCGGCTGTGCATGTACCTCCAGCGCAAGAGCAACGTCTTCGAGCTGGAGTGGGCGCCCGGCATTACCTACGGGGAGCTGCGGCACCGGGAGGAGGTGGAGTGGAGCCGGTACGGGTTCGAGCAGGCCGACGTCCCGCGGCTCCGGGCCTTATTTGAAGCCTACGAGCAGGAGGCCCTCGCGGCCCTGGAGGCAGGTCTCATCCTGCCCGCCTACGACTACGTCTTGAAGTGCTCCCACGTCTTCAACCTCCTCGACGCCCGCGGAGCCGTGGGGTACCAGGAGCGGGCCTCCCTGATGGGCCGGTGCCGCCGGCTGGCCCGGCAGGTGGCGGAGCGGTACCTCGCCCAGCGGGAAGCCATGGGCTGGCCGCTTTTGCGGGCGGAGGCGGAGGTGCGGCGTGCCTAGGCTCCTCCTCGAGATCGGCGTGGAGGAGATGCCCGCGCGGTTTGTGCTTCCGGCCCTGGAGCAGTTGGAAGCAGGCCTGCGAGCCCTCCTCGTGGAGGAACGCCTGCCGGCCCAGGAGATCCGCACTTTCGGAACCCCCCGGCGGCTCGCGGTCGCCGCGGAGGGGCTTCCCGACCGGCAGGAGGATACGGTGCGGGAGGTGCGGGGCCCTGCGGTAAAGGTCGCCTACGACGCTTTCGGCCGGCCCACCCAGGCCGCCCTGGGCTTCGCCCGGTCACAGGGGGTGGCCGTGGAGGACCTGGAGCGGAGGACCACGGAGGCCGGGGAGTACGTGTTCGCCCGGGTGCGCATTCCGGGCCGGCCCACCCTCGAGGTCCTGCAGGAGCGCCTTCCCCGCTTGGTGGCGGACCTCTCCTTTCCCAAGACCATGCGGTGGGGGACGTACGAGCTCCGGTACGGCCGGCCCATCCGGTGGATCGTAGCCCTGCTGGACGACGTGGTCGTGCCCTTTGAGCTGGCCGGGGTCCAAAGCGGCCGCACCACCCGCGGACATCGCATCCTCAACCCAGGTCCGCACCTGATCCCGCACGCCGCGGACTACGAAGCGGTGCTGGAGCAGGCCCGGGTGGTGGGCGACCACCGCCGGAGGGCGGCCTCGATTTCGGAAGGGGTACGCCGCCTCGCCGCGGAGGTAGGCGGGGAGGCCCTCATCCCTCCCTCGCTCCTTGAGGAGGTCACCTTCCTCCTGGAGTACCCCACGCCCTTCCGAGGCTCGTTCGATCCTGCCTTCCTCGTCCTTCCCCGGGAGATCCTGGTCACGGTGATGCAGCACCACCAGCGCTACTTCCCGGTGGTCAAAGACGGGACCCTGCTCCCGTACTTCATCGCGGTGCGGGACGGGGACGACGTAGGGCTGGAGCAGGTGCGGGAGGGGAACGAGTGGGTCCTGCGGGCCCGCCTGGAGGACGCCAAGTTCTTCTACGAGGAGGACCGAAAAGCCCCCCTCGCCTCGCGGCTCGGACAGCTCCGAGAAATGGGGTTCGTGGAGCGGCTGGGCTCGATCGGAGAAAAGGTGGACCGGTTGCGGGCGCTGGTGGCGTGGCTATCGAGCCAGCTTTCCCTCTCAGCGCCAGAGCACGACGCCCTCCTGCGGGCTGCGGAGCTGTGCAAGGCGGACCTCGCTACCCACGTGGTCGGGGAGTTCCCGGAGCTCGCCGGGACCATTGGGGGGCTATACGCGCGGCTCGACGGAGAGCCGGAGGCGGTGGCGGAGGCCATCGCAGAGCACCTCAAACCCCGGACCGCGGAGGACGGGCCTCCCCGCAGCCGTCTGGGGGCTTTTCTGGGGATCGCGGACCGGGCGGACACCCTGGCAGGGTGCCTGGGGATCGGGCTTGCGCCGACGGGGTCCGCGGACCCGTACGGCCTGCGCCGGGCCGCATCCGGGCTCTTTGAGATCCTCCTCGCGCACCGGCTCCGCGTCCCCCTCGATGCCCTCCTCCGAAAGGCTCTGCAGGGGTACTCAGGGCTTGAGGACCGCGGGGAGGAGGTCTTAAGCTTCGTCTTCGCGCGGCTGCGGGCATGGCTCCTGGAGCGGGGCTACGCCCACGACATCGTGGAGGCCGTTCTGGCTTCCTCCTGGACGGAGGTACCCGACGTGCTGGACCGGGTGGAGGCCCTCACCCGGTTCCGATCCACTCCCGCCTTTGCGGCCCTCTACGAGGCCTTCGACCGGGCGCACCGCATCCTCGACCCTGCCCTCCTGACCGATGGGGAGCTCCGGGCCGAGCACGAAGCAGAGCGCGGGCTCCTGGAGGCGGTCGAGGCGGTGCGACCGTCCGTGGAGGCCTGCATCTCCGATTCCCGGTACGAAGCGGCCCTCACGGAACTCGCGCGGCTGCGGGATCCGGTGGCGCGCTTTTTTAGTGCGGTGTTCGTCAACGATCCCGACCTTACGGTCCGGCGGCGGCGGCATGCCCTCCTTGCGGAGGTGGTGCGGCTGGTGCGCAGGATCGCGGACCTCTCCCGCCTCGCGGTGAGTCCGCAGGAGCGGCATGCCTTCGAACATGGGGGCTGAACGGAGGATGGGAGCTCTGCAGTACATCCGGGAGCGGATCGAGGCGGAGGAGGCGGAGCGGCTCTCGCCGTATGCGGCCCTCGCCCGGAACTCCAGGGGGCGGCGGTATCCCGAGCCGGAGGATGACCTCCGCACCTGCTTCCAGCGGGACCGGGACCGGGTGATCCACAGCAAGGCCTTCCGCCGGCTTAAGCACAAGACCCAGGTCTTCCTTTCTCCGGAGGGGGACCACTACCGGACCCGGCTCACCCATACCCTGGAGGTAGCCCAGATCGCCCGTACCATCGCCCGGGCTCTGAGGCTCAACGAGGACCTCACCGAGGCCATCGTGTTGGCCCACGACCTGGGACATCCACCGTTCGGGCACGCGGGAGAAGCTGCCCTCGATGAGGTCATGCGGCCGTGGGGCGGGTTTCGGCACTACGAGCAGAGCCTGCGGGTGGTGGACCTCCTCGAGCCACGGCGCCGGTCCGACGGGACAGTCGAATGGGGGCTCAACCTCACCTGGGAGGTGCGGGACGGGATCCTCGCCCACAGCAAGGGGACCGCGGACATCCAGTTCGAGGACGGGCTTCCCGCCACCCTGGAGGGCCAGGTGGCCCGGGTGGCGGACCGGATCGCCTACGTCCACCACGACATGGACGACGCGGTTCGGGCAGGGCTGGTGCGGGAGGAGGAGATCCCCCGGGAGGTGCAGGAGGTCCTGGGACCCACCCGAGGCCGGTGGGTGGACGTCCTGGTGCGGGACGTGGTCACGTCGAGCGAGGGCCAGCCCCGGATCGTCATGAGCGAGCCGGTGCGGTCGGCCCTCAACGTCCTCAAGGACTTCCTCTTCGATCGGGTGTACCTGAACCCCGGGGCAAAGGGCGAAGAGCCGCGGGCCCAGCGGCTGCTCCGGATGCTCTTCGACTACTTCCTCGGCCACCCGGAGCAGATCTCCCCGGAGTACCAGCGGCTGATCGCCCTAGGGGAACCCACGCCGCGGGTGGTGTGCGATTTCCTCGCGGGGATGACGGACCGGTACGCGGTCCGGATCGCGGAGTCCCTGTTCCTACCCAAGAGTTGGCATCTCTGAGGTCAGGGAAAGGAGGTGGTTCCTCATGGAAGGCATTCTCTGGGCACCCCTCGTTGGAGCGGCAAGCCTCGCGTACGCCAGCTACCTCGCGGTCTCCGTCACGCGGCGGGATCCTGGGAACGACCGGATGCGGGAGCTCATGGACGCTATCCATGAAGGGGCCATGGCCTTTCTGCGGCTGGAGTACCGGGCGATTGCCGTCTTCGTGCTGGTGATGTTCGGGATCCTGGCCGCACCGGGCCTGATCCCACAGATCACGCCGCAGACCGCGGTGTGCTTCGTCCTCGGGGCAGTGAGCTCCATGTTGGCTGGCTTCTTCGGCATGCAGATCGCCACCCGGGCCAACGCCCGCACCGCGAACGCCGCGCGGGCCGGGCTGGAGGAGGCCATGCGGGTCGCATTCCCGGGCGGCGCGGTCATGGGGATGACGGTGGTGGGACTAGGCCTGCTGGGCGTGGGGTTGCTGTACCTGTGGCTGAGGGACCCCAACCAGGTGATCGGGTACTCCCTGGGGGCTTCCTCGGTCGCCCTCTTCGCCCGGGTAGGGGGCGGGATCTACACCAAAGGCGCGGACGTGGGCGCAGACCTGGTGGGCAAAGTGGAGGCCGGGATCCCAGAGGACGACCCCCGGAACCCCGCGGTCATCGCGGACGCGGTGGGCGACAACGTAGGAGACACCGCGGGCATGGGCGCGGACCTCTTCGAGTCCTACGTGGGATCCGTGATCGCTGCGTTGGCCATCGGGCTCGTCCAGCACGGGGAGCGCGGGGTAGCTCTCTCCCTATTGCTTGCCGCGGTGGGCATCCTCTCCTCCATCCTGGGGACCTTCTTCGTGCGGGCCGGTAGAGGCCATCCACAGCGGGCCCTGCGGCAGGGCACCTTTGCGGCCGCAGCCTTCATGGCCCTGGGATCGTGGCTCGTGGCCGGAGTCACGTTCGGCGCGCCGCGGGTGTTCTGGGCGGTGGTGGTGGGCTTGGGAGCAGGAATCGTGGTCGGGCTTGTGGCAGAGTACTACACCTCGGGGCGGGAGGTGGTGCACCTCGCCCACTCCGCCCGCACGGGCCCCGCCACGGTGATCATCGCGGGCACGGCCCTGGGGATGCTGAGCGCCGTGGTCCCCCTGGTGGTGATCGCCCTCGCCACCATCGCGGCCTTCCGGCTCGCGGACTTCTTTGGGATCGCCATCGCCGCAGTAGGCATGCTCTCCATCACGGGCATGACGGTGGCCGTGGATGCCTACGGCCCCATCGCGGATAACTCCGCAGGGATCGCGGAGATGGCGGGACTGGGACCGGAGGTGCGCCGGGTGGCAGATTTGCTGGACGCCGCGGGGAACACCACCGCGGCCATCGCGAAGGGATTCGCCATCGGGTCCGCGGCCCTCACCGCCCTCGCCCTCTTCTTCTTCTACCGACAGGCCGTAGGGCTGGAGGTCCTGAACCTGGTAGACCCGGACGTGCTGGGCGGGGCCTTCATCGGCGGGATCGTGCCCTTCCTCTTCGCAGCCCTCGCGATGCGGGCCGTGGGTCGGACCGCGGAGGTCATGGTGGAGGAGGTGCGCCGCCAGTTTCGGGAGATCCCGGGACTATTGGAGGGCCGGGCGAGGCCGGATTACGCGCGGTGCGTGGCCATCGCCACCTCCGGCGCCCTGCGGGAGATGGTGGTCCCGGGTCTGTCGGCCCTGGTGATCCCCCTCGCGGTGGGGTTCACCCTGGGGAAGGAGGCGGTGGGAGGGCTCTTGGCCGGTGCCATCGTCACCGGAGTGCCCCTCGCCCTCTACTTAGCGAACTCCGGCGGGGCCTGGGATAACGCCAAGAAGCACATCGAGGAGGGGCACCTGGGCGGAAAGGGCTCGGAGCCCCATAAGGCGGCGGTGATCGGCGACACCGTAGGCGACCCCTTCAAGGACACCGCAGGCCCCTCCCTCAATATCCTCATCAAGCTCATGACGGTGGTCGCCCTGGTGTTCGCCCCCCTCTTCCGATAGCCGGAAGGAGGAGTTTCGCGATCGTTCGCGAATAAGCGGACATTGGAAGGGCAGGGGGGGAAGCGAGCGGGACCCGAGGCGGCCGCTGCGGGTCCCGCTATTTTTGCCTCCCGTCTCCGAGGATGGGGGTTCCAGACCAGAACCTCCGAATCATTAAGAAGGCCATACCCAGGGTTTTTTGCAGAACGTTCAGGAGAATTGGAGAGGAGCATGGTTGGGCCCATGGGAACGGAGGAGATCCGGGAGCAGATCCGGGCGCGGATCGATCTCGTGGAGCTGGCTTCCGCGTACGTTTCCCTCCGGCGGAGCGGTCGGCGGTATGTGGGGCTTTGCCCGTTCCACGCGGAGCGAACGCCCTCCTTCACCGTGGACCGGGAGCGGGGTCTTTTTTACTGCTTCGGGTGCGGAGCCGGCGGGGACGTCTTCGACTTCTTCATGCGGGTCCACAACCTCTCCTTCCCCGAGGCCCTCCGGGAGCTCGCCCGCAGGGCGGGCGTACAGCTTGAGGAGCGCCCGGTGGGAAAGGGGGAGCTCGAGGCCCTCTACCGCGTCCTGGAGGACGCATCCCGCTTCTACCGGGAGAACTTGTTGCACCCGCACATCGGACAACGGGCCCGGGACTACCTCGCGCAGCGGGAGGTGGATCCGAGAACCGCGGAGCGCTTCCGCCTGGGCTACGCGCCGGAAGCCTGGGACCTCCTCCTGACCCACCTCCGGAAGGCAGGGTATCCCGTGGAGGTACTGGAGAAAGCAGGCCTCGTGGCTCCCCGTGCTCAGGGCGGTTACTTCGACCTCTTCCGGCACCGGCTCATGTTTCCCATCCTCGACCTCCAGGACCGCCCCGTGGCCTTCGGCGGCCGTGCCCTCCGGGAGGAGGACCAGCCCAAGTACCTCAACTCCCGGGAGAGTCCGGTTTTCCACAAGGGGCGGGTCTTGTACGCGTTGAGTCTCGCGCGGGAGGCCATCCGGGAGGCGGGGTACGCCATCGTGGTGGAGGGGTACCTGGACGCCATCGCCTGTCACCGATACGGCATCCGGAACACGGTGGCTTCCCTCGGCACATCCCTGACTTCGGACCAAGTGGCGCTTTTGCGCCGGTTCGCCAGCTCCGCGGTCCTGGTCTACGACTCCGACGAAGCGGGGCAGCGGGCCAGTGAACGCGCCCTTCCCCTCTTCGAGGAGGCGGGGATGAGTGTGCGGGCCGTCACCCTGCCGGAGGGCATGGACCCGGACCTGTTCCTCCGCCGGCACGGCCGGGACGCCTTCCTCCGAGAGGTGGAGGGGGCCAAGTCCGTCTTCCACTTCCGGCTTGCGTACCTCCTGCGGCAGTATTCCCCTCAGACGGTGGAAGGGAAAATCCGGATCGTCGACGAATTATCCCCTCTGCTTGCCAGCTACCGGCACGAACTGGCCCGCGACGAGTATATCCGGCAGCTCGTCCAACGACTGGGAGTCCCGGAAGAGGTGGTACGACACCGCGCGGGCGCGCTGCGGCCCGGAGGGGGACGCAGGGGGGCTCGGTCCTTCGACCCGGGCCGGATCGCCCTGGAGCGGGCCAGCGAACGGCCGGTGGTGGAGCGGTACCTGCTCATGCTGATGATCGACGACGAGGTGGCTCGAGGGCGCCTGCGGGAGGTCCTCCGGGAGGAGGACTTCGGGGAGGCGTGGCATCGGGAGATCTTCCGGGCCCTCTGCCAGGACCCCTTGGACGTGCACGCGGTCCGGCGGTCCCTGGGGGAGGAGGCCCGGGCGGTCTTCGACCGGTTGCTCTTTAGCGACCGGCCGCCCACCCCGGACCTGGAGGGGAGCCTGAGGCGGCTACGGGAGGCCCAGCGGAAGGAACGAATGGCCGCCCTCGTTCGTGAGGTAGAGGAGGCCCAGCGGGCAGGGGACCTGGAACGGGTGCGGCGTATCCAGGAAGAGCTCCAGCGTCTTCGCCAAGACCAGCCCGGAAAGGGGAATCGGATGCACGATGCCGGCCAAGGCTAAGCAGACCAACAAGAAGAAGGTGCGCGTGCCGGACATCCGGCCGCTCGAGGAGGACCTCTCTCCGGAGCTGCGGGACCTCATCGAGCTCGGCCGGAAGAAGGGGCACTTGCTGTACGAGGAGATCGTGCGGGCCATCCCGGCCGTGGAGACGGACGCGGAGGAGAGCGAGCGGGTCTTCAACCTCCTCCAGGAGATGGACATCGCCGTCAAGGACAAGGAGGAAGAGGAGGAAGAGGAGCAGGAGAAGGTCGTGGACGTGGAGGACCTGGCCGGGGTCTCCGTGGACGATCCCGTGCGCATGTACCTGAAGGAGATCGGCCGGGTACCGCTCCTGACGGCCCAGGAGGAGGTGGAGCTCGCCAAGCGCATGGAGAAGGGCGATGAGGAGGCCAAGCGCAAGCTCATCGAGGCGAACCTGCGCTTGGTGGTGGCCATCGCGAAGAAGTACGTGGGCCGGGGCATGCTGTTTTTGGACCTCATCCAGGAGGGGAACCTGGGCCTGATCCGGGCCGTGGAGAAGTTCGACTGGCGGAAGGGGTATAAGTTCAGCACCTACGCCACCTGGTGGATCCGGCAGGCCATCACCCGAGCCCTGGCAGACCAAGCCCGCACCATCCGCATCCCCGTCCACATGGTGGAGACCATCAACAAGCTCGTGCGCGTGAGCCGGCAGCTCCTCCAGCAGAAGGGGCGTGAGCCTACCCCGGAGGAGATCGCGGAGGAGATGGGCCTCACCCCGGAGCGGGTGCGGGAGATCATGAAGATCGCCCAGGAGCCCATCTCCTTGGAGACCCCCATCGGGGAAGAGGAGGACTCCCACCTCGGGGACTTCATCGAGGACCAGGAGGCCCTGGCACCCGCGGAGGCCGCCAGCTACACCCTCCTCAAGGAGCAGCTCGAGAGCGTCCTGGAGACCCTCACCCCGCGGGAGCGGAAGGTCCTGAAGCTGCGGTTCGGGTTGGAGGACGGCCGGCCCCGCACCCTGGAGGAGGTGGGCCGGGAGTTCGGCGTCACTCGGGAACGCATCCGTCAGATCGAGGCCAAGGCCCTGCGCAAGCTACGGCATCCCTCCCGCAGCAAGCGGCTGCGGGACTTCATCGAGTAGTGCGGTCCGAGATCAAAGACCTCAGCCTCGCCCCCGAGGGGCGTGACCGCATCGCGTGGGCGGAGCGGGAAGAGCCCGTGGTTCGGGCGATCCGAGAGCGGTTCGCACGGGAACGGCCGCTTGTGGGCTACCGCATCGCCGCCTGCCTCCACGTCACCAGCGAGACCGCGGCCCTGGTGCGGACCCTTTTGGCCGGAGGGGCAGAAGTGGCCCTGTGCGCCAGCAACCCCCTCTCCACCCAGGACGAGGTGGCCGCAGCCCTTGCGACAGAGGGCGTTCAGGTCTACGCCATCCGGGGGGAGGACCGCGAGACCTACTACCGCCACATCCACCAGGCCTTGGAGATCCGACCCCACCTCACCCTTGACGACGGTGCGGATCTCGTCACCACCCTCCACACCCGGCGCACGGACCTGCTGGAAGGGGTGATCGGCGGGACGGAGGAGACCACTACGGGTGTCCTGCGGCTTCGGGCCATGGCGCGGGAGGGGGTTCTGCGGTACCCCATCGTGGCGGTGAACGACGCGAAGACCAAGCACTGGTTTGATAACCGCTACGGGACCGGACAGTCCACCCTGGACGGGATCCTACGGGCAACCAACCTCCTGCTGGCCGGACGGCGGGTGGTGGTGTGCGGGTACGGCGCCTGCGGCCGGGGGGTGGCGGCCCGGGCGCGGGGACTCGGAGCCCACGTGATCGTCACGGAAGTGGATCCGCTTGCGGCCCTGGAGGCGGTGATGGACGGGTTTGCGGTGATGCCCTCGCTAGAGGCCGCCCGGGTAGGCGAGGTGTTCGTGACGGTAACGGGGAACCAGGGGGTTCTGCGGCGGGAGCACTTCGAGCGGATGCGGGACGGTGCGGTCCTGGCGAACGCCGGCCACTTCAACGTGGAGATCGACCTCGAAGCGCTCCAGGCCATGAGCGTTAAGCGGCGGCGGGTGCGGGAGCACGTAGACGAGTACACCCTGCCCGACGGCCGGCGGCTGTACGTGCTGGCAGAAGGGCGGCTCGTGAACCTGGCGGCCGCGGAGGGCCATCCCGCCGCGGTCATGGATCTTTCCTTCGCCAACCAGGCCCTGTGCGTGGAGTGGCTCGTACGGGAAGGACGCCGCCTTCCGCCCCAGGTGCACCCGGTGCCGGAAGCCATCGACCGACAGGTGGCGGCCCTGAAGCTTTCGGCCATGGACGTGCGGATCGACGAGCTCACCCCGGAGCAGCGGGCCTACCTGGAGTCGTGGCGGGAGGGCACATAACCCCGAACGAGCTCACGACCCTCAGAACGGTTCGGAGAGGCGATCCGTGACAAAACCGCCCTGCCGATGCGTTTGTCCGGTGGATGGGACTCGTCGGGTATCTGCGGCCGTGGGCGCAGACCATCCTCGCGCTCCTGTTCCCGCCCCGCTGCCAGGTGTGCGGGGCGTCCGGCACCTTCCCCCTCTGCGCCACGTGCGTGTGGCAGTTCCCCCGCATTCGGCCACCCTTCTGCTCCGCGTGCGGCCGTCCCCTATACGGCTCCCTTCACCCTCCTGTCACCTGCATGCGCTGCCGCAAACCCCGCCCCGTCGAGCGGGTGCGGGCGTACGGGCTGTATGAGGGCCGGCTGCGGGAGGCCGTCCACGCCCTCAAGTACCGCGGCCGGATTGCACTCGCAGACCCCCTCGGCTGCGCCCTCGCGGAGGTCGTCCGCAGTGACCCCGAGCTCTCCACCGCCGATGTGCTGGTGCCGGTGCCCTTGCACCCTTGGCGGGAGGCGGAACGGGGCTTCAACCAGGCCGAAGAGCTCGCGAAAGCCCTCGCACGCCAAACCCGGATCCCCGTCCTCGGGGCGCTGGTGCGGGTCCGTCCCACGGTTCCTCAGGTGGACCTCTCGGAGCTGGAACGCCGCCGCAACGTGCGCGGTGCTTTTGCGGTGCGATGTCCGGTTCAGGGTCTGCGGGTGCTGCTCGTGGACGACGTAGTCACAACAGGCAGCACCCTGCGGGAGTGCGCCCAGGCCCTGCGGAAGGCTGGAGCGCCGCGGGTGGATGCGGTGGTAGTGGCCATGGCGGTCCGGGATCCCTAGCGAAAAGACGCGGTGTTCCGGATGGGCGGAAGCTCGAGGACCGTGCGGAGCCCCGGAGGGGCTTGGACCACCGTGGGGATGGCGTTCACGGCGATGGCGCAAGTGGCTTGGTCGCCGTGCACGCCTCCCGGGATCTCCGCCTCCAGGGAAGGCTCGCCCTCGATGCGGATCCGATCCTCGGAGGCCACCCCGAGGGCGAGGATGAGATCCAGCCGGATGCGCTCCTCGCCGTCCACTAGACCCCGCGCCACTTGGTGGAGCCCGGCCACCTCCTTCCGGCCGCGGAGGAACACCGGCTCTACGTGGTCTGCGATGAGATCGAGGCTCCAGCCGAGGGCGGCGCCGATGAGGGCCACGGACTCCGGGAGTCCCACATGCCCCAGGGTGCCGGATTCGATCCCGTCCCAGAACTCCTCCTCCGAGAGTCCCACTCCAGCCTTGCGGCGTAAGGCCTCCCGGCGGTTTTCCAGGTCTACCCGTCGCTCCACCCGGACCGATCGGACGATGGCGCAGGCTGCGGAGAGGACCACGGGCAACAGGTCCATCACGAACCCCGGGTTCACCCCGACTCCGGTGACCGTGACGCCGTGGGCACGGGCGGCCTCGTCCAGCCGGCTGGCCTCCTCCGCGTGGTGGAACCAGGGGTACGCGAGCTCCTCACAGGTGGAGATCACGTTGGCGCCCAACCGCACCAGCCCGAGCAGCTGAGGGGCCACCTGCGCGAGGTGGGAGTGGGTGGCGTGGAGCACCACGTCTGCGCCCTCCGCACAGGCGGGGTCTGAAGTCACCCGCACGCCGAGCTCGCCCGCTCCCACCAGTTCCCCGAGGTCACGTCCCACCTTCTCGGGTGCGACGTCCACGGCACCCACCAGCTCCACATCGGGCCGCCCCAAGAGGAGCCGAACGATCCCGAGCCCGATGCTGCCTAGTCCGTACTGCACCACCCGGAACCGAGAACGCACCTTTCCCTCCTCGTGGGTCTCTGGCCAGTATACCGTACCGAAAGAGGGGAGGGACCGCACGACGGAGAAGGGAGAAGACGTGGCGGGCTTTGCGGTGCTGGCCCTGGGCGGAAACGCCCTCCTGCGGGACGAGCGGGATGTCTCCGTGGCCGCGGAGCGAGCCACCCTCCAGTCCACGGCCGAGCAGATCGCGGAGCTCACCGCGCAGGGGTGGCGTCTGCTCGTCACGCACGGGAATGGGCCGCAGGTGGGATTCAACCTCCTGCGGGCCGAGGTAGCAGCACGGGCAGGGCTGCTGCCGCGCCTTCCGCTCGACGTCCTGGACGCCCAGACCCAGGGCAGCATCGGATACCTCATCGCGGAAGCCCTGGAGCGGGCCTTCCGACGGCCTGGGGCCCGCAGGCCCGTCGCCGTGGTGGTGACCCGAGTGGTGGTGGACCCTCACGATCCCGCCTTCGTACACCCCACCAAGCCGGTCGGCCCCTACTACACGGAGGAGGAAGCCAGACGGCTTGCGGATCAGGAGGGATGGCGGATGGCCCGGCAGGAGAAGGGATGGCGCCGAGTGGTTCCCTCCCCCCGCCCCCTCGAGGTGATAGAGATGGACGCCATCCGGCTGCTCCTCCAGGAGGGGTATCTCGTGATCGCCGCGGGCGGTGGAGGGATCCCCATGGTGCGGGATCCGGACGGCTCCCTCCGGGGTGTGGAAGCGGTGGTGGATAAGGACCTGACGAGCGCGTTGCTCGCAGCCGCCTTCCGGTGCGACCTCTTCCTCATCTCCACGGGCGTGCCCGGTGTGGCCCTTCACTATGGGAAGCCCGGCGAGCGCTGGCTGAGTCGGCTCACGGCTTCCGAGGCCCGCCGATACCTTGCGGAGGGCCACTTCCCGCCCGGAAGTATGGGACCAAAGATCGAGGCGGTCCTCCACTACCTGGAGGCGGGCGGGAAGGAGGCGGTGATCGCTGCCACGGAAGACCTGGTGCGGGCAGTGCGAGGTGAGGCGGGAACCCGTATCCGTGCTGACGGCTAACCGTTTGGGAGGTCTAGCTCCCGGTGGCTGGAAGAGGCGTGGTGATTGGGGTGGCGCGCCCGGAGGGATTCGAACCCCCGACCCGCTGCTTAGAAGGCAGCCGCTTCGCTCCGAAACCCGCTCCCTGAACCTCATTCGGCTCCCCTGACACCTGCCTGACACCTCGAGAGGAGGTGCGAGGGTGACGGTCTTCCGCAGGAAG
>FWWL01002336.1_pt1 | contig 26905 bp, 30 predicted proteins | sample 2228331 | NCBI WGS metagenome assembly FWWL01 (sample SAMEA103939775, study PRJEB20133) | metagenome
GGGCCCGGGTGACCAGGGCGATTTCCCGCACGATGTGCAGCGCCCGCTCGGCCAGCTCCGAACCGTCCAGGGGCACCAGAATCTTGTTGATCGGCATGGGTAACCTCCCACGTGTAGGACTTTACCAGACTCGCATGCCCGGGACGCTAAAGGCGGCCGAAGCGGCCAGCATGCCCAGCACCGGCCCGTAGGCGAGAATTATCAGGGCCAGGGCGACCCCTAGCCAGGGCCGCCAGCGGTCCAGCACGGCCGGCCCGGTCTCCGGCCCGTGCAGGGCCTCGGCCACCGGGACCTCGACCCGGGCAGGCTGCCGGCTGGCCAGCACCGTCAGGACCATGTTGACGAAGAAGAAAAGGCCACTCAAGAAAAGAATCACCCCACCGGTCCCAACCAGCGGGAGTAGCGCCTCCCAGTCCGGCCGGAGAGGCAGGTAAGCGGCCGAGCCAATCATGGTCCGCCGGGGCATGTCCAGCAGGCCGAGCCAGTGCTGGACGAACGACATGGTGCCCATTCCCACGAGCCAGAGCCACGGCTGGACCTGGGCCAGCCGCCGGCTCCAGAGGGCCCGGCCCGTAAGATAAGGCACCAGCCAGTAAAGGATGCCCATGTAGGTGAGGGTCACGCCGGAGCCCACGGTCAGGTGGAAGTGGCCCACCACCCACATGGTATTGTGGACCACCAGGTTCACGTTGTACGAGGCATTAACCAGGCCGCCAATGCCCCCGAACGCAAACAGGATCATGCCCAGGGCCTGGGCGGTAAACGAGGGGTCTGACCAGGGAAGCTTCGGTATCCAGCCGAGCCAGCCCCGGCCACCCCGGGCCCGGCCGCCCAGCTCCATCGACGCAACCACGTTGAAGAACGTCAGCAGGCTCGGGAAAAAGACACCGAAGGTGAAGATCGCCTGGATAAGCTTCCAGAACTCGCTGACCCCCGGGTCGGTGAACTGATGGTGCAGGCCCACCGGCGTTGAGAGAAAGAGAAAGATCAAGAAGGAGATGCGGGCGAGAGGGTCGCTGAAAAGCTTGCCGCCGACCTGCTTGGGGACCATCGTGTACCAGGAGATGTAGGCCGGCAGCAGCCAGAAGTAGACGATGGGGTGGCCTGTAAACCAGAAGAGGGTCCGGGCCAGCAGCGGGTCGACGCCGGAAGTCAGCCCGAGTGAGAACGGGATCAGAAGGGCGAGCATCTCGATGGCGACCCCGAGGCTGGCAATGAACCACATCGCCAGGGTGACCACCGCCATAAAAGCCCCCAGCGGGGTCCGCACTCCCGGGTTTTCGGCCCGCCAGCGCCGGTAGGTCAGAATGAGGTTGAGCAAAACCAGCCAGGTGCCGACAACCACCAGCGTCAAGCCGATGTAGAAGGCCGGGTGGGCCTTCATCGGCGGGTAGAACGTGAAGAGCACGCTGGCGTCGTTGGTGGCGATGGGCCAGGCCGCCAGCAGTAGCCCCACCACCATCAGGCCAAAGGTGAATTTAGCCAGGCCCGGGCTGGCGAGCGGCCGGCCAAAACTGTGGGCCGCCACGAAGACCAGAAAGCCGGCGATGAAGAAAGTGGTCCAGACCAGGACCATCATCACCCCGTGGTAAGTGAGGCCGTGGTAATACGAAGCCACGACCGGGTAAAGATACGGGTAAAGGTTAATCCCGGCGTGCTGGAGGGCCTGTAAAACGCCCATTATGCCGCCGACTGCCAGGGCGGCCAGGGCGATGATGAGGTAATAAGCCGTAAGCCGGTGCTCGAGTCTAAGGCGGGCAGCAGTTTCGGTCATGACGCAGCCTCCTTACCGGCCGGTCGGCTCCACGATAACCCGCCCGAACATGACGTGGTGGCCGGTGCCGCAGTATTCATGGCAGACGAGCAGGTATTCACCGGGCCGGTCGAAGCGGGCGGTGAGCCTTGCAACCTGGCCGGGGATTAGCATCAGGTTGACGGGTGAGTCCTGAATCTTAAAGCCGTGGACCACATCGCGGCTGGTCGCAATAAACGTAACCTCCGACCCGGCCGGAATGCGAATCTCGTTCGGGGTGAACCGCCAGATCTGACCGATGACCACGGCCTCGTAGCGGCCGGGGCCGACCTGGCGAACACCGGGCCGGTCGAAGGGCGGGGTCGAATCAAGCCGGGCCGGGTCAAGCCGGCCGGCCGCCCCCGGCAGGTGGATGCCGAGGGCGAAGGCGCTTAAGGTAATCGCCACCAGCATGCCGACCGGGATCGCGATACTCGGCAGGATCCAGGCCAGCTCGTAGATGTAGACGGTCAGGGGGTTGCGATTCATGGCTGAAGCCGCCTCCCCAGCAGGTTGATGAAAATCCCAACCCAGATAAGGACCAGCAGCAGGAAGAACACGAGCATCAGGATGAAAGTACCCCGGGGCGCCTCGGAGTCGTTCATGCTAAAACCTCCCTCGCGCGTTCGGTTTACCCAAAGCTAACCCGGGCCGGCGCAACTCCACCACATCCGGACGGGTAGGGCCGGCTACGGCCGGCGCAGTTCAATTTTAAGCGGTACCGGATTGGTGATGCAGTAGACGGCCGGGCAACGCCGGTAGGCCAGCTCCCGGACCTCCTCCAGGCGGGCCGGGTCGCCGTCGGTGTCGGCCTCGACTATAAACGTGAGGCTCTCGGCCGGCGGATTCTCGCCCAGACCCAGTGGCCGGGTAAAATCGACGACCGTCTCGGCCGTCACCCGCAGGCGGGTGAGCCGGACCCCCAGCTCGGCCGCGGCGCCGGCAAAGGACCCAGCAAAGCAACTGGCAAAGGCGAAAAGACAGTACGGGATCGGACCCGGCCGCAGGCCGCCGCCCCCGAGAAAGGTCGGCGAATCGGCCTCCAGCACGTGGGGCTTGCCCTCCACCTGCACGGTGGCCCGCATCTGGGGCTCGCCTTCGGCAAAGTTCCAGTCAACCTCGACCCGCTGCGGCCGCCTGGCCTGGGCCGGGTCCTGGCGGACCGCCTCCACCGTTGCCTGGACCCGGGCCAGGTCAATGTTGTTAATGCGCATCGGCTCCACCTCCCAAAATCAGGTTTGGGCGGCCGGCGGCAGCGTTCCCTCCAGGGCCCGGCGCTGCCGCTCAATATCCGCCCTGAGACGCCGGCAGAGGATACTGCACAGTTCGAAGACCCCCTCGTCGGCCAGCCGGTAATAAACGTTGAGGCCGCTTTTGCGCCGGGTCACAAACCCGGCCCGGTAGAGAATCTGCAGGTGCTTGGAGACGTTCGCCTGGCGAAGGCCGGTTTCGGCCACCAGGTCGGCCACGGTCTTTTCCCGGGCCCGGAGCAGGTCGAGCAGCCGCAGGCGGACCGGGTCGCCGAGAACCCGGAACCGCTCGGCCAGAAGCTGCAGGAGCTCCGGCCGAAGGCTGCGGTCCTGACCGCGGTTTCGGCCGGTCATCGGTTCGCTCAGCCTTGAACCGGCTTAGTCCGTATTACTATACTGTCATATGGTTGACAACTGCAAGGGCAGTGGAGGTTTGAGCGATGGCGCTTTTGCGGGAAGCCGACCGCCGCCAGCTCCAGCAGCTCTTCGCCCAGCGGCTCACGGAACCGGTCACCCTGATCCTCTTTACCCAGCACGAATCGCCCCTGGTCGTCCCGGCCCAGGAGTGCCAGACCTGCCGGGAGACCCGGGAGCTTCTTGAGGAGCTGTCCGGCCTCTCGGATGAGATTCGGCTCGAGATCAAGGACCTCATTCGGGATGCCGAGGAAGCCCGCCAGCTCGGAATCGATAACATTCCGGCGATTATCTTCCGGGGTAAAAATAAGGGCACCATCCGTTATTTCGGCATCCCTTCCGGCTACGAGTTTGGCGTTCTGGTTGAGGATATCATTGACGTGGCCAACGGGACGACCCGCCTCTCGCCCCAAACCCGGGAGCAGCTGGCAAGCTTGCCCAGCCCGGTCCACATCAAGGTGATGGTCACCCCGACCTGACCGTACTGTCCGCGGGCGGCCAGGTTGGCCCATCAGCTGGCGATTGAGAGTGAGAAGGTGACGGCCGATGTCATCGAGGTTTCCGAGTTCCCCCTGATTGCCCGCAAGTACCTGGTCTACGCCGTGCCGAAGGTGGTGATTAACGAGCGGGTCTCCTTTGAGGGGGCTTTACCCGAGGCGATCTTCCTGCAAAAGGTTCTCGAGGCGGCGGCCGAAGGAACCGGAGTCTGACCGGCGGAGGTGGCGGATGGCCATCGGACCGCTCATTTTCATGCCGGAAGAGGAGGTTGAGCCCGGCGAGGTCTACGATGTGGTGATTATCGGCGCAGGGCCGGCCGGACTCACCGCCGCCCTCCATGCGGCCACAGGTGGTGGCGGCCCTGTCAGCCAGCGGGCCGACAGGGCCGCCTGAGGCTGAACCGGCTCAAGCCTGGGTGGGCCGCCGGAGAAAGAGCTCCAGAACGCACCGGCCGCTAAGTCCCAGGGCCAGGGGCAAAAGGCCGATAACGGCCACCACGTAGCCCCACGGCGGGGCTATCCAGAAGAGGCCGGCGCCGATGAGAACCAGTCCCAGGACCACCCGCAACAGCCGCCCCACCGTGCTATTCATGAACTCCACAACCCCGGTCATTTCCAACCTCCGGCTCCTAATGTGAACCCCCGATTCCCAGGGGCTCCAATCGCATTCTCCAGACTAAAAGTATGACGGCGTGCAAAATTTCGTTAGAAATCCCTAAGAAATTTGTCTCAAATGGCTTCCGGGCCACCGGGCAGGCCACCCGGTGCGCTAGAATGGGCCAGAGAGGTGGTAAACTACTAGCCGGGAGGCGGACGAGATGACGGATTCGACCCGGGTCCTGCTGACGGTTCTTGGGATTATTCTCGTGGTTGTCTTCGGTTTCCCTCTGGTCATGGGAATTTTCATGATGGGAGGCACGGCGATGATGGGACCTGGCATGATGGGCTGGGGCTGGGCGGCCAACCCCTGGTGGGGCATCCTGGGCATGGTCTTCGGCCTGGCCGTCCTTGTCGGCCTGGTGCTGCTGGTCGTCTGGGCCGTAAGGCAGCTTGCCCCGGCCGGCGGGCCGGCAACTTCCCGGGCCCTGGAGGTCCTCAAGGAGCGCTACGCCCGGGGCGAGATTACCCGGGAGCAGTACGAGCAGATGCGCCGGGACCTGGAATCCTGACGGATACGGGCCCGATGCGAAATCTGGGTCTGCTGGTGGCCGGTGTGGTCCTGCTGGCCGGCGGGCTGGCCGGGCTGGGTGGGCTCGGCCTGGGGCTTTTGGGCCCGGGTCCCCTGAGCGTTGAGGCGGCCCGGGGGGAGTGGATTTTCCAGACGGGGACCGACCCGGATACGGGCGAGCCCATCCCGTACAGCGGGGGCATGCCGATGGTAATGGGCTGTGCGGGCTGTCATGGTCCGGACGGGCGGGGCCTGCGGACCCCGATGTTTATAAGTCCGGACATCACCTACCGGAATCTGACCGACCCGGGTGGGATGGTGGAGCCGGATGGGAGTCGGGGCCCCAGGTATACCGACGAGTTAATTCGGCGGGCGATAACCGTCGGGGTCGATGCCGAGGGCAGGCCCCTGGCCTGGCCGATGCCCCGCTGGCGGCTGACCGACCGGCAGTGGCAGGAGCTGCTGGCCTATCTTAAGAGCTTGCCGTAGCCGTGGCCGCCGTTTTTGACCTGCTCGCCGGCCGCTACGACGAATGGTACGAGCGGCCGTTTGGCCGGTCTGCCTTTGGGGCGGAGGTGGCCTGTCTACGGCGGGTGTTGCCCCCGTTCCGGCTGGGGCTTGAGGTCGGGGTCGGGACCGGCCGGTTCGCCTCGGTCCTGGGCGTCAAAATCGGCCTGGACCCGTCCCGAAAAGAGCTTGAGATTGCCCGAACCCGGGGCATCAACCCGGTCCAGGGGGTGGGCGAGGCCCTTCCTTTCCGGGCCCAGAGTTTTGACCTGGTGCTCATCGTCGTGACCCTCTGTTTCGTGAGGGACCCCGCCGCCGTGTTGTCAGAGTCTGCCCGGGTGCTGGTTCCCGGCGGGCACCTGGTGCTGGGGACGATCGTTAAAGAGAGCCCCTGGGCCGACTTTTACCTGCGAAAAGCCCGGGCAGGTCATCCGATTTACCGGCTGGCCAGATTTTACGGCTACGGTGAACTGCTGAACCTGCTTGGGGCGGCCGGTTTTGAGGCCGGGCCTGTCGCCTCGACCCTGCTGGAAGAACCCCAGGATACGGCCCCCATCCGCTCGGACCAGGTGCTGGACGGATTCTGGCCCGCGGCCGGATTCACCTGTCTGCAGGCCGTCCGCGCCTGACATTAACGGGCCGCGCAAGCCTGGCGCGCCGGCAACTGGCCGCCACGCGGCGGGCGGGTATGGTATAATGCTGGGTGAGAAAAAGGTGACAGAAGAGGGGTAACCGCAGGAAACCTCCGGCAAGGAGCGAGAGGGTTTATGCTCACGAAAGAGCGCAAGCAGGAGATCATCGAGCAGTTCAAGGTTCACCCGGCGGATACCGGGTCGCCGGAGGTGCAGATTGCCCTCCTGACCGAGCGGATCAGGCAGGTTGCCGAGCACCTGAAGACCCACCGCAAGGATTTCCACTCCCGACGGGGCCTTATGATGATGGTGGGCCAGCGGCGAAGGCTCCTGCGGTACCTTCGCCGGGAGGACCCTGCCAGGTACCAGGCTCTCGTGACCCGGCTCGGCCTGCGCCAGTGACTTCGGGCAGTAATTACCCGAGCTTAAACTGCACGCTCAGCAAACGGTTCTCCCGGCAAACCGACCCGCAGCCCCTCTGATGGTCACCGGTTGGGAGGTAGCAGCTTATGGTAATGGTCACACCCAAAACTTTTGAGGTTCAGGTAGCCGACCGCCCCCTCCGGATTGAGACCGGAAAGCTCGCCTACCAGGCCAACGGTGCCGTCGTCGTCCAGTATGGCGAAACGGTCGTCCTGGTCACGGCCTGCATGAGTCCAACCCCCAGGGAGGGGGTCGATTTTTTCCCCCTCACGGTTGACTTCGAGGAGCGTCTTTACGCGGCCGGGAAGATCCCCGGCAGCTACTGGCGCCGGGAAGGCCGGCCCACCCCCGAAGCGATCCTGTGGGCCCGCCTGACCGACCGGCCCATCCGGCCCCTGTTCGTGAAGGGTCTCCGCAACGACGTTCAGGTAGTCACCACGACCCTGTCCGTTGATATGGAAAATCTTCCGGATGTCCTTTCCATAATCGGGGCGTCGGCGGCCCTCTGCATCTCCGACATCCCGTTTGATAAGCCAATCGGGGCGGTGCGGGTCGGCTACATAAACGGCCAGTTTGTCATCAATCCGACGGTTTCGGAGCAGGCCTACAGCTCGCTGGACCTGGTGGTGGCGGGGACCCGGGATGCCGTGGTCATGGTTGAGGCCGGTGCCCGGGAGGTGCCCGAGGAGGTAATCATCGAGGGGATCCGGTACGGCCACCAGGCCCTTCAGACCCTTATCGACCTTCAGGAAGAGATGGTCCGGGCCGTCGGCAAGCCCAAGCTGACGCCGGATCTCCTGCTCGTCCCGGACGAGGTGCTCACGGCCGTGTCCGAATTCCTCGGCGACCGCCTGATCGAAGCGGCCTACGTTCCCGATAAGACCGCCCGGGAGACGGCCCTGGATGACCTCCTTAAGGAGCTTAATGAGCACTTCACCGGCATCTACGACCCGGTTCACCTCCGGATGGCCTTTGATGCCCGGCTTAAGGAGGTGGTGCGGCGGCGAATCCTGGAAGAGAATATCCGCCCCGACGGCCGCGGGCCCCGGGATATCCGGCCCATCTCGGCCGAAGTCAGCGTCCTGCCCCGGACCCACGGCTCGGGCCTCTTTACGCGGGGCCAGACGCAGGTGCTCAGCACGGTCACCCTCGGCTCCCTCAGCGAGATGCGGGAGCTGGACTGGATCGGCCCTGAGGAGTTCAAGCGGTTCATGCACCACTACAACTTCCCGCCCTACAGCACCGGCGAGGTGCGGCGGATCGGTGCGCCGAGCCGCCGCGAAATCGGCCACGGTGCCCTGGTGGAACGGGCCCTCCAGGCCGTCATCCCGAGCGAGGAGGAATTCCCCTATACCATCCGGGTCGTTTCGGAGGTGCTGAGTTCCAACGGCAGCACATCGATGGCCAGCGTGTGCGGCTCAACCCTGGCCCTGATGGATGCCGGCGTCCCGATCAAGGCCCCGGTTGCCGGGATCGCGATGGGGCTGGTCATGGGCGAGGACGGCCGCTACTCGATCCTCACCGACATCCAGGGCATCGAAGACGCCCTGGGGGATATGGACTTTAAGGTCGCCGGCACGGCCCAGGGGGTCACCGCCCTGCAGATGGACATCAAAGTGCCCGGCCTCACCTACGACATCCTCAAGGAGGCCCTCGACCAGGCCCGGGAGGCTCGCCTTTACGTCCTTTCCCGAATGCAGGAAACGATCGCCGAGGTCCGGCCTGAGCTGAGCAAGTATGCGCCCCGGATGTACAAGATTCAGATCGACCCGGACAAGATCCGGAATGTCATCGGGCCGGGCGGCAAAACCATCCGCGGCATAACCGAAAAGACCAAGACGACCATCGATATCCACGACGACGGCACGGTAATTATCGGGGCCACCAACGCCGAAAACGCCCAGAAGGCGATCCAGATGATCGAGGCCCTCACCCGCGATGTCCAGGTCGGCGCCATCTACACCGGCCGGGTGACCCGGATCCTGCCGTTCGGGGCCTTTGTGGAAATCCTGCCCGGCAAAGAGGGCCTGGTCCACATCAGCGAGCTGGCCGAGCAGCGGGTCAATCGGGTGGAGGATGTGGTGAAGGTCGGGGACGAGGTGACCGTTATGGTCACCGAGATCGACCGGCTGGGCCGCATCAACCTTTCCCGCCGGGCGGTCCTCACCGGTGAACCGCCCCGGCCGCGGCCCACGGGCCCGGCCGTGAGGCTCGGCGGTCCCCGGGAGCGACCGGGTCCCCGACGGCCGGCCGGGACCGAACGGCGGGGACCGGCGCCGGGGAATGAACGTTCGGGCGGTCAGCGGGCCCCCGAACGCCGACCGGTCGGGCCGCGGCCGGAAAGCCGGCCCGGCCCGCATCCGCCCCGGGAAGGCCAGTAAGGCGGGCGGGTCCAATCAGGGAGAAATTATCCGAAAGCCGCCGGGCTCGCCGACGATAACCAGGCTGGTCAGGCCCAGGAAGAGGCCGCAGTCCACCACGCCGGGCAGCCGCTTAATCTCGCTCTCGAGGGCGTAGGGCTCCCTGATCTCGGAAAACCGGCAGTCGATGATGTAGTTGCCGTTATCGGACCGGTAGGGCCGGTCGCCTCGGAGCCGGAGGCGCGGCTGGCAGCCGAACTGGGTCAGGCTAAGCTCGACCCGCTTCCAGCCGAACGGGACAACCTCAACGGGCAGTTCCGCCCGGGAGCCCAGAACCGGGACCAGCTTCGTCGAGTCGACGATGATGAGGAGCCGGCGGGAAGCGTAGGCCAGGATTTTTTCCCGCACCAGCGCCCCGCCCCGGCCTTTTATAAGGTTCAAGTTGGGGTCGACCTCGTCGGCCCCGTCAATGGTCAGGTCGAGGTCCGGGTGCTCCTCCAGGGTGGTGAGGGGGATACCGAGCCGGCGGGCCCACCGCTCGGTCTGCCTCGACGACGGGACCCCCTTTACATTGAGCCCCTGCCTCACCTTCGCGGCGATGGCGGCCAGGGCGTGGTAGACGGTCGAGCCGCTGCCCAGGCCGACGACCATGCCGTCCTCCACATACTCAGCGGCCTCGTAGCCAGCGTGCCGCTTGGCGGCTTCCAGGGGGTCACGCATCCCGGCGGGCCGCTTCTTTTCGTTCGATTTTCTCGAAGATGGCCCGGACCTCCCCGGCGCCGGGGCGGCGGGGGTGAATCGGCGGCGGGGCACCCTTCCGGGTTATCATCCGGACCGCCGTGGGTAACTCCGGGAGCAGGGCAATCGGATTCCAGCCGTAAGACTTCGGCACCAGCGTGAACTCGTCAAGCCAGCCGGTCTCTTTAACCGACGCGGCAAAAGCCTCGCTGTGGCGGGCCCCGTTGTCGTCGGTGAGCCCGGCCTCCATTGCAAGCCGACGCAGCCGCAGAATCTGCTCCATGGGCTTGACATCCTTCGGACAGACCTGGACGCAGTAAAAACAGTGGGTGCAGTCCCAGATGCCGTGGGGCTTGCTCAGCTCCCGCAGCCGCTCAATCGTCCGGCCGTCCCGGGGGTCCCGCACCATCCAGCTCGCCCGGGCCAGGGCCGCCGGCCCCATAAAGTTTATATCGACCTCGGCTGCGGTGCAATCGGAGAAGCAGGCCCCGCACATGATACAGCGGACGGCCTCCCACAGTTCCTCAACCCGTTCGGGCGAAATCCGGTACTCCTGCTGGGGCTCGACCCGGGCCGGGTTCGGCTCGATGTAGGGGGTGATGGCCCGCAGGTGGTGCCAGAACGGCTCCATGTTGACGACCAGGTCTTTGGCCACCGGCATATTGCCCATCGGCTCGACGGTAACGACACCGTTCTTGAGCACCTTGCCAAGGGCGGTCTTGCAGGCGAGGCCGGCCAGGCCGTTTATCCGCATCCCGCACGAGCCGCAAATCGCCATCCGGCACGAGTAACGCAGGGCGAGGGTCCCATCAATGCGCTCCCGGACCGTTATGAGGGCATCCAGGACGGTGAAATGTTCCGGGACCTCCAGGGTGTAATCCTGGAAACGGGGCTCGGAGTCGACCTCCGGGTTGAACCGCCGCACTCGCAGGGTCACCTGCATGGCTGCCAGGCCCTCCGCCTTTCAGTATACCCGGGCTGCCGGCGGCCAGCGGGTGATTCTGACCGGCAGGTAATCAAGGTGGAGCTCGCCCTCCGGGTCCCGGTGGATGATGGTGTGTTTGAGCCAGTTCTCGTCGTCCCGCTGGGGGTAATCCCGCCGGTAGTGGGCGCCGCGGCTTTCCCGCCGGGCAAGCCCCGATACGACCACCGCCTCGGCCACGTCCAGCATGAACCCGAGCTCGATGGTGCTGACCAGGTCGTAGTTATAGACCCGCCCCTTGTCGTCAAGCCGGACCCGCCGGTACCGGTCCTGGAGCTCCTTGACCACCGCCAGGCAGTGGCGCATCTGCTCTTCGGTCCGGAAGATACCCATCTCCCGGTTCATCGTGTCGGCCAGGACGTCGCGCAGCGTCGCCCACCGCTCGCCGTCGGTGCGGGCCACGATCCGGGCCAGCTCCCGTTCGGCGTCCCGCACCCTGGCTTCGGAAACCTGCACGGTATTCTGGTTCCGGGCAAACTCGGCCGCGTCCTCCCCGGCCCGCCGGCCGAAAACGAGCAGTTCAAGGAGGGCGTTGCCCCCGAGCCGGTTCGCCCCGTGGACCGAGACGCAGGCGCACTCGCCGACGGCATACAGGCCGGGAATGGTGGTCCGGCCGGCCAGGTCGGTATGAATGCCCCCCATGAAATAGTGCACCCCGGGCCGGACCGGGATCGGCTCGTAGACGGGGTCAACGCCGGCAAAAGTGATGCCCAGCTCCCGGGTCTGGGGCAGCCGGGACATGATCTTCGCCTCGCCCAGGTGCCGCAGGTCGAGCAGGACGCACCCGTTAACGCCCCGCCCCTCGTCGATCTCGGTCTGCTCCGCCCGGGAAACCACATCGCGGCTTGCCAGTTCCATCATTTTGGGGGCGTACCGGGCCATGAACCGCTCGCCGCGGGCGTTGACCAGGTACCCGCCCTCGCCGCGGACCCCTTCGGTGATCAGGATGCCGCTGCCGGGCAGGGTTGTCGGGTGGTACTGGACCATCTCCATGTCCTTGAGGGGGGCGCCGTTGCGCAGGGCGATGGCCATGCCGTCGCCGGTGCAGATATAGGCGTTGGTGGTGTTGGCGTAGATTCGGCCCGCGCCGCCCGTGGCGAAGACGACCGCCTTGGCCGCGACGGCGTGGACCGTTCCGGTCGGGATTTCGTAGCAGATGACCCCGCCGCACACCCCGTCCTCGACGATAAGGTCGAGAACGAGCCACTCCTCGTAAACTCTCACCCGGTGTTTTAAAAGTTGCTGGTAAAGGGTGTGGAGGAGGACGTGGCCGGTCGTGTCCCCGGCGAACGCCGTTCTGGGAATCGGCATCGCCCCGAACGGGCGCAAGAGAAGGCGGCCGTCGGGGCCCCGGCTGAAAACCGCCCCCATGTGGTCCAGTTCGTAGACCGCATTCGGGCCTTCCCGGGTCAGGATTTCGACGGCGTCCTGGTCGGCCAGCCAGTCCGAGCCCTTGATGGTGTCGTAAGCGTGGTTCTCCCAGGAGTCCTCCTCCGAGAAGGCGGCGTTGATCCCCCCCTCGGCCGCCCCGGTGTGGCTGCGGAGCGGGTGGACTTTGCTTATGATGGCCACGTTCACCCCGGCTTGGGCCGCAGCCAGAGCCGCCCGCATGCCGGCCCCGCCGGCGCCGACCACCAGGACATCGTGGCTCAGCATGGCTTTTACCCCCCTAAACCTTAACCGAAACCCCCTCGAGGGTCGGCGTAGCCGGCACCACGTGGCGGTGAAGCCGCAGCTCCTTCGGGTCGAAACCGAACGCCAGGCCCAGGAGCTGGGGCAGGTGAAGAACCGGCAACCGCACGGTGGGGTCCCGGTACTTGACGGCCTCCGGCTGGTAGGCGTCCAGATTCAGGTGGCACAGCGGACACGGGGTAACCATCAGGTCCGCGCCCCGGCGCCGGGCGTCGGTCAGATGGGTTCCGGCCATCATCAGGGAATTTCGCCGGTTCATCGTCAGGATGGGAAATCCGCAGCACTTGTACTCGCCCGGAAACTCTACCGGCTCCGCCCCCAGGGCCTCGACCACCCACTCCAGGTACTTGAGCCGCTCCGGCTTTTCGTCGGTTCCCACCACCCAGCTCGGCCGCAGGATGTAACAGCCGTAAAACGATGCAACCTTAAACCCATGTAGCGGCCGGACAACCAGCTCCCGGAGCCGGTCAAGGCCGACCTCTTCCACCAGAACCCAGAGCAGGTGGGTTGCCCGGGCGGTGCCGTTGTACGGGTAGCCCAGGTCAGCCAGGTTTTCGGTGATTTTGGCCCGCCAGGCCTCATCCCGGTTGAGCCGGTAGAGGGTCCCGCTGAACACCCCCTGACAGGTGCTGCAGACCGTGAGAATGGGGAGACCAAGCCGCTCGGCCATGGCGAAGGTGCGGGCATTTAGGGTGTCGGCCAGCTCGAGGTTGCGCTCCTGGAGAACGCCCGCCCCGGTACAGGCCGCCTCCCGCAGCTCGACCAGCTCAAGGCCGAGCTTGCCGGCGACCTTCGCCATGGCCACCGAAAGCTCCGGACAGGCTCCGCGCGAGACACAGCCCGGGTAGTACGCAAACCGCAACGGACTCGCCGTCATCTACCGCCTCTTTCGTTCAGCGAAAGGTGAGTACCCGGACGCAGCTCACGTTATTCTAGTATGGCCCCGGAACCCCCGTCAAACCGTCCGCCGGACAGCGCGCCGGCATCCGCCCGGCCGCACGGTTTGACGGACCGGGGGGCTTCTGTTACACTAAGGAGGAACCGGCCTGAACAACCGAATACCGGCCCGGGACAATCCCGGAAGGCGGCCCGCTTTCCGGGGTGCAAAGGGGAAGTGGGTGAGAATCCCACGCTGACGCGCAACTGTGACCGGGCGCCCCGGTGGGTGTCCGGAAGCCAGACCTCCCGTTCCGGGCAGCCGAACTCCTTCGCGGATTGAGGGTGAGGCAACGTAGAGCCCTTGTTTCCGTCGGAGAAGGGCTTTTTTGTTGCCTCCTAGGACTCAGGAGGTGTGAATATGGTCCGTTTGCGCTCGCCGTTTCAGGCCCTCGGCCGACGGGCACGGGGGCTCTGGCTTCTGGTCATCCTGCTCCTGGCGGCTTGCGCACCACCCGGGGGAGCGCCTGCGCCCCAGCCCACCGCTCCCCCGGCCCCCAGCTTCCCGGTCACCGTCACCGATGACGATGGCCAGACGCTCACCATTGAGCGGGAGCCCCAGCGGCTCATAACCCTGGCCCCCAGCAACACCGAGGTTGTCTACGCCCTCGGCCTCGGCGACCGGCTTGTCGCCGTAAGCGACTATTCGGACTACCCGCCGGAGGCCGCAACGAAACCGAAAATCGGCTACATCCGGGTCGACATCGAGCGGGTCATCGCCTATAACCCGGACCTGATTCTGGCCACCGGCGCCCACCGCCAGCAGGTCACGCCCCAGCTCCGGCAGCGGGGCCTTAAGGTCATCACCCTGGAGCCGAAAAATATCGAGCACGTTTTTGACAATATCCTCCTGGTCGGGCGGGCTACGGGCCAGACGGCCGCGGCCGAACGCCTGGTCGGGGAACTGAAGGCGAGGGTTCAGCAGGTCGAAGCCAGGGTTCGGCAGGCCAAGACCCGGCCCCGGGTCTTCTTCGAACTGGATAAAAGCCTCTTCACCGTCGGCCCGGGGAGTTTCATCCACGACCTGATCGTTCGGGCCGGCGGGGAGAACATCGCCGGCGACGCCGACCGACCGTATCCCCAGCTCAGCCTCGAAGTCCTCCTCCAGCGGGACCCCGAGGTGGTCATCCTGACCGATATCGGCCCGTACGGCGGCGAAACCCCCGAATCGGTTCGGGCCCGGCCCGGCTGGGAGTCAATCTCGGCGGTGAAAAACAACCGCATCGTTCCCATCAACCCGGACCTGGTGAACCGGCCGGGGCCCAGAATCGTCGACGGGTTCGAGGCAATAGCCCGGGCGATCCACCCGGAGGTCTTTAATTGACGGCCGGCGTCTGGAGCCCGAAGGTCTTACCTGCCCGCCGCCGTCGGGCCGTCTCCGGCCTGCTGGCCCTGACCGGCCTGGTTATTCTGGTCGGCCTCCTGGCGGTCAGCGTCGGCCCGGTGCGAATCCCCGTCCCCACGGTCTGGGCGATTATTGTTGACCGGCTTATGCCCGGCGTTGTTCGGCCCGACTGGCCCCCAACCCTGGCGACCATTGTCTTCGACGTCCGGCTGCCCCGGGTTATTCTGGCCGGCCTGGTGGGTTCGGCCCTGGCCGTGGCCGGGGCGACCTATCAGGGCCTGTTTCGGAACCCGCTGGCCGACCCGTATATTCTCGGGGTTGCGTCCGGCGCCGCCCTCGGGGCGAGCCTGGCGATCGTTGTCCTGCCCCCGGCCATGTTCTGGCCGGTGAGTCCGGTGCCGGTGCTGGCGTTCACCGGGGCGGTGGTGGCCGTGGCAGCAGTTTACCTGCTGGGTCGGGCCGACCACCGGCTGCCGACCACAACCATGATTCTGGCCGGGGTCGCCGTGGGCAGCTTCCTTTCGGCCCTCAACACCTACGTGATGATCCTGGGGGGCAACCGGGTCGTCCAGATCATCGCCTGGCTCCTGGGCGGGTTTACCGGGGCGACCTGGGGCCAGGTCAGCCTGATGCTCCCGTACCTGCTGACCGGGATGCTCTTCCTGGTCGCCCTGGGTTACCGGCTGAATGTCCTGCAGCTGGATGATGAGGAGGCCCGCCAGCTCGGGGTCGACGTGGACCGGCTCCGGCTCTTCCTGGCCGTCGCCGGTGCCCTCATCACGGCCGCGGCCGTGGCCGTAAGCGGCATCATCGGCTTCGTCGGCCTGGTTGTCCCCCACCTGGTCCGCCTGGTCTGGGGTCCGGACTACCGGACGCTGCTGCCGCTGGCGGGCCTGGCGGGGGCCGGCTTTATGATTCTGGCCGACCTGGCCGCCCGCACCCTCCTGAGCCCGGCCGAGGTGCCGGTCGGTGTCGTCACCGCCTTTGTCGGCGGGCCGTTTTTCCTGTTTTTGCTCCAGCAGCGCAAGCGGGAGGTCTTTTAATGCTGGAGGTCCGGCGGCTCACGGCCGCTTACCGGGGTCGGGTTATCCTGGAAGGGGTCGACCTGACCGTCCGGCCGGGGGAGCTGGTCGGCCTGATCGGCCCGAATGCGGCCGGAAAGTCCACCCTGCTCCGGGCCGTGGCCGGCACGGTCCCCTATTCGGGCGAGGTTTTCGTCTGCGGCCGGGACCAGCGCCGGCTTTCCCGCACGGAACTGGCCCGGCTGGTGGCGGTGGTGCCTCAGACCCCGTCCCTGCCACCCCTCTTTACGGTGGCCGAGGTGGTGATGCTCGGCCGGACGCCCTACCTTAACTGGCTCGGCTGGGAGCGGCCCGAAGACTGGGCGGCCGTCGGGCGCGCCCTGGAACTGACGGAACTCGAGGGGCTGGCCGACCGGCCGGTCGGCCAGCTCTCGGGCGGCGAGCGCCAGCGGGTCGTTATCGCCCGGGCCCTGGCCCAGGAGCCGAAGGTCCTGCTCCTCGATGAGCCCTTGAACAACCTGGACATCGCCCACCAGGTTAAGATTATCCGGCTGGTCCGGCGGCTGGCCCGGCAACGGGGCCTCGCCGTTGTCCTTACGGCCCACGACCTGACCCTGGTCGCCCAGGCGGTGGACCGGGTCGTTTTGCTTAACCGGGGCCGGATTGTGGCCGAGGGCGAACCGAACCGGGTGGTCGTCCGGGATATCATTAGGGGGGTTTACGGAACGGACGTGGCCGTCTGGCCCGACCCGGTCACCGGCCGGCCGGTGGCCCTCGTTCGGGTCGGCGGCTGCGGGGAGGAGGCGGCGGATGACGCGGGCTGAACGCCGGGGGCTGGTCATCGTCAATACGGGCGACGGCAAGGGCAAGACCACCGCCGCCCTGGGAATCGTCATGCGGGCCTGGGGGCGGGGGATGCGGGTGGTGATGGTCCAGTGGGTCAAGCACCGGACGGGGAACTGGGGCGAGATCCGGGCGGCCAGGAAGATGGGGGTCGAAATCATTCCGATGGGGGCGGGCTTCACCTGGATTCCGAAGGCGAGCCCGGACACCGACGCCCGCCTCGGCCGGGAAGCCTGGGCCCTGGCCCGGGAGAAGATTCTCTCCGACCAGTACGACGTGGTCATCCTGGACGAGATAACCTACGCCCTCAACTACGGCTGGATTGACCTCGAAGAGGTCCTGGACGTGCTGCGCCGGCGCCCGCCCCGGCTCCACGTGGTCCTCACCGGCCGGAACGCCCCCCGGGAACTGGTCGATTTTGCCGACCTGGTAACGGAGATGCGGCCGGTAAAGCACCCCTACCGGGACCAGGGCATCCCGGCCCAGCCGGGGATCGACTTTTAAAATGACCGACCTGCCCGACCGGCTCGCCCGACTGGTTAAAGGGATTCCGCCGTTTGACCGGCGGGCGGCCCGGCCGGCCCGGGCGGGAGCTTACCAAGCCGCCCGGGAGCCTGGGCCGGCTCGAGGAGCTGGCGGTCCGGCTCGCCGGCATGACCGGCAACCCTGTGCCGGTTGTAACCCACAAAGTTGTGTTTGTCCTGGCCGCCGACCACGGGGTTGTCCGCCAGGGCGTTAGTGCTTACCCGCAGGCGGTCACCGCCCAGATGGTGGCCAACTTTCTGGCCGGGGGCGCGGCGATAAACGCCCTGGCCCGGGCCGCCGGCGCCCGGGTGGTGGTGGCCGACTTCGGCGTGATTGACCCCCCGGCCCACCCGGACCTGCGGGTCTGCCGGCTCGGGGCCGGCACGGCGGATTTTACGGCCGGGCCGGCCATGAGCCGCGACCAGGCGGTGGCCGCCATCGAGCGGGGCGTTGACCTGGTCGAATCCGAGCTGGGGGCGGGCCTTGACCTGGTCGGGACCGGGGAGATGGGCATCGGCAACACCACGGCGGCCGCCGCGGTTGTGTCGGCCATCCTGGAGGTCCCGCCGGAGCGGGCGGTCGGGCCGGGAACCGGCCTTGACCGGGCCGGTGTAAGCCGCAAGGCCCGGGTGGTTGCGGCTGCCCTGCGGCAGAACCGACCGGACCCCACCGACCCCCTGGATGTCCTGACAAAAGTCGGCGGGTTCGAAATCGGGGGGCTGGTCGGGGTGGTCCTCGGGGCGGCGGCCCGGCGGCGGCCGGTCGTCCTGGACGGGTATATCACCGGGGCGGCGGCCCTGCTGGCGGTCCGGCTCTGCCCGGCCGTCAGGCCTTATCTGATCGCGTCCCACCGGTCGGCCGAGCCGGGCCACCGGCTTGTGCTTCGGGCCCTCGGCCTGCGGCCCCTCTTTGACCTGGGGCTGCGGCTGGGGGAGGGGACCGGGGCGGCCCTGGCATTCGGGGTCATCGAGGCGGCCCTGCGGGCCCACCGGGAGATGCGGACGTTCGCCGAGGCCGGGGTTTCGGGGCGGCAGTGAACGGCCTGCTTGCGGCGCTGGGCTTTCTCACGGTCCTGCCCGTGCCGGGCCGCCGGCCGTGGCCGGGCCTGGCACCGGCCCTCCCGTATTTTCCCGTGGTCGGCCTGCTCATCGGCCTGCTTTTGCTGGGCGCCGACCTTCTCCTGGCGGCCATTCTCGGCCCCTACGGGCGGGCAGCCCTCACGGTGGCCCTCTGGGCGGCCCTCACCGGGGCCCTTCACCTGGAAGGCCTCGCCGACGCCGCCGACGGCCTGCTGGCAGGCCGGCCGCCCCAGGGTCGGCTCGAAATCATGCGGGACCCGGCCATCGGGGCGTTCGGCGCCGTGGCGGTTGGCCTTGCCCTCCTGCTCAAATTCGGACTGCTGGCCGACCTGGCCGCGGCCGGAAGCCGTCCGGTCGTGGTGGCGGCACCGCTGACCGCCCGGTACGCCGTCCTGGTGCCGATGGGCCTTTTCCCCTACGCCCGACCTGAGGGGCTGGGTTATGGCCTGGCAAAGCCTGCCCGCCGGGCCGCCCTCTTAACGGCGGTTCCGGTGCTGGCCGCGGCCTACCTGGTGGCCGGGCCGGGGGGCCTGGCGGGCCTGGGCCTTGCCCTGGCCGGAAGCCTGGGCCTGGGGGCGTTCAGCCGGCGGCGGGTCGGCGGCCTGACCGGGGACGTCTACGGCGCGACGATAGAAATGGCTGAGGTGTGCGCTCTGGTGGGCTATGCTATCTGGGGGCGGCTCCGGTGATGGTTCCGACGGTCGTTATCGGCGGGGTTAGCAGCGGGGTCGGCAAAACGACCGTCACCGCCGGCATTATCGCGGCCCTGCGGCGGCGGGGGCTCACGGTCCAGCCGTTCAAGGCCGGACCCGACTACATCGACCCCGGCTACCTGACGGCGGCTGCCGGCCGGCCCGCCCGCAACCTGGACGGCTGGCTCATCCCGCCCGGGCGGCTGGCGTGGGTCTTCGACCGGGCCTGCCGGGGGGCCGACCTCGCCGTCGTCGAGGGTGTCATGGGCTTTTTCGACGGCAAGTCCGGGCTGGACGACGCCGGGAGTACCGCCCAGGTGGCCCGGATTTTTAATGCGCCGGCCGTCATCGTCATCGACGTCCGGGCCATGGCCCGCAGTGCCGCCGCCGTCGCCCTCGGTTTCGCCCGCCTCGACCCCACCGTTAGAATTGCCGGCTTTATCCTGAACCGGGTCGGCAGTCCCCGGCACCTGGAGTGGACCCGGCAGGCCATCGAGGCCGCCACCGGGCTGCCGGTCCTGGGCGGCCTGCCCGAGGACCCGGACCTCGCCGTTCCGGAGCGGCACCTGGGCCTGATGACGGCGGCCGAGCGGGACGAAGTCGATGACCTCATCGGCCGGCTGGGCGCCAGGGTTGCGGAGTCGGTCGACCTGAAGCGGCTGCTGGAACTGGCCCGGCAGGCCGGCCCCCTACCGGCCCCCGAACCGGTCGCCCCATCCGGGCCGCACCGCCGGGTCAGAATCGGGGTGGCGCGCGACCGGGCATTCAGCTTTTACTATGAGGACAACCTGGACCTGCTCCGGGAGCTCGGGGCCGAGCTGGTCGAGTTCAGCCCGCTGGCCGACCCGGACCTCCCGGACGTGGACGGCCTTTACCTGGGCGGCGGGTTCCCGGAGCTGTACGCCGCCGGGCTGGCGGCGAACGGGCCGTTGCGGGCGGCCGTCCGGCGGGCGGTCGCCGCCGGGATGCCGGTCTACGCCGAGTGCGGCGGTTTGATGTACCTGGCGGACGGGATCCGGGACTTCGCCGGGCAAACCCACCCGATGGTCGGGGTGATTCCCGGGGTGGCCGCCATGGGTGGCGGCCGGGTCAGGCTGGGGTACCTGGAGGTTGAGACCCTGCGGCCCTCGGCCATCGGTCCGGCCGGGCGACGGCTCCGCGGCCACGAATTTCACGCCTCGGACTTCCCGTCCCCACCGCCGGACCAGGCCCTCTACCGGGTGCTTAACCAGCCGGGCCGGCTGGAGGGCCGGGCGGTGAAAAACGTGGTGGCGTCGTATCTTCACGTGCATTTTGTCGGCTGTCCCGAGGTCGCGGCCGACTTCGTCAGGTGCTGCGCCGGTGAAGGTCCTGCTGATCGGTGACGTCCACGGCCACCTGCCCGGAACGGACCGGCCGACCTGGGAGTTTCTGGCCGAGCTGGTAAAGCTGAGCCCCTGGCCGTGCCTGCAGGCCGGCGACATCGGCCGCTACCCGCCCCTCGGCCGGCCCCTCTACTTTGTGTTCGGCAACAACGACTGGCCGCCGGCCCCGAAGTCGGATTGTTATATTAACTTGCGGCCGGGGGAGCCCGTGGTGCTGACCCTCGGGGCGGAGACCTTGACGGTGGCCGGCCTTAACGGGGTTTACGACCCGCTTTACTACGCCCGGCCGGGCCTGATTCCGCCGGCCGAGCGGGGCGTCTATTTCACACCGGCCGATGTGGCCGCCTGCTGCCGGCTCGGGGGCATCGACATCTTCCTGGCCCACGGGGTTCCGGCGGGCCTGGGTCTCGGCCGGGAGCCGGACCACGCCGCCCCGCCCCTCCGGGAAATTCTCGAGCAGGTTCGGCCCCGGTTCTTCGTCTGCGGCCACGCCCACCGGTTTGCCCACCTGACCGACCTGAAAACGGGGACAACCGTGATTGTCCTGGCCGAGCTTCGGCGGGAATTTTACATTCTGGAGACCGCCTCCGGTGAGCTAACCCGTGTTCCGACGAAGGGTGGCCTCGCTGCTGGTCGCCTATTTGCTTGACCTGGTGGCCGGCGAACCGCCCCCGGCCCTGCACCCGGTGGTCTGGGTTGGCCGGGCCCTGGATCTGGCCGAAGGTCTGGCCGGTCCGCGCCGGCGTCCGGCCGAGCTTGCCGCGGGGGTCCTGGGTCTGGGCGGCGTCTGCCTGGGGGCATGGATTCTGGCCGGCCGGCTCGGGAAAGTCTTTAAGCGCCTGCCGGCCCCGGCCGGAATAGTAGCCGAAGCCCTGGCCCTCAAGCCGGCTTTCGCCGCCCGGATGCTCTGGGCCGAGGCCCTGGCTGTGGCCGGCCTGCTCGAGGCCGGCGACCTCGGTTCGGCCCGGCGGCGGGTCCGGTCCCTGGTGAGCCGGCCGACGGACGACCTTTCGCCGGCGCTGGTTGCCTCGGCGGCCATCGAGTCGGTGGCCGAGAACCTGACGGACAGCATGGTCGCCCCCTTCCTGGCCTATCTGGTCGGGGGTCTATCCGGGGCTTACGTTTACCGGGTAGTTAACACCGCCGATGCCCGCTGGGGCTACCGGGGCCGGTTTGAGTTTTTCGGCAAGGCCGCCGCCCGCCTTGACGACCTCCTGAATTTCATTCCGGCCCGCTTAGCGACCCTGGCCCTCATGGTGGCCGGCCGGCTTTGCGGCGAGAACCCGCGGGCGGCTTTAAGAACCTGGAAGGGGGACCGCCGCCGGACGGCGAGCCCGAACGCCGGCCAGACAATGGCAGCGATGGCCGGCCTTTTGGGGGTCCGGCTGGAAAAGCCGGGCCACTACGTCCTGGGGGCCGCTTTCCGGCCACCTGTCCCCGCGGACATCCGGCGGGCGGTGCGGGTCGGCCGGACCGCCGGCGGGGTTTTCGTCGCCGTGCTGGCCGGGCTCGGGCTCCTGCTTGGACTGAAAGAGGGGGTGTAGGGTGGCCAGGGCTCCGGTTTTGATGGTCCAGGGGACGGCTTCCCACGTGGGCAAGAGCGTCATCGTGGCCGGCCTCTGCCGCCTCTTCGCCGGGCTGGGCTACCGGGTCGCCCCCTTCAAGGCCCAGAACATGGCCCTCAACTCCTACGTGACCCCCGACGGTCTGGAGGTCGGCCGGGCGCAGGCCGAGCAGGCGGCCGCCGCCGGGGTTGAGGTCCGGGCCGAGATGAACCCGGTCCTGCTCAAGCCCGAGGCCGACGCCCGCTGCCAGGTGGTCGTCCTCGGCCGGCCGTGGCGGACGGTCCCGGCCCGGGAGTATTACCGGCTCCGGGGCCGGCTCTGGCCGGTGGTCTGCCGGTCGCTGGAGACCCTCCGGGCCGAATACGACCTGGTGGTCATCGAGGGCGCCGGCAGTCGGGCAGAAATCAACCTGCGCCGGACCGAGCTGGTGAACATGCGGGTCGCCCGGTGGGCCAGGGCGCCGGTCCTGCTGGTCGGGGACATCGACCGGGGCGGCGTCTTTGCCAGCCTTTACGGGACCCTCAAGCTCCTCACCCCCGCCGAGCGCCGGCTCGTCCGGGGCCTCATTATCAACAAATTCCGCGGCGACCCGGCCCTGCTGGGGGACGGGGTCGCCCGACTCGAGCGGCTCACCGGTCGGCCGGTGGTCGGGGTGATTCCGTACATTCCCGGCCTGCGGCTGGCCGAGGAGGACTCGGTGGGCCTCGCCGATAAGGCCAACCCCGGGGCCGACCTGGAAATCGCCGTTCTGCGGCTGCCCAGGGTGAGCAACTTCGACGATTTTGACCCGCTTAAGGCCGAGCCGGACGTCGCCGTCCGGTTCGTCGACCGGCCACCTTCAATTCGGCCGGACCTGATTGTCGTGCCCGGCTCGAAAAGCACGGTCGCCGACCTTGACTTTCTTCGCCGGTCCGGCCTGGCCGACTGGGTCTGCCGGGAAGCCGGGGCCGGCACGGCGGTCATCGGCATCTGCGGCGGCTTTCAGATGCTGGGGGCAGCGATTTACGACCCGGACCGGGTCGAATCCGACCGGACCGAGGTTCCCGGCCTCGGCCTCTTGCCGGTTGTAACCTTCTTCGCCCGCGACAAGGTGACCCGCCGGGTCCGGGCCGAGGTGCTGGCCGACCGCGGCCTCTTTGCCGGTCTCCGGGGCGAGCAGGTCACCGGCTACGAGATTCACATGGGCCGGTCGGCGGGGGGCCGGGCGGTCTTTCGGCTTTACCGGGCCGACGGGTCGGTGGCCGACGACGGGGCGATGACCGAAGACGGCTGGGCCTTCGGCACGTATATCCACGGCCTCTTTGACAATGCCCGGTTCCGCCGGGAAATTCTCGACCGGCTCCGGACCCGGCGGGGGTTGCCCCCGGTGGGCCGGCCCGCACCCTTCAACCGGCAGGCGGAGTATGATCGGATTGCGCAGGTCCTGCGGGACCATCTGGACCTGAGCTTTATTGTTCGGCTGATTGAGGAGCAGCGTGGCACCTGAAACCCGGGTCACCCTGGTGCTCGGCGGTGTCCGGTCGGGCAAGAGCCGGTTTGCCCAGGGCCTTCTCCCAGCCGAGGGCCGGGTGGTATTCGTCGCCACGGCCACGGTGACCGACCCGGAAATGGCCGCCCGGGTCGAGGCCCACCGGCGGCGCCGGCCGCCGGGCTGGCATACGGTGGAGGCCCCGCTCAGTCCGGCCGAGGCGCTTAAACGCCAGCCTTCGGGCTGGGATGGCGTGCTGCTCGACTGCATAACCCTCCTTACCAGCAACTGGCTGCTTAGCTTGAAAGACCCCACGGCCGCCCGCAACGCCGTGCTCCACGAGCTCGACCGTCTCTTTGCCTGGGTCGGCCACCACCGTGTCCCCCTGGTGCTCGTCTCGAACGAGGTCGGCTGGGGCGTCCACCCCACGACCGAGCTGGGGCGACATTTCCAGGACGTTCTGGGGGAAGTCAACCAGTTTGCGGCGGCCAGGGCCGATGCGGTTTACCTGATGGTGGCCGGAATTCCCGTTACCGTGAAGCAGGTGGCCCGCCAATGATTCAAGCCAGCCTCCTCGGCTTCGCCGGGTCGGGCCGGACGACCCTCTTCCGGGCCCTGGCCCGGGGAGCCGAACCCGCCGGCAATGTGCTGGTTGTGGACCTGCCGGACCCGAGGCTCAGCCGGCTGGCCGAGCTTTTCCGGCCGCGAAAGGTGACCCCGGCCCGGCTCACCTTTACCGACCCGCCGGTCGGCCTGGGGAGCCTGCGGGGGTCGCTGCCGCCGGAACTCGCCGAAGCCGACCTGCTGGTGCTGGTTATCCGGGCGTTCGCCGACCCGGCGGTCCCCCACCCCCGGGGTTCGGTGGACCCCTGGCGTGACCTGGCCGACGCCCGGGCGGAACTGGTCCTCTGGGACCTCGGGATTGTCGAGCGCCGGCTCGGGCGGATCGCCGAGACCTGGGGAAAAGTGAGCCCGGCCGAGCGGGAGGTCCTGGCCCGCGAGCGGGAGGTGCTCGAACGGGCCAGACAGGTGCTTGACGGCGGGGGCCTCCTAGAAGGCGCCGGCTTCAGCCGGGAAGAGGACCGGATTCTGCGCAACTTTCAGCTGCTTACCCGCAAGCCCTGGCTCATCGCGTTTAACATCGATGAGAAGCTAATTTCCGAGGTCGATTCGGTCGAGGCGCGGATTGCCGCTGATTACGGTCCGGAAAGCGGGGTGGCGGTGGCCGCCCGCCTTGAGCTGGAGCTCAGCCGTTTGCCCCCGGCCGAGCAGGCCGAATTCCGGGCGGCCTACGGCCTGCCGGAAGGAAGCATTGACCGGCTGCTGTGGCGGGCGTTTCGCCGAGGCCGTCGGATTCTTTTTTACACCTACAAGGGGGACGAGCTGCGGGCCTGGCCGGTGCCGGCCGGGGCCGATGCGGTGGCGGCGGCCGGAGTGGTCCACACGGACATGGCCCGGGGATTCATCCGGGCCGAGGTGGTGCATTTTGACGACCTGGTGCGGGTCGGGTCGATTGCCGAGGCCCGCCGGCAGGGGCTGCTCCGGCTCGAGGGCCGGGGCTACACGGTGACCGACGGGGACGTCATCACATTCCTGTTCCACGTTTAGGGGCGAAGGTCCGCCGGGTCAAAAACTGAGGCGCCCGCCCTAAAGGGCGGGCGCCGTGGTGGAGACGGGGGAGAGTCGAACTCCCCGTCCGGAGAAGGACCCAGCCGGGCTTGCTACAGGCTTAGTCGGCCTCGCCCTCTCTCGTCCGGCCCGTCTCCGCCGACCGAGCCGGGACCGGACCAGCCGATTTTTCTTAGGCCGCCCTTATCGGCGTCCGGGCAGCTGCACCCCGGCTGCTTTGTCGCCCGGGCCCCGCCCACCGGGGTCAGGCAGGGTCGGACGTCGCGGCCTTAATTAGGCCGCGAGGGCGTATGCCTTGGAGTCGGCAGTCTTTTTTTGCCGCCTGTTTTACGAGGTTGACGGCACCTCGGCCTGCAGCCCGACCCCTTCCTCCTCCGTCGAACCCACTACGTCCCCGCGCCCAGCATATTTTACCATATCCGCCTGGGATCAGCACCGGCCGGCAGCGTGGCCTTGCCGGCCCCTGGTCTCCGACCGGCGGATTTACGGGATCCGGAACCGGTAGACCTCGGCCGCATCCTCAGCGGCCGGCAGACCGTCCGGACCCACCGTCGGGAGTCGGCGGCCGTCTTCCAGGGAATAAAGGCCGACCCGGACCCGGTACTCCCCGGGCGGCAGCCGGCCCAGGTCCACGGCGCGGGGGTCCGCAACGACGTCACCCGGTTCCCAGAGGTCGGTAGGATACCGCCCCCGGGCCGGCGGTCCGTCGGCCTGAGCAACGATCCTACCTTCGGCGTCAATAACATGAAAGAAGACGTTGAACGGGCGGTCGACGGAACCTTCGGCCCTCCAGTAAAGGACGAGGGTCAGGCGGCCGCCGGCAAGGGAGGCATCGTACCCTGAGAGGCGAATGGCCGACCCGAACCGGTAGTGGATGGGGGTTGTCGGCCCGTCCTTGGCCGGAGCAGCCGGTTTGAGCCGAACCCGCGCGACCGGGACGGTGTTGCCCAGCAGGTGCCCGTCGGCGTCGAAGGCTTCAAGCCGCGGCCCGGTCGGCTTGTAGGCGTCGTAGAGGGCAATCCAAACCGTGCCGGCCTCCGGGCTCGGAGCCGTCCGGCTGACCACGAGCCTGTAACGGTCGGGGACCACCGTGCCGGGCGGCCAGAGGGAGGTGGGTGCCCGGCCCCCCTGCGGCCACGAGTCCACCCGGACGACTGGCTCCTGCTCCGGGTCGAGGAGGACCAGGCTCACGCTCCAGTTGGTTCGCAGCGGTTTGAGGCCCCGCCACCAGAGCTCGACCTCGATTATATCCCCCGGCCGGGCCGTCCCAGGCGACACCCGGACGCCGACCAGCTCGATGCCGTCCCCGAACCGGATGGGCCCGAACCCTTCGACCGGTTCCGGGCCGCCGAAGACGGGTCGGTAAGCCGGCAGGATTACGGTTCCCAGGACCGCCAGGTTTAGCCCGCAGCCGAGCAGGGTCAGGGGTAAAGGCCGGACCACCGGGATCTTCTGAGCCGAGCGGCCGGCAAGCCAGGCAAGCCCTGCCCCCAGGGCAACCCCGACGGCGGCAATGGCCGGGAAAAGGAGTCGACCCTGGTGGGCGGCGCTGTTAAGCTGGACCCACCGGACCAGGGCTCCGGCGACGGTGACGAACCAGCCCAACACCAGGAAGATTCGGGCCACGGCCACCCGATCCCGCCGGATCCAGGCGGTTCGCACCGCCCCGGCCAGCCCCGCCAGGCCGGCCGCGACAAGCAGATCGGTCAGGGTGTAAAACCAGCCTGGCAGGGGCACGTTCGACCAGCCGAAAAGGCCCCAGAAGGAACCCCGGGCATCCCAGACAAGGCGGGCTGCCTCCGCCACCCCGGCCGGCTCGGGCCGAATCATCTGGGCCGAGGCCGCCAGGAGCATGTTCCACCCGAGGGGGTCGCCGTAGATGACCTGATTTCGGAGAAACCACCAGCCGGCCACGAGCCCGGCCGCCCCGTAAATGACCGTCCCCTGAGCGACCAGCCGCCGCAGGCTGCGGTGAAACAGCA
>FWWL01003760.1_pt1 | contig 26899 bp, 26 predicted proteins | sample 2228331 | NCBI WGS metagenome assembly FWWL01 (sample SAMEA103939775, study PRJEB20133) | metagenome
CGCACCGCGACCGAGGCCCGGCCGCGCGGGCGACCCGGCGACCGACTCGGTGCCCGGTTCGTGCCCCGGTCCGAGCGGGTGCCCCTCGCCGCCGTCGACGGGGGGTGTCTGCTCGGCCGGGTCGCTCACGACGCCGAGGGTAGTGGGGCACCCCCGGGGCACGAGGTGGCGCGGGTCAGGAAGAGCCGGAAGAGCCCGGGGCGAGCGGCAGCCGGTCCACCAGGGCACGCGAGGCGGCGGCGGCCCGCTCGCCCTGCGCGTCGAACTCCGGCACCGGTCGCTCCTGCTCCTCCTGCGCGGAGGTCGCGAGCCCGTTCTCGTCGATGTCGTCGAGCAGCCACTCCATCTCGGCGATCTCGCGGACCTGGGCGTCCCGGATCTCCTGGGCCAGCTCCTGCACGCGCACGTCGCGCAGCTCGGCCCGCTCACTGGTGAGGATCGCGATCGAGTGGTGCGGGATCATCCCCTTCATGTAGGCCTCGTCCTGCACCAGGACCTGGCTCTGCGAGAGCCCGAGGGCCGTCCCTCCCACCACCAGGGCAGCTGCGACGATCCCGACGTTGACGCGGGTCCGGGGATACATCCCCCACATGAAGCCGAGCATGATGATCGCCATCGCCGAGCCCATCAGGACGGCCATGTAGATGCGTTCCTCGCTGACGTGGGCGTGCTCGAGGTCGAACAGGTTGGTGTAGGTCAGCAGGTACATCGTCACCGTCGAGGTGGCGATCATGGCCGCGAAGCGGGCGTAGGCGCGACCGGACCTGTGGCCGCCTCCGTCCTGGTCCTGCTCGTGGTCGTGCTCCTGCGTGCGTGTCGAGTCCGTCGATCCGTGCTGGGTCATGAGCCCTCTCCCTTCGCTGGCGTGCAGTCCACCAGCGCGGACAGGTCTCCGGCGCTGGCACGTGGCACGACGCTGAGCGTCCCGTCGGTCTCGAGCACGACGGCCGCGACACCGGTGAGGTCGCCCTGCCCGCTGCTGCGCACGGCCTGCCGCACCTCGGCCGGGGTGACCCGAGCCCGACGTGCCACCCGCTCGTCCAGCTCACCGTCGAGCAGCAGCGCCTGCGGGCGCGCCGTGACGACGTCCCGTGCGCCCGGCACCCAGGTGGTGGCCAGGGCCACGACCAGCTGCAGGAGCACCAGCACCCCCAGGGCCACGACGCCCTCGGTCCAGGAGACCGTGGAGTCCAGCAGGACCGTTGCCAGGGTCGAGCCGAGCGCGACCGTCACGACCAGGTCGAAGGCGTTCAGCTTCGCCAGCGTCCGCTTCCCGGAGACCCGGAGGAGGAGCACGAGGGCGCCGTAGGTGGCAGCGCCCACGAGCACCACTCGCCCGACCTGGGACCAGCTGTCGAACCACATGCACGACGAGTACCCAGCCGGCCCGCAGGCAGCCGGGGTGCCGGCGGGTCAGCTGCCGGCGTCGGAGCCACCCGCCTGGAGCAGGCGCTCGACCCGCTCGACCTTCGCGGTGAGCTGGCCGTCCCAACCCGGGCGGATGTCGGCCTTGAGCACGAGCCCAACGCGCGGGGAGACCTCGGCGACGACGTCGACGGCCCGCTTGACCACCGCCATCACCTCGTCCCACTCCCCCTCGATGTTGGTGAACATCGAGTTCAGCTCGTGCGGCAGGCCCGACTCCCGCACGACGCGTACGGCGGCAGCCACCGCCTCCGAGACGCTGCCGGTGTCGTCGCTGCTGGTCGGCGAGATGCTGAAGGCCACGATCATGGCGCCACCGTATCCACGGCCTCCCGCACCGCCTCCGGCACCAGCGCCCGCAGCCGGGCCAGCGCGTCGCGGCCGTGCGACTTCACCGTGCCCAGCCCGATCCCCAGCACCTCCGCAGTCTGCTGCTCGGTGAGGTCGTCGAAGTAGCGCAGCACCACCACCGCCCGCTGCCGGGGCGAGAGCTGGAGCAGCGCCCGACGCAGCAGCTCGCGGTCCGTCAGGTCCTGCTCCGCGGCGGCCCGCTCGGGGAGCGCCCCGGTGCTCACCTCGCGCCAGCGCCGGCCGCGCCAGCGGTTCGTCGCCTCCCGCGCCAGCACGGTGCGGACGTAGGGCTCGGGCCGGTCCGCGATCCGGCTCCACCGGGGCCACGACCTCACCAGGGCCAGCTGGACGAGGTCCTCGGCGTGGCCGTGGTCCCCGGTCAGCAGGTACGCCGTCCGCAGCAGCGCCTGACGCCGGGCCGCCACGAACTCCTCGAAGGAGTCGCGGGAGACGCCGTCAGGCTTCGACACGGCGCCTCCAACCCCTGAGCCACAGCACGGCGACGAGGGTCCCGAAGCCCACCAGGCCCGCTACGACGCGCGGGTTCCAGGGCGTCGAGGGCTCGGGGAAGTCGCGCGGATCCACCGCCAGCAGGTCAGTCGCCACAGATCCCGGGACGGGCTGAAACGTGCCCATCTCGACGAGGGTGCTCCGCTCGCCCGTGCTCAGTGACACGGTCTCGACGTACGCCGGGATCGGGTCCTTGTCGGTGTCGCGGGTCACGTAGGCCACGGTGTCTTCGTCCACCCAGGCGACGGCCTGCCAGACCTCGTCATCGACGACTTGCTCCGCTTCGCCCTCACGGGTCACAAAGAGCTCGTTCGGGTTCCGGTTCCCACGCGGTGCCGCGACCGCAGTCCCCGACGGGTCCAGGGCGGAGACGTAGAGGAGCGAAGGTGATCGGTAGTCCAGCCGCCGTTGTGTCCCTGCGATGACGTCGAGCACGCGGCCGTCTGCCAGCAGGAGCCCTCGTCCGTTGGTCGCGTCGATAGACCTGGGAGCCAGGTCACTGACCCGAGGAGCGGCCTCGGCCATCCGCCACGTCAGCAGCGCCTCCGGGAACGACGCAGAGGACTGGTCCATCACCGGGTCACCCTCGCCTCCCCGGATCTGACCGTAGGAAAAGACCAGGGTCTCGCTGTCGGCCCACCACAGCCCCTCGTCCGTGGTCACACCGTGGTCCGTCGTGATCGGGTGACGAGACACGGACCCGCTGCCGGTGTCGAAGACGGCGACCCCCGTCGCGGGGCGTTCCTGGCCGCCCGACGTGTTCGGAGACAGCCGCGTGGGACCAGTCGTCCAGTAGGCCACCTTCGAGCCATCCGGGGAGAGCGCTGGATCGCGACCGGCATCGTCGGGCAGGTCGAGGAAGCGGTACTCCCCCGTGGTCGCCGAGACACCGACGACGCCGGCCTTGGAAGAGAACCAGCCCTTCCGTTCCGCGGTGATGAGCGCCGCCAGGGGGCCGGTCGGATCACCACCGGTGCCGGGAAGCCACGGGCTCGGCTCCCAGAACCGGGCCGGCAGGGCGGGCTGGACCCCCGGCGCCGCGGGCTCGATCCCGGGCGAGCGCTGCCATGCGTCGATGCCGACGAGGGAGAGCACGGCCAGCACCGCGACGGCGACCAGGCCCGCCGTACCGGCTCGACGCCGGCGGTGGAAGCGCGCGGCGCGGTCCCACAGCAGCGGGTCGGGGTGCGAGGCGGGGGCGTCCGTGGCGAGGTCGGCCAGGCGCTCGTGCAGCGTGCTCATGTCCAGGTACACGTCCCGAGAGAGGTGGACGGAGGGGGCAGGGCCCCGAGAAAAAGGATCGTGCCCCTCAACGTGCGCCGTAGCGCACGCTGAGAGGCACGACTGCGACCGAGAGGTCAGCCCTTCAGCAGCGACCGCAGGACGTACGGCATGATCCCGCCGTTGCGGTAGTAGTTCGCCTCGCCCGGGGTGTCGATCCGGACGACCGCGTCGAACTCGACGCCGTCGGCCTTCACCTTCACCGTGCGCGGGGTCGTGCCGTCGTTGAGCTCGGTGATGCCGGTGATGGAGAAGGTCTCCTCACCGGTCAGGCCCAGGCTCTCGGCGGTCTCGCCCTCGGGGAACTGCAGCGGGATGACGCCCATGCCGATGAGGTTCGAGCGGTGGATGCGCTCGAAGGACTCGGCGATGACGGCCTTGACGCCCAGCAGCGCGGTGCCCTTCGCGGCCCAGTCGCGCGAGGAGCCCGAGCCGTACTCCTTGCCGGCCAGCACGACGAGCGGGATGCCGGCGTCGATGTAGCGCTCGGAGGCCTCGAAGACCGTCGTGACCTCGCCGTCGGCGGTGAAGTCACGGGTCACGCCACCCTCGGTGCCGGGGGCCAGCTGGTTGCGCAGCCGGATGTTGGCGAAGGTGCCGCGGATCATGACCTCGTGGTTGCCGCGGCGCGAGCCGTAGGAGTTGAAGTCCCGCTGCTCGACACCGTGCTCGGCGAGGTAGCGACCGGCCGGGCTGTCCTTCTTGATCGCACCGGCGGGGCTGATGTGGTCGGTGGTGACCGAGTCGCCGAGCTTGAGCAGCACCCGCGCGCCCTCGATGTCGGTGACCGCCTCCGGCTCCTCCGGCATGCCGTCGAAGTACGGCGCCTTGCGGACGTAGGTGGAGTCCTCGTCCCAGGTGAAGGTGTTGCCCTCCGGGGTGGGCAGCGAGCGCCAGCGCTCGTCGCCCTTGAAGACGTCGGCGTAGGAGTCGGTGAACATCTGCGAGTTGATCGCGCCCGCGATGGTCTCCTCCACCTCCTTCGGCGAGGGCCAGATGTCGCGCAGGAACACGTCGTTGCCGTCGGCGTCGGTGCCCAGCGGGTCGTTGAACAGGTCGACGTCCATCGAGCCGGCCAGCGCGTAGGCGACGACCAGCGGCGGGGAGGCCAGGTAGTTCATCTTGATGTCGGGGCTGATCCGGCCCTCGAAGTTCCGGTTGCCCGAGAGCACCGAGACGACCGCGAGGTCGTGCTCGTTGACCGCGGCGGAGACCTCAGGGATGAGCGGGCCCGAGTTGCCGATGCAGGTGACGCAGCCGTAGCCGACGAGGTTGAACCCCAGCTTGTCGAGGTACGGCGTCAGGCCGGCCTTCTCGTAGTAGTCGGAGACCACCTGCGAGCCCGGCGCGAGCGTGGTCTTGACCCACGGCTTGCGCTGGAGGCCCTTCTCGACCGCCTTCTTGGCCAGCAGCGCGGCGCCGATCATCACCGAGGGGTTGGAGGTGTTGGTGCAGGAGGTGATCGAGGCGATCGTCACCGCACCGTGGTCCAGGGTGAACTGCGTGCCGTCCTCGAGGGTGACCTCGACGGGGTTGCTGGGGCGGCCGCCGTCCTTGGGCGCGGCCGAGGCCCAGTCCTTCGGCGGCGCGGAGTCGCCGCCGCCGTTGGAGGTGGCCGGGTCGGAGGCCGGGAAGGTCTCCTCCACGGACTCGTCGTAGCCCTTGGTGTCCTGGGACTCGCCGTCGACGTAGTCGGCCAGCGCGGCCCGGAAGCCGGCCTTGGCCTCGGTGACCTCGACCCGGTCCTGCGGGCGCTTGGGGCCGGCGATGGAGGGGACGACGGTGGACAGGTCGAGCTCGAGCTTCTCGGAGTAGCGCGGCTCGGCGGAGGGGTCGAGCCAGAGGCCCTGCTCCTTGGCGTAGGTCTCCACCAGGGCGACCTGCTCCTTCGAGCGACCGGTGAGCTCGAGGTAGGTGATGGTCTCCTCGTCGATCGGGAAGACCGCGATGGTCGAGCCGAACTCCGGGCTCATGTTGCCGATCGTGGCGCGGTTGGCCAGCGGCAGCGCGGAGACACCGGGACCGTAGAACTCCACGAACTTCCCGACGACGCCGTGGCTGCGCACCATCTCGGTGATGGTGAGCACCAGGTCGGTGGCGGTCGAGCCCTCGGGCAGCTCGCCGGAGAGCTTGAAGCCGACCACGCGCGGGATGAGCATGGAGACCGGCTGGCCGAGCATCGCGGCCTCGGCCTCGATGCCGCCCACGCCCCAGCCGACGACACCGATGCCGTTGACCATGGTGGTGTGGCTGTCGGTGCCGACGCAGGTGTCGGGGTAGGCCAGCAGCTCGCCATCGACCTCACGCGTGAAGACTGTGCGGGCCAGGTGCTCGATGTTGACCTGGTGCACGATGCCGGTGCCCGGCGGGACGACCTTGAAGTCGTCGAAGGCGCCCTGGCCCCAGCGCAGGAACTGGTAGCGCTCGCGGTTGCGCTCGTACTCGATCTCGACGTTGCGCTCGAAGGCCTCCGGGGTGCCGAAGACGTCGGCCATCACCGAGTGGTCGATGACCATCTCGGCGGGTGCCAGCGGGTTGATCCTGGTGGCGTCGCCGCCGAGGTCGGCCATCGCCTCGCGCATGGTGGCGAGGTCGACGACGCAGGGGACGCCGGTGAAGTCCTGCATCAGCACGCGCGCGGGCGTGAACTGGATCTCCTTGTCGGGCTCGGCGTCGGCGTCCCAGCCGGCCAGCGCCTTGATGTCCTCGGCGGTGATGTTCGCGCCGTCCTCGGTGCGCAGGAGGTTCTCCAGCAGGACCTTGAGGCTGAAGGGGAGGCTGTCGACGTCGAGCCCGTCGCCCTTCACCGCATCCAGGCGGAAGATCTCGTACGACGTCCCGTCGACGTCCAGGGTGCTCTTCGCACCGAAGCTGTCCTTGCTCGCCACTGCGTTCTCCTCTGTCGCGTCTGCGCCGGGTGACCCCGGCCATCCTGCCACCCCGCGGCCACAGCCAGGAGGGTCATATCTCTTGATATCAAGATACATGACGTCGAGCGACGCGGCAGCACCCGTCCGAGCCGTGTCGCCGCCCCGCTCGGCGCCCGCGCTGCGTAAAGTCCCCCGCCGTGCGTCCCTACGCCCTGCTGGTCCTGGCGGGCTTCCGCCAGCAGTCGGCGTACCGTCTGGCCGCACTCGCCGGGCTGGTCGCCAACACCACCTTCGGCTTCCTCAAGGTCGCGATCCTGCTGGCCACCGTCGAGGCCGCCGGCGGCGAGCTGGACGGGTACGACGCCGGCAGCATGGCCGCCTACATCTGGATCTCGCAGGGGCTCCTGGGCTCGGTCAACCTCTTCGGTCGCACCGAGGTCGCCGAGCGCATCCGCACCGGTGACGTCGTGGTCGACTTCCTGCGCCCCCTCGACGTCCAGGGTGCGGCCGTGGCCACCGAGGTCGGGCGCAACCTGTTCGCCCTGCTCCCCCGCGGCATCCCCTCGGTGCTCGTCGGCGCGCTCGTCGTCGGGATGACGATGCCCACCACGCCGCTGCCGTACGTGCTGGGCACGGTGAGCGTGCTGCTCGGCATCACGGTCTCGGTCACCACGGTCTACCTCGTGGCCGCGAGCGGCTTCTGGCTGGTCGAGACCCGCGGGGTGCAGATCCTCTACATGGTCCTCTCGGGCTTCCTGGCCGGGCTCTTCGTGCCGATCGCGCTCTTCCCCGCGCCCCTGCTCGCGCTGGCCACTGCCACTCCGTTCCCCTCGATGCTGCAGTACCCCGTCGACGTGCTGTCCGGGCGCACCGAGGGACTCGCCGCGCTCGGGCTCATCGCCGCCCAGGTCGCCTGGCTGGTGGCCACCGCCGCCCTCGGGCAGCTCCTGACCCGCCGCGGGCGGCACAAGCTGGAGGTGCAGGGCGGATGAGCACCTCCGCGACCCGGCCGGCCCGAGCGGCGCTCCACGGCAGCCGGTGGTCGCCGTACCGCGCGGTCCTCGGCTCGCGCGTGCGCTCCCAGGCCAGCCACCGCGCCAGCTTCGGCCTCGACCTCGGCAGCTCGCTGCTGGTCGGGATCGTCGAGCTGGCCGAGGTGGCGGTGCTGTTCACCAGCGTCAGCGTGATCGGTGGCTTCGACCTCGCTGCGATCCTGCTGGTCTTCGGCCTGGCCGACCTCTGCTTCTCCGTGGCCGACATGGTGTTCGGGCACTGCGACAACCTCCCGGAGTACGTCCGCACCGGTCGCCTCGACGTGTTCTACCTGCGGCCCCAGCCGCTGCTGCTGCAGCTGGTCACCTCCGACGTCAGCCTGCGTCGGCTGGCCCGCGCCGCGGTCGGCCTCGTCGCGCTCGTCGTGGGGCTGGCCGTCAACGACATCGCGTGGGGGCCGGGTGCGGTCGGGCTGCTGCTGCTCGCCGTGGTCAGCGGGACCGCGACCTTCTCGGCGCTGTTCGTGATGGCCGGCGGGCTGCAGTTCTTCCTCGTCAACGGCTCGGAGATGACCAACGCCTTCGTGTACGGCGGTCGGTACGCCGCCACCCAGCCGGGCTCGGTCTGGGGCCGGCCGCTCGTCGTCGTCTTCGGCTTCTTCTTCCCCATGGCCTTCACCGCCTACCTGCCCGTGGTCACGCTGCTGGGCCTGCCCGCCTTCGCCGGGCTCCCCGGCTGGGTCGGCTGGACCGCACCGGTGGCGGCAGCCTGGGCGTGGCTGGCCGCGCTGCTGGCGTGGCGCACCGGGGTCCGGCACTACCAGGGAGCAGGCGGATGAGCAGCGAGCCGATCATCGAGACGCCCATCATCGAGACACGGGCCCTGACCCGGACCTTCCGGGTCCGGGACGGGCTGGCCCGGCGCACCGTCGTGGCCGTGGAGGACCTCTGGCTGCGCGTGGAGGCCGGCGAGGCCGTCGGCTACATCGGCGCCAACGGTGCCGGGAAGTCCACGACGATCAAGATGCTCACCGGCATCCTCGTGCCGACCTCCGGCGAGGCCCGCACCTGCGGGCTGCGGCCGGTGGCCGACCGCCGCCGGCTCGCGCGGGAGGTCGGCGTGGTCTTCGGCCAGCGCTCCCAGCTGTGGTGGGACCTCCCGGTCGGCGACTCCTTCGAGCTGCTGGCCGCCATCCACCGCCTCTCCCCCGCCGACGCGACCGCCCGCCGCGTCGAGCTGGTCGCGCAGCTGGAGCTCGAGGAGTTCTGGACCACGCCGGTGCGCCAGCTCTCGCTGGGCCAGCGGATGCGCGCCGAGGTCGCCGCCGCCCTGCTCCACCGCCCGCGGCTGGTGATCCTCGACGAGCCGACGATCGGCCTGGACGTGCTCTCCAAGCAGCGGCTGCGGGAGTTCCTGGTCGCCGAGCGCCGCGAGCACGGCACCACCCTGCTGCTGACGACCCACGACATGGGCGACGTCGAGCGGCTCTGCGACCGGGTGGTGCTCGTCGACCGCGGCCGCACCGTCTACGACGGCGACCTGGCCGGCCTCTCACGGACCGTCGGCGCGCAGCGGATCATGACCGTGGACCTGGCCGAGCCGGTGCCGGCGACCGCCCTCCCCCTCCCCGACGGCGCGACCCATCTCGGCGAGGAAGGCCACGGCCTGCGGCACCGGATCGGCTTCGACGCCGAACGGGCCACCGCCGCCGCCGTCCTGGCCGCGGTCAGCGCGGCAGCCGAGGTGCTCGACCTCTCGATCGAGGAGCCGGACGTCGAGGACGTCGTGCGGAAGGTCTACGCCTCGCACCGGTGACGCTGCCTCGCGCCCTGTCGCCCGCGCGACCTCGCCCGTGCCCTGTCGCCCGTGCCTGTTGCCCGCGCAACGACCGATCATCGCGGAGCGCTGCACGCACCTGGTGCGTGCAGCGCTCCGCGCTCGCACCTCCAGTGGCCGAGGGCACATCAGTGCGCCGCGTGCCTGCCTGCGAAACGTCTCCCGGACGAACGCCACCGGTGCACACCGACCCCGACCAACAGCCCGACCACGACGGCCGACGTCGCGGCCGCTCCCGTGTGCGGGGAGACCAGCACCGCCCAGAGGCCGCAGGTCGCCCCGGCTGCCGCCCCCAGCCACCACGCGGGAGGCCGCGCTGGCGGGGTCGCACGCCACGTCAGTGACGCTCCCTGGGCCGACCCCCCGGAGGACCGTGCGGGTCGCGCCGGTGACGATCTGTCGCCCCGGCCCCTCAGGTGCCGACCGCCAGGGATGAGACCCCGGTCCGCCGGTAGGTGCGTGAGATCGCGTAGCTGGTGAGCATGATGCTCGTGGCCGTCCAGGCGAGGAGGGTGAAGATCGCGACCCCGACCGAGGACCGGTCGGCACCGACGATCGCCACGTCGAGGGCGTCGAGGAGCACGGGGAGCGGCAGCAGCTGGTGGAGGCGCTGGACCCACTCCGGCGCCGTCTCGATGGGGAGGCCCCAGGGCACTGCGACGAGCTGCACCAGCAGCAACAGGGCACCGATCACGGGGGCGGGCCGGGGGGCGAGGGCCGAGATCGCCTGGTACGCCGTGAGCAGGGTGAGGCCTCCCATGGCGGTCAGGATCGCGAACGAGAGCGGTCGAGCGACCTCGAACCCGACCTGGAACAGCAGCGTCGCAACCGCGACCAGGCCGACGGCGCCGAGAGCGGGACGAAGTCCCGTGAGGAGGATCCGGCGCGTGGCGCCGCCGTCCCGGAGTGCCCACGCCGGGACGGCTGGCCGCATCGCGAAGGCCACCGCCGTCAAGGCGAGCAGGGCGACGAGCACCGCGAGCGGAAGCGCCGTCGCCGTGGGATCACGGTCCGGGTAGAGGTCCCGCGTCGCCGTGCCGATCGGCTCCGCGACGACCTGCGAGACCTGCTCGCGTTCGTCCTCGTCGTAGCTGGGGATCTCCTGCGCCGTCTCGTCGAGAGACGTGGCCAGCTGCTCGGTGGGCTCGGCGAGGCTGCTCGCGCCCTCGCTGAGCGAGGCGGAGGCGCCGGCGAGCTCGACGGCACCCTCGACGGTCCGGTCTGCACCCGTCGCCACGGACGAGGTGCCTGCAAGCAGGTCCTCGCTCCCTGCCGCGAGGTCGGAGGCGCCCGTCGCGAGCTGCGCGGAGCTGGCGCTGAGCCGCTCCGCACCGGAGGCGACGTCCGCTGCCGCGCCCGCCGTCGACGCGGACGCGTCGGCCAGCACGGTCACGGCATCCTCGGCGGAGGCGATGCCAGCAGCGAGGCTCCCCGTGGCGTCCGCGAGCTGCGAGGCCCCCTCGGCCACCTCCTCGGCACCTGATCGGACCGAACCGAGGCCGTGCGACACCGCGGCGCTCTGCTGTGCGACGGCCCGGGCCGCCGCCGAGCTGGCCTCCACCTGGTCGCAGTAAGGACCTGCGGACGGTGGGCAGGACCGGGCGAGGAGGTCGAGCGCCTGGGCGAGCTGGGCGCTGCTCGCGGTCGATCCCTCGGCGACAGCCTGCACCCGCGTCACACCCGCCGTGGTCTGCGCCGCACCCACGGCCACCGAACGGGCCCCGGCGTCGACGTCCTCGGCCGCGGCGCTGAGCATGGTCACGGCACCGGCGAGGTCCTCGACCCCGGCGGCGACCTGTCGGCTCGCGCCCGAGACCTGCTGGGCGCCGACCGCGAGCTGGTCGGTCCCCTCCACGAGATCGCCGGCACCGGCCGAGAGACCGGCTGCGCCGGAGGAGATGCCGGCGGCACCACTCTCGAGCTCCTGGGTGGAGCCGGACAGCTCCGCCGTTCCTCGCGCCAGGGAGTCCGCACCGCCCGCCAGGTCCTCCGAGCTCGCCGACAACGAGGCCGCTCCCTCGGCGATGTCGTCGGCCCCCTCGGCCGCCTCCTCCAGCCCCTCGGAGAGGAGGTCCTGGGCCTCCAGGCTGCTGTCCAGGTACTGCACCGTCAGGTCCTCGCCGAATGCCGCAGCCGTCGCAGCGGTCACCTGCTCACTCACGGCCGCGACCAACCGGCCGTTGACGCCATTGGTCTCCAGCTGCACCTGGGCGGTCACCGGGTTCTCGGTGCCGAGCTGCGAGACGTCGTCGCTGAAGCTCTCGGGGATGACGACCACGGCGTAGTAGTCGCCCCGCTCGAGACCCTCTCGGGCCCGACGCTCGTCTGTCAGCGCGAAGTCCAGCAGCGAGGTGTCGCCAGGGGAGGGCTCGACGAGGTCCCCGGCCACCACGCGTCCGGCCGCGACGGTCTGCTCGTCTTTGCCCTCGCCCGTGGTGACGATGACGTCGTTGTTGACCACCGCGACCGGGACCCGTGGCTCGCCGACGCCTCGGCCGGAGAAGGCGAAGCCCACCACGGTCCCTGCGACGAGGGCGGCGGCGAGCGAGATCGTGGCCGGAGCGGTGACGAGACGGGCAGGACGGCGTCGGATGCGGGTCAGGATGCTCATGGCTGTCTCACTCGTCGATCGTGGGGGCGGTGCTGGCCATGGCTCGCGCTGGCTCCGCACTGGACTCGGACCGTGGCTGGTCGCGATCGCCCAGGATGAGGACGGTCGTCTCCTCGGTGACGGCGGCGTCGAGGACCGCCCGGAGGATCCCGGCCTCGTCGACGGGCCCTGGGTCGACGACGACGAGCAGAGGGTCGACGCTCGCCGCGAGGACCACGTCGAGCAGCCGCCGCTCCAGCCGGTCCACCGACCCGCTGGGGGTGTGCCTGCTCAGCGGCGCACCTCCGCCCGGCCGCACCTCCGCCAGCATCGAGTTGAGGGTGTCCAGCACCCGCTGCCGCTGGGACCGCCCGGAACGACGGCCCCGCAACCGGAGGTGCTCGCCCACCACGGTCCCGAGGGGGGCGTCGCGGTGCCTGTCCAGCACGGTGTCGGGGGTGCAGGCCACGGTGTGGCGGCGAACCGCTGCGGATTCGTCCGGCAGCACCCTGCCGAGCACCTCGACGGTGCCGTCGATCCCGGTCAACCGGCCGCAGAGGAGAGCCGCCAGGTCGGCCCGGAGCTCCGGATCGCTCATCGTCACGAAGTGGGTCCCGCCCCGCGGGATCTCCAGGTCGGGCAGGGCACGAGCAGCGGGACCCTCGCGGTGTCCCGTCCGGCACCGCGCCCCCGAGAGACGGACCGCGAGCGGGCCGACCTCCTCCTCCCGCTCCCGCAGCGCGACGTGCCGCACGATCGCCTCGCCCTCCACGTCGATGTGGGGAAGCAACCGGTCGAGCCAGCCGGGCAGCCACCACGCCTTCTCGCCGAGCACGACGAGGACGGCCCGTGCGAGCGTCGCCCGGATGATGAAGGCGTCCACGAACACCCCCACCGCCAGGGCGAGGGCCATGGGCTTGAGCGTCGAGCTGCCGTGCGGCACGAAGGCGGCGAAGACCGCGACCATGATGACGCCAGCCGCGTTCACGACGCGCTGGCTGTGCCGGTAGCCGCGGTCGATGGCGAGCTGGGCATCGCCGGTCTTGATGTACTCCTCACGGATCCGGGAGACCAGGAAGACCTCGTAATCCATCGAGAGCCCGAACAGGATCGCTAGCACCATGATCGGCAGGAACGTGACGACCGGGCCGGTGCTGGAGACGTGCAGGACGTCGGAGAGCCAACCGCGCTCGAAGACCAGCGCCACCACCGCGAACGCCACGCCGACCGAGAACGCGAAGCCGAGAGTGGACTTGACGGGGATCGCGACCGATCGGAAGACCATCATCGCCAGCAGGAACGACAAGGTGAGCACCACGAGGCTGAACGGCAGCAGCGCCTCGACCAGCCTCGCGGAGACGTCGATCGACACGGCCGTGAAGCCAGTGACCGTCAGCTCGGTGACCCCGAGCTCGGCCTCGATCGCATCGGCCTCGGCACGGATCGCCTCGACCAGGTCGGCGGTCCGTGGATCGGCCTGCTCGTACGCCGGGACCACCCGCACGAGCGCGAGGTCGGCGTCGGGATTGGGGGTCGCCCGGGTGATCGCCTCCACCCCCTCGAGCGTCCCGAGGCGGTCAGCCAGCTCCTCCACGGTCTCCTGCGGAGTGTCGGACGAGCCGATCTCGGCCGTCACCGACAGCGGCCCGTTGTAGCCGGGCCCGAAGCCGGTGGCGATGAGGTCGAAGGTCTCACGGGCCGGACTGCCCGGCTCGGCGCTCCCGTTGTCGGGGAGGGCCAGGCGCAGCCCCAACGCAGGCGTGGCCAGCGCGGTCAGCAGGAGCGCGATGACCGCGAGCAAGAGCCACGGTCGACGCGCGACGAAGCGCCCCCAGGTACCAGCGTCGTCCTGGTCCTGCGGTGACTCTTCCGCAGCCCTGGCGCGGCCCCGACCTCGACTCGGCCGCGGCCGCAACCGCTCGCCCAGCAGCACGAGGATGCTCGGCAGGAGCGTGAGCGAGGCAGCGACCACGGCCAGCACCGACGCGGCGGCGGCGAGACCCATCAGGCCGAGGAACGGGATGCCCGCCAACACGAGCGCCGACAAGGCGACCACCACGGTGGCTCCCGCGAACACGATCGCCGAGCCGGCGGTGGCCATGGCGCGGGCGATGGACTCGTCGACGGGTCGACCGTCGGCGAGCTCCTGGCGGTGACGCGACAAGATGAACAACCCGTAGTCGATGCCGACGGCGAGCACGATCATGATCGCCAGGCTCGGCGTGGAGGTGTTCAGTGCCGTCGTGGCGGCCACCGAGGTGATACCGGCCAGCGCCACGACGGCGCCGAAGAAGGACATCAGCAGAGGTGCGCTCGCAGCGAGGGCCGACCGGAAGGTCACGAGGAGCACGATGAAGGCGATCCCGACCCCGATGAGCTCGACGATGGAGAGGCCGGTCCCCCGCTCGGTGTAGATCGAGCCTCCCAGCTGGGCCTCGAGACCTGCCTGCCCCTCGATGGACGCGACGACCTCCTCGAGGTCCTCGACCAGGGCTGGGTCGACGTCCGAGCCCGGGGTGTCCAGCTGGAGCTGGCTCAACGCGTAGCGACCGTCGCCGGAGATCGTGCCGGCCTCCGGGTCCTCGAAGGGATCCTGGGCGTTGGACACGCCGTCGAGCTCGTTCACCTCCTCGATGAGCGTCTCGATCGCCGCCTGACGCGCCGGGTCGGTGACCTGTGCCCCGCTCGGCGCCGAGATCACCAGCTCCGCCGTGGCTCCGGTCGTGCCGGGGAACCGGGACTCGAGCGTCTCGATGCCTCGTTGGGACTCCGAGCCAGGGATGGAGTAGTCGTTCTCGAGCTCACCACCGAACGCGACTGCGCCCCCCACGAGAGCCACGGTGGCGACGGTCCACGCGAGCAGGGTCCTGCGGGCGTGTCGGGCCAGGAGCAGTCCCAGCCGGTAGAGACGAGTCGACATTGCCCCATCTCACCAAGCCCCACCTACCGGCGACCCCACGAGAACCTGACGGATACCTGACGGCCCGATCCGAGATGTCGCCTGCTCAGGCTCGCCGTGACCAGCGCGTCGAGCGACGCGCGTGCCTCGCCGGACACCAACGCTTCGAGCACCTCCTCACGAGGGGCCTCTCGGACGGCGCGTGCCCGCGTGCCGAGCACCCCACGCCCCGAGAGGAGCCGCGCGAGGACGGCGCGCCCCGGATCGCCGTACCGTCCGTCCCAGGCGTCGGCGCACAGTCCGCGCAGAAGGGCGTCCCGACGGTCGACGGGGACCCGCCCGACGGCGGCCAGGTCGTGGACCAGGTCCCGTGGCAGCACCGCCCGAGAAGACATCACACGACGACGGTCAGGACGAGACCGGCGGGATCGACATCGACGCCGGTGACCCGATGTCGGCGCCCCGGCTCCCTCTGCGTACAGGGGCCCAGGACCTCGCTCCCACCCAGACCACGGCCGATCGAGCGACGACCCACCATGTCGGCTGGGACGACCCTGCCGGCGACGTGCACCTCACGGGGAGCGAGGACGAGCCGGCCTTCCTCGACGGAGACGTCGAGGTGGACCTCGATCGGCACCCGGCCCATCGGTGCGTCGACCACAGCGTCGATCAGCACGACGTCCTCGGTGAGCGTGACCTGCGGAGCGACGAGCGTCCCCTCGGCCAGCTGATCGGCCACCATGGCGGTGACGACGTCTGCGGGGACCCGGACCTCGCTGCGAAAGCCGCCCGTCGCCGCCTGCCATGCGAGCGGCGTGGTCGAGAGACGGACGTCGAGGTCCTCCAGGCCGCACGCGTCGACCTCGCCCTCGACGAGGAGACGCGGGACGGTCTCCAGGGCCACCAGGCACACGGCGGCGCCAGCGAGCGCCAGGCTCGGCCCCAGGATCGAGGCCCCCATGGTCCGCCGCCGGCGTCGTGCCCACACCAGGCCACCCACCAGCGCGAGCAGGCACGTCACGGTTGCTGCAGTCAGGGCCATGCCGCCAGTGGAGCCAGCCGGCCTGCCGATGATCTGACGACGATCTGACGGCTACCTGAGGATCGGCGCGGCCTGGTCCCTCTCCAGGTCGACAGGCAGCACGACCTCGAACGTCGCGCCGCCTCCGGCCGTGGCCCGGGCCGACACGTGTCCGCCGTGGGCCTCCACCAGGGCCTTCACGATGGCCAGACCGAGTCCCGACCCTCCCCGGCGGGTCGAGTCAGCCCGATGGAAGCGTTCGAAGACCTGGCTCTCCTGCCCCTCGGGTATGCCAGGGCCGCGGTCGACCACACGGACGACGGCCTGCTCTCGCCCGGCGTCGATGCGGCTCTCACAACCCACGTGGACCGGCGTAGCGGCCGGGGTGTGCTGGGTGGCGTTGCCGACGAGGTTGCGGAACACCTGCTCGAGCCGAGCCCGGTCGGCGAGGACCTCCAGGTCGCCGGGGCAGTCCAGCGTGACCGTGCGATCGGGCGAGACGACGCCGGCGTCCTCCACGACGCCTGCGAGCAGCCTGCCCAGGGCGACGGGCTCGCGCTTGAGCGGGCGTCCGCGGTCCAGGCGTGCGAGCAGGTCGAGCTCCTCGACCAGCACACGCATCCGCCCCACCTCGGCCTCCATCCGTGCCATCGCCCGGTCCCGCTCGTCGACGTCGTCGAGTCCGCCCTGGGCGTACAGGTCGAGCCATCCGCTCAACGTGGTCAGAGGCGTGCGCAGCTCGTGGGAGGCGTCGGCCACGAAGGCACGCAGCGCGTCCTCCGCCTTCCGGCGGGCGGCGAAGGAGGCTGCGAGCGACGTCGCGAGCCGCTGCGTCTCGATCGCGGAGCTCTGGCTCAGGCTGGTGAGACGGCTCGAGACGAGATCGGTCCCGGGCGTGTCCCGATCAGGATGCACGAGGTGGGCCATCTCCTCGATGGGGCGCAGACCGGTGCGCAGCACCCAGGCTGCGGCGCCACCCAGGAGGACGAGAGCGAGGGCGGCGAATCCGTAGCCGCCGTACTCCACACGTCGGACCAGGCGCACGTCCTCGGTGCGGTCGCGCGCCAGGAGGAGCTCGGCGACCTCGACCTGCTCCGTACCCTCCAGGTCCAGCAGCAGGTCCGTCGTGGGGACGCGTGCCACCACGTAGGTCCGTTCCGACGACGTGGCCCGCGTGGTCCCACCCAGCTCGAGGTCCGATGCCGCGTCGACCAGGTCGTCGACCGTGGAGCCCTCGGCTCCGGGACCACGCTGGCCCTCGACCAGAGGCTTACCCGTCGCGTCGAGCGCGACGATGAGCACGCCGTACTGGAAGGGCAGCTCGTCGAGACGCTCACCGGGGATGACCAATCCCTCCCGGGCTTCGATGAAGGCGCCGATGGCGCTCGCCGCTCCGGCCAGGTCGGCCTCGGCCCGCGACTGCAGGAAGTCGCGCACGAGCAGAGACACCACGAGCGGTCCGCCCGCGAGGCCGACGAGCAGGATCGAGAGGAGGCCTGCGAGCAGTCGCCGGCGGATCGACCATCCCCGCTCCCCGTGCGCTGCCGGGTGTGCGGGCGTGGGAATCGGTACCTGGGTCACTCGGGCCTGACCCGGGCGCTGTAGCCGAATCCGCGGATCGTGTGGAGGAGCGGGGTGGCCGCGCCGTCGTCGATCTTGCGCCGCAGGTTCGACACGAAGCGCTCGACCACGTTGGTGTCGCCACCGAAGTCGTAGCCCCACACCTGTTGGAGGATCTGGGTCTTCGACAGCACTCGTCCGCTGTTCTCGAGCAGGTAGACCAGCAGCCGGAGCTCGGTGGGAGACAGGTCGATGGGCTGGCCTGCTCGCGTGATGCGCAAGGTCCCGAGGTCGACCACGAGGTCGTCGAGGCGCAGGACGTCCGTCGCGGTCTCGGGATCGGAGACCTGGTGGGCTCGCCGGAGCAGGGCCTCCACCCGCGCGACGATCTCGGCGGCGCTGAAGGGCTTGGTCACGTAGTCGTCCGCTCCCAGCCGCAGTCCACGCACCCGGTCCTCGACCTCCAGGCGAGCGGTGAGCATCAACACCGGGGTGAGCAGCTTCCGCATCCGCAGGAGTCGGACGAGCTCGAAGCCGTCGATGTCGGGAAGGCCGACGTCGAGGACGACGAGACCGATGTCGCGGGCACCCAGGACCTCGAGCGCGGACGCACCATCGGCAGCCTCCACGACGTCGTAGCCCGCGAAGCGCAGCGTCGCGTGGAGAAGGGCGCGGATCTGGTCCTCGTCGTCGACCACCAGGACAGTCGTCATCGCAGCAGGCCGCCGGGTTCCGTCACTGCGAGACGGAGCGGGTTCTCTCGAAGACCGCCACGCACTCGACGTGGTGCGTCATGGGGAACAGGTCCAGCCCCCGCAGCGAGCGCAGCGAGTACCCCGCCTCCGCGAGGTACGCCGTGTCGCGGGCCAGCGCGGCGGGGTCGCACGCCACGTAGGCGATCCGGCGCGGGGTGCGGCGCGCGACCTCACGGACGACCTTGCGGCGGGCACCCGTGCGCGGCGGGTCCAGGACGACCAGGTCGACCGCGCCGGTGAGGATCGGCCCGCGGGGCTTGGTCAGCACGCGCTCGACGTCGCCGGAGACGGCCTCCCAGCGACCGGGCAGGGTCGCGAGGTTGGTGCGGGCGTGGTCGACGGCGACCCGGTCGCCCTCGATCATGCCGACGGCACCGGTCACGCCGGCGGCCTGGCCGAGGAAGCGCGCGAAGAGCCCGACCCCGGCGTACAGGTCGAGGACGCGGTCCCCCGCGCGCGGCTCGAGGCCGGCGAGCACCGACTCGACCAGCACCTCGGGGGCACCGGGGTGGACCTGCCAGAAGCCGTCGTCGGCGACGGAGAACTCCACGCCGCGCACCGTGTGCAGCTGCACGGCCGGCACGCGGCCGGCCGCGTCGATCCGGCAGTCGTCGACCTCGACGACCTCGTGGGAGCGGTGCTTGCGCATCCCCTTCCCGCCGTCGGGCAGGGAGACGTAGCGCTGCCGGGTGCGCCAGCGCAGCCCGTCGACGTCGCCGGGCACCGCCTCGACCGCGACGTCGACCTCCAGCTTGGCGAGGCGCTGCATCTGCTCGCGCACCACGGCCGCCTTGAGCGCCCGCTGCGCGGGGAGCGCGACGTGCTGCAGGTCGCAGCCCCCGCAGCGGCCGGGGCCGGCGAAGGGGCAGGGCGGCTCGACCCGGTCCGCGGAGGCCTCGAGGACCTCGACGGCGTCGCCGCGCCAGAACCGGTCACCGTCGACCCCCTCGGTCACCTCCACGACCACGCGCTCGCCGGGCAGGGCGTGGCGGACGAAGACGACCGGGCCCTGCTCCTGGCGCAGCACGCAGTGCCCGCCGTGGGCGACCGGGCCCACGACGCCCTCGATTCGGGTGCCGACGGCGCTGGGCGCGGACGCCTCGGGGCTCATCGGTCCTCCGCCCGGCCGCGGCGCAGGTCGCCCGCGTGGACGCGCTGGTCCTCGGAGAGGACGCGCTCGCGGGCGAGCTCGGAGGAACGCAGCTGGTAGGGCACCGAGATGACCATCACTCCTGGGGTGAAGAGAAGGCGGCCCTTGAGCCGCAGGGCGGTCTGGTTGTGCAGCAGCTGCTCCCACCAGCGGCCCACGACGTACTCCGGGATGTAGACCGCGACGACACCGCGCGGGTTGGCCCGCCGGATGGCGGTGGCGTACTCGAGGATCGGGCGCACCAGCTCGCGGTAGGGCGAGTGCAGCACCTTCAACGGCACGTCGAGTCGGCGCTCGTCCCACTCCGCCATGAGCGCGGAGGTGGCCTTGGGGTCGGTGGCGACGTAGACGCCCTCGAGCACGTTGGGCCGGGTGGCCTTGGCGAAGGCCAGGGCCCGCAGCGTCGGCTTGTGCAGCTTGGAGACCAGGACCACGGCGTGCACCCGGGTCGGGAGCACCTTGTCGTCCTCGTCGGCGGCCAGCTCGAGAGCCACCTGGTCGTAGTGCTTCCGCACCCCGCTCATCAGCAGGTAGAAGGTGCCCATCGCGAGGATCGCGATCCAGGCGCCGGCGAGGAACTTGGTCACCACGATGACCACGAAGACCGCCGCGGTGAGCCCCAGGCCGACGGTGTTGATCAGCCGGGAGCGCTGCATCCGTGCTCGCTCGCCCGAGTCGGTGACCTCGCGCAGCTCGCGGGTCCAGTGCCGGATCATGCCGAGCTGGCTGAGGTTGAAGGAGACGAAGACCCCGACGATGTAGAGCTGGATCAGCCGCGTGACCTGGGCGTCGAAGGCCAGGATGAGCGCGATCGCCATGACGGCGAGGAAGACGATGCCGTTGCTGAAGGCCAGCCGGTCGCCGCGCTGGCCCAGGGCGCGGGGGGCGAAGCCGTCGCGGGCCAGGATCGAGCCCAGCACGGGGAAACCGTTGAAGGCGGTGTTCGAGGCGAGCACGAGGATCACGCCCGTCGCGAGGACGACGAAGTAGTAGCCCGGCGGGAAGCCGTCGAAGACGCCCTCGGCGATCTGCGCGATGAGGGTGTCCTGGCTGCCGTCGAAGGGCTGGCCGTCCGGTCCCACCAGCCGCTCGCGCTGCTCGGGGTCCACGTACCGCACGTCCATCAGGTTGCCCAGCGCCACGACGCCCATCATCAGCACGATCGCCACGGTGGCGAGCAGCGCCAGCGTGGTGGCGGCGTTGCGGCTCTTGGGCCGCCGGAACGCGGGGACGCCGTTGGAGATCGCCTCGACGCCGGTGAGCGCCGCACAGCCGGAGGAGAAGGCGCGGGCGACCAGGAAGACCAGCGCGATCGTGGTCAGGGTGCCTTCGTACCCCTCGGCCTCCACGATCTGGAAGGCCGAGCTCTCGGCTGCCGGCAGCGTCCCCGTGGCCTGGCGGAAGAACCCGAGGGCGATCATCCCGACCAGCGCGAGCATGAAGGCGTACGCCGGCAGGGCGAACCACGACCCGGACTCCCGCACGCCGCGCAGGTTGACCAGGGTCAGGGCGACGACCAGCACCGAGGCCACCAGCGCCTCGTGCCCGCTGACGAACTCCAGCGCGGAGGCGGCGTACTGCGCGGCCGAGGACAGCGACACCGCCACCACCAGCACGTAGTCGACGATGAGAGCGCTGGCCACCGTGATGCCGGCCCGCGGGCCGAGGTTGACCATGGCGACCTCGTAGTCGCCACCGCCGCTGGGGTAGGCGTGGACCGTCTGGCGGTAGGACGCCACGACCGTCAGCATCACCACCGCGACCGCGGCGGCGATCCACCAGGAGTAGGCGTAGAGGCTCACACCCGCCAGCGACAGGATGATGAAGATCTCGTCGGGCGCGTAGGCCACCGAGGACAGCGCGTCGCTGGCGAAGACGGGGAAGGCCAGCTTCTTGGAGAGGAGCGTCTCCCCCATCTGCGAGCTGCGCAGCTTGCGCCCCAGCAGGATCCGCTTCGAGACGTCGCCGACACCCACGGAGCGGAAGGCTACGGCACGTGGGGCCCACCGGCCCCGTTGCGGCTAGCGTGGGTCCGTGCACGTCGTGATCATGGGCTGCGGCCGGGTCGGCTCGACCCTCGCCCGCTCCCTGGAGGACCGCAACCACACCGTCTCGGTGATCGACTCCGAGCCGGACGCGTTCCGCCGCCTCGGGCCGGGCTTCAACGGCGACAAGGTCGCCGGCATCGGCTTCGACCAGGAGGTCCTGGAGAAGGCCGGCATCCGGCGCGCGGACGCCTTCGCCGCGGTCTCCTCCGGCGACAACTCCAACATCATCGCCGCGCGGGTGGCACGCGAGACCTTCGGGATCCAGCAGGTCGTCGCCCGCATCTACGACCCCGGCCGCGCGGAGGTCTACCAGCGCCTGGGCATCACCACCGTCGCCACGGTCAAGTGGACCGCCGACCAGGTGCTGCGACGGATCCTCCCCGCGGGCGCCGAGCCCGACTTCCGCGACCCCAGCGGCACGATCCGCGTCGACCACATCACCGTGCCCGAGGCCTGGATCGGCCACCGCACCATCGACCTGCAGGTCCAGTCGAAGTCCCGGATCGCGTGGATCGACCGGCTCGGCGAGGGCATGCTGCCCACCCGCGACACGATCCTGCAGGAGGGCGACATGCTGCACCTGGTCATCCGCGAGGAGACCGCCCCCCACACGTTCGCGGTCCTCGACAAGGGACCGGAGGAGAGCTGATGCGCGTCGCCATCGCCGGAGCGGGTGCCGTGGGCCGCTCCATCGCCCGCGAGCTGATCGGCAACGGCCACCAGGTCCTGCTGATCGACAAGAACGCCGACGCGATCAAGCCCGAGCGCGTCCCGGACGCCGAGTGGCTGCTGGCCGACTGCTGCGAGATGTCCTCCCTGGAGGAGGCCCGCCTCGACCGCTGCGACGTGCTCATCTCGGCCACCGGTGACGACAAGGCCAACCTGGTCGCCTCGCTGCTGGCCAAGACCGAGTTCGGCGTTCCGCGCACGGTGGGCCGGGTCAACCACCCCAACAACGAGTGGCTCTTCTCCGAGGCCTGGGGCGTCGACGTCAACGTCTCCACCCCGCGGATCATGTCCGCGCTGGTGGAGGAGGCCGTCAGCGTCGGCGACCTGGTGCGACTGTTCACCTTCCGCCAGGGCAAGGCCAACCTGGTCGAGATGACCCTGCCGGCCGACAGCCCGTACGTCGGCAAGCCGTCCGGCCTGGTGCCGTTGCCGGACCAGTGCGTGCTGGTCACGATCCTGCGCGACGGACAGGTCTACACCCCGGACCCCCAGCAGCCGGTGGAGGCCGGCGACGAGCTGCTGTTCGTCGTGCCGGCCGAGAAGGAGGACGAGCTCGAGCGGCTGCTCGCGCCGTCCGCGCACGGGGGCTAGGAGCCGGGGGCGGGCTCCACGGGCGTCCGGTCGCGTCCCAGCACCCAGAGCATCCCGCCCAGCGCCGCCAGCTGCAGCGGCCAGCCCAGGGCGATCTTGAGGACGCCGAGCGCTCCGATGGCGACGTCGACGTCGAGGGAGCCGCTCCAGCCCCCGATCCACAGCGGCGCCTGCAGCACGACCCGGACGACGCAGGGGATCGCGAGCAGCCAGGTCAGGGTGGTGCACAGCCGCACGACCTGCTTGTCCCGGTGCCAGGCGGTGACGTCACCGGTGACCGAGCCGACCATGAAGCCGACCAGGGGCCAGCCGATGAGGCAGGTGAAGGCCATGACGACGGCGTACCCGCCGTTGTAGAGCAGCCCGGGCAGGAAGTAGGCCAGCGCCTGCTCATCCTCGCTGCCGCCGCGGCTGGCGGCGAGCCGGACGAAGAACCAGCCGATGCCGATGCCGACCAGCGCGTTGACCACGAACTGCACCGTCGAGCGCTGGACCAACCGCACGGCGAGCAGCACCAGGGCGGCGCCGACGCTGACGGCGAGCGCCACCTGGATCTCGCGGGTGGTGAGCCACAGGACGGTGAAGACGATCGTGGGGGCGGCCGCCTCGAGCATGCCGCGCCGCCCGCCGAGCGCCTTGGCCAGCTGGGCGCGGACGACCTGCTCGACCGTGACGCCGGGAGCGGAGCCCGGGGCGGCTTCGTGGGTGCTCACGGCAGCAGCTGGTAGCGGGGGTTGAAGATGACCCGCTGCCCGTCGTGGACGCCGATGCGGCCCTCGACCGCGATCGAGACGCCCGGGTCGATGCCGACGATCCGCCGCCGGCCCAGCCAGATGATCGTGATCGCCCCCGAGCCGTCGTACAGCTCGGCCTCGAGGGCGGGCACGCCGCCGCGGGGACGCAGCGTCACCGTGCGCAGGGTGCCGCGCAGGTGTACGCGGGCACGGTCCTGGCAGACCGCCACGGTGTCCTCACCGGCGTCGGTGGAGGTGCGCCGCAGCTCGCGGGCGTGCTCCTCCGAGCTGCTGGCCCAGCGGCTGATGGAGCGCCGCAGTCGGGACGTCGAGGCCACGCAGGAAGCCTACGTGCCCGGGGTGCTGTCCGGCTGGGAACCGGCCGGCGCACCGTTCTGGGGGCTGCTGAACGCCGGCGTGGTGGCGGCGGGGCCGAGGCGGCGGGCGCCCTCCGGCAGCGAGAGCGGCAGCGGCTCCCCCACCGGCATGGCGCCCTCGCCGCGGCGCACGACGACGGTGCTGATGACGGCGTCCCAGCGGTCGCGGTTCTCACCGTCGCGGGCGGCGCCGCCGATGAGCGTGGCGCGCAGCATCCAGCGGGTGCCGTTGATGCCGATGATGCGCGAGCGCTGCTGGCCGGTGCGGCCGTCGGTCAGGGTGCGGGTGAGCTCGCAGGCCAGCTCCGGGCCCCAGCGGCCCTCCACCTCGGTGGCGGTGCCGCCGCGCTGGGACATGTCGGAGGCGATCTGCGGGCGGACCTCGCTCCACAGGTCACCGCCCCGGGGCGCGGCGAACGCGCGCAGCTCCAGCGCGCCGTCGGGCGCGGTGAGCAGCACCGCCTGGACGTCGCCGCTCGCCTCGTCGACCTGCAGGCGCAGCTCGGTGCCGGCCGTGGGGGCGATCAGCAGCGACCCCAGGTCGATGCGCTGGACGCCCTCGGGCAGCTCGGGCATCTCGGTGACGTCGTGCGGGCCGGCGGGACGGGCGGAGCCGGTGTCCTCGGCGCCCTCGCCGGCGGCCACGGCGCCGGAGGTCTCCGGCTGGGCGTCGTCAGCGGACTTGCGGCGGAATCTCACGGGTGCTCCTCGAGGCGTGGTCAGGTCGGGGCTCGGGGACTGCTCGGAGGCTCCGCGCTCAGGCTGTGCTGGACGAGGCGGGCCCGAACCCACCGGTAGAACCGTAGCCCCCGGCCCCCCTGGCGGAGTCGGGCAGGGCGTCCACCTCGACGAACCCGGCCCGCTCTACCCGCTGCAGCACCAGCTGCGCCACCCGGTCCCCGCGGCGCAGCTCGACCGGCTCGCGCGGGTCGAGGTTGACCAGCAGGACCTTCACCTCGCCGCGGTAGCCCGCGTCGACGGTGCCGGGAGTGTTGACGATCGAGAGGCCGTGCCGGGCGGCCAGTCCCGAGCGGGGGTGCACGAGACCGACGTACCCCTGCGGGATGGCCAGCGCGACGCCCGTGGGCACCAGCGCCCGCTCCCCCGGCGCCAGGACCACGTCGACGGTCGTGACCAGGTCGGCCCCCGCGTCGCCGGGGTGGGCGTAGGCCGGCAGCGGCAGGTCCGGGTCCAGCCGGACGACGGGGACCACCAGGTCGGTGGCCGGGTCCGGGGTCGGGTCGGTGGGACGGGCGGGGGGAGCCAGGTCGGTCACCCTTTCCACGGTAGTGCGAGGATCGGGGGCGTGGACACGGCCTCCCCGACGCACTACCGCGAGCGGCTCTCCGTGCCCATCCGCTGGTGGGCGCAGGGCACGATGCTCGTCGCCAGCCTCTGGCTGGCCGTGATCGTCGCCGTCCCGGGCGCCGTCGCGTGGGCCGTCACCGGGGCCGCCGTCGCCCTCATGACCACCCTCTTCCTCACGTACGGCGCTGCGCTGGTCAGCGTGGAGGACGGCTGGTTCCGGGCCGGCCGCGCACGGGTGGAGCTGCGCTTCGTCGGCGAGGTGGTGCCGCTGGACGCCGAGACGACCCGCCTGGTGGCCGGTCGGGACGCGGACGCCCGCGCCTACCTCCTGCTGCGGCCCTACCGGAAGAAGGCGGTGAAGGTGTCGCTGCGCGACCCGGCCGACCCCACGCCGTACTGGCTGGTGAGCACCCGGCGCCCCGACGCGCTGGCCGCGGCCCTCACCCGGGCCGTCGAGTCGGCGACCTGAGACCTGCGGCTAGGGTCGTGGCCATGTCGAAGACGTGGTCGGTCATGGAGAAGGGCTCGGGCATCGGGGCTGCGGTCGTGGCGCGGAAGGTCCTGGCCACCGGGTGGTCGAAGGCCGCGCGGCGCAAGCCGCCGGAGAACCCCGCCGACCCGGACGTGGCGCTGGCCGAGGCGATGGCCTGGGCGGTCGCGACGGGGGCGCTCATCGCGGTCGCGCGCACCCTCGCGATGCGGGGCGCGGCGCGGTACTACGTGAAGTCGACCGGACACCTGCCCCCGGGACTGGAGAAGGACGGGCAGTAGCCCGTCCTCCCTGCCGCTCCTGCGGCGACCCGGCCGACGGCGCTGTCGCCGACGGCTCGGGGCGTCAGGCGCAGTCGAAGCAGATCATCTTCTTCGCGTCGGAGAGCTGTGAGCGGTGGTGCACCAGGAAGCAGCTCATGCAGGTGAACTCGTCCTCCTGCTTGGGCTTGACCTCGACCGCGAGCTCCTCGTGGGAGAGGTCGGCGCCGGGGAGCTCGAAGTTCTCAGCGGCCTCGGTCTCGTCCTCGTCGACCTTGCCCGAGCTCTTGTCGTGCCGGCGTGCCTTCAGCTCCTCGATGCTCTCCTCGGAGGAGTCCTCCTCGTTCTTGCGCGGCGCGTCGTAGTCGGTTGCCATCCTCGTCACACTCCCCTCGTCCGTCTCGTCCTCGGTCCCACTCGGCGGCACAGTGTGCACCATGGGCCCGACGGGCTGCACACCGGCTCGGTGTGGCCGCCGGTGAACAGTCGGTGTCGGGTGGCTATTCCCCCCCACCGGCATCCCCGGTCGCGCCCTCACCCCGCGGTGGCGCCCCCGGCGGTGTAGCCGGCAGCCGTGACCGCCTCGAGGAACTCCTCGAAGGCGCCGGCGGGCGCACAGACCAGCAGGTCGCGCCCCGAGGCGCCCGGGAGCAGCTGCCAGCGCGCGCCCGCGGCCCGTGCGACCAGGGTCGCGGCGGCGTGGTCCCACAGGTTGACGCCCTCCTCGACGTAGGCGTCGAGGTGCCCCGACGCCAGCAGGCACAGGTCCAGCGCGCAGCTGCCGAGCCGGCGCACGTCACGCACCCGGGGCAGCAGGTGCTGCAGGGAGGCGGCCTGGCGGGTCCGCACGACGCGGTCGTAGGAGAAGCCGGTCGCGACCAGCATCAGGTGCAACGGCTGCGGCTCGCGCACGTGCACCGGCGACCCGTCGCGGGTGCCCACCGGGTGGCCGTCGTCCAGGTGGGCGCTCCAGGTCGTGCCGCTGGGGACCTCCAGCACCGTGCCGGCCACGGTGCGCCAGCCGTCGGCATCCTCGACCTGGGCCGCGACGGAGACGGCGTGCCGGGGCAGTCCGTAGAGGAAGTTGACCGTCCCGTCGATCGGGTCGAGCACCCAGCGCA
>FWWL01003761.1_pt1 | contig 26886 bp, 28 predicted proteins | sample 2228331 | NCBI WGS metagenome assembly FWWL01 (sample SAMEA103939775, study PRJEB20133) | metagenome
GTGGCGGGAGTCGGCGATGCGCTCTCGGTAGGTCTCCGGGGGCATCTCACACCTCGATGGTCGCTGGGATCCGGATTCCATCCTCCTCACCCAGAAGATGGGGCGGGGGTGGGGAGGTTTAACCTGACGAGTTCGCCGACGGTCTGTGGGCCCCGTTCCGCCCCTCCCCAAGCTATGATAAAATTTAGTGATCGAGAGGCCATGGAGCTCCACCAGTTGGAAGCCTTCGTAGCCGTGGCCACCTTCCGGAGCTTCCACCGGGCCGCGGAGGCCCTGTACCTCTCGCAGCCCGCGGTGAGCGCCCGGATCCAGGCGTTGGAGCGGGCGCTCGGCAAGCGCCTGTTCGAACGGGATGGCCGGACCGTGCGCCTCACGGAGGCCGGAGAGGCCCTGCTTCCGTATGCGGAGCGTGCCATCCAAGCCGTGGCCGAGGGCCAGCACGCGGTGCAGCAAGCACCCGCCCGGGCTGCAGGCCCCCTTTCCCTTGCTGCGGTCCCCACCATCTGCACCTACCTCCTCCCGGAAGTGATCAAGCGGTTCCGGCAGACCTGTGCGGACTGCAAGGTCCTGATCCGTACCGGGCATTCCCGGGAGGTGCTGCAGATGGTGCTCAATGAGGAAGCGGAGCTGGGCCTTGCACGCTCCCTTTCCCACCCGCAGGTGGAGACCATCCATCTGGCGCAGGACCCCTTCGTGCTGGTCGTCTACCCCCGCCACCGGTTCGCCCGGGTGGGGCGGGTCCGGCTGGAGGAGGTCGCCGCGGAGCCCCTGATCTTCTACGATCGGGGCAGCAGCGATTGGACCCTGCTCACCGCCGCCTTCCGGCGGCGGGCGCTGCTGCCCAACGTGGTCCTAGAACTCGACACCATCGAGGCCGCGAAGAAGATGGTGGAGCGGGAGGTCGGGATTTCCCTCCTTCCGAAGATGGCCATCCGACGGGAGATCGCGGAAGGGACACTGGTGCCCGTGCGGCTTACGGGCGCGGATCTACCACGGCGGCATGTGGACCTCATCTACTTGCGGGGCCGCCAGCTGGGGGAGCGGGCCCAGCAGTTCGTCCAGCTGGTGCGGCGGGTATTGGTCAGTTCTGATCGGAACCGGATTAATAAACAATATCCATTGGTCGCCCGTTGACGAACGGACCCCTGGTGGGTAGGGTGAGGAGGAAACCCGAGGACCGGGACGTGTAGGCTAGCCCGGGCCCTGCAGAGAGCCGCGGAGCGGTGCGAGCGCGGTAGGGTCTGGATGAGCTGAGTTCACCCGTGAGGGGCGGCCTGAACGACCCGAAGGGGTCCAGTAGGCGCCGACGGGAGTCCTGCCCCGTGATCGACGCAGGCGGGATCGGGCGGTTGCCCCGTCCCGAGAGGGCCGTTGGGTGCTGAGCCCAGCGGAACGCGGGTGGTACCGCGGGAGAACCTTCGCACCTCCCGTCCCAGCGGGGACGGGAGGTGTTTTGTTTGGGAGGGAGGGATCATGATCGTCGTAATGCGGCCAAACGCCCACCCTGAGCAGGTGGAGGCGGTGGTGGACCGGATCCGGGAAGCGGGTCTACGGGCACACGTGTCCGTAGGGGAACTCCGGACGGTGATCGGGGTGATCGGGGATGACCGTACCAAGGAGCAACTGCGGGGGATGCTGGAGGCCATGGAGGGTGTGGAGAAGGTGGTGAAGGTCCTCCAGCCCTACAAACTGGTGAGCCGGGAGTTTCAGCCGGAGGACACGGTGGTGACGGTAGGAGGGGTCCGGTTCGGGGGAACGGAGGATGTCGTGGTGATCGCGGGCCCTTGCTCCGTGGAAAGCCGCGAGCAGATCCTGGCCGCGGCCCGAGCCGTCAAGGCGGCAGGCGCCCGGATGTTGCGGGGCGGTGCCTTTAAGCCCCGGACCTCTCCGTACTCCTTCCAGGGGCTAGAGGAGGAAGGGCTGCGGCTTCTGGCCGAGGCGCGGGAGGCCACAGGGCTCCCCGTGGTCACGGAGGCCATGGACCAGCGACAGCTGGAGCTGGTGGCCCAGTACGCGGACATGGTGCAGATCGGTGCCCGGAACATGCAGAACTACACTTTGCTGCGGGACGTGGGCCGCCTGCGGAAACCCGTGCTCCTCAAGCGAGGACCGAGCGCCACCATCGAGGAAACCCTGCTGGCCGCGGAGTACATCCTCAGCGAGGGCAACGGGCAGGTCGTGCTGTGCGAACGGGGCATCCGGGGCTTCGACAACCACACCCGGTACCTCCTCGACGTCGGCGCCATCCCCGTGCTCAAACAGCTCACCCACCTCCCCGTGATCGCGGACCCCAGCCACCCCGCGGGCAAGCGGACCTACGTCCCAGCCCTGGCCCGGGCCGCGGTCGCCGCAGGGGCAGACGGGCTCCTGGTGGAGGTCCACCCTGAGCCCGAGCGGGCGTTAAGCGACGGCGCCCAACAGCTTCGGCCGGAGGAGTTCGCCCGCCTGATGCAGGAGGTGAACGCCATCGCCCGGGTCCTGGGCCGGCTGCGGTCCGCGGTCCCCGTCCCGTGAGAGCCGTTTGATAACGAACCTCGATCGCAACGCCGTTGACACACCCGGACGCGGCTGGTACGAGAAGGGGCAAGGCAGAGGCGCGAGGAAGGGAAGGAGTAGGGACCACGTACCGCACAGAGAGCCGGAATAGGTGGGAGCCGGCCGGAGGCGGGTCCTGAACCTCGTCCCAGAGCTACCGTGGGGAACGGCACAGGTGTGCCCGGGTACCCCGGTCGTGGGCCCGCGTGAAGGGCGAAGAGGGCCACGGGTACGGTTTGGCCCGTGGAACTAAGGTGGTACCGCGGGGAGTCAGCCCGTCCTTAGGCTGGCTCCCCGCTTTTTACAGGCGAAGAGGAGGCGGGTATGGCGAAAGCGATCGTGGACCGTACAACCCAGACGGTCAAAGGCGCCCAAGCGGTGGTCCGGATCTTGGAAGAGCTCGGGGTTCGGTGGATCTTCGGGATCCCGGGAGGTGCTTCCTTACCCCTCTACGACGCCCTCTACGACGCCCGTGGGATCCAGCACATCCTGGTCCGCCACGAGCAGGTGGCCGCCCATGCGGCCGCGGGGTATGCCCGAGCGAGCGGGGAGGTTGGGGTGTGTACGGCCACCTCAGGCCCCGGAGCCACAAACCTCGTCACCGGAATCGCGGATGCTTTCATGGATTCCACCCCTGTCCTGGCCATCACGGGACAGGTGGTGCGGCCCAACATCGGGACGGATGCCTTCCAGGAGGCGGATGTCACCGCCATCACCATGCCCATCACCAAGCACAACTACCTCGTGATGGACCCGGAGGAGTTGCCGCGGGTGATCCGGGAGGCCTTCTACCTATGCCGGGCGGGTCGTCCCGGCCCCGTACTGGTGGATATCCCCCGGGACGTGCTCCAGGCGGAGATCCCGAGTGAGCTTGTGCAGGCCCCGTTTGAACCCCGATACCGCCCGGTGCTGGACGGCGATCCCGCTCGCATCGCGGAGGCGGCGGAGGCCATCTCCCGGAGCCGCCGACCTATCCTGTACGTGGGCGGTGGGGCCCAGGGGGCTTCCGAGCCGCTCGGGCGCCTGGCCCGGCGGTGCCGTATCCCGGTGACCGTGACCCTCATGGGTAAGGGAGCGTTCGACGAGACGGACCCCCTGTGCCTTGGGATGCTGGGGATGCACGGCACCGCCTACGCCAACTACGCCATCAACGAGGCGGACCTCGTGATCGCGGTCGGTGCCCGGTTCGACGACCGGGTCACGGGCCGGCTCAAGGACTTCTGCCCGCATGCCCGATTCATCCACATCGACATCGACCCCTCCGAGATTGGGAAGAATAAGCCCGCGCACATTCCCATCGTGGGTGATGCGCGGCGGGTGCTGGAGGCCCTAGAACCCCTTGTGCAGCCACCGGATGTGGAGGCATGGTGGCGGCAGATCGAGGAGTGGCGGACCCGGTACCCGCTGCGGTGGCGGCCGGGGCGCATGCTGAAGCCCCAGCAGGTGATCGAGGCCATCTACCAGGCCACGCGCGGAGAGGCTCTGGTGGTCACGGACGTGGGGCAGCACCAGATGTGGGCCGCTCAGTACTACAAGTGCCGTCGCCCCCGACAGTTCATCACCTCCGGGGGACTCGGGGCCATGGGCTTCGGGTTCCCCGCGGCCATGGGGGCTCAGTTCGCCCGTCCGGAGGAGCTGGTGATCGCCATCGTGGGCGACGGCGGATTCCAGATGACGATGCAGGATCTCATCACCGCGGTGGAGTGGCGGCTGCCGCTCAAGATCTACATCATCAACAACGGCGCCCACGGCATGGTTCGACAGTGGCAGCAGCTGTTTTACAACGAGCGCTATGCCCACGTGCATCTCCGCAACCCCGACTTCGCACGGGTGGCGGAGGCCTTCGGGGCCGTGGGGATCCGGGTGGAGACGGAGGAGCAGATGCACGCGGCCATCCAGCGATCCCTGGAGGTGCAGGACCGCCCCGTGGTGGTGGACTTCATCGTGGACCCGGAGGAGAACTGCTACCCCATGATCCCCTCCGGGCAGTCCGTGAAGGAGATGATCCTGGGTGACTGAGGCGTTGGCGGCCCTTCCGAAGCCAGGTCCGGAGCGGCGGATGCTGTCCCTGGTGGTGGATAATGCCCCGGGGGTCCTCATGCGCATCACCGCCCTGTTCCGGCGCCGCGGCATCAACATCCACAGCCTGGCGGTCTCCGTCACGGAGGACCCCAGGATCTCCCGGATCACCATGGTGGTGGACTGCCCCGCGGCCCGCATGGACGTGGTGATGCGGCAGCTCCGCAAGCTCATCGAGGTCCACTGGGCCCAGGACATCACGGATGCCAAGCGCACGGAACGGGAGCTGGCCCTGGTAAAGGTCAATGCCTCGAGCGAGGTCCGCCATCAGGTCCTGGAGGCCGCCCGGGTCTTCCGGGCACGGCCCGTGGACCTTACGGACCGGACCGTCACCCTGGAGGTCACGGGCAGCTCGGAGAAGATCGACGCCCTCATCGACGTGCTACGCCAGTACGGAATCCGGGAGGTGGTGCGCACGGGCGCCATCGCCCTGCTTCGGGGGACCGCTACGACGTAACGCACTGGGGAGGTGTCGGATGGCCCGCCTGTACTACGAGCAGGATGCGAACCCGCAACTGATCCAAAGCCGGCGGGTGGCGGTTTTGGGCTACGGGAGCCAGGGCCATGCCCATGCCCAGAACCTGCGGGACCAGGGCGTGGAGGTGGTGGTGGGCGTGCGGCCGGGCGGTGCCTCCTGGGAGGCGGCCCGTTCAGACGGCTTTTCCGTGCTGTCCGTCGCGGAGGCGACTCGGAGCGCGGATATTGTATCCGTCCTGATCCCCGATATGGTGCAGGCACAGGTCTACCGTGCGGAGATCGAACCGAATCTGCGCCCGGGCCAAGCCCTCGTCTTCGCCCACGGGTTCACGGTGCACTACGGCCAGGTGGTGCCCCCCAAGACCGTGGACGTGTTCATGGTGGCGCCGAAGTCTCCGGGCCACCGGATGCGGGAGGTCTTCCGGGAGGGGGGAGGGGTCCCGGCGTTATTGGCCGTCCACCAGGACGCCACGGGTCAGGCAAAGGAGTTGGCCCTGGCGTACGCGTGGGGGATCGGGTGCCTGCGGGCCGGGGTCCTGGAGACCACCTTCCGGGAGGAGACGGAGACGGACCTGTTTGGCGAGCAGGCGGTGCTGTGTGGCGGGGTCTCCGCCTTGATCCAGGCGGGCTTTGAGACCCTGGTGGAAGCGGGGTACCAACCCGAGCTGGCGTACTTCGAGTGCCTGCACGAGCTGAAGCTGATCGTGGACCTGATCTACGAAGGGGGGTTACGCTGGATGCGGCACTCCGTCTCCGACACCGCGGAGTACGGGGACTACACCCGAGGGCCTCGGATCATCGACGAGCACGTCCGGCAGCGGATGCGGGAGATCCTGCGGGAGATCCAGTCGGGGGAGTTCGCCCGGGAGTGGATCCAGGAGGCGGAGAGCGGGTTTCAGGGGTTCTACGGCTTGCGGCGGGAGGCCGCGAACCACCCCATCGAGGAGGTAGGGGAGCGGCTACGGGCCATGATGCCCTGGCTGAAGGCCAAGAAGCAGCCCGCCCAGACGGGAGGCTCAGGATGACGGATCGTGTCTACATCTTCGACACGACCCTGCGGGACGGCGAGCAGTCCCCGGGGTTTTCTATGACGGTCCAGGAGAAGCTGGAGATGGCCCGGGCCCTGGCCCGCCTGCGGGTGGACGTGATCGAGGCCGGATTTCCCATCAGCTCTCCAGGCGACCTCGCGGCGGTCCAGCTCATCGCCCGGGAGGTCCGGGGGCCCGTGATCTGTGGTCTCGCCCGGGCCCACCCCAAGGACATCGAGGTGTGCTGGGAGGGGGTTCGGGAGGCGGAGCATCCCAGGATCCATACCTTCATCGCCACCTCCCCCATCCACATGGAGCGGAAGCTGCGGATGCGGCCCCATGAAGTGCTGGAGGCGGCCCGGGCTGCGGTGCGGCTGGCGCGCCGCCTCTGCCCGGAGGTGGAGTTCAGCTGCGAGGATGCCACCCGTTCAGAGGTGGACTTTTTGTGCCGGGTCGTAGAGGCGGCCATCGAGGAAGGAGCCGCGGTCATCAACATCCCGGACACCGTGGGGTATGCCACGCCCGAGGAGTACGGGGCCTTGATCCGTACCCTGCGGGAGCGGGTCCCGAACTCTGACCGGGTGATCTGGAGCGTGCACTGCCACGACGACCTCGGGTTGGCGGTGGCCAACTCCCTCGCGGGGATCCGAGCGGGGGCCCGGCAGGTGGAGGCGACCATCAACGGGATCGGGGAGCGGGCGGGGAACGCGGCCCTGGAAGAGATCGTCATGGCCCTGGCGGTCCGCCGGGACCAGTTCGGCGTGCGGACAGGTGTCGACACCACCCAGATCTACCCCACAAGCCGGCTCCTGGTGGCCATCACGGGCGTGGAGGTCCAGCCCAACAAGGCCATCGTGGGTGCCAACGCCTTCGCCCACGAGGCGGGCATCCACCAGCACGGGGTCCTCAACGACCCCCGCACCTACGAGATCATGACCCCGGCCTCCGTAGGGGTACCTACCAATAAGCTGGTCCTGGGCAAGCACTCGGGTCGGCACGCCCTCGCCCACACCCTCCAGCAGATGGGATTCGTGCTCAGCGAGGAGGAGCTGGAGCGCATCTACGCCCGGTTTAAGGTCCTGTGCGACCGGAAGAAGCGGGTGGAGGTCGGAGACCTCGTGGCCCTGGTCCAGGAAGGGATCACGGCTCCTCCCGAGACCTACCGCCTCGTGTCCTTCCGGGTCTCCACCGCGAGCGATGAACCTCCGCACGCCGCGGTCCGGCTGGCGGTCGGGGACCGGGTGGTGGTGGCGGAGGCCACGGGCGACGGTCCCGTGGACGCCCTCTTCGCCGCCCTCCAGGCCGCGAGCGGTGTTCAGGTGGAGCTTTTGGACTACAGCCTCCGAAGCGCCACGGGCGGAAGCGACGCCCTGGGAGAGGCGGTGTGCCGCCTGCGGGTCCAGGACCGGGTGGCCACGGGTCGGGGGAGCAGCACGGACGTGCTGGAGGCGAGCGCCCTCGCGTACCTCGCAGCGCTCAACAAGCTCGTCGAGCAACTCCCGCACGCCCCACGCACGCCCACCCAGAGCGCGGTCGGGTAGGAGGCGATCATGGGGATGACCATCACGGAGAAGATCCTGGCCCAGCACGCGGACCTGCCCGAGGTGAGGCCCGGGGATCTCGTGGAGTGCCGGGTGGACATGCTGTTCGCCAACGACATCACCGCTCCGCTCGCGATCCAGCAGTTCGAGCGCATCGGAGTGGACCGGGTGTTCGACCCGGATCGGATCGCGTTCGTCTTGGACCACTACTCCCCTGCGAAGGACATCGCAAGCGCGGAACAGTGCCGGATCACCCGGGAGTTCGTGCGCAAGCACGGCCTCCCGCACTTCTACGACGTCGGCCGGGCGGGGATCGCCCATGTCCTTTTGGCCGAGGAGGGGTTTGTCCTTCCGGGAGAGGTCTTCGTCGGCGCGGACTCCCACACCTGCAACCACGGGGCGTTGGGGGCGTTCGCCACGGGAGTCGGGAGCTCTGACCTCGCGGCGGCCATGGCTACGGGCCGACTGTGGTTCCGGGTGCCCCCCACGCTGCGGTTCGTTTTTCGGGGCGAGCGGAAGCCGTGGGTGACGGGCAAGGACCTCGTGCTGCGGATCATTGGAGACATCGGAGTGGACGGCGCCCGGTACGCGGCCATGGAGTTCAGCGGGCCTGTGCTGCAGCAGCTCACCCTGGACGAGCGCTTTTCCATTACCAACATGGCGGTGGAAGCCGGAGCGAAGAACGGGATCATGGAGCCGGACGAGGTGGTGCTGGAGTGGGTGCGGCGCCGGGCCCGTCGGCCCTTTACCCCGGTATACGGGGATCCGGACGCGGAGTACGCGGCGGTGTACGAGTACGACGTGACGGACATGGAGCCCGTGGTGGCCGCTCCCCCTTCTCCCGACAACGTGGTCCCGGTGACGGAGGTCCGGGGAGTCCGGGTGGACCAGTGCTTCATCGGCACCTGCACAAACGGCCGCATCGAGGACCTACGGCAGGCCGCCCGGGTCCTCGCCGGGCGCCGGGTGCACCCGGAGGTGCGGCTCATCGTGATCCCCGCAAGCCCCCACGTTTACCGACAGGCGCTGGAGGAGGGCCTCATCCAGATCTTCCTCGAGGCCGGGGCTGCGGTCGGGACCCCGACCTGTGGGCCGTGCATTGGAGGGCATATGGGGGTTCTGGCGGAGGGAGAGGTGTGCGTATCCACGAGCAGCCGCAACTTCATCGGCCGGATGGGCCACCGCGCAAGCCAGGTCTATCTCGCCAACGCCGCGGTGGCCGCAGCCGCGGCCGTAGCGGGAAAGATCGTGCACCCCGCGGAGGTCGTAGGAAGCACGGTAACCGCGTGAGGAGGTGGGGATGACCTTCCAGGGAAAGGCTCACCGGCTCGGTGACCACATCGATACGGACCTCATCATCGCAGGGCGGTACCTCGTGACCACGGACCCCCACAAGCTCGCGGAGCACCTGTTTGAGGACCTCGATCCCACCCTCCGGTCTCGCATCCGGCCGGGGGACATCTTGGTGGCGGGGGAGAACTTCGGGCAGGGAAGCTCCCGGGAGCATGCACCGCTGGCCATCCTGGGCGCCGGGGTGCGGGTGGTGGTGGCCGCTTCCTTCGCCCGCATCTTCTACCGCAACGCCTTCAACAACGGACTCGTGCTCCTGGAGTGCCCTGAGGCCGCCCGGTCTGTGCAGGACGGGGACGAGCTCCGGATCGTTCCCGAGACCGGGGAGATCCAGAACCTCACCCGGAACGAGACGTACCGGGCGCGTCCAATCCCCTCCTTCATGCAGCAGCTCGTGGAAGCAGGAGGGCTCATCCCGTACGTGCAGAGGCGGCTCGGGATCCAGAGGTCGCCATGACGCGCATCGAGATCTACGACACCACGTTGCGGGACGGCACCCAGGGCGCGGGCGTGGAGTTCTCCGTGGAGGACAAGCTCCGTTGCGCCCGGGCCCTGGACGAGCTGGGCGTGGACTTCATCGAGGGCGGATGGCCCGGCAGCAACCCCAGGGACCTAGAGTTCTTCCGGAGGGCGACACAGGAGCGCTGGCGCTCCGCGCGCCTCGTGGCCTTCGGGAGCACCCGCCGGGCAGGGATCGAGGCCCATGCGGACGGAAATCTCCAGGCCCTCCTCGAGGCGGGGACGGAGTGGGTGACCATCTTCGGAAAGAGTTGGGACCTGCACGTGCACAAGGCCCTGCGCACGACCCTGGAGGAGAACCTCCGGATGATCGCGGACTCCGTACGGTTTTTGAAGTCCGCGGGTCGGAAGGTGATCTACGACGCGGAGCACTTTTTCGACGGGTTCTACGCGAACCCGGAGTATGCCCTGGCGACGGTGCAAGCGGCGGCGGAGGCAGGGGCGGACCGCATCGTGCTATGCGACACCAACGGCGGCAGACTCCCCCACGAGATTGGACCTGTCGTGCGGACCGTCCGGGAGCGGATCCCTGTGCCCCTCGGCATCCACACCCACAACGACGCGGGATGCGCGGTGGCCAACGCGGTGGAGGCCGTCCGCGCCGGGTGCACCCACGTCCAGGGGACCATCAACGGGTATGGGGAACGGTGCGGGAACGCAGACCTGTGCGTGGTGATCCCGAACCTGGTCCTGAAGCTGGGCTACGCGTGTCTTGTCCCCGGGGCCCTGGAGCGGCTGGTGCACATCAGCCACCTGGTGGCGGAGCTTGCCAACCTCCCCCCGGACGACTACCAGCCTTACGTGGGCCGGAACGCCTTCGCACACAAAGGCGGGGTCCACGGGAGCGCGGTGCGGGCAGATCCCGCCACCTACGAGCACGTGGACCCAGAGCGCGTCGGGAACCGCCGGCGGTTCGTGGTCTCCGACCTCTCCGGTCGGGCCAACATCGTGAGCAAGGCAGAAGAGCTGGGGTTGCGGCTTGACCCCCACAGCCCCGCCACGGCCCGGATTCTGGAGCAGGTGAAGTGGCTGGAGTACACGGGCTACCAGTTCGAGGGGGCGGAGGCGTCGTTTGAGCTTCTGGCCCGCAGGCTCCTGGGAGAACCTGTAGACGCCTTTGAGGCAGGCCCCTTCCTCGTGGTGGTCCACCGGGCGGACGGCCGGTGCCGGGCGGAGGCCACGGTGCGGGTGCGGGTGGGAGACCTCGAGGAGCACACCGCGGCGGAGGGGAACGGCCCCGTGCATGCCCTTGACCGGGCCCTCCGCAAGGCCCTGGAGCGGTTTTACCCGGAGCTTAGACGGATTCGCCTGGTGGACTACAAGGTCCGGGTGCTCAACGCGGAGGCGGCGACCGCGGCCCGGGTGCGGGTGCTGATCCAGTCTACGGACGGGACGGAGCAGTGGGGGACGGTGGGGGTTTCGGAGAACGTGGTCGAGGCCAGCTGGATCGCCCTGGTGGACAGCCTGAACTACGCCCTGTGGCGGAGCCGTATCCGGTCGACTGCCCCGGCCGCCGATGCGTGAGGTCCGGGTCCTCCTGCTGCCTGGAGACGGGATCGGCCCCGAGGTGATCCGAGAGGCCGTCCGGGTGCTGGAGGCGGTCTGCCGTCGGTTTGACTGCCGCTTCCGGTTCGAAGAGGCCCTCATCGGTGGGGCCGCCATCGACGTGCACGGAGACCCTCTCCCCGCGAAGACCCGGGAAAAGCTCGCGGAGGCAGAGGCGGTGTTGCTCGGGGCCGTGGGCGGGCCAAAGTGGGACCACCAGGAGGTTCGGCCAGAAGCCGGGCTCCTGGCGTTGCGGAAGCTGTTGGGGGTGTACGCGAACCTGCGACCCGCTTTCCTCTTCCCCGGGCTTGAGGGCTGCTCCCCTCTCCGTCCGGAGGTGGTGCGGGGAACCGATCTGCTGCTGGTGCGGGAGCTCACGGGGGGGCTGTACTTCGGGGAGCCCAAGTTCCGGACCGCGCAGAAGGCGGTGGACACCATGGCCTACACCGCGGAGGAGGTGGCGCGGGTGGCCCGGGTGGCCTTCCGGGCTGCCCAGGGGCGACGGCGGGTGGTGCACTCCGTCGATAAGGCCAACGTCCTGGAGAGCTCACGGCTGTGGCGGGCGGTGGTCTCGGAGGTAGCCCGGGAGTTCCCGGAGGTCGAGTTGCACCACATGCTGGTGGACACCTGCGCCATGGAGCTCATGCGCCGCCCTGCCATGTTCGACGTCATCCTCACGGAGAACACTTTTGGGGACATCCTCAGCGACGAGGCCGCCGCGGTGGTGGGATCTATTGGGCTACTGCCCTCCGCGAGCCTGGGCGACCGACCCCCCTTCCTCTACGAACCCGTGCACGGATCCGCTCCCGACATCGCCGGGCGCGGGATCGCAAACCCCGTGGGAGCGGTGCTGAGTGCGGCGTTGCTGTTGCGGTACTCTTTGGGGATGGAGGAGGCGGCCCGGGCTGTGGAGGAGGCCACGGGGGCGGTGCTCGCGGAGGGCGTACGTACGCCAGACCTTGGGGGGATAGCCTCCACGGAGGCCGTGGGGCGGGCCATCGCGGAGCGCGTCGCGAAAGGCTAAAGGAGGAGGACATGCGCAGCGACCTCATCAAATCCGGAGTTCCGCGGGCTGGGGCCCGGGCCATGTTGCGGGCGGTCGGGCTTCGGGACGAGGATTTCGAGCGACCGTTCGTGGGGATTGTGAACACCTGGACGGACGGTATGCCGTGTAACGTGCACCTGAGGGACTTGGGGGAAGCCCTGAAGGCCGGAATGCGGGAGGCGGGGCTTGTGCCGTTTGAGTTCGGCGCTCCGGCCATTGCGGACGGGATCGCGATGGGAACACCGGGGATGCGGGCAAGCCTCATCAGCCGGGAGGTCATCGCGGACGCGGTGGAGGTGGTGGCGGAGGGGTACCTGTATGACGCGATGGTGGTGCTGGTGGGGTGCGACAAGACCATCCCCGGAGGGGCCATGGGCCTGATCCGAAGCGGTGTGCCAGGGATGGTGCTCTACGGTGGATCCATCGCCCCGGGGCTACTGGGCGGCCGCAAACTCACCATCGTGGAGGTGTACGAGGCGGTGGGGCAGGTTGCCGCGGGCCGGATCGGGGAGGAAGAACTCGCGGCCATCGAGCGGCATGCCATCCCGGGGCCGGGCGCATGCGGGGGGCAGTACACCGCGAACACCATGGCCATGGCCCTGGAGGTCTTGGGGCTCTCGCCCATGGGCTACAACAGCATCCCTGCAGCCCTCCCCGAGAAGCGGGAGGCCACCCGCCGGGCCGCCTGGATCCTCCTGGATGCGCTCAGGGCCGGCCGCACGCCCCGGAGCTTCCTCACCCGCAACTCCTTCCTGAACGCCATCGCCGCGGTGGCGGCGACAGGCGGGTCCACGAACGCCGTGCTGCACCTCCTGGCCCTGGCCCGAGAAGTAGGGGTTCCCTTGGATCTTGACGACTTCGATACCGTGAGCCGGCGAACCCCTGTCATCGCGGACCTGCGGCCTTGGGGAACATACACCGCGTGGGAGCTGTACGAGGCGGGGGGGACGCGCCTTGTGGTGCGGAGGCTGCTTGAAGCAGGGCTTGTGGATGGTACGCAGCAGACGGTGACGGGTAAGAGCCTGGAGGAGGAGGTGGCGGACGCCACGGAGGCACCGGGGCAGAAGGTGGTGCGGAGCGTGCAGGAGCCGTTTAAGCCCCACGGCGGGCTCGTGGTACTGCGGGGATCTTTAGCGCCGGAAGGAGCCGTGTTGAAGCTAGCGGGTACGGAGCAGGCGTACTTCCGCGGCCCGGCCCGGGTCTTCGACGGCGAGGCGGAGGCCCTGCAGGCGGTGCTCGGGGGTCGGATCCGGCCCGGGGAGGTTGTGGTGATCCGGTACGAAGGGCCCAAGGGTGCCCCGGGGATGCCGGAGATGCTGGCGGTCACGGCGGCCATCGTGGGCGAGGGACTTGGGCCGGAGGTGGCGTTAGTGACAGACGGTCGGTTCTCAGGCGGAACCCGGGGACTGATGGTGGGACACGTCTGTCCGGAGGCGCAGGTAGGAGGACCTATCGCGCTGGTAGAAGAGGGGGATCTTATCACCATCGACGTAGAGAATAGGCGGCTGGATCTCGAGGTTGCGGAGGAGGTCTTGGAGCGGCGGCGGAGGGCTTTCCGGCCACGGCCGGTTCCGGAGCTGAGGGGGCTTTTTGGCCGGTACGCGGCCTTGGTGTCCTCGGCCTCCGAGGGCGCGATCCTGCGGCTACCGGAGGGCTAGAGGCAGCCAGTACAGCATGGCATAGATGAGCCATCCCGTTGCGGCCACGTAGAGCCAGACGGGGAGGGTAAAGCGGGCGATCGCCCGGTGCGTGGTGTATTGGCCCCGGAAGGCCCGCAGGAGGGTGAGGCCGACAAGGGGGATGAGGGCAAGGGCGAGGGCGGTGTGGGTAAAGAGAATGGTAAGGTAGACCCCGCGGATCAATCCGGTTCCGGAGAAGGGTTTTGCGCCGATCAGGCCCCACCGGATGAGGTAGACGACCAAAAAGAGGGCGGCGAAGACGGTCGCGGTGAGCATGGCCGCGTGGTGGTGACGGATTTGCCTTCTCCGCACGGCGGCGTAGCCCACCAGGAGGGCAAGACCGCTCGCGAGGATCAACGCGGTGTTGAAGGCGGGGAGCCACCGGTCAAGGCCCATGGGTACGGTGGTATTAAAACAGAATACTTGCAACGGTTGCTACACGAACAACTCCCAAACCCATACACCCAGCGCCTTCCGGTACCTTTACCCTACCCCCAAGGCTTGCCAGCAGCGCGGCTGACACTTCGGCCCTTCAGCTTGACGTCCGTGCCGGGGACGCCGGCGGGTATTGCGCCGTGGGTCGGGCGCCAAAGGGAGGGGGACGAGGCCGTGGCCGCGGCCTGCTTCCGATAATGAACATTATGTCAACTAATCCAAGGCCCGGCCAGAAGGAATCTATCCCATTTCGCCGAACTCCTGTTTGGGAGTGCGTGTGAGATGCCGCCGACGGCCATCAACCTCGGGATTACGAGCGCCCAGCGCCTCACGGCCCTACTTGTCCTTCACTTCCTCGACCGCGAAAGTGGCCTCAGCGAGGCCGACCTCCTCCGCAGGATCCGGGATCTCGGCGGAGAGGGGTTTTGGGTCCCGAACAAAGGGACGGTTTCTAAGGTGGTTCGGGGCCTCATCGCGGAGGGTTACGTGGAAGGCCACTGGGTCAACCCCGAGGGCCGCCGGCGCTGGGCCCTCTCGATTACGGAATCCGGTCGCCTCCACCTGCGGGTCCTCAAGCGGGAGTTCCGGAGGCGCTTGGATGCGGGTCGGTGGTTTTTTGAGCGGACTGTTCAGGAGTTGTATGGGCGGTGAGGGTGAGGGCATGAAGCAACCGTTTCTTTATGAAAAAATTAATCATCGGCCTCGAACGCCGGCCGCAACAGCCGGTAGGCCTCCCGGAGGTGCTGGGGGATCACCTTAACTTCGGCCAGCACGGGCATGAAGTTCGTGTCTCCAACCCAACGGGGGACGATGTGGATGTGCAGGTGGTCCTCAATTCCCGCTCCCGCAGCCCGGCCTAGGTTCATCCCGATATTGAACCCGTCCGGTTTCATCACCCGACGAAGAACCCGCAGGGTTCGCGTCACTGCCTCCCACAGCCCCGCCACCTCCTCCGGCAGAAGGGCACTGGGATCCGCCGTATGCCGGTACGGCACTGCCATCGCATGCCCGCTTGCATAAGGAAAACGGTTCAGCATCACGAAGGCGTACATCCCCCGCCACACGATGAGGTTCTCCTCGTCCTCTTCCTCCCCAGGTTTTGTGCAAAAGATGCACCCCTCCGTCGGCTCCGACTGGATGTACTCGAGCCGCCAGGGCGCCCACAGCTGCCTCATGGCTCCAGCACACCCAGCCGGCGAAGGGCCTCCCGAGCCGCCATCTGCTCCGCCTCCTTCTTGCTCCTTCCCCGTCCCTCCCCCAAGACCTTCCCTGAGACCTCCACCACGGCGACGAACTCCTTGGCGTGATCGGGCCCTTCTGCCCCCGTGATCCGGTACTGTGGGGTTGTGCGTTCCCGTCGCTGGATCACCTCCTGCAGCTGGCTCTTGTAGTCCCCTCGGATCTCCTCCAGCCGCTCCAAGAGCGGCGCCACCCACCGGCTCACCATCGCATGCGCCACCCCGTACCCGGAGTCTACGTACACCGCCCCCACCACCGCCTCCAGCACGTCTGCCAGCAGGGAAGCCCGTTCTCGGCCCCCGCTCCGCTCCTCCCCCTTTCCCAACAAGATGTACCGACCCAGATCTAACCCCCGGGCGATCTCTGCAAGGGAGGACTCGTTCACTAACCGCGCCCGCATCCGAGCTAGCTCCCCCTCAGGAGCCGAAGGGAACCGGCGGTAGAGATGGTCACTCACCACTAAGTTCAGCACCGCATCCCCCAGGAACTCCAGCCGCTCGTACGTCCCCGCCCCTCGTCCGCCTTCTTCGTGCGCGTAGGAACCGTGCACGAGGGCGAGATCCAATAACCCCAGTTCCCGAAACCGTACTCCCAGACGCTCCTCCAGCTCCCGGAGCTGCTCCGAGCGGGGGGGACTCGGAGGAGGAGCCACGGACCGCGTGCTCAGACCTCCAGCCTCCTTACCGCCAGTGTGGCGTTGTGGCCGCCGAACCCGAAGGCATTGGAGAGGGCCACCCGCACCTCCGCGGGCCGGGGGCGGTTCGGTACGTAGTCCAGGTCGCACTCCGGATCCGGGACCTCGTAGTTGACGGTGGGCGGGAGTACCCCGTGGTGGATGGCCAGCACACAGGCGATGAGCTCCACACTTCCGGCAGCTCCCAACAGGTGCGCGGTCATGGACTTGGTGGAGCTCACGGCAAGGCGGTACGCGTGCGGCCCGAAGACCCGCTTGATGGCCAGGGTCTCGTATTTGTCGTTGTACGGGGTGCTGGTCCCGTGGGCGTTGATGTAATCCACCTCCTCCGGCCGCAGCCCAGCGTCCTGCAGGCACCGGGTCATCGCCAAGGCCGCCCCCTCTCCCTCAGGATCCGGCTGGGTGATGTGGTAGGCGTCCGCGCTCATCCCGTAGCCCACGAGCTCGCAGTAGATCCGGGCACCTCGGCGGAGCGCATGCCCGAGCTCCTCCAGGATCACGACCCCCGCTCCCTCCCCCATCACGAATCCGTCCCGAAGGGCATCGAAGGGACGCACCGCCTTGTGCGGCTCATCGTTCCGCGTAGACATGGCCCGCATGGCGCAGAACCCTGCGATGGAAAGCTCCGTGATGGCTGCCTCCGTCCCCCCCGCGATCATCACATCCGCCTCCCCCCGCTGGATGATGCGGAAGGCATCCCCGATGGCGTGCCCGCCCGTGGCACAGGCCGTCACGGGAGCCGTGTTGGGTCCCCGAGCGCCCGTGAGGATGCTCACGACGCCCGCGGCCATGTTGATGATCAACATGGGGATGAAGAAGGGGCTGACGCGATCTGGGCCCCGGGTGAGGAGGATCTTGTGCTGCTCCTCCCAGGTGGTGGCTCCGCCGATTCCAGACCCGATCACCACGCCCACTCGGTCCGCGTTCTCCCGCGTGACCCGGAAGTCCGCGTCCTCGAGGGCCATCCGAGTCGCGGCGATGGCGAACTGGACGAACCGGTCGTTGCGCTTAGCCTCCTTGCGGTCCATCCAGTCGAGGGGGTCGAAGTCCAGGACCTCGGCGGCGATGCGGGTGGGGTATCGCGTGGCGTCAAAGCTCCGGATCGGGCCCACCCCGCTCCGCCCCTCCAGGATGGCGTTCCAGAAGCGGTCCTTTCCGATCCCGATGGGGGTGACGAGGCCCAAACCGGTAATGACCACCCGTCGCCGCGTCATGCACGTTCCTTCGCCGCCAGCCGCTGCTCGATGTACTGCACGGCCTCGCCCACGGTCCGGATCTTCTCTGCATCCTCATCCGGAATCTCGATGCCGAACTCCTCCTCCAGGGCCATCACCAGCTCCACCACGTCTAGGGAGTCCGCACCGAGATCCTCCTGGAACGAGGCGTTTTCCGTCACCTCGTCCCCGTTGACCTGAAGCTGCTCCACGATAATGGCCTTCACCCGCTCGAAGGTCGACGATGCCATTCCAATCCTCCCCTCCCTGGCGCAACTGGCCGTTTATTTCATAACCATCCCGCCATCCACGTTCAAGACCTGCCCCGTGATGTATCCGGCCGCCTCGCTGGCGAGGAACGCCACCGCCGCGGCGACCTCCTCAGGCCGGGCTGGCCTCCCAAGCGGAATCTGCGATAGGAGGGCCGCCCGCTGGGCCTCCGTGAGGCTTTCCGTGAGTCCTGCTTCCACATACCCCGGGGCCACCGCGTTCACCGTGATGTTCCGGCTGGCCACCTCCCTCGCCACCGCGCGGGTGAACCCAATGATCCCTGCCTTTGCTGCCACGTAGTTCGCCTGTCCTGCGTTTCCCACCTCCCCCACCACGGAGGTGATGCTGATCACCCGGCCCCACCGGGCCCGCAGCATGTCCCGCAGGGCCTCCCGGGTACAGAGGAACGTCCCGGTGAGGTTGGTGTCCAGGACCCGCTGCCAGTCCTCCACGCGCATGCGCACCAGCAGCCCATCCCGCAGGGTCCCCGCGTTGTTCACCAAGATGTCCACCCGGCCAAAGGCCTCCCGGGCCTGGGCGAAGAGCCGGACGACCTCCTCCTCCCGGCACACGTCTGCCTGAAGCGCGATGGCCTGCCCTCCACGGTCCGCGATCTGACGGCAGACGGCCTCGGCCGCCTCCCGCCGCGTCCCGTAGTGCACCACCACCCGACACCCCGCTTCCGCCAGGGCTCGGCAGACGGCGCTCCCGATCGCCCCACTTCCACCGGTAACCAGGGCCACCTTCCCATCGATGCGAAACAGGTTCATGTCTTCGGTTCCTCCCGGAACCCGGCGACGACGGCCTCTAGGCTATTGCGATCCTCCACGGCGTAGACCCGGGCATGAGGAACCTGCCGGCGGATCAGCCCAGAGAGGACCTTTCCCGGGCCGCATTCCACGAAGGTGTCGATGCCTTCTGAAGCCATCCGCTCCACGGACTGGGCCCACCGCACCGGATTCGCCACCTGGTCGATGAGAAGGCGCCGGATCTCGTCCGCCCGCCGAACGGGCTGGGCGGTGACGTTGGCCACCACGGGGATCTCCGGGTCACGGAGGGGGACCTCTTCGAGGACTGTGGCGAGCCGCTCGGCGGCAGGTTGCATGAGGCTTGTGTGGAAGGGTGCAGAGACCGCCAGCATTACCGCCCTCCGGGCTCCCCGCGCTTTGGCCAGCCGGATCGCCTCCTCCACCGCAAACCGATCTCCTCCCACCACCACCTGATCGGGTGCGTTGTAGTTCGCGGGTTCGCAGAGTCCAAGGCGGCTGGCTTCCCGGCAGACCTCCTCCACCACTGCAGGGGCCAAGCTCAGGATGGCCGCCATGGCCACATCTCGGCCTGCGGCGGCCTCCTGCATGAAAAGCCCCCGCAGCCGCACCACCCGTACGGCGTCCTCAAATCGGAGGGCTCCCGCCACCACGAGGGCCGTGTACTCCCCCAGGCTCAAGCCCGCGACGAGGCGTGGCGGAGGGAGGAAGGGCCGCACGGCGCTGAAGCAGGCCAGACTGGTGGTAAGGATGGCGGGCTGGGCGTTGGCCGTCTGCTGGAGGATCTCCTCGGGCCCCCGCTCGCACAGGTCGAGGAGATCGAACCCCAAGATCTCGCTCGCCCGCACGAAGAGGTCTCGGGCCTCCGGGGAATGCTCGGCCAGCTCAACGCCCATCCCCACATACTGCGCACCCTGACCGGGGAACACCACCGCGAGCGCCATCCCTATCCCCACCGGAGTGCGCAGGCACCCCACGTGAGTCCGGCTCCGAAGGCCACGAGCACCGCGAGGTCTCCGGCCCGCAGCCGACCGGTGAGCACCGCCTCATACAGGGCCACGGGGACGGAGGCCGCGGAGGTGTTTCCGTAGCGGTCCACGTTCACGAAGAACTTGTCCATGGGCCGTCCCAGCCGCTGGGCAGCCGCTTGGATGATCCGGATGTTGGCCTGATGGGGGATGAAGAGGTCGACCTCGTCAGGGTGAATGCCCGCCCGCCGGCACACCTCCTCGATGGCCCTGGGGATCACCCGGGTGGCGAACCGAAACACCTCCCGGCCGTTCATGGTGATGGCGTGGAGCTTCTGCGCCACAGTCTTTGAGGACGGCGGGAGCCGGCTCCCTCCCGCGGGGAGGGCGATGAGGGAAGCACCGGAGCCGTCCGCGCCGAGCCAGAACGAGAGGATCCCTCGCCGGCCGTCCGAGGGCACGAGGACCGCTGCGCCTGCGGCATCCCCAAACAGCACGCATGTGGCTCGATCCTGCCAGTTCACGAATTTGCTGAGCGTGTCCGCTCCCACCACCAGCACCCGTCGGGCCATTCCGGCCACGATGTACGCGTGGGCCATGGCCAGGGCGTACAGGAAGCTACTGCAGGCAGCGGAGACGTCCACGGCCGCCGCATCTCGAGCTCCGAGGCGGTCCTGCAGGATGCAGGCGGTAGCGGGAAAGAAGGCGTCGGGTGTAGCGGTCCCCACGAGCACCAGGTCCACCTCCTCCGGTGCCACGGAGGCCGCCCGCAGGGCCTCCTGAGCCGCCTGAAAGGCTAGGTCCGAAGTGGCCTCGTCCGGTCGGGCGACCCGGCGTTCCCGGATCCCCGTACGGGCGGTAATCCACGCGTCGCTTGTGTCCACCATCCGCTCAAGGTCCGCATTCGTGAGGACCTGCTCTGGAATGCAGCGTCCCATCCCCACGATCCGGCTGCTTCCCACAGGACTCCTCCTCTCGGTTGGCATATGGGGCCGTGCTGCGTAGCCTTCACAGGTCCTGGCACACGCCAACCCCTTACCGCTCCGTCTTCTCCGGGGCCACAGCCCGGCCGTTGTAGAACCCGCACTGCGGACAGACGCGGTGGGGGAGCTGGAGGGCCTTGCAGCGCGGGCACGGGACGAGGTTCGGCCGACCCACCCGCCACAGGGCCCGCCGCCGGGCCACCCGCATGTGGGAGTGACGCAGAGACCGACTCACGGCTTCACCTCCAGACACACCACGCTCACTGTACCCGGAAGCGTTCCAGGACGGCAAGTCGTGGATCCCGGACGGTGGGTACGCATCCGCAAGGGGTCAGGTTCCGGTCCGCGCCGCAGATGGGACACAGCCCTGCGCAGTCCGGACGGCATAGCGGGGCTGGCGGCAACGCCAGCAGAAGATGCTGCCGGAAGATCTCCACGAGGTCCAGGGAATCCGCCACCGGGTACACGAAGTCCTCCGCCCCAAGCTCCCCTCCCCACTCCGGCTGGAGGCCGGGCTCGTAGACCTCCTCCACCTGAACCCGGACGGTCTCCGTGAACTCCCGAAGACACCGGCCGCACACCTGCAGGACCTCCACCGCCGCTTCTCCCCGCAGATGGATCCGCCGGCCCTCCGCCTGCAGATAGGCAACTCCCCGTATCGGTCCCACGGAGGTCACGTCCTCTGCCAGGGGGGTCAGTGGCTCTTCCAGCTCCACGACGAGTCCTTTGGGGGCTTCAAAGATCCGCTGCACGGCCACCTTCATCCGACTCCCCTCCTCCTTGAGGACGCTCTAGCATCTGTTTCCCCTTCCGGATGCTCAGGAGGACCCGCAGCACCCCTTGCTCCAGGTCGTCCAGGACCTGCCGGGCGTACTCGTCGGCACCCCTGCGGGTCTCGTCCGCGGCCGCCTGAGCCGCGCTCAGGATCTCCTCCGCCCGCTTGCGGGCGAGACGCACCACCTCGTGCTCGCCGCTCAGGCGTAGGGCCTGTTCCTGGGCGCGCAGGACGATCCTCCGGGCTTCCTCCTGGGCCCGGCTGAGGAGCTGCTCGGCCTCCGCGCGCATCCGGTGGGCCTCCTCGAGGTCACGGGGAAGTTGAGCCCGGATCATCCGGAGGAGGGCCAACAGCTCCTTCTCCTCCACCACCCGTCGCTCCGTGAGGGGCAGCTGTGTGGCCCTCCGGATCAGCTGCTCCAACCGGTCCAGCAGCTCGAGAACCGTCTCCACCGTTACCGCGCCACCTTCCGCCGCAACCGCTCCACCACCCCCGGGGGAACCAGGTCCGAGATGTCCCCACCCAGCCGGGCTACTTCTTTGATGAGGGTGGAGCTGAGGTAGGCGAGCTCGGGGCTGGTGGGCAAAAACAGGGTCTCTACCTCCGGCGCGAGGCGCCGGTTCATCATGGCCATCTTCATCTCCGCGTCGAAGTCCATCGTGGCCCGCAGTCCCTTGACGATCACCCGAGCCCCGCACCGCCTCGCGAAGGCCACGGTTAGGTCTGCAAAGGCCTCCACCCGGACCCCTGGAAGATCCTGGACCGCCTCCTGGACCATAGCCACCCGTTCCTCCGGGCCAAACAGCGGGCGTTTCTCGGGGTTGTGGGCCACGCCCACGACCAGGACCTCAAACAGCCGCGCGGCCCGTCTGATGATGTCCAGGTGCCCCATGTGGATGGGGTCGAAGGTCCCCGGGTAGATGGCCACCGTCACCTTCCCCTCCAGATCAGGATCCGGATCCGGGTATCCCCGTACCGCCGGTCCCGCATCACCTCAAATCCCTCCGGAACGGGCTCCTCCTCCCGAGCCCCGCTCTCCGCCACCACCACGGCCTCGGGTGCAAGCACCCCTGAGGCCGCGAGGGCCTCTAAGGTGCGGCCCACGAGGCCCAGACCGTAGGGCGGATCCAGCAGGACCACCTCAAATCGGTCGCCCCGACGCGCGAGCTCCGGGATTGCCCGGAAAACATCCTTCCGCCATACCTCCGCCCGGTCCTCAAGCCCGCTTTGGGTGATGTTGGACCGCAGGACCCGGACCACCCGCGGATCCCGCTCCACGAAGACCACCCACGCCGCCCCCCGGCTCAGGGCCTCCAGTCCCAAGCTCCCTGCCCCGGCGAACAGATCCAGCACCCGGACCCCCTGCACCCGCGCTCCCAGCATGTTGAAGAGGGCGTCCCGGACCCGTTCCTGGGTCGGCCGCACTCCTGCGGGTACCCGAAGCCTCCGGCCCTTCGCGAGTCCCGCTCCGATCCGCATGACTCAACCCACTGAGAGGAGCTCCGCGGACCCCTCGTATCGCTCCACCAGGACCTGCCGGAGGGCCCGGTGCTCTGGTCGCTCCAGCCGGGGGTCCATGGCCAGGAGGAGGGAGGCGGCCTCCCGGGACCGCTCCAGCAGAGCCCCGTCCCGGAGGGGGTTGGCGACCCGGAAGTCGGGAAGGCCGTGCTGTCGGGTTCCAAAGAGCTCTCCCGGCCCCCGCAGCTCCAGGTCCACCTGGGCGATCTCGAACCCGTCGTGGGTGCGCACCAGGGCCTCTAGCCGCCGCCGCGCCTCCTCCGTGGAGGGCTCCGCGATGAGGATGCAGTAGGCTTTCCCACCTCCCCGCCCCACCCGGCCTCGGAGCTGGTGGAGCTGCGCGAGCCCGAACCGCTCCGCGTGCTCCACCACCATGATGGTGGCATTCGGCACATCCACGCCTACCTCGATGACCGGGGTAGCCACTAAGATGGAGATCTCCCCTCGCCGAAAGGCCTGCATCACCCGCTCCTTCTGCTCCACATCCATCCGGCCGTGGACGAGCCCCACGGGCAGGTCCGGGAACACCCGCGTGCGCAGCTGCTCGTAGAGCGCCTGAGCCGCCTGGACGTCCAGCTTCTCGGACTCCTCCACGAGGGGGCACACGATGTAGGCCTGCCGGCCGGCCGCCACCTCCCGCCGCACGAAGGCGTAGATCCGTTCTCGGTCCTGAGGGGCGCGGAGGTAGGTGCGCACGGGAGTCCGTCCGGGCGGGAGTTCGTCCAGCACGGAGATGTCCAGATCCCCGTACAGGGTAAGGGCGAGGGTGCGGGGAATGGGGGTGGCGGTCATCACCAGGACATCGGGATCCTGGGCCTTCGAGCGAAGGGCGGCCCGCTGCGCCACCCCGAACTTGTGCTGCTCGTCCACGATCACGAGGGCAAGCCGGTGGAAGGTCACCTCTTCCTGGAGCAGCGCGTGGGTACCCACCACTAAGTCCGCCTCCCCGGACTCGATCTCCGCCCGGCGGGCCTCCCGCTCCGCCCGTCCGAGGCCTCCCGTCAGGAGGACCGTCCGGATGCCCAGGGGCTCCAGCAGCCGACGGAAGGTGAGGTAGTGCTGCTCCGCGAGGATCTCCGTGGGGGCCATGACCGCGGCCTGGTACCCGCCCTGCACCGCGATGACCACGGCAGCCGCGGCCACCGCGGTCTTCCCCGAACCCACGTCCCCCTGCAGCAGGCGGTTCATGGGATGCTCGGAGAGCATGTCGCGGCGGATCTCCTCGATGGCCCGCCGTTGCGCTCGGGTCAGGGAGAAGGGCAGGTGAGCAAAAAAGGCCTCCAGGAGGCCTCCGTCCGTGCGGTACCGGTGGGGTTTGGAGACGGTGCTCAGCTCCCGACGGCGCAATAGCAGCGCCAGCTGCAGGCTCAACAGCTCCTCAAACGCCAGCCGCCGCCGGGCCGCCTCCGCCTCCTCCAGGCTCTTGGGGAAGTGCACGGCCCGCAGGGCGTGCCCGCGCGGCAGAAGCCCGAACCGCCTGCGGATGGTCTCCGGCAGGATCTCGGGAGCCAGAGGGGCATACTCGGAGACCGCGGCGTGGATCACCCGGCGCAGAACTCGGACAGAGACGCCCTCCGTGGCGGGGTGGACCGGGACGATCCGGCCCATGTGGAGGGAGGAAGCCCCCTCCTTTGTGACCACTTCGAACTCGGGGTTTTCGATCTCGATGGCGCCGAAGGCCCGCCGGACCCGGCCCCATACCACGATCTCCGTGCGGGGCTGGAGGGTCCGGTGCAGGTGGCGGTTGCCCCAGAACTTCAGCACGCCGACCGCGGTGCCGTCCGTCACGTACACCTCCGTGAGGAACCGGCCCGTGCGCAGCTGCGGGGTGTGCAGCCGGACCACGCTGACCCGGAAGGTGCGGAATTCCCCGTGCGGGGCGTCGTAGAGGCGGCTGAAGTGCCTCCGGTCCTCGTACCGGCGTGGGATGTGATAGAGGAGGTCTTCCACCGTGTGCAGGCCCAGGCGGCGCAGCTGCTCCGCCAGCACAGGCCCCACGCCCCGAACGGCGTCCACGCTCCTCCGCAGCACACCCTCCGCCGCTGGCCTCTGAAGGGGTGTGTTCGCGCCCCGATGTCTGATCTCCTTTGCGCCCACGCCTTCCGCCCTCCTCCTGCCTATGGTAGAATGCGCCGGGTCAAGGAGGGAGCAGCATGGCACGGGTGTGTGCGCTCTGCGGCAAACGGCCGAGTAGCGGCCACAATGTCTCCTTCAGTAACCGGCACACCAAACGGCGGTTTTTGCCCAACCTCCAGAGGGTGCGGGCCCGAATCGGAGGGACGGTGCGCCGGATCACCGTCTGCACCACCTGCCTTCGGTCCGGCCGGGTTCAGCGGGCGGTCTAGGCGAGGGAGGCCAGGAGGTCCCGGAGGGTGGCGCCGTCGAGGGTGTAGCAGGCCCCGCAGAACCGGCACCGGACCTCGGCCTGACCGTACTCGGTGAGGAGGGCCGAAAGCTCATGAGGACCTAGGCTTGCGAGGACCTCCCTTACCCGCTCCTCCGAGCAGGTGCATCCGAACCGCAAGGGCCGCTCCTCCAGGATCCGGAATGTCAGATCTCCTAATGCCACCTGGAGGATCTCCGCGGGACGCAACCCCTGGCGCACGAGGGCGGTAACGGGCGGAAGGGTACGGCTGTGGGCGTCGAGATACCGGACCACCTCCTCCCGGCTACCCGGAAGCACCTGGATCACGAACCCTCCGGCAGCCGTCACCCGACCATCGGGCTCCACGAGGACGCCGAGGACCACCACTGAGGGGATCTGCTCCGACTGGGCGAAGTAATAGGCCAGGTCCTCCGCGATCTCCCCGGAGACGAGCGGTGCGCTTCCGTGGTAGGGATGCCGGAGGCCGAGATCCCGGGTCACGTGAAGAGTCCCCCGCCCCACGGCCGCACCCACGTTCAGTTTGCGCGGGCTCCGTAGCGGGAGGTGTACGTGAGGGTTTCGGACGTATCCCCGGATCGTTCCGTCCGCCGTTCCGTCCGCGAGGATCCCGCCGAGGGGACCGTCTCCCAGGATGCGCAGGGTCACCTTCTGGCCCTGCTTGAGGGTGCCCGCGAGTAACCCGGAGGCCGTGAGGGCCCGTCCCAATGCCGCGGTGGCGGTAGGAGCCGTCTGGTGACGGAGACGTGCCTCCTCCACCAGCTCCGTGGTTACGGTGGCCAGGGCACGGACGGATCCATCCTCGGTGATGGCGCGAACAAGGGTGTCCATCCTACCTCCTTCGCCGGATCCGGATGGCCAGCACCGATCCGGACCGGACCTCGACCTCCGGATCTTCCCCGGTGACCTCGTTGCTTACGCCCAGGGAGGATCCGAGCTCTAGGGTGCCGTCCGTGAGGGGAAACCGCAAGCCTCGGGTGGTGATTCCCGTACTCCTCGGTACCAGGGAGAAGAGGGAGACGAGGTCCCCGGGCCGGGCATCCAAAGCCACTCGGCCCCGCACGAGCTGTACGCAGACACCGCCCTCCCGGATCCGGAGATCCACGCCCCGATCGGCCGCGTAGGACAGCAGGAGGAGGTTTGCCAGGAGGTGGTCCAGGCGTCCTCCGAGCGCGCTCACAAGATACGCCTTTCGGTACCCCCGCTCCGACACCAGATCTACCGCCAGCTCCGTGTCCGTCTTGTCCTTGTCCCAGGGATGCCGGAGGACCTCGACCCCAAGCTCCTCAAGCCACAGGACGGTCTGCGGATCCACGGAGTCCAGGTCCCCCACGACCGCGTGCGGCCGCCACCCGGCCTTCCGGACCCGCTCCACCCCGCCATCCGCGCACACGATGAACGGAGACCGTTTGAGGTCGGCCGGCAGCCGCCCTCGTCCGCCCGCCACGATCACCGCTACGGAATCCCGCACGGCAGGTCGACTACGGTCGGGGGAGGGCCCGCAGCAGGAGAAGTGTGAGGAAGACGCTTACGGCCACCTCCGGCAGCATATACGAGCCGTTGTACAGGGCGGAGTAGACCGCGGGGCTCGTGCCCCGGGGCGCGTACTGGGCGAAGAACACCACCCCGCTCAGGAAATGGGCCAGGAAGCGGCCTGCGCCGCCCACGACCACGCCCAGCCACGGAACGGAGCGGAACAGCCCCGCAAGCCCCAGGGCACCGAAGGCCACGGGGTAGTCGAGCAGGAACTGGAGGGGATGCACGAACACCGGTTCCAGGACGAAGTTCACCAACCCCACTAGCGCGCCCGCCACCACCCCGGTCCGGGCTCCCCGCCGCAGG
>FWWL01003762.1_pt1 | contig 26877 bp, 22 predicted proteins | sample 2228331 | NCBI WGS metagenome assembly FWWL01 (sample SAMEA103939775, study PRJEB20133) | metagenome
CGGTCGGCGAGGGGACGCGGAACGTCTCGAGCGGTTCGGCACGCAACGCCTCGTAGAGCAAAAAGCGTGTCAGCTCGTGGAGCACGCGTTCGAACTCGGCCGGAGGTGTCCGCTCGTCACGAGCGACCGTCAAGAGGGCGGTCACCAGCGGGTGTTCGAGAATCGTCAGCCGTGGGTGACCCAGCACGTCCTCGCGCCTCGGTTGCGGCACGCCGCGCATCGGTGTCGGGTGAACCAGCTGCTCGGCCATGCTATCCCCCTCGTGCCCGCTGCTCCCCATCCATCGCCAGCCTGCACTCGCGACGCTGCCCTAGGGTGTGTTGACCGCGGCAGTCGCCTCTTGGGGCTCGAGTATAACGCTCGCGCCCGCTGGGCGGCAGCGTGAGGCTCGCTCGAGTGCACAGGAGACTCTGTCGCTCGCATGGGGTATGCGTGCCTGGTTCCATTGCCGAGCGCAGCACTGCTCGGTGTACCTCCCTACGGGGGAGAGCTGGACAGCGGCTGCCTCGCTCCGCTACGATCGCTGGCGAGGTTCGCGCCGGTATCAGCGAGGGATGCGGGGATGGCGGTCCGTCCGGTTCCCGAGGAGTCTTCGGCGGCTCCCTCCGAACAGACAGCCGATCGAGCAGCCACCGAGCAGCTCTTGGCTGAGGTCGCCGCGCGCGTGGAGGCGCTGCGCTCGAGACGCTTCGCCGGTGAGGACCCGGTGGTCGAGCCCACGCGCGTTCGCCGGGTCGCTGATGCGCTGCGGGAGGGGGCTGTCGCGGCACTCACCGCTGAACGCGCCGGTGGGCTCCTCCGGCTCGACGGTGCCCTGCTCGCCCCAGCCGAAGACCTCGTGCGCGACGAACTCGACGAGGCCTACCGCGCGCTGGCGGTCTGGGATTTGCGTGCCGCGGCGATGGCCCTGCAGCGTGCTGCTCGCCTCGCGCGGTTTCCCGAGCACCAGCAGCGGATCGCCCTGGGCTGGGCGCTCTATCGCCTGGTCAGGGACGTGTTGCAGTCGGTACCCGGTGAGGGCGACGACAGACAGAAAAAGGAACGCACGCTCCCCAGCGTGCGGGTCGTCCGCGAGCTCTTGGCCAGACTCGACCAGCTCCCACCCGAGGAACGCGACTTTTATGCCGCCGAGGTGGATCGGCTGGCGGCAGTGTGGCGGGAAGCCGCGACCGACGAGCGTGCCTGGTGCGCCTGGGCGCTGTTGCGTGCTCGCGTCGCCATCCTGCGCGACCAGGGGACCGAGACGGCCCTGGCCTGGCTCCTCCGCTTGGCCCAGCGCGCCGGCCTCGCGGAACGTGCCGACGACCCCGATGGCCTCGCCACGTTACTGCGCCGGGCGCGTGCCGTCTTCGCGCTCCTCGCTGGCGCACCGGCTGACGAGGAAGAGGAACTCCTCGCGGCCGAAGCCTCGCCGCGCGATCTCTTCCGCGCGTTGGTGGCGACGCTCACCGCCGCCTGGGGCGAGGACGCGCTGGCTTTGACCCACCGGTTCGCCCTCGCGCTCTACGTGCCCCAGCGGAGTCCGAGCGAGGAGCCGGAACATGGCGCAGGATGAACGCCCCCCTCGCGACGACCAGACCGAGGCTGCCTGGCGGCAGCTGCGCATGGCACCGGGTGTGCCGCAGTGGCTCGATGTCCCGCTCCTGGTCGAGCCGGTCGCCCCACCGGTCGACCGGCGCAAGCTCCTCCTCCGCGCCTACACCGAGGACGGGCGGCCGCTCGGGCTCTGCGCCGTCTACACCAACGAGTGGTATCCCGGCTGCACCGCGCCCAATCCCTTCTCGCACTACTTTCCCGTGCTCTGGTACGTCCTCGATGCCCGGCACCGGCGTGGCATCAGGGAGCGGCTGCGCCTGCAGGTGCTCAAGGCCGTCGCGGCCCGGACGACCAGCGGCTACCTGCAGACGGTGCTGCTCAAGTTCATCGTCGCTCCCGAATACACCGTCACCGGGAGTTTCGTCGAGCAGCTCTACAACTGCCCGCTCCGCGTCTTCTTCGAGCGCTTCTTCGGCCTCTCCCGCGATGACCGCGAGCCACCGCGCCGTCCGGGTGACGTGCGCGGGCGAGCGATCCACGCGGGATACCGGCGCGCGCTGGCCGAGTTCGCTCGCACCGGTGACGTTGCGCGAGCCGCGCGCGCCTACCGGGCTGCCGTCTGGCAGGAGTGGACGCGCACGATCCAGAGCCTCCTCGGCGTCCGCCCAGGGCGCGACGGCGGAGCGCCGAAGGACGTCCTCGGTTCCTTCGGCGCTGCTGGATCGATCCTCGAGCAGATCGCGGCCGGGCAGGAGCCGGAAGCAGCGGCGGTGGAGCTCTACCTCGAGCGCCTCTTCTACTCGGAGCGGCGTGGCCTTTCCGGTCGGGCCGACCGCGTCGAGCTCCCGCGGCAGCCGGGTCTGCCCGTGCGCGTGGCCGAGGTCAAGACGCGCTCCGCGTTCGCCGAACGCGACCCGCTGACCGGCGAGACGTTCCCCGGTGGTATGCAGGCACTGGCCTACCGCGAGCTGTTGCAGAGCCTCGGCTTCGAGGCGATCGATGCCGTCGTCGAGCTGGTCGAAAACGAGCGCGTCACGGCCCTGCCGCTCGAGCAGCACCCGATCGTCCAGCGGCTGCGGCTCGACCTCTCGCGGCGCGACGAGCGCCTCATCGATCTCATCGCGCAGGCCCGCAACGTCTTCTACTGCGTGGCGAGCGGCCTCTTCACGGGGTACGACCGTTACCGGCTCGACCAGGCGACACAGGACTGGCGTCTCCGCCATGTCGTCGGGCAGTTCGACCTCCTGAGCGAACGCCCGCCGTGTCACGTATGCCCGGCCCGGATGCGCCAGGTGTGCACCCAGTCCCGCGACCGGGAAGGGCGCGCGCTGGAGGGACTCTTCCGCTTCGCTCCGGCCCCGTTGTTCGCCTACTGGGTCTGGTTCCACCGCCAGCTCAAGGCCGAGGAGCACGCCGAGTGGGAGCACCTCTTCCACCTCGTGCACACCCCGCCCGCGGCCCTCGAACGCGAGGGGATCACGCTCGGCGACCTCCGCCTCGCCGAGCAGCAGGAGCGCCGGGTGACGTTCGTCCGGCCGGAACGCCGGCTCGATACCCGCATCCGCGAGGACGACACCGTGCTCGTCACGCCGCAGTGGCCGGACGGCGTGCTCGGTCGCGTCCCACGACCCGGCGAACTCTTCTCCGTCCAGGGACGCGTGCTGCGGGTCGCGGAGCACGAGATCGAAATCGAACTCCACGACCGCGTCCCGCTGGCGCCCGCTGGGGAAGAACCTTGCTACCGAGTCGACCACCTTACCGGGTTCGACATGCGGGCCTGGGAACTGGAAGGGTTGGCCGACTTTTTCGTCGCCTCGATGGAGGCGGCGCCAGCGCGCGGCCGCGAGATCCACTGGCGGGAACTGCCGCCGCTCAGCCAGACCATCCTCGGCCTGCGTCCGCCGGAGCGTCCGCGGACGACCACACCGCTACCGAGCTGGGCCGGCGTGGGGCTCAACGCCGTCCAGCGCCAAGCGTTAGCAGCCGCCCTCGGGCTCGAAGCCGGGGAGCTTCTGCTCGTCCAGGGGCCGCCGGGTACCGGCAAAACGGCCCTCATCGCGGCCCTCGTGCACGCGCTGGTCGCGCGGGCGCTCTTCGACCCGGCACGCGTCCCCGAGCGCCGGCCGGTCCTCGTCCTGACCAACACGCACCGGGCAGCCGACGAAGTCGTGCACAAGATCGTGGAGAAGCATCCAGAGGTGCTCCCCTTCCTCGTCCGCGTCGGCAACCCGCGGGAGGGTATGGAGCGCCACGTCCGCGACCAGACATTGCTGCACCGTGCCGGGCTGGCTGAAGCGGTACCACCGGAGACGGACGAGGAAGCGATCGCTGCGCTCCTCGCGGCGAGCCAGCGGGCACAAGTGATCCACGACCACGCAGCCGTGTTCGTCGCCACGTTGGGTTCGGCCGCCACCCCCGAACTCCGCGGCCTCACCTTCGATACCGTCATCGTCGACGAAGCCGCGCAGGCCACCGAACCGGCCTTCCTCCAGGCCCTGCGTCGCCTGCCGCTGGGGTACCGCGGGCGCCTCGTCCTCGTCGGCGACCCCAACCAGCTCCCGCCAGTGGTGACTGCGGCGCGCGCTCCCGTCTTCTGGGACGACCTGCGTCGTCTCGGACTGCGTCCGGAGGACAGCCTGCGTACCTCGGCCTTCGAGCGGCTGCAGCGGCTGTATCCCGAGTCCTGCATCCGGCTCAGCGAGCAATACCGCATGAACGGTCCCATCTGCGAGCTGGTCAGCCGCGTCTTCTACGACGGCGTGTTGCGTCCGGCGGACGAGCGCGTGGCCGAGCGGCGCCTCGCCCACTGGCTGGACGACCACGGCGCGCAGGGTGCACGCGGGCTCTTGGCGCAGAGCCCGCCGGTGCTCTACCTCGATACCAGCGACGATCCGCTCGGGCGCGACAGTGGCGCGACGCTGGCGGCCGATGACGAAGGACGGGCAAACGAGCGCGAGGCCGACCTCATCGCTGCGCTCCTCGCCGAGTTCCTGGCCGGTATCCCGCCGGAGCGACACGAGCGGGTCGTCGCGGAGATCGGGGTGATCTCCCCCTACCGTCGCCAGAACACGCTCATCCGCCAGCGGTTGGAGCGCGCGCAGCCCACGCTGGCCCGTGTACGCGTCGATACCGTCGACCGTTTCCAAGGGAGCGAGCGCGAAGTGATCGTCGTGAGCCTGGTCAACAGCAACGCGGAAGGGGCGATCGGAGCGCTCCACGCCGAGTGGCGGCGCTTGAACGTGGCGATCAGCCGGGCGCGTTCGCTCCTCGTCCTGGTCGGCGACCGCCGCACGTTCCTGGCTGATCCCCTCGATCCAGCGGAAGAGGAAGCGCGCGAGCGCTTCCGCCAGCTCTTCGCCGTCGTCGACGCCTTAGCGCGGCGTGGAGAAGCGCGCATCCTCTCGACGCGCGGGTTGTACCAGGCCGGAGGACAAGCGTGACGGAGGCGTGGCGTCTCGACCTGCGCGACCTGGCTGCGCGCCTCGCTGCCCTGGGCGAGGGCGGCGTCGCCTGCCTGCACCAGGCCGAGCACGACCTCCCCGGCGCCGTCGCTCCCGGGGTGCTGCTCGCCCTCGGTCGTGTCGGCGTGTTACAAGCGCTGAATACGAAGATACCCGCCTGTGGTGAGCACGGCTGCCAAGTGGCTCAGCAGTGCCGCTACGCAGCGGACTTCGCGCCCCAGGCGGAGCGTGGAAAGAGCGGGGCGCGCAAGGGCGGGCGCAAGTTCCGCGGCACGGCGGCGAGCGCGCGCCTGCACGAGCACCCTGAGCTCCTGGCCGCGTACGTGCTGGAGCACCCGGCGGTACGCTGGCTGGCTGCGCGTTTCGCCGAGCGACCGGTCTGGGGCCGCTTCGAGGTAGCTGGTGCGTGGTTACAGGCAGCGTTGGCACAGACCGACCAGGAACCTGGTGCAGCGGCCGAGACGGATGCTCCACCGGCCTTCGACGGGTCGCGGCGGGAACTGGCGGCCTGTCTCGGGCTCCTCGCAGCGTTGGGGTGGGTCGCCTGGGAACGCGAGGGGCTCGAGCTCCGCGTCCTGCACCGCTGGTGGGAGACAGTCACCGGGCGCTGAAGTCTAGGCGTGCCCTACTTTGCGTTGTAGGTTGTAAGAATAGAAGCGATAGTGGCTAGCGGGTGTTTCTGCACAGGTGCAGGGTACCACTCGCTGCGCTGCCGCTCCTGTCGATCGTGCCGTTGGGCACTCCCCCGGGGAACATCTCGCGAGCCGAGGCGTCGTCGCCAGTGCTGCTGGGCATTTCGATGTCCCTACGGTTGGTTGGGGCACTGTGACTGGGTGCGTTAAGCCATTCAGTGTAAACGGGTTTTCTACACATGCGGAGTGTACTGGCCTTCGACGACTGCGCTCGGATGGAGTGTCGCATATCATCGCACCTAAGGGTGCATGCCAGGAAGAAGCGTCTGTGCACGCCGTTGGGATTCTCTCGGGCGACCGGCACAGGTAGCTGGCCCCCACCTGTCAGACACGGAGGGACTCGCATGGCAGACGACATCGGTTTCCACTTCGCCTTGCTCCTCCTTGTCGCTTCGGTGGCAGTGCTCACGTGCCTCTGTGCCGGCGTGGTCGCATGGTTCGTGCTTCCTTCGTCTCGAGTGCCCTTTGACGACGTTATCGTGACTGTGACCAGCGTCTCCTCACCGGCCAGGACGCCCACGTCGACGCCGCCCCCGACGTTCTGGTTGACGCCCGATGAGCGCAGCTCTTCGGAGACTGCGTCGGGACAGACCGAAGTTCTCAGGCGTAGGGAACGCTTCCGAGGAACCCTAAGGCCAACAACCCCGAGTGATGCCTGCGTCTGTTGACCCAGCTCGCACTCTGGCGACGGATCAGCTGGGAGCCGCGACAAAACGAGCCGCCACCTCGTTCCATTAGTGCCCACCTTGAATGCAGCACTGCGCTGGAGCTTCCCGGCCCCGGCAGCTCGCTCTATCGCTGACAACGCTGTCTACCGGGGCGACGAAAGCATGTGTGAGGCGAGCGGAGAAAGTTCAGCGAGGTGGACAGCTCCTGCGCGTCACCGTGGAGGAGCTACGGCGAGAGTTCGAAGAAGGGGTCGCCGGCGACGGCGCGGCGAGGGTGTAGTTTGTGATTCCCGATACGGCAAGCACATTCGTGCCGAAATCGCGCACACAGTGCATCATACGGTGATGCAGGGGAACGCTCAGCACGAGAGTACCCGCTCGGTGGCCGCGACGGCAGCTGTCGTCGGGACAAGCGATAACGTACGATCATAGGGTTGTCGCTTGACCCGATGGACTTGTGGTGGTAAGCTGTATATAACCGGATGACAAAAGGAGCCGACAGAGGGCGATCGGTCTGCTCGCTCGACTTCTTGACATCGTTTTTGTTCGTCTTGTGGGTCGTCGCTTTCGGAGGACCGTCTTATAGGTAGTTCTCCCTCCGTTCGCCGAGAGGGGGTGAGAATCGGCTCTGCCAGACATGTGTCACACACCGGCAGTGTCTTGCCTGGGCCTGCATCGAGACGAAGGGAGTGGACACCATGAAGGCGGTCGTGTACAAGGGCCCGTTCCAGGTGGCCGTCGAAGAGGTGCCTGATCCGCGCATCGAGCATCCCAACGACGTCATTGTCCGCATCACCTCGACTGCTATCTGCGGGAGCGATCTCCACATGTACGAGGGGCGGACTGCAGCGCAGCCGGGAATCGTCTTCGGTCATGAGAACCTCGGGATCATCGAGGAGGTTGGGCCTGCCGTCCGGACCCTGCGCAAGGGTGACCGGGTCGTGATGCCGTTCAATGTCGCATGTGGCTTCTGTTTCAACTGTCAGCGCGGCTTCACGGGATTCTGTCTGACCGTCAATCCGGATCCCGGGTTTGCGGGCGGCGCTTACGGTTACGTTGCTATGGGGCCGTACACCGGAGGTCAAGCTGAATATCTCCGTGTCCCCTTTGCAGATTTCAACTGTCTCAAGTTGCCCGAGGGGACTGAGCACGAGGATGACTTCGTTTTGCTGGCCGATATCTTCCCCACAGGGTACCACGGAGCAGACCTTGCGGACGTGCGTCCCGGCGAGAGTGTGGCGGTCTTCGGTGCCGGACCTGTCGGCTTGATGGCCGCCTACAGTTGTCTCCTGCGTGGTGCCGCGAAGGTATTCGTCATCGATCGGGTCAAGGAACGGCTCGATAAGGCGCGTGAGATCGGTTGTATTCCGGTGAACTTCGATGAGGTCGACCCCGTCGAGTACATCAAGGAGCAGAACCCTGGCGACCGGCTGGCCACCGGGTCCGTCCCAAACAAGGCCTTTGCTGGCGTCGACAAGGCGATCGATGCCGTCGGCTATCAAGCCCACGTTCGTGGGGCGACCAGGGAGGATCCAGCGATCGTATTGAACTGGGCAATCGAAGTGACGCGTCCGACCGGCATCATCGGGATACCAGGCCTCTACGTGCCAGCCGATCCCGGCGCACCCGATGACGACGCGAAGCAAGGCCGGCTCCGCGTGAACGTCGGTCGGCTCTTCGAAAAGGGCTTGCGACTGGGGACTGGACAGTGCAACGTCAAGCGCTATAACCAGTACCTGCGCGACCTCATTATCGCTGGTCGAGCCAAGCCTTCGTTCGTCGTGTCGCATCATCACAAACTGGAAGAAGCACCGCTGGCATATGAAAAGTTCGATAAGCGTGTGGATGGGTATGTGAAGGTCATTCTGCACCCGTAGATGCGGATCAGTGTGAGGCCGGCACGCAGGCAGATAGACGAGCAGGCGGATCGCCCTTCGGTGCCGAGAGGAAACGAATAGTCTTTATAGGGCACAGCAGAAGCACTGGGTTGCGGAGACGGGCGCTATTCACGGAACCGGCGCCCGTCTTTGCGTTCAACTTGCGCGCGATGGTGTTCTGGCAGAATGCCTAACGACGATCGACGAGACACCAGAGCGAAAGACAGGGTGCACACGCACCGTGCGGGTCTGCTGCGGGTCTGTTCGACGAAGGCCTCAGATCCGTCCCTCTGCAACCAGACAGGCGTACAGAAGTCGAGTTGTTGCACCTGAACATCCCGCCCGCGCGGCTTTTTGTCGAGTGTGTGCCGCTGTGTTCCGAACTGCACATGCGACCGCGTAGATCTCACGCGGAACGCGTCGCACCCGCTCCTACCCGGTCGCTCGCCTCCGCGCAGTGGTCCGGGTGAACTGCTTCGCTGACTACAGCGGGCAGCCGCGGCACTGGGGAGACACCGGCGCGCTCCGCCGCGGCGAGGCCCGTGCCACCGCGGCCGTGCGCTCTCAGCCCGTACCCTCCGCCTGCGGGCGCGACGCAGCGGCCTGCCGTGCCAGCTCGCGGACTGCGGCCGCGGAGTCGAGCGCCAGCGCCGCTTCGGCCAGCGCGCGGGCGTCCGCGAGCGACCAGGCGCGCACCACCGCCTTGACGTCCGGGATCGCCACCGGCGCCATGCTCAGCTCGTCGACTCCCAGCCCGATCAGGACCGGTGTCAAGAGCGCTTCCCCGGCCAGTTCGCCGCACACGCCCACCCAGCGACCAGCCGGCCGCGCCGCCTCGACGACGCGGCGCACCAGCTCGAGGACAGCCGGGTGTGCGGCGTCCGCCAGCGCTGCCACCGCCGCGTTGGTGCGGTCAGCCGCCAGCGTGTACTGCGCCAGGTCGTTGGTGCCGATACTGAAGAAGTCCACCCACGGGACGAAGCGGTCAGCCAACAGTGCCGCGGCCGGGACTTCCACCATCATGCCGACCTGGAGGGCGGGAATCGTGCCTACCTCGCGGGCCACGTCGTCGACGACGCCGCGCAACCACCGCATCTCCTCGACCGTCGTCACCATCGGGAACATGATGCGCAGTCCGGGATACCCGGTGCGCAAGAGCGCGCGCAGTTGTACCCGCAGGAGGTCTGGGTACTGCCGCGCGAGCCGCACGCCGCGGACGCCGAGGAAGGGATTGGGCTCGGCTGGCATGGACACGTAGGGGAGCGGTTTGTCGCCCCCGATGTCGAGCGTCCGCACCACGACCGGGCGCCCGCCGAACGGCTCCAGCAGCGCTCGGTAGGTGGCGACTTGCTCTTCTTCGTCCGGCTCAGTGCTGCGCCCGAGGAAGAGGAACTCGGTCCGCAAGAGCCCGACGCCGTCAGCCCCAGCCTCCAGCGCCTCCTGGACGTCGGCCAGGCTCCCGATATTGGCTGCGACCTCGATCGCTCGGCCGTCGCGGGTCACCGCCGGCGCCGCCGCGGTGGCCTGCGCTGTTGCCCGGGCCTCCAGCGCGTGCCGGCGTGCCCGCTCGGCCTGCGCCCGCTCGTCCGGTGAGGGGTCGACCAGAACTTCCCCCGCGTCGCCGTCGACGACGAGGAGTTGCTCGTTCTCGACCTGGTGGAGCGGGGCACCGACCGCGACCACGGCCGGGATGCCCAGCCGCCGTGCCAGGATGGCTGCATGTGCGGTCGGCCCGCCCCCGGCGGTGACCACTGCGAGGACGCGCTCGGCTGTAAGCGTCGCGGTTTCCGACGGCAGGAGTTCCTCGGCCAGCAAGACGACCGGGTGCGCCGGGAGGTCGATGCCACCACCTTCGCCGCGGAGGGCACGCAACACCCGCTGCATGACGTCGCGCACGTCGGCCGCCCGCGCCTGGAGCGTGGGGTCAGGGAGCGCTGCGAGTTGCTCGGCCACGGCCTCGAGCGCTGCGCGCCACGCCTCCTCGGCACGCGTCCCCTCTGCGATCGCTGCTTCGACCCGTTGGAGGATCTCGGGGTCAGCCAGCATCAATTGCTGGGCCTGGAAGATCGCTCGTTCCTCTGGAGGGATGCGGTCGCGCTGCTCCTCTACTAGTGCCTCCAACTCCCGCTGCGCCCGCGCCAGCGCTGCGCGCAACCGCGCGCGTTCCTCGTCGGGCGAACCGGGAGCAGGCGAGGCCGCAGTGTCCGGATGTGCTCGATGCCACCAGGCAGGCCCCACTGCGACGCCAGGCGACGCTGGGAGACCGCGCAAGTGCAGCCGGGCCATGGTTCATTCCTCTCCGAACTTCGATTCCACCAGCGCGCGCAAGGCGGCGATGGCTTCGGCTTCGTCTGGCCCTTCCGCCGTGATCTCCAGCACGTGTCCCTGTTCGGCGCCCAGCGTCAGTACGCTCAGGATCGACTTGGCGTTGACCGGACCGACGTTTCGCGTCACCGAGCGTACCGTGATGGTGGACTGGAACTGCGCTGCGGTCTGGACGAACAGCGCTGCCGGTCGGGCATGCAGTCCGACCCGATTGGTCAGCGTCACGGTGACCGACTGCACCTTCGACTCGCTTTCCCTCGATCTTCCCGTGTCGGCGCGGCGCGCGCCGCGCTCGACGCTCGCTCTTCGGACGGGAGTCTACCGGATGCCCCCTCGCCGCGCGTAGGGGCTGGACGTGCGCTCAGACCCCTTTCGGCAGGTTCGCCGCCGCCACCGCTGCCGCGTCGACCTCCTCGAGCGACTTGCCGATCGAGGCTTCGATCGCCGCGACGATCGCACCCTCGACGAGCGGCGCTCGGCTGATCCGCACCCGTGACCGCGCCTCTTCGGGAAGGAAGTCCAGAGCCATCTGGGTGCTCAGCACGGCGCTTCCCAGGTCGACCAGGACGAGCACCGCCTCGCTCGCTGCCAACGCGGCCTCCAGCGCTGCCCGCACGCGCTCGACGTTGGTGCCGGTCGTCGTGTCGTCGAGCCCTCCGGCCGCGAAGATGGGCACGCGGCCCTGCGCCATTTCGAGCGCGACTTCGCGCACGCCTTCTGCCAGCTTGGCGCTATGTGCCACGATCACCAGGCTGACCATCGGACCCGCTCCTGCCTGACTGTCCTGTGTCGCCCGGCTCCCGCTCACGCCCATGCCGGGGAACGCTCATCACGAGGGGAGCAGCGCGGGCAACCCTCCACTTCCTGGACGCGGGCCAGCGCCTCCGCATCGACCAAGGCCGGGTCAGCTGCGGCGAAACCCACAGCGCCACAGGTACATGCCCACCACCCGGTCTCGATCGCGCCGAAGGGACGGAGACGGTCCAGCCGCATCTCTTCCACGCCACACCGCCAGCGGACGTTGGTGAAGACCCGTCGGCACCCGACGGCACGTAGCCGGCTGACGTACTCGCGGAAGCGGGTGCAGTGCCGCATGAGGAGGACTGCGCTCTCCACTGGCGGGAAGGGCCAGGTGCTCGCATCGGCGAGGACCACGGTGAGGTGTCCGGCGCCGATGCGGAGCGCGATCTCTGCGCGGCGTACTGCAGGCGCGATGCCGAGCTGGCGCAGTCCGCGTTCGAGCACGGTGCGCTCGCGCTCGATCGCGGTCACCTCGCAGCCGCGTTCAGCCATCCGCACAGCGAGGCGCAGGTCCCCGGCGCCGATATCGAGGACGCGCTCGCCGGGCGCCAGCCGTGCGAGGACATAGGTGTAGGTCGCCTCGTCGTGCGGTGCCCAGCACGATTCCCACTCGGCGGCCGACTGGGGGACAGGGGCGCGGGACTCGTCCCGCGCCCCGCTGCTCCAGCTCACAGCTCGACCCAGCCGAAGCTCCGCTCGACCGCCTTCTTCCAGCCTGCGTAGAGGCGCTCGCGCGTCTCGGCATCCATTTGTGGGTTCCAGCGCTTGTCTTCTTTCCAGTACTGACGGATCTGTGCTGGGTTCTCCCAGTAGCCGACCGCTAGTCCCGCGGCGTAGGCGGCGCCGAGTGAGGTCGTTTCGCTGATGACCGGCCGCACCGTCGGGACGTTCAGGATGTCGGCCTGGAACTGCATGAGCAGCTCGTTGTAGACCATGCCGCCGTCGACCCGGAGCTCAGCGAGCTGGATGCCGGAGTCGGCGACCATCGCGTCCACGACGTCCTTGGTCTGGTACGCCGTGGCCTCCAGCGTCGCGCGTGCCAGGTGCCCCTTGTTGATGAAGCGCGTCAAGCCCACGATGACACCCCGCGCGTCCAGGCGCCAGTACGGCGCGAAGGCGCCGGAGAAGAAGGGGACGAAGTAGATACCGCCGTTGTCCTCCACAGTGCGCGCGAGCGTCTCGACCTCGGCCGAGTGGCTGATGAGCCCGAGGTTGTCGCGCAACCACTGGACGAGTGCACCGGTGATGGCGATCGATCCCTCCAGCGCGTAGATGCACGGGCTGTCGCCGAAGCGGTAGGCTACGGTGGTGATGAGTCCGCTCTTGGAGGGCACGATCTCGGTGCCCGTGTTGAGCAAGACGAAGCACCCAGTCCCGTAGGTGTTCTTGGCCATACCGGGGTCGAGTCCGGCCTGGCCGACCAGCGCGGCTTGCTGGTCGCCCAGGTCTCCGCAGACGGGGACAGCGGCACGGAGCGGGCCGAACGTCGTCGTCGTGCCGTAGAGCGTCGGGTCCGACGACGGCCGGATCTGCGGCAGCATGACGCGCGGGATCTGGTGGATCGAGAGGATCTCGTCGTCCCAGTCGAGGGTGCGCAGGTTCATCAGCATGGTGCGACTGGCGTTGCTCACGTCAGTGACGTGCACGCCGCCGTCCGGGCCACCGGTCAGCCACCAGATGAGCCAGGTGTCGATGTTGCCGAAGAGCGCTTCACCCCGCTCGGCGTCCTTGCGGACCTCCGGAACGTTCTCCAGGATCCACTGCAGCTTCGGCCCGGAGAAGTAGGTGCTGATCGGCAAGCCGGTGCGCTCCCGATACAGCTGCGCGTACCCCTGCCGCTCGAGCTGCGTGCAGATCTGGTCGGTGCGCGTGTCCTGCCAGACGATCGCGTTCATGTAGGGCTGGCCGGTGCGCTTGTTCCACACCACCGTCGTCTCGCGCTGGTTCGTGATCCCCACTGCCGCGATGTCCTGGCCGCTGAGGTTGGCTTTGGCCAGCGCGTTACGGACCACTTCCTGTGTCCGCTCCCAGATTTCCATCGGGTCGTGCTCGACCCAGCCCGGTTGCGGATAGATCTGCCGGTGCTCGCGCTGGTCGATGGCGATCACGTTGCTCTCGCGGTCGAAGATCATCGCCCGCGTGCTCGTCGTCCCTTGGTCGATGGCCATGACGTACTTGCCAGCCATACCGGTACCTCCTTCCATCGCATCGCGCTCTCCAATGACCCGGCTCCGGAGACGACGCACCCTGCCCGTGGTGAGCGGCGGAAACGGTGACCTGCTGCGGCGTGTTCCGTCAGGTGGCAGCTGTTACGTTCAGCTCTCGCCAGGTGTCAGCCGCCGCGCGCAGGATGAGCGCCGACGACGTCGCCCCCGGGTCTTGGTGCCCGGCGGAGCGTTCGCCGAGATAGCTCGCCCGTCCCTTGCGTGCCACCAGCGGGATCGTGGCGCGCATCCCCTCTTCGGCTGCCGCTGCCGCACGCTCCAGCGCCGTGGCGAAATCCGCTCCCTCGCTGAGCGCTTGCCGGTAAGCCTCCACGGCCGGGAGCAGGGCATCCACCATCGTCTTGTCTCCCGGCTGGGCTTGGCCGCGGGCCATCACCGCCTTGACGGCTGCATCCAGCGCTTCTCTCCACTCCTCCGGCGTGAGTGTCTGCTTCCCGGCCGTCTTGGTTCCCAGCTGCAGGAAAAAGGTCCCGTAGAGGGGGCCGGCTGCGCCGCCGACCGTCGAGACGAGTGCCATGCCGACCGTCTTGAACACCGTCCCGATGTCCGGGCAGTTCGAGCTCTGCAGCCGGCTGAGTGCGGTACGGAAGCCGCGGTCCATGTTCACGCCGTGGTCGGCGTCCCCGATCGCGGCGTCCAGTTGGGTGAGATACTCCGCGTTCTCGGCCAGCACTGCGGCACACCGTTCGATCCACGCTCGTGCCGCTTCGACAGTGATCGGCATAGACCAGCCCCCTCGCTCTCGCTACATCCCCCAGCGCAAGGCGGGAGTCTTCACCGGGAAATCCCACAGGGAGAGCATCTCGTCGTCGGCCCGCAGCAAGGTGATGGAAACACCCGCCATCTCCAACGAGGTGATGTAGGCCCCCACCAGGTTGCGCGCGATCTGGATGCCGCGCTCGGCGCAGATCTGCGCCACCTTGCGGTACACGATGTACAGCTCGATGAGCGGGGTGCCGCCCATCGAATTGACCATGCAGATGACGCGGTCGCCCGCGCGGAACGGCAGGTCCTCCAGGATCGGCGTCATCAGGCGCTCGACGATCTCGTCGGCTGGCTTGAGCGGCTCGCGATACCGCCCCGGTTCGCCGTGGATGCCGATCCCGATCTCCATTTCGTCTTCGCCGAGCTCGAAGGTGGGCTTGCCCACGTGCGGTACCGTGCAGGAAGTGAGCGCCATCCCCATCGAGCGGCCATTGTCGGCCACGCGTCGCCCCAGCTCGGCCAAGCGGGCCAAGTCGTAGCCTTGCTCGGCGGCCGCGCCGAGGATCTTCTCGGCCAGCACGGTCGTGCCGGTGCCGCGCCGTCCCTGGGAATAGAGACTGCTCTCGACCGCGACGTCGTCGGCGATGAGGACCGATTCGACCTGGTACCCCTCGGACCGCAAGAGATCGGCCGCCATGTCGAAGTTCATCACGTCGCCGGCGTAGTTCTTGACGATCATCAGGATACCGGCGCCGCCGTGCACCATCTTGGCCGCTTCGTACATCTGGTCGGGTGTCGGCGAGGTAAAGACCTGCCCCGGGCAGGCAGCGTCGAGCATCCCGTAACCGACGTAGCCACCGTGCATCGGCTCGTGGCCGCTTCCGCCGCCGGAGATCACTGCCACCTTGCCCTGGCGCGGCGCGTCGGCCCGGTAGACGAAGTTGGGGTCGAAGTGGACTTTCACCAGCTCCGGATGGGCTGCTGCCATCCCCTCCAGAGCCTCGCGTACCACCATCTGTGGGTCATTGATGAGCTTCTTCATGGAGCTGCCCTCCACTCTCGCGATCGGACCATCCGTCGTCTTTCAGCAGTCCGAACATCGCCGCGCCGGCTGTGCCGTTCCCACTCCCGTGCGCTCACGACGCGCTCAGGCGAGTAGCGCCTGGAAGAGCAGCGACCCGATGATGCCGCCGATGATCGGTCCCACGACCGGCACCCAGGCGTAGCCCCAGTCCGAGTCGCCCTTGCCGGGGATGGGGAGCACGAAGTGGGCGATGCGTGGGCCCAGGTCGCGGGCCGGGTTGATGGCGTACCCAGTGGGGCCACCGAGCGAAAGACCGATCCCCCAGACCAGGAACCCGACCAGGAGCGGCGCGAGTCCGGCGCTGAGTTCGTTGGCGATGATCGCCCGCACGCCGAAGACCAGCATCGCCGTCCCGATGATTTCCGTCACGAGGTTCAGGGGATAGTTGCGGATCGCTGGTGCCGTCGAGAAGACCGCCAGCTTGGCGGCTGGATCCTGAGTCTCGCGCCAGTGCGGTAGGTAGGCCAGAAAGACCAGGACAGCACCGAGGAAGGCACCGATGAACTGCCCGATGATGTAGAGGGGCACGTCGGCCCAGGCGACTTGTCCGGTCACGGCTAAGCCGAGCGTCACCGCCGGATTGATGTGTGCGCCGCTGATCCGGCCGACGGCGTAGACGGCTATCGCCACCGCCATCGCCCATCCCGTCGTGATCACGATCCATCCGCTGCCTTGCGCCTTGGAGCGAGCCAGTAAGACGGCGGCGACCACACCATCACCGAGCAGGATGAGGATCATCGTTCCGATAAGTTCCGCCAACAACGTTTCCATGGATCCCCAACCTCCCTTCCCTCAGGGGTGTTGTGCTCCATTCGGTCCCATGCTCCTCGGTACCACAGTGCCGCATGCTCGGTGCAGCGCGCCTTCACCTCCTCTCCTCGTACCGCAGCAGCGAACGGTCGACACTGTGCAGGAGGGGCTCTCTACCCCCCTTCCGCGTGCAACTCATCCCCTTCGCCGACACCTTATCGCCGCGGTCGCCTCTTCCGTTCCCTACGATGACGAATCCTCTCGTCCCGCCCTGCTCCCCCGACGATTCAACGACCATACGAACGAGCAATGTCGCCGCTCATGAAAGCACAGCAAGCCGTCCGTGTGACGTGGTACTCAGCTGTACACAGTTCTCACAGTAGCAAAGTACTCAGGGTGTGTCAACAATCACGCGTGACGGAGTCGTGGCCACATCGTGTCCGGCGGCTGCCTGGCGGTCGCCCCCGTGCGTCCGGCGACGCGTGCCTCGGCGCGGTCATCGTCGGTATGCCCCCGCACGCGCACGGAGCAGGTATCGCGAAGTCCGACCGGGGACCGTACGCGGGTGGCTCTGCTGTGCGCCACTCTGATCGCCACCGGTGTGCCTGCTCGTGTGCCGCTGTTTCTCCGTGACTGGCGTCGCCTGTCGCTGAAGATCTGGCCGTGCACGCAGGTAACCGGTGCGCCGGCGCTGGGGAACTGCTCTCGCCCTCGCTCGGCGGCGACGCCGCGGTGGTCGCCAGTCCGCTCGTTGGAGGCGGGCCGATTCGCCACCCCTCAGAGCCAGCATCGTCGACCGATGCTCGTTCCGGGCACACGCGCGTGCCCCACGAGGAGCCTTCTGGCTCGCTCCTGTCCTCAGGGAGCGAAGGCACGCCCGTACGCATCGGCGGCCAGCAGCGCATCCAGCACCATGTCAGGAGACACAGCGAACGGCATGTTGTGGATCGTCTCGTGCGGTGCGCAGGCAGCCTCCGCGACACGCCGCAGATCGTCACGGGAGACGTCGGCAAGATTGAGTTCCGCCAGCGTCGTGGGCAGCCCGACTCGACGACAGAAACGGATGAACTGCTCGATCTCTTCGGTCGGACGGCCCTCGAGCACGAGTTGTGCCAAGGTGCCGAAAGCGACTTTCTCGCCGTGCAAGATGGCGTGCGTCTGCTCGTGCAGGATCGTGATACCGTTGTGGATCGCGTGCGCAGCTGCCAGACCGCAACTTTCGAAACCGAGCCCGCTGAGCAGGGTATTGGCCTCCACGACCGCTTCGACTGCCAAGGTCACAGCGTTGCGCTGGACTGCTTGCACGGCGACCTCGCCGTAGGTGAAGAGCGTGTCCCAGCACAGCTTGGCGATGCTCGCCGCTGCTCGCGTCGCTACCCCTCCCGACAGCGCTGGGCGGCGCGACTCGAGGTTGGCGCGGGCTTCGACCCAGGTCGACAGGCCGTCCCCGATGCCTGCGACCAAGTAGCGCACCGGTGCCTGGGCGATGACCGCCGTATCGACCAAGACGAGATCAGGGTTTCGCGGGAGGAACAGATACTTCTCGAAAATCCCGTCGTCGGTGTAGATGACCGACAGTGCACTCGTCGGAGCGTCGGTCGAAGCCACAGTAGGCACCATCACCCAGCGCACGTCCAGGCGGTAGCCGACTGCCTTGGCGGTGTCGAGCGCCTTGCCACCGCCGACGCCGATCACGACCGTACTCTGCGCTTCGCGCCCCACCTCGACGAGGCGACCGATTTCGCTCTCGCTGCACTCGCCGCGGAACGCTTCGTAGCGCACGGCGATCGCGGCCTCTTGGAGACTCTGCAGTACCTGCGTACCGACCAGTGACCAGACGGTCTGGTCGGCGACGACCAAGGCCCGATCACCGAGCGGTTTCACTTCCTGGCCGAGTCGCGCCAGCGCGCCACGCCCTTGCATGTACTTGCGCGGAGCGATGAATGCTGCCAGCATGGCTATCCCCCCTCTCTCCCTCTACTCCGGGGCGATCCTGCTCCTAGCCTAATGGGGTGCGAGGGGGGAGGACCATGCCTGCCGCGCAGTTTTCTCGCTATGTACCAAATTCGCCAATACGCGAAGCGTGCAGCGGAGTTCCGATACGCGGGAGCCGAGGATCGAGCGCTCCCTGCGTGTGGGGCGAAGACGGCACCTCGCCCTCTCCTCCCCACGACGCCCTCGGGCGTCTCGCTCCAGCGGTCGGCGGTGCCCGTCAGTCAGCGACACGCTCCGCCTGCTGTGCGCGAGCGACGTCGAGCCGTTCGGCGATGCCGCGCGCTGCACCGCAGAGGCGGAGGACACGCGCGCGGTAGGCGGCCACTTCGTGCTGCCGGTGTTGCTCGTCCCAGCCCAGTTCGCGGGCCATGAGGTGACTCGCGCGCTCGGCGATACTCAGTCCATGCTCCCAGTCGGCGAAGAGGAGCCACGTGCGACGCTCGAAGACATCGGTCAACGTCTGAGCGAGCTCGTAGCGGCAGGCGTGCGCGACCTGGACCGTCAGGTACGGCAACCCCGGCACCAACGGTTCGGCCAGCTCGGGCTGCTCGGCGATCTCCTGGAGCACCGTGTCGACAGTGCTCCCGTAGGCCTGCAAGAGCGTGGGGAGCGATTCCACTACCCCGAGTTCCTCGGCCAGTCTGGCCACCCGCTGCGGCGTCTCGGCGAAGCCGGTCGCGCCGAGCAAGGGGAGTTCCCGAGAGACAGGACGGGCCGAGCGCCCGAGGTGCCGGAGCACGCAGTCGACCGTCTCTTCCGCCATCTGCCGGTAGGTGGTTAGCTTGCCGCCGAGGATGGAGACCATCCCCTCCGGGTGGTCGATCAGCTCGTGCGAACGCGACAGCCTGGCGGTCGAGGCAGCATCGCCGCGCCGGATGAGCGGACGGTATCCGGCGTAGGCGCTGACCACGTCCGCGCGCGAGAGCGGCTCCGTCAAGTAGACGTTCGCCTCCTCGAGGAGGTAGTCGATGTCGGCGTCGTCGGGCAAGGGTTCCTCCAACGGCCCCGAACCGGTATCGGTGGTCCCGAAGACGACACGGGAGCCGTAGGGCACGAGGAAGAGCAAGCGGCGGTCACGCGTCTCCGGCAAGACGACGGCCTTCCCCGCGAGGGGGACGGCCTCCCGCGGCAGCACCAGGTGAACACCTTTGCTCGGTGCGATCTGGACGGCTGGACCGACACCGGCCATCCGCTCCAACTCCTCGCCGTAGATGCCGGTAGCGTTCACGAACACTCGCGCACGGACGACCAACTCCGTGCCGTCCAGCTCGTCACGGACGGAGGCTCCGGCCAGGCGCCCGTTGACGCGCTCGAAACCAGTGACCCCGCAATAGTTGAGGAGTACCGCGCCGTGGGCGGCGGCCGTCAGGGCCACGGTGAGCACCAGACGCGTGTCGTCGGTCTGGGCATCCCAGTACTCGTAACAGGCGATCAAGCCGTCGCGGCGCACCCGCGGCGCCGTGCGGGCCAGCTCTTCGGCGGAGACGCCACGGTGCCGGGCGATGTTGAGGCTACCGGCCAGGACGTCGTAGAGGGTGAGCCCGATCCGCATGGCCAGCCGCCGGAGCGGGTAGGGCTTGGGAAGCCAGGGCAAGCCGAGCGGGTACCGATTGAAGTCGTACAGCGGCAGGAGAAACGCGAGCGGCCTGACCAAGTGGGGGGCCAACCGGAGCAGCCGGCCACGCTCGTGCAAGGCCTCCCGCACCAGTGCGAAGTCCCGCTGCGGCACGTAGCGGATCCCGCCGTGCACGAGTTTGGTCGACCAGCTGCTGGTGCCGCTACCGAAGTCGCGGCGGTCGACGAGCGCGACCTTCAGTCCGCGTGCCGCGGCGTCGAGAGCGACACCGACGCCGGTGATCCCGCCACCGATCACCAGGACGTCGAAAGTCTCACTGGCCAGCCGCTCGCGCAGCGCAGCCCGATCCAAGCGTTCCTGTCGCATGGTGACCCCCCGGGGACGACGGCCGCACGTTCGACCGAGGTCCTTCCTCGGAAGACTCTACAAGTGGAGTATACTCCGCTGGTCTACCATTGTTGACAACTTCTCGTGCGGCGGCGTGGGTGTCGAGCGGTCGTCGCGCGTCAGTGGCACGCTGGCGCTTCGCATCCGACTGCGAGGCTCGCTGACGGGCCTCCCTCGGTGGACGCTCACCATCGTGGGCTGGCGAACGGGCTCGCTTCCGCACGGTGAGCGCGACTGGAGGCGGTTCGACGTGAGCTGCGGGCAGCCCGGTTCGGGAGGCTCGGGCGACGACGTGCACGGTCGCCCATGACACAGTGGAGGTTCTCGGTGTCACCCAGGAGGACGGTCGAGGCTGCTCGAGGTGAGAGCGGCGTCCGCGGTGTCGCGTCGGTGCCCGGGAGCGCGGAGAGGACAGTCGTCCGACTCGTCGTCGGCGTTCTCCACCTGCGCTGGCCCTCGAAGGTAGAGTGGTCTGCGTCGAACCGTGCAGTCGAGGAGCGCGACGACCGAAGTTGAGGGCCGATGGTTCGCCCATGATGGTTCTCAGCGACCGCTGGGACAGCCTCGCTGGCGAGCGACGGTCGCGGTGAGGCTCTCTGGCGTGGTCGTCCGGTGCGGCTCGGAGCGTTTCTCCTTACTCACTGGTTGCCTCTCGAGAGGTGAGGAGTCCTGGCAACCGTATCGTCTGGCCTATACTCGCTCGCGTCAGGTATGGACTGGCGATAACAACGTTCTGAGCTGGCACGACGGGGACACCGAGGTGAGACGATGCCGGTCGATCTCGGACAGGCGGCACTCGGACTAGTGACCGCGCTCCTCTTCGGGTTGGGCACACTCGTCGGTTTCCTCCTGTGGTGGGGCTCCCGGCAGGAGCTGCGCACCATGAAGCGTACGGCTACTGTCCCAGTGGCTGCGCTGCGCGGGATGTCGCCGGGTACGTTCGTCGAGCTGCAGGGGATCGCGCGCTGTGCTGCGCCGCTCACCAGCTGCTACACCGGGACGCGCTGCGTTTATGACGAGGCGGAGACGAAGAAGGTCGAGCGCGGAAGTCGGACCCGATACGCTGTGACGGAGTTCTCGGAAAAGCAGTCCGTCCCCTTCGAGCTCGAGGACGAGACCGGACGCGTACGCGTCGATCCTGCAGGAACCGAGTTCCGGGGTACGGTGCTCCTGAGCGAGGAGGAGCCGCTCGATTCTCTCGCCGATCACCTGCTGTATTCGAAGAAGGTACGGACGGAGACGGCTCTTCCCGTCGACCAACCTGTCTATGTCCTCGGGGTGCTGCGGGAAGACGGGTCGATCGGTGCTCCTCCCAAAGGCGATGAGCGCCCGTTCATCATCGCAGCGGGGACAGAGCGAGAAGCGCGTGCCGAATCGCGCTCCTGGGGGTGCTTGGGGTTGGTCTTGGGCATCGTCTGCCTCGTGTTTGCTGTGGGCGGGGTCTGGATGATTATCGACGCGTTCTGACGATGCGCTTCTCAGCGAGGTCGGCGGTCCGCGCTCGCGAGTGCGGGCGCTGCAGCAGGTGACCCGTCTGGGCGGGGCGGTCTCCACTCGCGCGGACGAGACCACCGGGTACGGTGGTGGGGGCCGGGGGCGGCCAGCCCTGCTCCGGCATCTCAGGCGGGAGTCGCTCGTGCTAGGCTGCGGAGCACGGTTCGTCCTCGGCCGAAACGGCGTCAGTCGGTCTTTCTCGAGTCGCATGCCGATCGCTTCGAGCACCCTCACCCGTGACGCTTGCCGCACTCGCCGCTACGGCGGGCGTATCGGTCACCGCCCACCCGCTCGTCTCGCGCTCTAGTGATGCCCGATCGCTAGGTGGAGACGACGCACCGGCGGGGGTGACGGCGGTCGGCCGCGCGCTCGCCCTTCCGCTGGCACGGCTGCGGGCGTGCCAGCCGCCGGGGCTCGGCGACGACGCGGCGCTGCTCGTGCCGCGCGGGACGAGATGCAATCTACCGGTCTCCTGTGGGTAATGACGGATCATCGCTCTTCTCGTCATGCGATGTATAGGAACGAGCATCGGAAGACACAGGAGCTTTCGGAAAACGGGCCTCGTCGCGTTGTAGTCTATGCTTTCGGTTGCCGGGCTGGTTCGGCTGTGGCATCGTTGCCCGCGGTTGGATCGTGAGGATGGGAGTGAGGAAGGTCTCCGCGATGATCACAGCACGTCGAAGCGTCATGACCCGTCGGTCCGTCCTGCGTCTGGCCGCTGGAGGGGTCGGTGTCGCCGCGAGCGCGCTCCTCCTCGCCTGTGGTGGTCGACAGACGACGACCGAGCCGTCTGGCACGCCGGCTACGGGAGCGACTCCGGCAACGACCACTGGACAACCGAGCGGCAAGACGACGATCGTCGTCGGTCTCCAGGCCGAGCCGGTCACGCTCGACCCCCACCAGGTCACCGACTACAACACGAACCGGGCGGTCGACCCGATGTTCGAGCGACTCGTCCGCTTCAAAGACGAGAGTACGGAGCTCGAGCCCGGTTTGGCCGAAAAGTGGGACATCAGCGCTGACGGGCTCATCTATCGCTTCACGCTGCGCAGCGGGGTGACGTTCCACGACGGGACAGCCTTCGATGCCGACGCCGTCGTTTTCTCCATCTTGCGTCAGATCGATCCGAACCATCCGTACCACGACACCGGAGAATTCGCCTACGCAGAGTTCACGTTCGGTGCAGTGGATACGGTGCGCGCCCTCGATCCGCAGACGGTAGAGATCGTCCTCAAGGAACCATACGCGCCGTTCCTGGCGAACATGGCCATTCAGTCTGCTTCCATCGTTAGCCCGGCAGCAGTCGAGAAATACGGGCGCGACTTTTCGAAGAATCCAGTCGGTACTGGGCCGTTCCGATTCGTCGAGTGGAAGCCGGGCATCGAAGTCATCTTGGAGCGCAACCCGAACTGGTGGGGCGGCCAACCGCAGGTGGAACGCCTCATCTTCCGGCCGATCGTCGAGGATCGAACACGACTCACGGAGTTCGAGGCCGGCTCGATCGATTTCATCGTGAATATTCCGCCGGACGACCTGCCGCGTCTCAGGCAGTCACCCAACGTGACGGTGCTCGAGCAGCCAGGGATGCACGTCTGGTATCTCGTCTTCAATTGTCGCAAGGAGCCGTTCAATAAGAAAGAAGTGCGCCAAGCGGTGAACTACGCGATCAACAAGGAGGCGATCGTCAACGAGTTGCTCAAAGGGACGGGTGTACTAGCCAAGGGGCCGCTCCCGCCGGTCGTCTGGGGCTACACCGAGGACGTGATGCAGTACGACTACAATCCGGAACGCGCGAAGGAGTTGCTCGCCCAAGCGGGCTATCCCAACGGCTTCAAGGTCACCTTCTGGGTGCCGGAGTCGGGCTCAGGCATGCAGCAGCCGAAGGCGATGGGGGCGGCGATCCAGGCCGATCTCCGCGCGGTCGGCATCGAGGCTGAGATCCAGACTTTCGAGTGGGGCACGTATCTAGACAAAGTCCTGGGCGATCCGGAGCAGCTCCCCGAGCTCTTCCAGCTGTCATGGATCGGGGATAACGGCGATCCGGACAACTTCCTCTACATTTTGCTGAGTGGGGACGCTTGGCCTCCGGCGGGGTTCAACCTCGGGTACTACAAGAACGAGGAGGTCGATGCCTTGCTGCGCGAGGCTCGGCGCATCAACGACCGTGCTCAGCGCGAGCGTCTGTACCAACAGGCGCTCAAGCTGCTCGTCGAGGATGCACCGTGGGCGTGGGTCGATCACGAGACGCAGATCGTAGCGATGAAGAATTTCATCCGAGGATTCAAGCTCCACCCGACCGGCGTGTTCCGCTTCCACAACGTCACGCTGGCCTGAGCGCACCGCGAGCGATGGCGAGGGCGCAACCGCTGACTGCTCCGAACGGCCAAGTCCTGCACGGGCGGGCACCCTGCCCGCCCGCGTGGTGAAGTGGAGGCGCAGCTATGGTGCGCTTTCTCGTACGGCGTGTGCTCGCGCTCGTCATGGTCTGGTTGGGGGTGACCTTCCTTGTTTTCTCGATCATGCACTTGGCCCCGGGTGACCCGGCGCTCATCATTCTCGGTCCCAAGGCGACAGCCGAGTCGCTGGAGCGGTTGCGCCGCGAACTCGGGCTCGACCAACCCCTGCCCGTCCAGTACCTGCGCTGGCTCGGCAACGTGCTCCAAGGCGACTTCGGCCGTTCCCTCCAGCTCAAGCGTGAGGTGTCGGAGCTCCTGTGGACGCGCTTCCGCGCTACCGCGCTCCTCGCTGTCGCTGCCTCGGTCATCGCCGTCGTCCTCGGTGTCGGAGCTGGTGTGGTCTCGGCGACCCGGCAGTACAGCGTGTGGGACCGTGCCGCGATGCTTCTCGCGCTCCTCGGGTTCTGTCTACCGGTCTTCTGGGTCGGCTTGATGCTGCAGATCCTGCTGGCGTATCGCCTGCCGCTCTTCCCGGTTTCTGGGATGAACTCGCCGGGGCAGTCCGGCCTGTTGGACACTCTCCACCACTTGGTGTTGCCCGCAGTCACGCTCGGTATCGGTCCGGCTGCGGTCATCGCTCGCATGACCCGCTCGAGCGTACTCGATGTCATCCGTCAGGACTTCGTCCGGACGGCGCGCGCCAAGGGGTTGGCGGAGCGCGTCGTCATCGCCCGGCACGTACTGCGCAACGCGTTGATTCCTGTCTTGACCATCGTCGGGCTTCAGGTCGGCTACCTCTTCGGCGGCGCCGTCCTGGTCGAAATGGTCTTCTCCTGGCCCGGGCTCGGCTTGCTCATGGTCAATGGCATCCTGGCGCGTGACTTTCCGGTCGTGCAGGGCGCAGTGCTGGTGGTAGCGACGAGTTATGTCGTCGTCAACCTCCTCGTCGATGTGCTGTATACCGTGGTCGACCCGCGTGTCCGCGTGTGAGAGATGGATCAGATGCGTACAGTGGTTCTGACTGCCACGCCGGTGAGACGTCGAACCGAGCAGACGGCGTGGCGGCGCTTCCTCCGCGACCGTTGGGCAGTCGCTGCGCTGCTCTTCTTAGGGGTGATGGCGATGATCGTCGCCTTGGGGCCCGCCTTGGCTCCGCACGATCCGGTTGCGACGAACCTCGGCATGCGGCTCAAACCACCGGGGACACCAGGATATCTCTTCGGTACCGACGAGCTGGGGCGGGACGTCTTGAGCCGGCTCCTCTACGGCGCGCGCTACTCGATCGGGGTCGGTTTCGCGGCTGTGTTCGTGGCCATGGCGCTCGGCGTCCCGATCGGCCTCGTCGCCGGCTATTTCGGCGGGCCGATCGATATGGTCGTCTCCCGCATCGTCGATGTCCTGCTCGCCTTTCCCTACGTGCTCTTGGCGATCGCGATCGTCGCGTCTCTCGGCCCCGGCCTCTTCAATGCCATGCTGGCGGTCGGTATCGCCGGTGTCCCCTACTACGTGCGTATCGTCCGCGCCAGCGTGCTGGCACTGCGCGAGCAGGAGTTCGTGCAAGCGAGCCGCGCGCTCGGTGCGAACCACGCTTGGATCTTGCTCCGTCACATCTTCCCCAATGCGCTCTCGCCGCTCATCGTCGCCGCGACGCTCGACGTGGGCTGGATGATCACTGCCGCGGCCGGACTGAGCTTCCTCGGCTTGGGGGCCCAGCCGCCGTTGCCCGAGTGGGGCGTCATGCTGAGCGATGGACGACAGTACATCGGAGTCGCCCCGCACCTGGCCCTGGTGCCCGGCCTGGCGATCTTCTCGGTCGTCCTCTCGCTCAATCTGGTCGGGGACGGGCTCCGCGATGCGCTCGATCCCCGGCTGCGCGGTGCGCTCTGAGATGGATGTGGAAGGAGGACTGCATGCGGGTGGCGACCTTCTCCATCGTAGCGGCGGATCCGGTAGCAGGCGAGTTCGGTGTCGCCGTGGCGTCCAAGTTCCTGGCCGTGGGTGCCGTGGTCCCCTGGGCACAGGCAGGAGTCGGGGCAGTGGCGACGCAGTCGTACGCCAATGTCTCGTTCGGCCCACGGGGACTGGAGTTGATGGCCAGCGGGCTTTCGGCGAGCGAGGCGTTGGAGCGCTTACTGGCCGACGACCCCCAGCGTGAGCTCCGCCAGGTCGGTCTGGTGGACGCCCGCGGCCAGGCGGCGACCTTCACCGGGAGCGGTTGCCACCCGTGGGCGGGTGGCCGCACCGGCCCTGGGTATGCTGCCCAGGGCAACATCCTCACCGGACCAGAAGTGGTGGACGCGATGATCCAGGCCTTCGAGGCGACCGAGGGCCCACTGGCAGTCCGCCTGCTCGCTGCCCTGGCTGCCGGTGACCGGGCCGGTGGTGACCGGCGCGGTCGCCAGTCGGCTGCGCTCCTCGTCGTCAAGCCGGGCGGCGGCTACGGCGGCTATACCGACCGGTATATCGACCTACGGGTCGATGACCACACCGACCCGGTGGCGGAGCTCGAGCGCCTCTACCGGATCTGGCGACTCTACTTCGAGAAGCCCTCGCCCGAGCAGCGGCTGCCGTTGCACGGAGACCTCTTGGTCGAGCTCCAGGAGCTGATGCGCGTGCTCGGCTACTACCAGGGGCCGGCTCACGGGCAGTGGGACGAGGCGACCCGCCGGGCCTATGCCACGCTCATCGGGAACGAGAACTTCGAAGAGCGGATCCCGCTGGATGCCGACTGGATCGACCGGGCCGTCCTGGAGTACCTGCGCGAGCTGGCTCGTCGGCGGCAGGGGTGATCGGTTCGGGCTCGCGGCCTGGTTGACCCTTCGCCTCGCATCTCCGCTGGGAGCAGCGGTGTCTCACCACAGTCCGCGCCGGCGCACGTACCAGATGCTGAGCGCGAGCAGGACGA
>FWWL01003288.1_pt1 | contig 26871 bp, 18 predicted proteins | sample 2228331 | NCBI WGS metagenome assembly FWWL01 (sample SAMEA103939775, study PRJEB20133) | metagenome
TTGACCGTTGCCCCGCTCCCCCAGTCGTTCTGGATGACATAGTCCACCGCACAGGCGCCGCCCGAAGTCGGGGTATTGGTACGGGTTGGGGTAGCCGTTGGGACAGGCGGGGTGTTGGTGCGGGTTGGGGTAGGCGTTGGGCCGGCTGGCGTGTTCGTGCGCGTCGGGGTAGCCGTCGGTGCAACAGGCGTGTTCGTGCGGGTTGGGGTGCGAGTCGCCGTGGCGGTTGGGCCGGTCGGCGTGTTGGTACGGGTCGGAGTGCGCGTCGCGGTCGCCGTCGGGCCAACCGGCGTATTGGTGCGCGTCGGTGTGCGGGTAGAGGTTGGGCCTGGACCGCTGGTTGGTGTTGCCACACCGCCTGCCGGATCGCCATAGACAATGCCGAAGCCATTGGTGCAGAGATAGACGCGACCGTAAATGCGCGGATCGCCGGTGATGCACTTGCCAACCCACCCAAACTGATGTTGAGGATCGTCAATTTGAATCCAGGAGGCACCGCCATCGTCGGAACGATAAACGCCCTTGACACCATCCACAATGCCGACCAGGTAAATGGCCGGGTAACTCTGCCCGGGAGCTGCCATGCCAAAGCCAACTGCTTCAGCATAGGTCAGGGTAGAGGGGGATACTTTAGTAAAGGTCGCGCCGCTGTCTGTAGAATGGTATAGGCCATCTCCAGCTACTGGCTGATTGTTGGAAGTTTGATAAGCGGCCAACCATACATCCCCCTCCCGACCGGGAACCGCCTTGATTTTGGCGACGCTTGGAAAGCCCGTGGCGCGTGCAACGAACGTCTTGCCTTTGTCGGTGCTCACGTAGAAGGTGCCGTTCTGGAAAGCATAGAACTTATTCGGATTGACCCGGTCGGAAGCCACGACGGCGCCGGCCGAGATTCCACTGCAGGGAATCCAGCTGTTCCCGTTATCGGTGGAGTAACTGGGCTGGCCACCCTCGGGAGCCCAAACCACGGCACTGCCGTCGGCCGCCGCCGCGACCGTGCCGCCGCCGCTGATACCGCCAATGGTCGAGTTGCCGGCGAACCACGATTGGCCCTGATCATAGGTAAAGGCCGTGCTTAGATTGGCTGGTGGGGTAGCATTTGGATCCCCTTTGCCGACGCGTACCATAAAGGAGGGGTTGAGTTCCGCATAGTCAATGTCGTTGTACGAGCCGGGGTAAGGAATCGCATATTGGAACGACGGAGGCGTGTTGAAGTCATCGTGGCGGAAGCCACCAATATCGTACATTGCGCTGATCAGATGCGGACCGGTCGGCGGGCTAATCAAGGCCTGGACTGCGGTCTCCTCAATACCAACGGCCATGCTCTTCAGGGTAAATGTGCCTTTGGTATCCCAATCCGTCAAGTTCGTAGTACCGTAAATCGTGGCGCCTGTGCCATACATCATACGGTTGGAATTGAAGGGGTCTATCTCAATATCGCCGATCATCCAACCAATTTTGACAGCTGGCACCGGGTCAACTGGATTCTTGTTTCCGAAGTCCAACCAGGGAGATGTTGAGATGTCAATGGTGTAATGTAACGTGCGGCTTGGGTAAGCGGCCCATTCCCAAATACGCTTCCAGGTCGCGCCACCATCGGTGCTGCGGAAGATAATCGCATCAGGCCACCAGGAGTTCAGGCTGGTAACCATGATGGTGTTGGGGTTTTGGGCATCCACCGCCAAACCACCGTAACCGTAATAGTTATCGCTACTGGTAGAGGGCACAGGGCTGATCAACGTCCATTCGCCGGTTGCGGTGTTGTACTTCCAGACATCGCCTTTATCCCCATCGTAGGGGCCTTGGGTATTACTATAGGTGATATAAAGCATGCCGTTCGAGGCCAGGACGCCATGGTGGGGCAAGAAGCCGGTCGGTTGTCCCGGCACGGCGCTCCAGGTATTGCCACCATCGGTGCTGCGGTAGATGCTCGTGCCGGTGTCAGCTACGCCGACGTAAATGGTCTGGGTAGGACTGCCTGGCGAGCCGGTGCGCGGGTCGAACGTGATCCAGACAACCCCGGTGATGTCACCCAGGTAAGCATCTCCCGGTTGCTGAACATACGTGCCGGGATTGGGGAAAGAGGTCACCTTAGACCAGGTGACACCGTAGTCCGTGCTGCGCCAGAGGCCATTGCCACTACGAGTTCCCAGGTACAGGATGCTGTTTTTGTTGGGGTCAATCGCCAAGCGTTCCCCCATGTTCCGTCCGGGCATGTTGCTGCCCAGTTTGAAAGGCAGGGGCGTGATCTGGAAGGTAGCACCATAGTCGGTGGAACGCAGAATGGCTCCATTGGTCGGCGCCCAATCGTTGGTATAGGTGCCAACAGCCAGGTAGAGACGGTTCGGTTCTACGGGGTCGGTGGCGATGCTTTCCACGCCAGTCCAGTTCCAGTCATCATGGGGGATCCACGCCAGTAACTGCGTCCAGCTCTGGGTGGCCTCATTCCACCGATAGGCGCCTCCCATATCCGTGCGGGCGTAGATCAGATTGCGTTCTTTGGTATTGAAGACAATGCCGGGAATGTACCCTCCCCCATTGATGACCACGTTCTTCCAGACATACGGTTGTTGTGCGGCAGTCCCTGGCGCCCCAACCGCTTTGCCCGAAACCGGATAGAATCGGTAGCCCCCAAGCACTCCTCCGAACACGATAGCCACACACAAAAGCGTGCACCACTGTCTAAGCCTGTTCATGGGATTTCTCCTTTCAGGAAGCTAATCAACCGTACAAGACGAGAACAACGCAGGCACTTCGGCCTGACAATCCGCCAGTTCCAAGCCAGAAGGTCAGCGTCTTGGACAATCTTCTCTGAATCCGCAGAGATCGTCAACTCCTCGGAGGAGCACGGCAAGGCCAATGCTCCCGTTCTTGCCGGTTCGGTGCTCGATCTTGAGCGCTTCGTTGGCATGGATAATGTTCAGGAGGAGAAAGCGCACTGCACAAATGCATTGCACGACCTTAATATACACTAAACTAATGCCGTAGTCAAGATATTATCAACCACATAAACAAAGCATTGTTTACAAAAAAAGAACTGTTTGAGGCCGGAAAAATACATTGGATTTAGAACAGTATTCGCGTCAGGACACGGGCGCGTTTTCTCGCGTAACCACTCATCACCCAGATGATCCCAGTTTGTGCCTGATGCTCAAAATCGGGTTGCACAGGCCATCATGCGGATGGCCCTGTCCGCACTTGCTTACCTGTAGCAGGAAGAACACAACGGCATGGCAGGAGAACCATTTTTAGTGGCTACCCACATCTTGTTCACTCCAGTGTGTGGGTAGAACCCATTCTTACCAATGGCAGATTGGCCGCACTGGCTTGCCCACAGGTGGTTCTCCCAGGACAGATTGTTTACTCAACAACCACCTATCCAGTGCAGTCGTGTGGGGCAAATCTCCGATTTGCCGATTTGCGCAAGTCGGACGCCACCGGTAGGTAGTCGCTGATTCCCGAACTTGTGGGTAATCACCGGTTTTCTATGGATTGACATTCAGTATTTTGTAAAGTAAAATTTACCATAAGTTTTATAGACATTTTGGCAACAGGTATTGGCAGTGAATGCAAAAAAGACTTCCTCTCGACCCAGCATCCGCACCATTGCGCGCGAGGTAAATCTTTCCCCAACCACAGTTTCCCTGGCGTTGCGAAATGATTCGAGTATCCCGGCGGAGACGCGCGAACGCGTCCTGGCGGCGGCAGCGCGGCTAAACTACATTTATAGGCCTCGCAGTTCACGGCGGCGCGCCCCGGCGTTGAAACAAATTGCCTTCCTGCTCCACGCCTTCGGCGACGTCCCGGTGGTCGCCAATCCGTTCTATGGCTGGGTCCTGTCCGGCGCGGAAGTCGCGTGCCGCAATAATTACGCCAACCTGAACTTTATGGTACTCCGCCTGGATCACCGCCCCGAAGAACCTTTGCCAGCCCCGTTAGCCGGAAAACTGGATGGCCTCCTGGCAGTTGGGCCTTACCCGCGCGCAATTATTGAGCGCCTTATCCGGGAAACGGAGCGCCCCCTGGTGCTGGTAGATAACATGTTCCCTGATTTGCCCTTCGACTCGGTCATGGCCGACGATTTCGGCGGCGCCTACCAGGCAATCCAGCACCTGATTCAACTTGGACACACGCGTATCGCCGTCGTGACCGGCCGGCATCCAGAAGATCACCTCCTGGCGCCCAGTTATCAGGAACGCTATCGCGGCTACCTGGCAGCTTGCCAGGATGCCGGCTTGCCTGCCCTGCCACTCTGGATTATCCCCGATGAAATCAACGTTATGATCGAATCAGGGCGTGCGGAGCTCCAGGAATGGCTGCGACCCCGTCTGCAAGGCGCCGAGGCACCAACCGCCCTCTTCTGCACCGGTGATCATTACGCTCATGCCGTTCTGATTGTCCTGAATAACCTGGGGATTCGCGTGCCGGCAGATTGCTCGGTTGCCAGCTTCGATGATATCCATATTGCCTCCATGCTGATCCCCTCCCTGACGACGGTGCATGTCTACAAACAGGCCATGGGGCAAATCGCCGTAGAACGGCTGCTGGCGCGTCTAAACGGCGACGATACCCCTCGTCAAATCATTCTGGTCGGCACACGGCTGATGATCCGGCAGTCCACCGGCCCCGCGCCACGTTGATCCCCCTGGCCACGGCGAACTCTTTCCCCCTTTCTTACTCCCATTCGATCGTTGCCGGCGGCTTGGTCGTGATGTCATACGTCACGCGATTGATGCCAGGCACCTCGTTGACGATCCGACTCGCCACACGCCCCAGCAATTCATGTGGCAGGCGCGCCCAATCGGCTGTCATGAAATCGTCCGTGACCACAGCACGTAGCACACAAGTCTCCTGGTACGTCCGTTCGTCACCCATCACACCGACCGAGCGCACCGGCAGGAGGACGGCAAAGGCCTGGCTGGTGCCGCCGCCTTTTCCCAGCCAGCCAGCCGCGGCCAATTCCTCAGTGAAAATAGCATCCGCGGCGCGAAGCCGAGCGACACGTTCGGGCGTCACTTCCCCCAGGACGCGCACGCTCAACCCCGGACCCGGAAAAGGTTGCCGCCAGACCATGCTCTCCGGCAGGCCCAGCGCCTCGCCCACCGCTCGCACCTCATCCTTGAACAGATAACGCAACGGTTCGACGAGTGTCAACTCCATGTCCGGTGGAAGTCCACCCACGTTGTGGTGGGATTTGATGCGCGCTGCCTTGCTCCGATCCGGCGCGGCCGATTCGACCACATCCGGGTAGATCGTGCCCTGGACCAGAAACTTCGGACTTCCCAGTTTACGCGCCTCGCGCTCGAAAATGCGGATAAACTTTTCACCTACGATTTTGCGCTTCTCCTCCGGGTCGGTCACGCCGCGCAGGGCCGTGAAGAATTCGTCCGCCGCCTCAACTGCGATCAACTCCGCCCCCATGCGCTCCCGAAACGTACGCACCACTTGTTCCGCCTCCCCCTGACGGAGCAGACCGGTATCCACAAAGATGGCAACTAACTGATCGCCTACCGCCCGGTGCACCAACGCGGTGGCTACGGTCGAATCCACCCCCCCGCTGACCGCCGCCAGGACGCGCTCCTCGCCAACCTGGGCGCGCACGCGCGCTACGCTACTCTCGATGATCGAAGCCGGCGTCCACTCCGGGTGGCAACCACAAATTTCCACGACGAAACGGCGCAAGATCTCAGCGCCTGAGGGAGTGTGCTTGACTTCCGGATGAAATTGGAGGCCATAGTAACGGCGCGTCGCATCGGCCATCGCCGCGCAGGGACTGTTCGACGAACGCGCAATCGCCACAAAGCCAGGCGGCAATTGCGTGATTCGATCGCCGTGCGACATCCAGGCCGCGAAGGAGGAAGAAGGGAGCAAAGGATTGGGAACGATCGTTTCCACAGTGGCCGGCCCATATTCCCGTTCCTGAGCAGGGTCTACTCTCCCGCCCAGAGCATGGGTCAGCAATTGCATCCCATAGCAGATCCCCAGGACAGGCAGGCCCGATTCGAGCACGTACGAGGGTAAAGTCGGAGCGCCTTCGGCATACACAGAGGCCGGGCCCCCAGAGAGAATGAACCCTTTCGGCCGCAAGGCCAGCACGTCCTCCGCAGGCGCGTCCCACGGGAATAACTCGCAATAGACCTGCGCCTCACGAACGCGACGGGCAATCAGTTGAGCATATTGTGAACCAAAATCCAGAATCGCGATCGAATCCATGGCGCTACTCGAAAAGAATTCGATCTCCTTCCATAGCCACGATGCGCACGAGCGACTCAATGGGGACGCCCAAAGGTTCAAGAACTTTCCGTCCTCCCTCGAATGCCTTCTCGATTAACGTCCCGATCCCCACGATGGTAGCGCCTGCCGTTTGGGCCAGGCGCGCCAGGCCCATAATGGTCGCACCCGTTGCCAGGAAATCGTCAATGATCAGGATGCGCTCACCGCCCGCCAGATACTCCGGCGAGACAATCAATTCGATCATCTGGCCTTTCGTGTGGGAGGGCGCCAACGTCAGGAAGACTCGATCGGGCATCGTGACCGGTTTGGTTTTGCGGGCGTACACGACAGGCAAGTGTAAATAGTGGGCTGTCATCAGCGCCGGCGCAATGCCGGAGATTTCCGCCGTCAGCACCTTCGTCGCACCGATAGAGGCAAATCGCCGCGCCAGCTCCTGACCGCAGGCGTCCATCAAGGCCGGATCTACCTGATGGTTAATGAAACCATCCACTTTAAGAACACCATTTCCGAGGTGCTTCCCCTCACGTAGAATACGTTCTTTCAATATCTGCACAGCTCACTCTCCCAAACAAGGATACACAAGCGCCATTTTACAACGGCTTTGGCGAAGTTGCCAGAGGAAGTGTCAAAAAAACAGGGAAGTGCCTTCATACCTACCTGGCGACATCCAGCAACTCCCTATTGTCTGAGAAACGTAACCGCCTACCCGTAGCGCAAGTCTCTGACCTATCTATTGTCACGGCTCGTTCGGTTGGCACACGATTTGAATTGGCAAGAAACTTGCTCTGGAAGAGAAGGGCAGAAAAGAATGGTTTGCGAGAAGTAGCCATTTCAGGCGTTAGGACGGCAGTTGAACTGCCGTCCTAACGCAGGCAAAGCGTGGCGCAAGTCTCCGACTTGCGGGATGGGGCAAAGGATTGGGCAAATTTCCAATTCGCCCTACTTGTGGGTAATAGACGGGTCTCTGACTGGTGAAATGAGATTTGCCCTACGGCCAAGCAGGGCCTGGTGGTGTATAGCGTTGACCTGTGGCGCAAGTCTCCGACTTACAAGCATCGGCAGAGCGGGGATTTGCCCCACGGTGCACCAGACAAGTCCTTCGGCCTGTTCTTTGGGCGACCAAACATCAGGCATTGTCACTAAAAATTACCCAGAGTAGGCAGTTGCCGAGAAACAAAAAAAATCGGGCCTCGGGCGAGGCCCGATCTCGTCCGGCCACAATGTTACTCCAGCGGGACCACATTGGCGGCCTGCAAGCCTTTGGGACCCTGCTCAATGGAGAATTCTACTTTTTGGTTCTGTTCCAGGCGCTTATAGCCGTCCATCTGGATCGCCGAGAAGTGCACGAAGACATCCTCGCCACCCTCGCGGCCGATGAAGCCATAGCCCTTGGTCGCATTGAACCATTTGACGATACCGACGTAACGTTCTTCTGACATAGAGTGCCTTTCTCCTTACTAAAAAATTTTTGCGCCCGGCTCGCCAAACTTGGTCAAGCCTGGCGCACTCCTTTTGCAAGATTATCACGAATAGGCGCAGACGTCAAGGATAAAGAAGCAACAGCAACAGTTCCAAATCCTGGCAGGGTTACTCAATGGGCAAGCCACCCGTCTAGACAATATCTCTCACAATAGCAGGAGACCCACCGTTGGGAAATTAACAAAGTAAGAGTATGTTCGAGTATAATCTCCTCCGAGCCTCTATCCCAAGTTTCAGGAGAAAAAACAGATGAAAGTTCAGAACAAAGTCATTGTCGTCACCGGAGGCGGAAGTGGTATCGGGCGCGAACTGGTTCTCGCCTTGCTCGATCGAGGCGCCAGCGTTGCGGCAGTGGACATCAACCAGGCGGCTCTGGAGGAAACTCTTCATCTGGCCGGGGAAGGGAAAGACCGGCTTTCTATTCATGTCGCGGATATAGCCAGCAAAGAGACCGTTGAAGCACTTCCAGACCAGATTCTGGCCAGGCACGCAGTCGTAGATGGCCTCATTAACAATGCCGGCATTATCCAACCGTTCGTTCGCTTGAACAACCTCGATTACGATGCTATTGCGCGCGTCCTCGGCGTCAATTTCTACGGCACGCTGTATATGACCAAGACCTTCCTGCCCTATTTGCTGGCACGACCGGAGGCGCACCTGGTCAACATTTCCAGCATGGGTGGATTCCTGCCCGTGCCAGGCCAAACGCTGTATGGGGCTTCCAAAGCGGCCGTCAAGTTGCTCACCGAAGGCCTGGCTACGGAACTCATGGACACTCATGTCCATGTGACCATTGTCTTTCCTGGAGCCATTGGCACCAACATCGCGGCTAATTCCGGCGTTGCTGTGCCAACCGGGGATCAGCCAGCCTCCTTCAAGGTGCTCGCGCCCCAAAAGGCCGCCCGCATTATCCTGGATGGGATGGAGCGGAATCGTTACCGTATCCTGGTCGGCTCCGATGCCAGGTTCATGGACTTGCTGTACCGCTTGAGTCCCGAGCGCGCCGCCAGACTAATCTTCCAGCAAATGAAATCCCTCCTGCCAGGATAATCAGTCCATTGTCCGTGCGGGGAGGGGCATCCTTTTCTCGGTACGCGGGGCTGCACAAGATGTATCGCGGCCCCGAATCGGCTCCGTCCGCGGCGAGACTACGTCGGGGCAAGAGAAAGGTCTAAGTCCCGGCGACAGACTCGGTCAGGTTATTCGCGCGCCAGTTGCCAGCGCACTACAGTTAACTTTCCTGCCTCAATGACAATCCACCGCTCATGGAGTTTCCCCCAGTAGATACAGGTAAGACGGTAGTGACCTGCCGGCAAGTTGCCCAAGCCGACATTTTCCTGCCATGGGCTTTGGGGATTGACAGTCTCGGTCGCGTAGGGCTCTACCGTCATCGTCAGAACGTTCCCCTCTTCGGAATCGGGATAGAACTGTATGGTCGGGGCTATGGAAAGCGGTTTTCCCTGCCAGTCAACCAATTGAATGGCCAGCGCCCCCTGGCCGGCAGGCTGTCGGAGATACAATTCCGGATTGAGTGTGCTACGATAATCTTCCATCTCAAGGCGCACTTCAAAATGCAGATGACTCCCCACCGCCGACCCGCTCATCCCCACCAACCCCAAGCGATCGCCTTCCCGGACAATCTGGCCGGTGTGCACATCCACGCGTGAGAGATGAGCATACAGGGTGTATAACCTCCTGTGTGGTCCCTCAGGAAACTCGTGTTCCACGATGACCAGGTTTCCGTAAAAATTCAACCAGGGAGCGAATCGCGTTTGCCGATCATCACCGGCATACCGGACGACGCCATCCGCGGCGGCCAGGACGGGCGTCCCAAAAGGAGATGGGAATTCAACTCCGTGATGGGGCACACGGCTGCCACCCTGGGTACTTCCATAGCGATAGGAGGGATCCACTACCACATCGGCCACAGGAGGAACCAAGACGAAAAAGCCTTCCTCAAGGCAGTAATCATTCTCCGCCAGGTCACATGTCTGGGGCATATCAGGGGTAGGAGTTAACGTTGCCGGAGCAGGAAGAAAAATAGCCGTCGCCGGGGAAGGGCGAGATGTCGCGGAGGGCGAAGCGCAGTTCCCTTCACAGAGCAGATTCGCTCTCGGCGTTGCAACCGCCTGGGAGGAGGCCAGCAACCGGCAGCCAGTTGTCAGCAGGAAGAGGAGAAAGAACGATAGCCAGGCGTTCTTCATGGCAGAGCAAACGGGCAACGTGCACGCAGAGCCTGGTGGAGCAGCGTTTCCGCCTGAGCTGCGCGTCCCTCAGCCACCTCCAGCGCGGCCAACGAACTCTCCCCCTCGCTTGCTTGCGGCAGAAGCTGCACATTGAGGCGCACCGCGCAGGCGGCCGCGGTCAGGGCGGCGCGGGCCAGGCTGGCGGCCGCCACCGCATCCCCAATGGCAGGCAAGTCCCCCAGGGCAACACAACGCTCGGCCAGAGCCAGTACACTGGCAGCATCCCGTGCAATGGCTAAAGGCACGTGAATGGCATCCAGAGTCGCCGCCTCGATAGCAGCGGCCCGCGCCGCCCGCTGCGCTTCTGTATCCTGAGGCCACCGGTAGGCCGCGAGGACCCGTGGGTAGACAAACATATCTTCGTCCGCTCGGGCAGCCAGGTCACGCCGCAGACGTTCCGCTTGATCTCGAATTTCTCTCATCTGCGCCTGAACCGTCTCTTCCCCCAACCGTTTCAGGCTCAAGCCGGCCACCATGCTCACCAATGCCGCCGCCATCGCGCCGGTATACGCGGCCGCGGCACCTCCGCCAGGCGCCACCTGAGGCGCCGCCAGCGCATCCAGAAAGGTCGTCCTCTCCTGGAAAACCGCTTGCTTCCAACGTTCCTCCAGGATTTTGTCGCGTGCAAAGTCCTCCAATTGCAGAGCCTGGGCGGCGGCCGCCAGAATCGCCTCCTGCGGGATCAAACCCACCAGTTCGGTGTGGTGAATGCTGGTCTGAAGGGCCTCGGCCTCGCGTCGCACGGCCTCCGTCACCGCCCAGAGCGAGGTCTGATGATAATCGGTCAGGTTGATGGACACCTGGGCACGACCGGCCACCAGCAACCCCAACGCCTTGACGGCCGGCAGGCCGCCGGAGGAAGCGCGTATCTTGCGGGCAATCGTTCGCGCCAGGTCCACGTTATCCGTATCCAGGTAAATGTTATAGGCGATGAGTGGATAGCGTGCACCGATGACAGTTGCGCCAGCCGGTCCCGGCCGCGCCGGGCCGTAATCCGGCTGCCAGGCTGGGTCGTGCCCAATCCTGGTTCTCCATTCTTCGTATTGCCCGCGGCGAATATTCTCCAGACGAACACGCTCGGGACGGGTCGCAGCGGCCTCGTACAAGTATACCGGGATGCCTAATTCATTCCCGACGCGCGCCCCCAGTCGGCGTGCCAGGTCCACGCACTCTTCTATCGTTGTGTTGGCCAGTGGAACGAAGGGCACGACATCCGCCGCGCCCAGACGTGGGTGTGCGCCCTGATGCTCGTTGAGATCAATCCGCTCCACCGCCTCGCGAATGGCACGAAAGACCGCCTCCAAGACCGCCTCCGGCTGCCCGGCCAGCGTCAGCACAGTACGGTTGTGATCCTCATCAGAATGCCTATCGAGCAAAACCGCTCCCGGGACGCTTTCTGCCGCCGCGCACAGCGCTTGTACCACCTCCCCGCGGCGCGCTTCTGAGAAATTTGGCACACAGGCGACAATCGGATAGGACATAAAAGGCCACAGTCTTCTTTACAACCGCACCACCTTCGGATTGCCCTTTGCAAGATTACCGAGGGCATTGCGGGAATCGAAGATAAGCTGAGCGGCATCCAGAATGGCCGGGTAATCGTACGCCCTATGATTGGTGACGATGACTACCACATCGGCCTGACGCACGGTTTCCAACAAAGCCTCGTTGGGAATACTGTCCATGCGCCAGCCTTCGTGTTCATGGTGGATAGTGGGAATGTAAGGATCATGATACTGGACTAGCGCCCCTTTCTGGCGCAGCAAGGCAATGACATCCAGCGCCGGCGACTCGCGCACGTCGTCCACATCGGCTTTGTACGCGGCTCCTAGCACCAACACCCGGCTGCCCTTCAGGGGTTTGCCGCGTTCATTGAGCACATCCATCACCCGCCCCACCACGTAGCGGGGCATGCCGGTATTAATTTCGCTCGCCAGTTCGATGAAGCGCGCCGTGTAGTTCAGGGAACGCATCTTCCAGGAAAGGTAAAGAGGATCAACAGGAATACAGTGCCCGCCCAGGCCCGGACCAGGGGTAAACTTCATAAAACCGAACGGCTTCGTCGCCGCGGCTTCGATGACTTCCCAGACATCCACTCCCAGGCGCTCACACATGATTGCCATTTCGTTGACCAGGCCGATGTTGATCATACGGAAGGTATTCTCCAGGAGTTTCGCCATCTCGGCCGCCTCTGCCGAAGAGACCGGCACGATAGTTTGCAGGGCATTGCCATACCAGGCTGTGGCCACTTCCAGACAAGCCGGGGTAAGTCCGCCGATTACTTTGGGAGTGTTATAGGTCGTCCAATCCTTGCGACCCGGATCCACGCGCTCCGGAGAAAAGCAGAGGAAGAAGTCCTCGCCTGGTTTCAAGCCGCTCTTCTCGCTAAGCATAGGCGCCACCAGTTCTCGCGTCGTGCCAGGATACGTAGTCGATTCCAGGACGACGACCACGCCAGGATGAAGATACCTGGCCAGTTGTTCCGTCGCCGCAATAATGTACGACATATCCGGGTCGCCGGTCTTGCGCAAGGGAGTTGGGACGCAGATGCTCACGGCGTCCATCTCCGCCAGGGCCGCAAAGTCGGCGGTCATCGTCAGACGCCCCTCCTGCTGGAGGCGGGAAACAGTCTCCGAAGGCACATCCTGCACGTAAGAACGGCCCTGGCGAAAGGCGGCAACCTTGCGCTCATCAGGGTCAATGCCGGTTACCGTATATCCGGCCTCGGCGAAGACCACAGCCAGCGGCATGCCGACATATCCCATGCCCAACACGCCCACCCGCGCCGTCTTCTTATGCAATTTTTGGATAAGAGCTTCCTTGATAGTCATATTTCTTCTCTCTCTATGGTCCATCGTCCATCGTCTACCGTCCATCGTCCATCGTCCATCGTCTATCGTCCACCGTCAAAACAGGCTCAACTGCTTCGGTTCCTCTCTCTGGGATGATTCCATGGCCGAAGTTGGCGCGCTGCGCGCTAAGGCCGCGCGCGCCTGCTCCAGCAGCTGGGGTAGACGGGCAAAGTCTTGCAGGATGGCTGGCTTGAGGGAAGCCTGGTGAAGGGCCGCCGCTGGGTGGAACATCGCAATCACGAAGCGTTCCCCCACGCGCCGCATCTGTCCATGTACCGCGCTGATCTTGGCGCCAGGCAAAAACTTATTCATCGAGTAGCGCCCCAGGGTAATGATAATTTTGGGGTTGATGACGGCAATCTGGCGTTCCAGATAGGGATCACAGGCCGCCAGTTCCTCCGGCAACGGATCGCGATTGCCTGGCGGCCGGCATTTGACCACATTGCCAATCCAGACATCGGAACGTTTCAGACCGGCGGTAGCCAACAACTCCTCCAGAAATTGCCCTGCCGCACCCACGAACGGCCGTCCCTGTTCGTTTTCGTAGAAGCCCGGCCCCTCGCCGATCAACATAATCTCGGCATTAGCCGGCCCTTCGCCCGGAACAGCGTTCTTGCGCGAGTGATGCAGGGCACATTTCTGGCAGGTAGCGATTTCTCTGGCAATTTGGGCAAGCATCTCCTCGGCGTTCATCCAGCCTCCGCAGTTAAGGGGTGAGGATGCCACGGCAGCGAGGTCATATCCAGAGACATAAGCAGTGCATCCTCGCCATTGTCCTTGTAATAATGCAAGCGACGACCATCAATCCCGAAGCCCAGTTTGGCATACATGGCCTGGGCCACTATGTTTCTGAGTCGCACTTCCAAAACCGACCGGCGCGCCCCTTCCCTCCACGCCGCTTCCAGGGCTGTCACCAGCAACTGCTTCCCAATCCCCTGCCGCCGGCACTGCGGATGAACAGCCAGGGTAGCCACATGCGCCTCGTCCAGGATCAACCAGAGCACCAGCATTCCGACCACGCGGCCGTTCCGTTCGGCTACCCAGGCGCGCGCAGTCGGATTTTCCTGGACCTCATACCGAAAAGCATTCTCCGACCAGGGTAGGGCAAAGGACAGGCGGTCTATTTCTACGACCGCATCCACATCCTGTAAACGCATTGGGCGGATGACCAGGTCGCCCTCTCCTCCAGCCGGGGAAGTTCCTCTCATGGCGGCCCTCCGGCAACATGCAGGTAAAAGGGAGCCAGGGCCGCCAGCGAATCGACTTGACCTGCCTGCCAGCGCCTCCAGGCCAATTCTGCCAGCACAGCCGGTCGCCGCACGCACTGTGCCGGCGATGCCAGCTGAATACCCTCCCTGCGTTCAAAGTAGGCGCGCTCGGCGATGGTCAATTCGCCACACAGGATCGCCGCGCCCGTCAGCGAGGCCGCCAGTGCCTCGACCGTCATGGCCTGCGCGAGGGAGACCGCCTGCCAGCCATCTTGATTCGCGCGATAGCGACCCACAGCCAGACGACCACGGCCAGCCTGCAATACAGCAATCAATTCCTGCTGCGCGGGTGGAATGGCCGCCGCCACCACGTCCAGCGTAGGCACACCGATCAAAGCCAGGCCACGTGCCAAAGCCAACCCTTTCGCCAACGACAGGCCCACGCGCAGACTGGTAAACGAACCGGGGCCGGTTGCCACTCCCACCGCGCGCAAAGCCTCCACCCCTATCCTGCTCTGGCTCAACATATCCACCAGGGCAGGCGTCAATTCACGGCTGTGATGACCATGCACCCGCCAAACGCGCTCTGCGATCACCTGGGCGCCATCATAGAGCGCCAGGCCTGTTTGGGCCGTGGAAGTGTCAATCGCCAGTAACATCGTCAGACCACTTGCTGGGCAAAATTGCGCAGGGCTTCGAGAAGAACCTCATAGTGCGCTCCCTGAGCCAGGAAATGCAGGACACGCACCTCGCCATTACCGTGTTCCAGCCTCACCCACAAACGCTCCGACGGCAAAATGGATTCTATACGCTCCGCCCATTCGATCACCAGCGCTCCTTCCTCCAGGAAGGCTGCCAGGTCCAACTCCTCCGCCTCCGCCACCGACTCGATGCGATAGGCGTCCAGGTGGAACAAAGGAGTCTCATCCGCACGGCGGTAGACATTGACCAGCACGAACGTCGGACTCGTGGCGCAGTCTGGCGAGTTCCATCCCCGCGCCAACCCCTGAACAAAAGTGGTTTTCCCGGCGCCCAGTTCGCCTTGCAGACAAATCAAATCGCCGCGCTGCAAGTGGCGGCCCAGATACTCGCCCGCCGCCTGGGTTTGATCAGGATGATGGCTGGTCCATTCGAAGGAGTTTTGGGCGATCATGCGGAAGGGATTATACTACATCCCCCTGTTCCAACACAGCCCGTACTGCATGGGGACGGCCATCGCGCACCAGGGGAATACGGCCGTCGGGTCGCCATTCCCCATCCAACCAGATACGGCAAATCCCCTTGGAGAGGCCGTGGGGATTCTCCACCATGATATGATAGGCCGTGCTGCCTTCCCGCCAGGTAATTTCGTATGCTTCCCACTGCCGGGGAATGCAGGGGCGAAGTTCCAGGAACTCGCCTCGCCGGCGCATCCCCAGAATACCCTCCACCCCAAGCCGGTAGAGCCAGCCAGCCGAGCCCGTGTAACCGCTCCAGCCGCCACGGCCAACGTGCGGAGACACACTGTAGATATCGGCGGCGACCAGGTATGGCTCCAGGCGGTAGCGTAACGCTTTGGTTTCACTGCTGGCATGGAAGATCGGGTTGAGCAGATGGAAAAGGCGGAAGGCTCGCTCCCCATCCCCTCGCGCCGCGAACGCCCAGGCCAGCCAGATAGCCGCATGGGTATATTGTCCACCATTCTCGCGCACGCCAGGTGGATAGGCTTGAATATAACCAACGCGACGCTTTTCCTGGGCAAAGGGAGGGGTGAAAAGCAAGACCAGGCGTTCGTCCTCCCGCACCAGGTGCTGCCAGGCCGCCTCCAGCGCCTGATCGCAGCGTGCCGGCTCAGCCAGCGCGGAAAGCGCGGCCCAGGATTGCGCCAGGGAATCGATTTGACACTCACGATTGGAGGCCGAACCCAACGGCCAGCCACCGTCGTCATAGGCACGACGATACCATCCGCCATCCCAACCATACACTTCCAGCGCAGCGCGCAACTCCTCAGCACGCTGACGGTACCTCTCAGCCTGGCGGGTCTCTCCCAGGCGTTCACACAAGGAGGCAAAAGCGCGCAGCGTCGCTCCCAGGAACCATCCTAACCAGATGCTTTCACCACGCCCCTCTATTCCTAGCCGATTCATGCCGTCGTTCCAGTCACCGCTACCGATCAAAGGCAGACCATGCGGACCAGTAGCGATCCGTTCTAAGGCACGCAGGCAATGCTGGTAGAGGGTAGCGGAATCACCATAGTCATACCGCCCGTAGCGCTCCACTTCGCCCGGCGCCAGAGGTTCGCCACGCAGGAAGGGCACCTCTTCCCACAAGATCGTCTCATCCCCGCTGAGAAGAACATAGTGGGCAGTGACATAGGGCAGCCAGAACAAATCATCCGAGCAGCGTGTGCGCACGCCGCGCACGCCCCGTCCCACAGAGGCGGTTTCCGGCTTCGGGGGCGTGCTTTCGCGGCGATCGCTCTCTGGGTAGGCCAGGGCAGTGACATCGTCAGGCGTTGGATGCCACCAGTGAAGAACATCCCCCTCCTCGAACTGACGACGGGCGGCTTGCAGGATGTGCCGGCGAGCCAGCAAGGGCGCTGCATAGAGCAAGGCCAGAACATCTTGCAGCTGATCGCGGAATCCGAACGCTCCGGATGACTGATAGAGAGCCGAACGCCCCCAAATACGACAGGCAAGAGTCTGATACAGCAACCACCGATTGAGAATCAGATTCATGCCAACATCAGGAGTCTTGACCTGCACACGGCCAAGCAAATCTTCCCAAAGTGCGCGTACCGCGCGCCAGGCCGTCTCCACCTGGGCCGCGTCCTGATACCAGGCCACCAGTTGCAAGGCATGTTCGCGATGGATGCCTTGTCCAAGTAGGAAATGCACGGTCTCGCTACCTCCTATTGGCAGGTCTACGTGCAATTGCAAAGCCGCACACGGATCGCGTCCGGCCTGTACCGTTCCAGCCAGGCCAATCCGTTGCAGACCGGCCGGGCAGGTGCGGCTACCATTCAAGCCGAGGAATTCGGCGCGATCGGCGGTCAGGCCATGCAACATCTTACTGGCCGCGGCAAAAGCTACCCACTGACCAAAGTCCTCGTTGTAGGGATTGCGCGCCAGTAGGGCAACCGGTTCAACCGCAAATTCCGGCACAATATAGGCCTGGGTCTGCTGGCGCGTTACACCCAATACCCATTCCACATAGAAGGTCGCCGTAATGCGCCGTGGCCGTTGCCAGAGATTTTCCAGGCGCAACTGGACGATTTTGACCGGCGCATCCGGGGCGACGAAAATACGCATCTGCTGTTTCAGTCCATGGCTGTGGTGTTCGAAGATGGTATAGCCGGCCCCATGTCGCACCAGGTAAGGGGCTTTCTCGCCAGCCGGCATAGGCGTGGGTGACCAGATGGCCCCCGTCTCCTCATCCCGCAGGTAAACGGCCTCACCTGGCATATCAGTCACCGGGTCGTTGCGCCAGGGAGTCAGGCGATTTTCGCTACTGTTGCCGGCCCAGGTATACCCGCCACCACTCTCTGAGACCAGACAGCCAAAGCCGGCGTTGGCGATGACGTTTACCCACGGCGCCGGCGTCGGTCGGGCGGGTTCCAGGTAGATAATGTATTCCTTTCCATCAGTGGAAAAGCCACCAAAGCCGTTATCGAACAGGAGATTGTCCGGTCGGCGCAGAGGCGGAGTGGGTTCCTGTTTGATGGGAGTTGTGGGCAGGGGAATAAAGATCGGCAAGGTCGGTTCGAGGCGGTCGGTAGCGCGAAGTTGTTCTTCGAGCGAACCTTTGCGGCCGTCCAACACGACGCGCGCCACGCTCTGCAAGAGGGTCAGGTCGGCCTGCGTCATCTGATCCCGGCGCAGGAGGAAGATGCCGCCCGGCCGATTCAACCACAGGTCGCTGCCCTGATGGGCCAATAACCGATGTAAGATGCCCTCCTCGCGCGATTCGTAACTGGTTTCCTGTTCGTTCAGGATAACCAGGTCTACCTGGATTTGCCGTTCACGCCAATAGGCATGGGCTTTGAGCAGGGTTTGCACCAGGGAGATGTCCTCGGCGCCGCGTAGACGTACCAGCAAAATCGGATGATCGCCGGAAATGCCCCAAGCCCAGAGTGCGGATTGCCCTTTTTGGTTAGCCGCCAGCAGACTGGGAGCCGCGCGCAGGGCAGGATGAGGGTAAAGGAGCAAGGAGAGCAGTTTCCCGGCTTGCTGGAGTTCGGCCGTGGAGAGTTCCAACCGTCGCAGGTTCGTTCCGGCCAGATAGGAATGAGCGCGCGAAAAGGCCCTGTCCAACCAGACCCACTGGCGACAGCGACTGGCCAGTTCCAACGCCTCGCGACGATTGGTCGCCGCCAGGGTCACAAACGCCAGGCGCAGTGTCGCATAGGGCGGTAGTTCCAGTTCACAGCCCAGAGCCATGACCGGATCCAGGACGTGACCGCTCACGCCCGTCCAGGGTTCGGTCGATTCCAGGGCTTGAGGAGCGCGCGAGGTACGCCCGCGTCCTAGAAAGCGACCACGTTCACATTCCCAAAGCCGCGTATACTTCCCGTTGTTCTCCAGGACAAGCAGATGGACGAGACAGACCGTCGGCTCATCCTCCGCGCGCGGACGGCGTTGAAAGAGTAGAGCGTCGAATTCAGGCAAGTATTCGCTTTCTACGAATAGACTATGGAAGGCCGGATGCCTTTCCTCGGCTTCGGCTTTGCCCAACACAACCTCCGCATAACTCGTCAACCGCAGGCGACGCGGCTTGCTATCATGGTTGATCAAGGTCAAGCGGCGAATCTCAACATCCTCCTCGGGCACTACCGTGACTTCCAACCGCGAGGTAATGTTGTCATCACGCCGGCCAAATTCGGCCATATGGGGATGATAGCGCACATACTGACTGCGCGGCCGCACAGCCGTCGGTTGCCAGGTGGCCGACCAGAGCTTGCCGCTGTTGCGATCCTGGATATAAATCCAGGTTCCCCAGCCATCCATCGCAGTATCGGCGCGCCAGCGTGTGAGATGCAAACCTTTCCAGGTACTATATCCTCCACCATGTTGAGTGATCACGACGCTGTACTGGCCGTTCGACAAGAGATGCACCTGCGGATACGGCGATACGAGCGTCACATCCCACGGAGCAATCTCTCCACCCGCCTCCCAGCGCACCGGCGACAGGGCTTTGGGAGGTGGAGGAAGCACCTCCACCGGCTGCCAGGGGGCAAGTTCTTCCTGGAGCAGGAGGGCAACGCTCTGCACACGTCGATCCGCATGGAAACGTCGCACCAGGACATCCCCCAGCAGGGCGTTGGCGAGGGCCGCCAGCGTCATCCCCTGATGGTGAGCCATATAGGAGTACACAATGGCGCGGTCCTTGCCGGGAGGCAGGCGTCGCGCGGTGTAGTCTATCGCTTCGTAGAAGCCGTAAACCCCTAACATCCCCCCTCGTTGCAGGCGTTCGATATTCTGATACGTCGCCTGTGGCTGGAAGGGCAATGCCAGCAGACAAGCATAGGGAGCCACCACCAAGTCGCGACCCAAATCGGGACGCAACCCCAGCCCAGGCACACCAAAACCGCGATACTGGTAGTTCTTGGCAGCATCAAAACGGTAGTAAGCTGACTCGGAGATACCCCAGGGAATCCCCATTTGCCGACCGTAAGCGATTTGTTGACGAATGATCGCCTCAGCCGTATGATAGAGCAATGAGCCCTCGTAGTGACGCGCGAACAGGGCCGGCATTAGGTATTCGAACATCGTCCCACCCCACGAGAGCAGGAAACGTTGCCCACCCAGGCGCGCCAGTGGCCGACCGAGGTGTAGCCAGTGTTCCTGAGGTACATCCCCGCGAGCAATGGCTATCAGACTGGCCAAACGCGCTTCCGAAGCCAGCAAATCGTAATGATTGCTATCCAGCGACTCGTTTTCCACCTGGTAGCCAAGGTGGAAAACTTTGCGCGTACGATCGAAGAGAAAGCGAAAGTCCATCTCCTGGAAGAAGGTCTCGGCCTGTGCCTGTAAGCGTTGCAGGCCACTCAGCAGGCTGTTGGCTCTCAGACTGGCATCGCCCAGGGTCCGTTCCAACATCTGGCACCAGCTATAGACATTGTCCAGGCCATCCTTAGATAAGGCCTTTTTCAGAGCATGCAATCGTTCCTGGGCTGTTTTACAGGCCGGTGGAATCTCTTGCAGCGTCAAGAGCGGAGGCAGAGCCTCGCGCACCGCCTGCCAGAACGTCCGGAAAGGCGCTGAGGAGAGCGTCTGCTCGACTTCGGCGGGCGGTTGATAGGCAGGGAGCAGCCACGGCAGCAGCATTTCCATGTCCCTGCGCATATACTCCAGGTGGTGCTTCGTCAGCACCGACCAATCGTGCAGGGCCTGGAGAGCATCCCTGGAGATGAACAGCGCGCCCTGTTCTGCCAGGCCGGCCAGCATCTCGTCCATCTCCGAACAATTCCTGGAAATCAGTTCCATCAACAACCGGCCCCAGCCGGTCGGATCCGTACGCGCGGCTATGACCTGACGCCGGACGTTTTCCAGGCACGCGAGTACCGCCTGGGCACGCGGACGCAGGACGTTCTCCTGGGTCAATCCCTGCACGGTCTCCGCCAGCACATCCAGCGTATCCAGAAAGCCCTGCCAACGCGACCAGCCAAGGACCGGCTGTTCCGCCAGGTCTGCACACCCATTGGCGAACACAAGCAGCGCCGCGGCTAGATTGCCGCTGTCCACCGTAGAGATATAGCGCGGGGAAAGCGGTGAGAGATCACGGGTGTCGTACCAGTTCAGCCAGTGACCACGCCGACGCTCCATCCGGCTCATGGTCTCGAAGGTAGAGGTCATGCGCAGGATGAACTCCAACAGACCGAGGTAGCCAAAATCACAGGCCACCAGTGCGGAGGTCAGGTAGAGGCCAATATTGGTCGGCGAGGTGCGATGGGCAACGACCCCGCGCGGGGATTCCTGAAAGTGATCGGGAGGCAACCAGGAATCATCCGGCCCGACAAAATGTTCGAAGTAAAACCAAGTGCGCCGTGCCAACAGCCGCAACCGACGACGTTGTTCCTCGGAGAGGGGCTTCTTCGCTGGTCGGAGCGGACGCCCTAACCAGAAGATCAGGTAAGGCGAACAGGCCCAGGCGGCGGTCAGCGGCGCAACTGCCTGCAAAGCCACCGGACGTATCCACCCCACCAGAGTAACCAGGAGCAATCCTGTCACCGCCGCGCTCCACATCCTTCGCCACACCACCCCCACCCTTGTCTGCCGCCCAAAGAGACGCACGCTATGTGCCCAAGTTGTCCACTGGAGAAGTCGCTTGCGGCTGATGAAGAGGCGATGCAGCGTAGTCAAAATCGCATCGGACAAGAGCAGCGCCTCATACGGCAAAACAGAGAGCGAAACCAGGAAACGTCCCAGCGCCAGCCGTAGCGAAGGCAGGGTAGAACGCAAGGGAGCGCGTCGCAATTGCTGCCGCAGGAGCGTCAACAGGCCGGTCAACACAGGCGTAGCCAGGGCAAGAGGTGCCAACAGATTCCAGATCAGGGTCTCGCCGGGCAGCCAGAGCCAGGCCAGAATCAGCCATAGGAAAACACTTGGCGCCACCAGGCTACGCCGAAGATTATCGAAAATTTTCCAGCGCGCCAGGAGCGAGAAAGAATTGGGCACCTTGCCTTCGCCCGCGTGCGGGACACGGCGGAAAAGCCAGGGCAACAACTGCCAATCGCCCCGCACCCAACGATGCAGGCGATACATGTAGGTCAGATAGTGGGCAGGGTAGTCCTCATACAGGACAACGTCGCTGACCAGGCCGGCGCGTCCACAATTTCCCTCGAACAAATCATGGCTGAGCAAGGCGTTTTCCGGAATGCGACCTTCCAACGTGCGTCGAAACGCCTCTACGTGGTAGATGCCCTTGCCGCAGTAATTCCCTTCGGCAAATACATCCTGATAGACATCGGATACGGCCTGGCTGTAGAGGTCTACGCCACTGTCGCCGCTGAAGATACGGGCAAAGCGGGAACGCCCCGCGGCCGTCGGTTGGACTTCCAGACGTGGCTGCAACACCGTGTAGCCTGCTTTCAGTTTGCCACTTTGGGGATCGAATTCGGGATAGTTGAGGGGATGCGCCAGCGTAGCAACCAGGCGCGCGGCCGATTCGCGTGGCAGAATGGTATCGGAATCCAGCGTGATCACATACCGCACCGACTCCAGAAACTTCAGATTGCCCACCTTGACCCAGTAGGAGGTCTCCTCGCCGGCCAGCAAACGGTTGAATTCCATCAACTTACCGCGCTTGCGCTCCCAGCCCATCCAGCACCCTTCCGCCGGGTTCCAGCGCCGCTCACGGTGAAACAGGAAGAACGGTCCAGCCCCATTCGAGGCATATTTACGATTCAGTTCCTCGATTCCCATACAGGCCTGTGCCAGCAGGGCATGGTCTTCGGGCATATGTTGGGCGGGCGCGTCGCTAAAATCGGTGAGCAAGGCAAACCCCAAATTCGAGTCAGCATTGCCCAGGTAGTGTTGCTCCAGTTGTTGTAGCAGGGAGCGAATCTCATCTTGACTCGTAAGCAGGCAGGGCACCACCACCATCGTGCGACAATCGGCCGGGATGCCCTCTTGCTGGAAATTCAAGCGTGGTAGGAGGCGCGGGGGAAAGGTATGGGTCACCAGCCAGTTGACCAGGTCCACGCCGACGGTCAGAGCCGGGACGACGGCCACCAGGGCCAGGGCGAGTAACTGATACCAGTGTGCCCCACAGGCCAGTCCCCAGCTCAGTACCGCCACCAGAAAGAGACTACTCAGGAAAGCAATCCCTCCCAGGTACAAGGAAATGGCACGTTGACGCAGTCGGCGCAACCAACGAGACCACACGGAGGGAAGATAACCCAGGCGGGTCTCCAGGCTGACGCGCCCTTCCGGTTCGAGCAGGTAATAGCCAACATGAACGGTGCGCGGCGCTCCCTGTCCCTGCGCCACTTCCCGCTCATGCGCCTCCTGCGCCAGGCAAATCGCCGCCTCGGCAACTTCCTCCTCGGATTTTCCACTGCGCGCGCCAGAGCCTCGACCACATGACGGTAACGATCGCGCGTTTCGCGATCCATGCGCGCGTAGACACCCGCCGGGTCCCGACGCAGGATAGCCTCCACCCGGCTGACTGCCTCAAAGAAAACCTTCCAGTCCTGTCGCTCCAGGACCTGCAGGCCGAGAAAACAATTCGCCACCACGACCTCCGCCTCCACCGCTGCGGGAAGCGAGGCGGCGGAACGTGGCTCAGCCAGCAAAGCGCGAAACATCCGATCGAGTAACTCGATCAAGATCAACCGCAACATCGTGGGGAGCGCCCAGAGTTCGCCAATGGTGAGCGGTGTGGTCTCCTGATAAGCGATCAGGAAGCGTTCGGCCTGTGCCAGGTCGAGTCGTTCCTGCCCTTCCGCTGCCAGTGCGCTGGCAATAGCATAGACGCGCGGATAGCCCCGAAGCGCGGTTTGCGTCAGTTCTGGCAAACGACGGTAGTAGCCGGGCGGCATGGCCTCGCGGATCTGGCGCACCGTTCGTTCCAGAAGGTAGAAATTGTCCATCAGCCATTCCGCCGCACGGGAACGCGCCTGGACCTCAGGCGGAGCAGCGGCAAAAAAACGATAGGCCTCCCGCAGGCGCTGTTCGCAAAGATTCAGGCGCGCCAGCAGAACAGGTCTTCGCCGGCTCTGACGCACGGTTCGATGCTCGTTTGCCAGACGACGAGCCTGAGTTTCCAGCGAATCTTCATCCGTTACGGCAAGCGTTGATGTAGAGAGCATGGTTTCCGGTCTCAGGACAAGAATCGTTCACGAGCGATGTATAGACAGCGTCCCGCTGTTCGCCAACGTGCCTACCTTCCTCCAAATTGGAAGGCAGAAAACGCCGCGCTGCCGCCCAGGCGGCGCAGAACGGTCAATGGCCAATCCGTTCCTGCGCCATGATCTCGGCTTTGGAACGTTCCACTTCGTGCGGAGCAAGGTCCTGCACAATTAACAAAGGTGTAGTCCCATAGGTGATGAAGCTGGCAACAATGTTGCCGTAGGGCCAGCGCGTTCGGGCCGAATGGCCATGCGCGCAGAGAACAACTAGGTCTACCCCCTCCTCGTCCACGATTTCGTGCAAGGTAGTGGCCACATCACCACTGACCACCAGTCGCGATCTCACCGAGACATCGGCCGAGAGCCGAGTGCAATGTTCCTCCAGATAGCGGGCCGCCGAGAGGCGATTGCGTTCGGTCAGCCGTTCCGTCAACGTCAAATCCTCGGCCTCTGGTGTAGAGACACAGGCCAGCGTCGGTTTGGCTACGACGTGCGTTAGGAGCAATTCTGCCTGATGAAAACGCGCCAGGGCCACTGCCAGCGGGAGTACGTATTCCGCCCGCAACGAGCCATCCAGGGGAACCATGAGTTTTCGGTAACGGAAGGAGGCGAGGTCCGCCGGCGCAGCCTGATAGGCGCGTACGATCATCACCGGCAGGTAAGCCTGCCAGACGATTTTTTGGACAACGCTGCTGATGTTCCAGCGACTCAGGCCGCTGCGCCCGTGACTGCTCAGGATGATGAGGTCAACATTCTCTGTAGCGGCAAACTTGAGGATGCTTTCGGCTGGTCGGCCCTCCCGCACAATGGTCTGCGTCTCCAGGCCGCTCTCTCGCTGGAGGCGCGCGGCGACGGTCTCCAGGTAGGTGGAAGCCTCGGCCTTGTAAATGTGCCAGCCGAAGGCATCCACGGTTGGCGTCCGCACACTACCGCTTTCCGCCACGCGCAGCAAGGTCACTCGTCCTCCCAAAGCCTGACTCATAGCAACCGTGTGCGGCAGAACGCACTCCGCCAGTTCGGAGCCGTCCAATGGCACAAGAATATGCTCAAACATACATCGCACCCTCCGTGGTTTCCAAACAGCCCCTTGAAATACCTACAACGGTGTTGCAGCGTTCATTTTGGAACAACCATCGTCCACAGTCCATCGTCCATCGTCTTAAAAAGCCAGACAACGCCCTGGGCGAAAGAACAATGTATAAACATTATACCCGCCCGAAAAGGGAAGTCAAGCGAAGGAGACCTTCAACCTTCAGGTGTTAGGACGGCAGTTGAACTGCCGTCCTTAACAGGCAAGTCAGGCTGAAAATTCGTCCTCAAATCTGCCGTTGTCAAGGACAAATGCTGCCCGAATATGGAGGATGACCAAGATACGGGTAATCACCAGAAGGAGACGCGAGAAGAGAGGAATAGGGCGGCAGGGGAGACAACATAGCGAAACGTGGGGCGGATCTTCAGTCTGCCACGCAAATCCACCCATCGCCTTGCCGTCCCCAGTGGACAACTGCTGGGGGTATCGTCCAAGGGCTGAGGAAAACGACGCGCCTGCGTTATAATCATACCTGATGAAACTTAACGTGGCTCTGGCTCAATTCTCTGCCCGGCTTGGTGATGTGCAAGCCAACCTGGAGCGCCATCTGTCCCTCGCGCGCCAGGCCCGTCAGGATGGCGCCGATCTCCTGCTCTTCCCCGAACTTTCCCTGACGGGGTACGCCCTGCAAGACCTGACGCCGACGGTTGCCTGCCGCGCCGCGGCCGATGACCCGGTTTTCTCCCACCTGTTGGAGGCCAGCCGCGCTCTGGACCTGGTCGTTGGTTTTGTAGAAGAAGATCGTCGCAATCGTTTCTACATTGCCTCGGCCTACCTTTCCCAAGGGGAAGTGGTCCACATCCACCACAAGATTTACCTGCCCACCTACGGAATGTTCGACGAAAGCCGTTTCTTCGCCGCGGGTCAATCGGTGCGCGCCTTTGAGACCCGCTTTGGACGGGTCGGTATGTTGATCTGCGAGGATTTCTGGCATGTCTCGCCTCCCTACCTGCTCTGGGTAGATGGCGCTGACCTGCTGCTATTCTCCTCCGCCTCCCCCGGACGCGGCCTGAGCGAGGAAGCGCGCCTTGAATCGGCCGCCTGGGTGGAACACACGAACCGCGCCTACGCTGGCCTGTTCACGGTATTCGTGGCACATGCCAACCGCGCCGGCTACGAAGACGGCCTGAACTTCTGGGGCGGCTCCACCATCTTCGATCCCGACGGCAAACTTCTTCTCCACGCCCCCTACTTCGAGGAATGTCTGGTCATGGCAGAAATTGACCTCAACCAGTTGCACCGCACCCGCGCCCGCCTCCCCCTGTTGCGCGATGAAAAACCACAACTGGTGCAGATGGAACTGGAACGAATCGTGCGCCGTAACTACCTGCCCGATTCCCGAGCAGGATCATTGGCATGAGCTGCCAACCATTCCGACAGCTATCTTGCCGCTGACGTAACGTCCAGTAACGCAAGAAAGTCCTGCCTGCTTATCTCCATTCCTTTGCCAAACCTGGCAGGCGACCCTATTCTCTCTGTGCTATGAGCGATCTTTCCATAAATACTGACCTGGTACGCAAAGTCCTGACCGGCTTTCTCCGTTCGGAGATCAACCGCGCCGGTTTTTCTCGCGCGGTGGTCAATCTCTCCGGCGGACTGGACTCGGCCGTCACGTGTGCCCTGGCGGCCGAGGCCCTGGGGCCTGAGAACGTCCTGGCCTTACGCCTGCCGTATAAGACCTCGTCGCCCGATTCCCTGGAACACGCCCAGCTCGTGATTGACCAATTTGGCGTCCAATCCCTGACCATCCCCATCACGGACATGGTCGAGCCGCTCTTTGAACGTTTTCCCGAAATGACCCCGGTGCGTCGAGGCAACGTCATGGCGCGCATGCGGATGATCATCGCCTATGATCAATCCGAGGCCTTTCGTGGCCTGGTGGTCGGCACAGGCAACAAGACGGAAATTCTCTTGGGGTAGACCTCCTGGACCTCTC
>FWWL01003766.1_pt1 | contig 26862 bp, 22 predicted proteins | sample 2228331 | NCBI WGS metagenome assembly FWWL01 (sample SAMEA103939775, study PRJEB20133) | metagenome
TCCAGGCGGATCACGGCGTAGACCAAGGGTTTTTCGCGCGTTTTGATCACGCTCGCCCCTGTGGCCTGAAGTTCTGCCAGAGGAACCCTTTCCTCAAAGGCGAGAATGAACTCCCCGTAGGCCCAAAGGATCAGGAGGGTAGTAAGCATGACAATTCTCCATTTCTCCGGATAGATTATACTGCCAATCCACCCCCCTGTGCATGGCCGGATCCCTCCGATTTTTGACCCAGCCATGAACGACATAGAATTTGCCCTTCCAATCAGACCCCTAGAGATTGCAACGATCTGTAGCCATGTAACCAGCTTGCATGCCCCAGCGGGGTAGTGTTATAATTTCACCACTGATAAGAGGTGAACAAGGAGGTTAAAGCATGATGACCCTAATGAGCGCGCTTCTGGCCTTCAATCTTGGAGGGCCATACAAGGCTACGGCCACCAACAACTCGTCCAAGGCCAGCGACACCCTGCAGTATCACACCTGCTACCAGGACGAAACATGGTATGCCGACGCGTATTCTCCGGCTATAGCTGGAACGAGGTTCAAGGTCAAGATATACACCCCACAGGACAGCATAAAGCTGGACATGATTGGCATAGCCCTGGCTTTCAACTTCGCTCCCAACAACTTCTACGACACTATCCAGGTTTATCAGGATGGACGAGGCTCGCCTGATTCCTACCTGTTTACCCTTGAATTTACGGTGACCTACCCCTCGCCCGGAGGATTGCTCATAGAGGGGGACATTCCCCCGGGTGACGAACCCATAATAAAACCCACGGATCCCGGCGACAGCATAATCCTCTGGCTGGTAAGTCCGAACCAGGTCTCCGGAAACGACTCCGCGCTCGTTGCCCTGGACGCGACAACCAACGACCCCTACACATCAAAGATAAACTTCGTCTACGAGGACAACGGTCCCTGGCTTGACATATACACCACCTACGGCGTTGGAAACGATTGGGGCTTCACCATCTGGTATGAACTCTACTCCGATGTTTGGGAGGAGCCGGTAAGCTGGCACACGGTCGTGAAGGAACCGTATCCGAATCCCGCGCGTTCTCGTGCAACCCTGAAGTTCTCCGTTCCTGACAGGTCAGATGTTGAGGTTGGGATATATGACCTGGCAGGCCGACAGGCGAAGAGCGCGTTCCGTGGCTCGGTTGATATTGGCTGGCACTCGGTTGACCTTGATGTCTCTGACCTTGCCCCAGGGAGCTACATGGTTCTGGTCTCAACGAAGTATGGGACGGAGACCAAGCTATTGATGATCAAATAACGAAACCTCGCGCAGGAAGGCCTCTCGTATAGCCACAGAAGGGAGATTAAATTCTCCCTTCTCGTTTTTGTCCCTTTCCGGGTGCCACTGGACCCCTATGACAAAATGCTCACCCGGCAGTTCCACGGCCTCAATCGTTCCGTCTTCTGTCCTCGCTGATACTATTAGTCCATTCCCCAACTCCTTGACCGCCTGATGGTGCGCGCTGTTGACCGTGGGGAATTCCTCGCCCAGGATCGCGTGAAGTTTCGTCCCGGCGAGGACATTTATTCGGTGTTTCCTGTCTACTTTCTGATTGCCTTGTTCAAAAGCAGAATGTCCCTCAATGTGCCCGATCAGGGTTCCACCGAGGAACACATTCAGAACCTGGATACCCCTGCATATCCCCAGGACGGGGACGCGCCTGGCCATTGCGATCTCCAGGAGTCCGAATTCAAGCTTGTCCCTTGTCTCGCTCACCTGCTCGCAGAGGGCAGGGTCTCCGCCGTAGGCGGAATAGTGAACATCCCCGCCGCCCGATAACACGAGGCCGCAGAAGCGAGTCGGAACAGGCGAGCCCGGTGTTATTATCACGGGATTATTGCCGAGCCACGAGAGGTAGTTGCAATAGGAGGGTTTCAATAGGCCCGGCCCGGTGACCAGGATGAGGTTTTCTGACTCAGGTGTCATAATCTAGCCATCCAGTAGCATGGATGCTCTTGGACTAGTCCCGGCGCTGAGACCGGGACGCTAGTCCTTCGTCGCTAGCCAGTATGCCAGTCCCGCGCCGCCGCCCACCAGGACGCTGAAACCGAAGAATGTCAGGAAAACCTTGCCAGTGGTGGAGGTCTTGAACTCGTAGCTGGCCTTCACTGGCTTGGAAAGCGGCTGGAGCATTCCGGTCGCTGTCACGGTGTATTTGCCTGATGCGGTGGAGCCCGGAATCTGGGCCTCTGCCTTGATGAAGTCCGGCTTGCCCTGCTCAAGCTCCGGCACGGTCTTTGTCTTTATCACGGGAAGGCCCGCGCCTATGCTCATCTTGCCCTGTTTCTCCACGATGTAGGTGTAGAAGTTCGGGGTGACCTTTCCAGGATAATAGGAATATATCTGTATCCTGTGTTCGTAGGTCTTGCCAGCGAGCTCCCCGAACCACAGGCAACCTGGAGTTGAAACCTTGCCCAGGGACAGCCAGACCTCGTCGTATGCGTCAACCTCCTCCTTGAAGCTCCTGACCGCCTCACCGGGCTTCAAGGGCTGGACCTCAAAGTCGCCCTGAACCTTGAACGAGTAGCGGCCGGGCTCCTTGGTATCGGAAAACAGCGCGGTATAGCGGCCGTCGTTCGCCCGTTCGTCCCCGCCAGCCCCGTTGTCAAAGAGGGTCAGGGTGGTCATATCAAACTTTGGCCCCGTGGCTATAACGGTGTAGTTTTCCCTGGTGAAAACCCGACCGCCCTTGTTGACCACGAAGGCGGAAACCTTCATCGGTTCACCGATGAACCCAGGGTTCTCAACGCTTACCGCTATCTTGGGCTTGTAGGTTATCTTCAAGGCCTTCTTGACCCGTATCTCCGAGCCGGTTTTCTTGTGCCTGATGACAACCGTGATGTGATAATCCCCCTCGTTTGATATGGAATAGTATGACCTTCCCAGGATGCCATCGTTGGGCATGCCATCCTCGTGCTTGCCGTCGTCGTAGAGCATGAATGACTCTGACTTGCCGTCAGGATAGTGGATGTAGGCCTCGCCGGAAAAGTCCTGCGGGAATATTGGTTTGTCCGGTTCGGTCGGGACAAGCTTTACCTTCACTATCACTGGTTCGTCAATCGGTAGGTCGGGTTTTTCCGGCTCCAATATCTTCGGTATGACTATGGAATACATCACGGCCCCGCGATCCTTGAATATGACCTTCCAGGTGCCAGGCATGGGTTTGGTCACCTTTATCAGGATGTATGCCTTTTCCTTTACCCTCTCGCCCTCAACCGGCGTGCCGGTGGGGTCTATGAGCTCAACGGTCTCCCCCTTCTTCTTGCTGGTGACTATGGTTATCTCGGATATGGACTCATCTATGATCAGCTCCTCCGCGTGGTTGCCCTGCTGGACGGGCTGGTAACGCCTTACGAACCTGAGCAGGAAGTCCTCAAATACCTTCAGATAGGCGTCCGGAACCTCCGACGGGCCTTTTACCTCGTAATACTCTCCGCCGGTCTGTCTGGCCAGGTCCCTGTATATGGTGGTGCCGGTTGTGAACGCCACTGTGTAGACGGGCCAGTTCCTCAGGTTGTAATTACCGGCGATCCGGCCCGTTTTTTCCTTATAGGCAAATATGTCCGTCCCCTGGGGGATGTCGCGCTCCGTTATCTCGCCGTCAGTCATGATTACCACAAAGGCCTGGTTCAGGCCGTCTCTTTTTTCAAGGAGATCGTAGGCTACCTCAAGGCCGGAGTTTATGTCAGTGAAAGGCGCGCTCCTGTCCATCTTCCCGATTGATTTCTTTATGCCGGTATAGGCGGAATCCAGGACAGTGAAGGGCATCAAAACCTTCGCACCGTCCCCGTAAGAAACCACCGCGACACGGGCCTCCTTGCCAAACAGTCTCGCTATGTCCAAGAGAAGCTTCGCGGCCTCGTCAGCGAACCTTTCGGGGTCCAGTTTCTTCATGCTCCCGGACTCGTCCATGAGCATGACGATGTCAACTCCCTGTTCCTCCTGGGTGGCGGTCAAGTTGGTCCCAGGGAGCTGTGACAGCCCAAGCGTGGTTAAGGTAGCAAGAAAAGACATTTTACCTCCTCACGGCCAAATTCTAAAGCTAGCTGCAAGGGTTATTCCACTACTTCAAGCCCATACCGAACCCTGTGCGCGTCATACTCCCCTTCGTTCCAGAGGGCCATTATCCTGTTTGAGCTCCTGGCAACGAGGTCCGGATATAGCGAGTGAAGGGGAGTTGATTCCAGCAGGGCGTTGGTAAAGGAGTATCCGAGAGGGCTCTGCACTCCCTTTGCAAGCCTGGTATCGTATGACCAGGGCTTGTAGGAATTCGGATTCGGGGATACCTCCCCGACCTGGACGATATTGCTGTCCGCCCAGAGGACAAACACGGTTGTTCCTGAGATCTCTATCTGGGGAAAGGAGCTGTCGGCTTTTGCCCTGCTAACCGGGCCGTTGAACTTGCTGATCAGGCCATAGGGCATGTAGCCCCTGACAAAGACGCTGTCAACACTGAACTTGTGCCAGGCCACCCAGGCCGTGTCCGGGCCCCTCATGGAAATGTCCGGCCACTTTGCGTATGAGCTGGCCACGGTCTTGAAATCACCCCAGGCCAAACCGGTATGGCGCACCAGATAAACCGAATCCCCATGCTCCCAGGCTATCCAGGGCTTGTTGTCCGAGTTCAGGTCAAAAGAGAGCCAGTCCGGGATCTCTCCGTAGTAGGTGCTGGTATGGACAGAGGGATTGCCCGGGTCGTTGTAAGTGAACTTCATCCAGTGTATTCCGTTCCCGTATTCTGGCTTTGATGACTTGCCGTAAAACACCAGGTGAATGTAATTGCCCTCGTTTTCCAGAAGGGGGAAATAGGCTGAATCCCGATAGGAGTCGTTTCGCCAGAGCAGTGTCCGGGAGACGCTCGCGCCGATATAGGCGTAGTAGATGTTCCCGCTGTCAGAGGTGGTGAAGGCCACGCATGGCGCGTTGTCCGCGCCAGCGAGCGCGAGCTGATCAACCTTGTTGTAGGGCGAACCCGTGAGGTTGACCACGGAATCGGCATTGCCCAGGGTGTCAATCCTCAAAACCCTTATCCCCTTGAGAACCAGGGCTTTCTGGGCCGGGTCGTATTGCCTGAACGGAAAGGCCACCCAGTATTTTCTCACAGGAGGCTGTTCCGTATAGACAGCGTCCATCTTGTTTCCCGGGCCAAAGGTGGCCTCGGAGTGACGGGACGCCAGGAGGGTGTCCCCATCGCCCCTGGCCTTGTCTCCACGGTAAGCCGCGAGGTAGTTGAGAAAAGCGTAATACGCGGGCTTGGGATCGAATCTCTCCGTGTCAACCGTGCTGTGGGCCGCGAGGAGGTGAAACCCGTATTCGCCAACGCACCCTCCCCTCAGGGCAAAGTAGGCCGTCCCGATGATGTTGAGGTTCTGGTCTCCCCGATATCGCCTGAACACATCGTAGTAGCGAACCAGGGCCTTTGCCTGACGCTCGTAGCCGACATCGTCAAAGTCCTGGCCATCAGGAAGGGTCTGGCCACCGAACTCTGTGAAAATGACGGGCTTGATGATGCCGATGCTCTGGTGGAGGTTCTTCAGGCTGTCCAGGATGGTCTTCAGGGTGTCGTAGGGGTCAAACCAGCCGTATTCCGGGTTCCCTGAGTCCCCGGAAAAGTCAAAAGCCGTATAGACATGGTAGTCAAAGAGATCCACGAACACGGTATCATGTTCCGTTTCAAGTAGCGCGAGGTGTTCCAGGAGCTCGCGCTGCATCTTGAGAAAATCCAGGGTATCTCCGCCGGCCTTGAACCTGCTGGGGTTATACCAGTAGATCCCGACCCAATTTCTGAAGTCGTTAGGCAGGCTGTCCCAAGGCCCCCACGGCCCAGGATTCGCCAGGCTAAAGCTCCACGCGCAGGAAAGGTGCCTGACATCCGGATCGTGGTTAAGGTTGAAGCTGTCAACCCCGCGTTGAACCTGGGGCAGGATGGAATCAGCCATGTAGGCCGGGCCCCAATAGTGGGTTCGGAACTTCCCCACCAGGCTATTTGGCCTGACCCAGCAGACCACGGTGTCCGTGAGCTTGTGATACCAGGTCTGTTCCTCTCCCAGACTGTCAAAAACGAACTTCAGGATGGCTAGGCTGTCCCAGTCAATCCTGTTGGTTACCCGTGTGCCACCGACCGTAGTGCTGTCCAGCATGCGAGTTATCCTTATACGGTAGGTGGCGTTGGAATAGACGATCTGGGTGTCAACGATTTGCACGACGATAGGGGTGTCGTTTGGTGGAGGCGCGTAGTCCACATTCACATACACATTCCAGAACCCCCACTGTATCATCCTCTTGTTGCAATCCGGCTCGTTGCCGAACTGGACCCATCTGAGGGTGAAGCCTCCGTTAGCGCACTGGGTCAGGTCCAGACAGACCCTGTATTTGAGCTTGCTCAGGCCTTCCGAGTTGAAGGGCCAATTCCACGGCCCGTATAGAGCGCCAGAATTGCCCATAGCGAAGAAGGCCATGGTATCAAACCTGGTTAAGCCCCCGTCGTTGTCTATGGCGTTGGCCGAGAACGGGAAATGCCTGTATCGCAGGATGGTGTCAGGGGGCTGCCACATGCCCCAGAGCCAATCCGGGCCCATGCCTCTGGCGAAGTAAGCGAGGCTGTCAAGGGGATTATCAATACCGGTTGTAACCAGGATGGAGTCGAGTGAGTCGTTGATGGCCTGGTAAGTGCCTCCACCCACCGGATTCTTCACGCCAAAATACCCGTCCAGGCCTGGCTTGAACCAGTAGAGAAACCGGTCTTTCTGCCTTTCTCCCTGGTCGTCTGACCAGAAAACCTTGTGGTGGACATCCATCATGAAGAAGGTGTCCCTTGGAGCTTGTATTACCAGCAAGATCAAAGCTATCCCCGTCATGTCCTTATCCTCCCCTGGTGAAAACCACCTTTGTTTTGAAGCTCTCCTCGTTTGCTTTCAGGTTAAGGAAATACACCCCTGGCCTCAGGGCCGGGAGGGTTATGGTGTGAGGCCCGGGTTCAAGGAGGCCAAGCTCCTTATCGTAAGCCTTCAGGCCCGCCGCGTTGAACAGCGAGAAGGAAACCATAGCCTTTCTGTTCAGGGAGAACTCAAGGCCAGGATTCCCATAAACCGTTCTCATCCAGTCCAGATAGCGCTCGGATGTGTCCCCGGTGTCCGGGGGGATTATCGTGTCGTATTTGTAACGCAGGATGTAGAGGTCAATTGAATGATCCACGGCCCCCCTCCCCGCGGTGTAGATGTAGCCATTGTCATAGAAGACGGAGAAGCACCAGTATTCGGTATCATGCCACTCCCCAACCCTGTTGAGAAAGCCAGGGTCAGAGATGTCAAACACATACAGGTGATTGACAACATAGAGCCTTCTGGTGGCGGGGTTTATGAAGAAGTCCTCAGCGCGATCATAGAGGCCATAGCCGTCAAGGAAAATCGGGTTCAGGGGATCTGAGATGTCCCAGACACTCACCGCGCTCGCGCCGCAATAGAGGTAATGGTCATATATCTCAACAGCCATGGATATTCCAAAAGGAGCCATCAGGGAGTCAGCAACGACCGGGTTGGCCGGGTCCGAGACATCAAGGATGTAAAGGACATTATAACCCCCAACTCCTCTGTTGCTTGAGCAGTAGAGGTAGCAAGGGGGATAGAAAGCGACCTGGTAAACGCCTGAGTTCCAGGTGGGGCGCCATTCGGAAATTCTGACCGGCTTCGTGAGGTCGGCGACATTATATATATATATAGGATACCAATCAGCATAAGTAATGGCAATCAAGGTGTCCCATTTGCACATGTAACCAATAGGATACTGCTTAGGTAAATCTGGAGGTCCTTTTTCATGTCCCAATATGACCGGGTTTCGGGCATCTGAAATATCATAGACAGTCATTCCAAACTGCGAGAACATCGCATATAACAAGGTATCGTCCCTCAGAACAGAATAGCACCTGAGCGTTTCTAGGATCATCACCTCAGTAATGCCGCTGTCTTCCGGGTATCTCGCGTCAAGGAGGGCCAACCCACCTCCACCTAGGGCCAAGTAAACATAACCCGCTCTTTCCGTGACTGAGTAGCCGGTATTTACTGAGTCCCCATCGCTCCATGTGGCCACGAGATCAACATTCAGGGTCTCCTGAGGACTAAAAGGCGTGTAAAATCCCTGGTCCGGGCTTTGCCCGGAGAGCGCGAGGAGCAGAAGGAGCTGGCTCACGAGCAGATTATAACACAGGAGGCAAGGAGGATCAAATTCCCCGCTCGTCCTGCAATTGCTCTATCCTGTCAACCAGGTGATCTATGTTCCTCCTGTCCTCCATGAGAGCGATGAAGCGATCGTAGGCCTCGCCGTTAAAGAAAACGCTCGCTATCGGCCTTCCGAAAACCAGAATTGACGAGCCTATGAAGCTCAGCGGTTTCAGGCTTTCCAGGAAGACTATGGAGATCATCCCCATGCCCATATCCACAACCCTCTGAGCTATTCGTTCCGCGAGGTCGTCGGCTACCTCTGCCATTCCTCTTCCTGGCCCCTTCCAGTGACCTCTTCTTTTATCTCAATCCTGGTGAGGCCTGGGTCGGATGTCAGGCCCTTGCCCCAGACCTCCTTGTCCTTCGTGCGGATGTAGACCCTGGCCTCGGTGAATATCTCTTCTTTTTCCTTGCTGTAAAAGAGGCTCGCTGTTGATAAATAAGACCCATCCTGAGCGTTGACCTCAACCCTGCCGAACGCGGCCATGTCCTCGGATGACTGGTAATACCTGCCGGAGTCCGATGTCAGCACGCTTTGGGTCTTGCCGTGCCTGTCGTAGAATGTTAGCCGCACCCCTTTTACCCTCACGGTATCGCCGGCCTGCTCCAGGCTGTCGGCCATGAGCTCCCAGAGCCTTCGCCCTTTATCGGTTTGCCAGATCCGGACCCCTTCCGCTGATTCATTGCCGGTAAAGGCCCCTGGATCAGCGAACTTGCCCCTTGAACATGCAAGAGCCGATACGATTATCAGGGGCAAACGCTGAACGAGGGACGAAATCCTCATTTCTGGAAATCAAGGAGCTCAAGGACCATGTGCTCCTCTACCCAGGAGGAGTCCGCGAGGCGGAAGGTATCCGGACCCACACTGGCCTTCACTATTCCGATATTCGGGGCGAGGTAATAGAGCCTGTGGATTCTGGATTCGGCCCTCTCACAATACAGGTGCTCGTCAACCCTGATGAGATAAACATTTTCCAGGTTTTCCTGGTATGACACGGATAGGGTTAAAAGGGAATCAACCGAGCCTGAGACCGCGTGGAAGTAGTTGAAGGTGTCGCCCTGATATACAGCCCTTCCCCGCGAGGTATCGTCCCATCTGTTCCCCAGGACAGGAGGGTATCGCATGAAAAGGGTGAACCTGTATTCAAGGGGAACTGCCTGTCCGGCCGGATAAACCGAGAAGTCGGTCAATATGTCCACCCTGTCTCCCGTGAGCTTGAAATATTCCCTCCGGCCCTCCCAGTCCAGGCAGACATCCGCGCTCTCCGGGCCGAAAGCCGTGTCAGATGTGCTCAGTCGGGTTATGTAAAAGGTGTCTTTCGGGAATGTCCCCTCCACTACCCGAAACGCCCACCTGGTTCCCTCTGTATCCCACATCAGGTAATCGGACTGCTCCCTGTCCACTATATCACAGGATAGGATGAGAACGCCGAGGTATAAGGATAACGCGAGGAAAATACGCGTCTTCATGTCCTCGCGGCCTCCTTTTTCCTTGACGCGGGAATCCCGCACAGGACATCAAGTATCCTTATGAGGGTCTCGCGCATGCGCGGCCTCGGAACAACCATGTCAACCTGGCCGTGCTCCAGCTGGAACTCGGATGTCTCAAAGCCCTCCGGCAGGTCAACCCCTATGGTCTGTTGGATCACGCGCGGCCCAGTGAAACCGAGCAAGGCGCCGGGTTCCGCTATAAGTATGTCCCCGAGGGAAGCAAACGAGGCCATGACTCCTGCCATGGTTGGGTCAGACAGGACATTTATGTATGGGACCCTCGCGACATCAAGGTCAATACAGCCTATGGTCGTCTTCACCATTTGCATAAGGGATATTATCCCTTCGTGCATGCGTGCGCCGCCTCCGGAGGCTGTCACCGCTATGAGGGGATGTCTGAGCTCAACTGCCTTCCTCGCCGCGCGCAGAAACTTCTCACCAACGACCGAGCCCATTGAACCACCGAGGAAGTTAAAGTCAGTGACAAAAAGAACAACCCTGTGGCCGCCCATCTCCCCCAGGCCAGCGATCGCGGCCTCGGTTTCCCCGGACTTCTTCTGGTCACGCTTTACCTTCTCCTTGTATTCGGGAAAATCAAGCGGGTCGGTTGGCACCAGGTTAGGAGCGATCTCCTGGCTGAACCTGCCGTTATCTAGAAGGTATTCAACGAACTTCCTGGCGGGAATCCGCATGTGAGCGCCGCACTTCGGGCAGACCCACCAGTTCCTGTCCAGCTGGGCCCTGTAGTGAACCTCCCCGCACGAGCACTTTACCCACGCGTCTTCCGGTGCCTCGGTTTTCTTCGCCTCAAGGGGCTTTTTCTTCTTTCTCCAGAAGAGCATGGCTTAATTATAACGGATACCGGTTATCGGTTGCCAGCTAAAAACCGCGGCATATGGCGATATTGTTTCTGGTTTCCTTATAATATCCCTGTGATCCTGGCCCTTCTGGCCTACAACTTCTGGGCGGACAAGATGATCATCACTGAGACCCCGTCCGGCAGGGCAATTGAGCTTATCGGCCGCGTCAGGGTCCAGGCCACGAAGGCGGATATAACCGCAAAGATGGGGATATACTACGAGGCTTCAAAGCTCTCCGTTCTCTACGGGAACGCGCTGGTCAAGGGCCCGGACTACACCATATCCTCGGAAACCCTTCGCTACATCCCTCGCCCGGAGTATCTATACCTTTCGGGCAAGGCCTTCCTGGAGGACAGATACAGGACAATAGCCTCAAAGACCATTGAAGTAATAGGGGATTCATCCGTTGCCCGCGGCGCGGTTGAGATATATGTGAAGGACAAAGATGTCAGGATATACGGGGATACGGGTTACTATGACCTGAAGGAAAAGAAGGGCCATCTGGTCGGTAGCCCCAAGGCAGTTATCATGCGCCGGGACACCATGGTGATAAAGGGGAATGTCTTTTACATGATAAAGGACACCATCTGGGCGGCTGGGAATGTCTCTGTTCAGAGCAAAATGACAATGGCCTGGGGGGACACACTCTCGGCCTTTGAACAGGACACAACCGGCTCCGAGTCGGATTCCACGAGGCCAAAGACGGAGATAGCTACCCTTACCGGCGCATGCCGTGTCCAGTGGGAGACCGGGTGGGCAACCTCGGATACGGTGAGGATGACCTCGGTTGACGGCAAGGTTCGCCAGATGGATTTCGTATCAAACGCGGTGGTCCACAGGGAGGAGACCGGGACCCTTATTCAGGTTGCCGGCGCGAGGGTCATAGCGATCTTTGATGACGCGGGTGAGGTGTCCGATGTCTACGCTGAAAACCTGACCTCGGGATTTTACCGGGAAAAAAGGAAAGAGTAATGGAAAGGCTAAGGGCAGAGGGATTGGTCAAGATATACGGGAAGCGCAGGGTCGTTGACGGCGTTGATGTTGAGGTGAAAAGGGGAGAAATAGTCGGACTGCTCGGCCCGAACGGCGCGGGAAAGACAACGACCTTCTACATGATAATGGGGGTGATAAAACCGAACCAGGGCAGGGTGTTCATAGAGGATTCCGAAAACGGATTATCCACCGAGATAACGAAAATGCCGATGTTCAAGCGCGCCCGGCTCGGCATAAGCTACTTACCGCAGGAGGCCTCGGTCTTCAGGCGCCTCACGGTCTGGCAGAATGTCTACGCTGTTCTGGAGATGAGGGGCTTCAAAAAATCAGAAGCAAGGGCCCGGGCCGCGGAGGTGCTTGAGATAATGGGGGTCTCTCACCTGGCGAAACAGACCGGCGGTCAGCTCTCAGGCGGGGAACGCAGGAGGGTTGAGATAGCCCGCGCCCTCGCCATAAAACCAAAGTTTTTACTCCTGGACGAGCCTTTCATGGGAATAGATCCAAAAACAAGGGAGGAGGTCCAGGATATAGTCAAGAGTCTCAAAGCGCTTGACATAGGAATAGTCATAACGGATCACAATGTCCGGGAAACACTTGAGGTCACTGACAGGTCATACATCATCTACGAGGGAAAGATACTCCTCGCCGGAACCTCCGAGGTTCTGGTCAATGACCCGGAGGCCCGGAAGGTCTATCTGGGCGAGCGGTTCAGGATGTAGATTAGTTCCTGACTGAGCCCTTCTTTTTCGGTTTTCTCTCCAGGAGCAGACAGCCATCCTCAACCCTCACGAGAACCGCATCCCCATCCGTCAGCTCCTCGCGGAGGATCATCTCCGACAGCTTGTTCTCTATCTCCCTCTGGATGAGCCTCCGGAGCGGCCTCGCACCCTGCGATGGTTCGTAGCCCCTCCCCGCGAGCCAATCCCTTGCCTCGTCAGAGAGCTCAACCGAGAGGCCTTGTTCGGAGAGCCTTTTGTTAAGGTTCTTTATCATAAGGTCAACGATTGACCTTATCTCCTCAAGCTTTAGTGGTCTGAAGACAACTATCTCGTCTATCCTGTTGAGGAACTCTGGCCTGAACGCCTTCTTGACCTCCTCAAGGACCCTTGCCTCAGCCTCGGAAAACGCTTCTTCGGTGCCGCGTTTAAGTGCCTCCTGCAGGTAGAACGAGCCTATGTTTGATGTCATTATTATCACCGCGTTCCTGAAGGAGACCGTTCTACCGTGCGAGTCGGTTAGCCTACCATCATCAAGAACTTGCAGGAAAAGGTCAAAAACCCTCGGGTGGGCCTTCTCCACTTCGTCCAGGAGGATCACGGTGTAGGGCCTGCGCCTGACCGCCTCGGTAAGCTTACCGCCCTCCTCGTAGCCAACATAACCCGGAGGTGAGCCAATGAGCTTTGAAACAGAGTGCTCTTCCTTGAATTCGCTCATATCAAGGCGAACCATCGCGTCCTCGTCTCCGAAGAGAAACTCAGCCAGCGCGCGCGAAAGCTCGGTCTTGCCCACTCCCGTGGGACCGAGGAACAGGAAACTGCCCAAAGGCCTTTTCGGATCCGAAACCCCTGCCCTTGAGCGCCTTATAGCCTCGGAAACCTTCCTCACGGCCTCATCCTGCGCTATGATCCTTCCATGGAGAACCTTTTCTATCTCAAGGAGCCTTTGCTTCTCCTCCGTTACCAGCTTTGACATGGGGATGCCCGTCCAGCCGGACACGACCTCAGCTATATCCTCGGGCCCGACAACGAGCTCGCCGGAGTCTTCGGAACCCTCCATCTCAGCTATGCGCCTTCGCAGTTCCTCCTCGCGGGCCGCATCCTCCGCGTCCTCAGCCTCGCTGAGTTGTTTCCTTAGATCCTCCAACTCGCCCTTCTTGCTTTTTGACTGAGCCCTTATCCTGACCCTTGAGCCAGCCTGGTCAAGCGCGTCTATGGCCTTGTCCGGTTGGTGCCTCGCCTGGACATAGCGCTCTGTAAGACGGACAGCGGCCTCAAGCGCTTCATCCGTGAACTTAACCCCGTGGTGACTCTCGTATCTCGGCCTAAGGCCCTTGAGTATCTTAAGGGTTGTTTCCGGGTCAGGCTCGGAAACCCAGACCATCTGGAACCGCCGTTCCAGCGCGCTGTCCTTCTCTATATATTGCCTGTATTCGTCAGGAGTCGTGGCGCCTATGACCTGGAAGTCTCCCCTCGCAAGGGCTGGCTTGAGCAGGTTAGCCGCATCCATTGAACCCTCGGCCCTCCCAGCACCAACGAGGTTGTGTATCTCATCTATGAACAGTATCACATTACCGGATGATTTTGCCTCGTCAAGAACGCCCTTTATCCTCTCTTCAAAATCACCCCTGTATCTCGTTCCAGCAACAAGCGCCCCCATGTCCAGTGATAGAAGTTTTTTGTCTTTAAGCGCGGGTGGAACCGAGCCCTCCGCGATCCTCTGGGCCAGGCCCTCTGCTATAGCAGTTTTGCCAACACCTGCTTCACCGACAAGAACCGGATTGTTCTTCTGGCGCCTGGTGAGAACCTCCATGACCTGGGTTATCTCGGAATCCCGGCCTATGACCGGGTCAAGCTTGCCCTCTCTGGCGAGGACGGTGAGGTCCCTCGTGAACCGCTCAAGGTTTGACTTTTCCTCTTCGGCCATTTCTGCCCTGAGCTTCTCAGGGCTTTTTTCCTCCCCATACGCCCCCTTGACGAGCCGGGAGAGTATATCGCCTCCGACTGTGCCGGAAACAGCCATGAGGGCTGAGGCCAGATCGTTGACCTTTATGTTCTCAGCCGCTTGGTCAGCCGCGGCTTCCATCACCCTGATCGTCATCCGAGACAGCTTTACATCGCCGGTATCCCTACCGAGCAATTCTTTCCTGACCCTCGCTATTACCCGTCTCGGGTCTATTCCGTGCCGAGATAGCTCCGAAAGGGAGTCAGAGAGTTTCTCGTGGGCATCAGCCAGCTCAGCGAGAACCGCATCAGACTCATCCGCGCTAACCCCGCTCGTGGCACCAGCTTCCCTTATTCTGTTGATAAGGGCCCTGGGAACCCTAACGACTTCCTCTCTGAGAGCCCATCCCCTGCCAACTGACTCGCCAAAGAACTCCTCAAACAAAGAGAAGACATCAGTTGTGCTCCTCCTAGAGGGAGCCCACCTCTGGAGCCTCACGGTGGTGTAGTCATTGGAGCTCCGGCCCATTAACCTGGCCTCAAGCTCTTTTTCCGTAACATCCAGAAGCAAGGACACGGCCTTTTCGGCGAACTGGCTAGGGTAGCGAGATCTCAGCCCATCCATCATGCTTTTGAGAGCATTTTCGTAGGAACGGGCTATTCCGTCCAACTGATTGCTGATGTTCTCAACGGAGGCTTTTACCTGTTCCCTCGCGGCCGCCGGGGGGATCCCTTTCCTCTCAAGCCACTTCAGGAAAGGGTTGTTCTCGTTGTATGAGAATAAAGCAGTAAGCAGGTGATCCGTGTCAGCGTAGCCGTCGCCGGATCTGTTGGCTTCGGCTTTCGCCAGATCGAGAATCGCCTGCACTTTTTGAGAAAGCGTTTTTCCTTTTATGCTTCTATACATGGTTTTCTCCCTTTTCCCCTGGTTGTGGGATTGCCTATCAGAAAGGTATAATATATAAGCCTTTTTGCCTGGACTGTCAAGGGCCAGGATCACCCACGTTCGCTGGCCAAAGAGGTAATTAGGCTCTATATTGATCCGTAGAAATCACCCGTAAAACAAAAGGGCCGGGCGAAATGTCCGGCCCTGGTTTTCGTTTGTGAGCGAGCTATTTCAGGGCAAAACTGCCCCTTGTTGATCCAAAGTCCTCCGTGGTGAAGGTGAAGAAATAGACGCCCTTGTTCAGATCCGGCAGTTCAAGAACGCCCTTACCAGAGAGGGTGTTTTCTGTTCCGCAGGCCATCCTCCCGGTCGCGTCATACACGGTTATCCTCACATTCGTCTTCCCCGGCATTGAGTATGCTATGCCCTTGCCCACGAAGGCCGCGAAGAGGCCCTTGCCTCCGGCCGTTTCCTCTGTGCCAAGAGCGGGATCGGGCCAGGAGTGCCATGGATCTCCACCGCCCTGCGCGCCTGAGGTCCTTCTCCACATGATGTGGGGTTGCCAGGTGTAGGAACCGAACGAGTATGGGGTTGCCGCGACATCAGTGTGTCTTGTGGTTGCGCCCGATGGGACGGTTATGGCGTCAGAGTTGAAGACATCATACTCGCAGGGTGTGTAGTAATACCAGTTGGCCATGTCAGCGGTGGTTGCCCACGCGAAGTAGGGCCTGCCGTTCAGGCCGGATGTCTGCCTGTAGGTGGACATGAGAACGGCGTTGTTCTGCGCGATCATGTCCATGGCGAGGGACCTGACATCCGTAGCGGTGTTGTCCCAGGTGTAGATATAGTAGGATGAGCCGTCGTAGTAGTAGAAATAGGCATCAAAGTTGTTGGCCGCGGTCATCTGGTCAAACGGCGCTACCCACCTGGTTCCGTAGGCCCCCATGGAGAAGAGTCCCCTGAAGGTGGCGCCGCCCTGGTCAAAGTAGTAGCCGTTTTCAGATGAGCTGTTGGCCTCAATCCAGTAAAAGTCATAGTCCCCCTCGTTCGCTCCACTGCCATCTCCGTTGTTCGCGTCGTCCATCTCAATCCAGCCTATCAGCGCGCCGGATGAGCCGTGTCTCGGGGTCGCGGATATAGCGTTGGTTATGTCGGATCCCATGTCAAAACTGCCTATGTATGTCCAGGTCCCGCCCCGGTCCGCGCTCCTGAAGTAATCAACATACAGGTCACCCCATATATCGCCCTCCCAGTCCATCCCGCACATATACAGATATGATGAGCCTGAGCCATCGGGCGCGGCCGCGCAACCGAAGTATTTCCCGCCCCAGCCCTCAGGGTCGCAGTTGTAGGATGCCAGGTTGGTTATGTTGCCGCCGCCGGTGTGCTGGAAACGGGTGACCCAGAGGGTCCCATCAACATAATATGAGCCACCTCCAGCCTGCTGTGCCAGGATGTTGGAGATATAGACCCAGTTGTTGACCCTGTCAACGGAAAGGTATCCGAATATAGGGTCATAGTTATCCGGGCTTCCATATATTCCGACGCGGTAAAGCCATGTCAGGCCGTTGTCCGTTGAGCAGAAGACGAAAAGCGTATCCATGGTGTAGCTCGCGGTCTCCCCGTTGTATATTGCCCAGAGGGTTCCCAGGCCGTCTTCTCTAATACAGGGCCAGTAATCAGAACCGTCATCCGTGTAGGGGTATGTTGTGTTCCAGACCTCGTTCCACCGCCATCCAACCCCCGCGAATGGTATGTATTCGCCGGCATCGTTTCCACCCTTGAGCTCAGCCACAACCCTGGCATCTGCGTATGAGGCGGTCCTCTCCACCATTACCGCGTCCGAGAACACGGACAGGCCAAAGGGTGAAGCCACGCCAACCAGGTTATTTTTCACCCGTTCGGTTACCCTTACCATCCTGGCCTCGGTTGCATCTGCCGGTTCCGCCGACAGATGTATCATTGCCGAGAGCAACATCAGCGCTATTTCCATAATACACCTCCTCTACATGGTTTTCTTTGCCAAGCTAAACATCATACAACAATAAATTGTAGCCGTTCAATTCCGTTTTGTCAAGGCCTTTTTGACACGGAGTTGGCAAAAGGCTTTCCGGCCCAGATAGGAGGAATTACTGACACGCCTTGTTTTATAATATTCCCCGTGGATGTAAAGCTATACCGGGACAGGGTTAAAACCCCCAGGGGCCTGCTCAGAGCCATGGAGATGTTCCTCATGGAAGTAGTGCGACGCGAGGGAATTAACATCTCAGGCAAAAGGCGAAAAAAACAAACGCTTTCGGTTATAATAACCGGGGATGAGCGCATGGCCTGGTTGAACGAGACCTTCACTGGCAGGAAAGGCCCCACGGATGTCCTCGCGTTTCCGGATGACAAACAACCCGAAATATACCTTTCCTGGGACGAGGCCGTGAGGCGAGGGGAACCCTGCTCTGAATCCGTCCGGCTCGCGCTCCACGGACTACTGCACCTTTTGGGCCACGATCACCATAACAGGAAACAAAGGGCCGAGATGATCGCCGCGGAGGAGGCGTATCTCTCATGCTGGATATTTTTAGGGTCGCCCCGGTAATACTCCTGTGCCTGGCCCTGTCGTTCGTGTTCTCTGGATCGGAGGTGGCCCTGTTTTCACCCTGGAAGGAGAAAGAACCCGTCCTGTCTGGCCATCTCAGGAAAAGACCCTACGCGCTCATGTCCGCCATCCTCCTGGGCAACACACTGGTCAATTCGCTGGGGGCCGCGCTTCTCGTGTCTTACCTCCACGGCGTGCTTGGGTTACCTGAGTGGGTTGTATCAACCGTGGAGGTTGTCATCTTCACTGGAATCCTGCTCTTGTTCAGCGAGATAACCCCAAAAGTCATGGCAATGAAGAACCCGCGGCGCTTCGCCTCCTGGAGCTCCTGGGTCGTGGGGCCTTTCTTCTGGCTCTTTTATCCACTTTTATTTCTGCTTGAACACACCTTTGGCAGGATCAGGGGCACTACTGAATCCACAACCCTCCTTGAGGTCAGGAGGCTCTCCAGGTTCATTGACCCATCTGCCCTGGACTGGCACGCTTTTGAGGACGCAGTGGGGCTTTTCGTCGGATCAGTCAGGGGGGCCATGACTCCCCGGAACAGGATAATCTGGGCAAGGCTTGATATGAGGGTCTCTGACCTGCGCGAGCTGGTCAGGAGGACAGGCCACAGCAGGTTCCCGGTGATGGGTAAGGGTCCGGATGATGTAAAAGGCTACATTTACTGCGGAGACCTCTTGGGCCTGCCGGATTCCTCGCCAATAAGGCCCTATATGAGAAGGCCTCTTTTCATACTTGATACCACAAAGCTCATCCGTGGCTTTGAGATCATGGCAAAAGAGGGGGAGGCATTCGCGGTAATCGTGGATGAGTTTGGTGGGACGGTCGGGCTTTTGACCGCGCGCGACCTCGCTGGCCACTTATTAGGAGGGTTTGGGTTCACGGTAAAGAGAGTTGGTAAGGGACGATTCATAGTCGGTGGCAAAGTGGATATCGGGGTTATAGAGAGACTAACTGAAAAAGAGCTCGGCCCCCCCGAGGAGGACATTAACGGGTTCTTCCTCAGACACACCGGGCGCGTTCCCCAGGAGGGCGACGCGGTTAAGGTCGGTAATGTCCGGATAACTGTCCTGGAAAAATCCGGAGAGGAAATAAAATCGGTCAAGGTGGAGGTGATCAGGTGATTCCCCTGATGCTTTTCATCATGTTTATCGGGCTATGCGCCATATTCTCTGGCCTTGAGATGGCATACATATCAAGGGACAGGGTCTCCCATATGGCCAGGCTCAGGGGCAGGGTGGGGTTCTTCTACGGCACCATGCCCAGGGAGGTCATGGCCACGGTTCTCCTCTGCAACAACCTGGTAATGATCGGAGCAACGGTAGCGGCGACCCACTTGTTCCTCGGTTTTGTCAGCAAGGCCGGATCTGCCACCCTGGCAACGCTCATCAGCACTCTTTCCATACTTCTTTTCGGGGAAATAATACCCAAAGCAATTGCCCGGTCACACCCTGAGAGATTCATGCGGTTGTTTGGCCCGGCGATCTGGTGGGCCTGGAGGATTGGCAGGCCCTTGGTAGCCGGGATTCTCAGGCTCGTCAGGGTTGAGCTTGAGGTTTCCCCGAAAGCCGAGGTGAAAGAGCTTGTGGAGAGGATGCTCCGGGAGGGGAGGATAACCGAAAAAGAAGCGAAGATAGCGATCAGGGGTCTTTCGCTCTCGGAGATGAGCCTTTCTGAGGCTTGCGAAAGAAACTTTCAACTTTTAGGGCACGAGGATGAGGCCAGGGCAGTGCTACTGACACAGCCATCCTTTACCCCTGTCGTGAGCTTGGGTAAAGATTTCCTCGTGTTGGATGCCAAGGCCGTTTTCGCGGGAAGGCGCGAGACCCTCCTGAGGCTCCAAAAAATGCCCGAATCCGCTAGAGTTACCGCGGCACTTGATTATATCAGAAAGGGAGAGGCGGTCGCGGTGGTTAACGCAGAGGGAGAACTCGTTGGAGTGCTTACGCCTCAGAGCCTGCTGAAAAGGGTGATTTCGTAGGGCGATTGCTCACAAATGCGCTGGTCCCATTTTCACTATCCTGAGCTCCATGGGCTCATCTGTTGATACCACGGCGTATTTCTCTCCCCAGACGATCATAAGGTTCTCTGTCCAGCCAGCGATGCACTCCATGTATGACCTGGTTAATTTTACCGGGCAAAACACTTTCAGGATGAAGTCATCACCATCCTCAATCAATCTAACCTGACCCTCATTATGGTAGAAGAGCCAGAACCAGTTCAGTGTGCCTGCCAGGCTAGTTTCCGGGGTCCTGATAAAATCCCCTGGCGAAAGCCTGTGGTGGAGCCTGCTTATCTCGGCCCCCATTTCCCTGGCAGGGTTGGTGTCGCCGTTTCCTAATTCCTTGATCGCGACCTCAAGTATCTGGATGGACAGCTCGGAAGGATACCAGCGATATGGGTCAAGTGAGCCGATGAAGAACCTTGGTTCGTCAACCAGTCCATCGAGCAAGTGAAGCAGGGCCTCTTGACCAAATCTCTCAGTTATAAAAGAAGCAAGTCCAATAAACACGAGTCCCTTTGTTTTCACCGTTCTTTCTCCTCTTTTTTCAGAGGATTGTTTTTCGCTATCCTCATGATCGGATCCTCGTTTATTGAGATTATAAAGCAAAAGTAATTTGAATATCAAGCTCTCGGTCGCAAAGTCCGGATTTACGACGGATTAATAGGAGAGACCCATCTCTTTCGGGTAGCGCCAATAAGGCCGTGAAGGACTGTTCAGGTCTCTATCTCATCGTCAAGATAGGTTAGAACCTCCCTGGACTCAGAATCTGGTATGAGGACATATTTGCCTCGCGCCCTTGCGAAGATCATCGCGCCCTTTTCGTCCATAAGTTTCCCGCTCGCGGTGTAATATGCCCTCTCGGCCTGGCCGAACTCGGCCTCAACCACGAGCTTCATTCCGGGCGCCACGGGCTTCAGGAACCTCACCTGTATCTCCCAGGTGTAGAACATCCTGCCGCCAGTCGCTACATATACCGCCCACCCCATTGCCTCGTCTAAGGCGGCCGTTATTATTCCGCCGTGGACGCGGTTCTTGTAGCCAACATGGTGCTCCGCGGGAGCAAACTCGTAATAGACCTTCTTGCCGTCGGTCCTGAATGTTCCCCTGAGCCCACACGAGTTATCCCTGCCGCAGACGAAACAGGCCCTGTATCTCGGAAGGGGTGTAAGATCAGGCAGAGTAGAACTCCTTTATGGCTGAGATCACCTCTTGAACCTCCTCATCCCTGAGCTCAGGGAATATGGGAAGGGAAAGAACCCTTTTAGCCATGTTCTCGGACACGGGAAAATCTCCAGGCCTGTAGCCCAGATATGAGAACGCGGGCTGAAGGTGAAGGGGCAGAGGATAATGTATAGCGTTGCCTATTCCGCGCTCGTGCAGGAATGCCGCGAGTTCATCCCTTCTTTCGGCGATTATCGTGTATTGGTGATATGTGTGCTCGCAATTCGGTTCAACAAAAGGCGTCTCAACGAGTCCTGCCAGCCCAGCATCGTATCTCCTGGCTATCTCCCTTCGTCTCGCGTTCCAAGCGTCCAGGTGTGGGAGCCTTAGCCTTAGAACAGCCGCTTGCATTTCGTCAAGCCGCGAGTTGTAGCCCAGCTCCGAGTGCTCGTATTTTCTGGCGGAGCCGTGAACCCTCAGGAATCTGAGCCTTTCTGCCATTTTGTCGTCGTTTGTGGTGATCATGCCGCCATCACCCATGGCTGAGAGGTTCTTAGTCGGATAAAACGAGAATATGGCCGATGTTCCGATGGAACCAGCCCTCTTTCCGTTCCTGGACGAACCAGCGGCCTGCGCGGCGTCCTCAAGCATAAAGAGGCCGTGTGCCTCGCATATCCTTCCCAGGGCATCCGTGTCAGCGACCTGGCCGTAAAGGTGAACCGGCAGGATCCCCTTTGTCCTTGGGGTTATGGCCCTTTCAACAAGGCCGGGGTCCATGTTAAAAGTCTTTGGGTCTATGTCAACGAAGACCGGCTTCGCCCCGAGCTCCGCTATGGCCTCCGCGGTTGCCACAAAGGTAAATGGGACAGTGATCACCTCGTCGCCGGGCCCAACACCGAGGGCCTTCAAGGCCATCCTAAGCGCGTCGGTCCCGTTGCCGACGCCGACAGCGTGTTTTGCTCCCACATAACGGGCGAAGTCGTCCTCAAAGGCTTTGAGCTCCGGGCCCAGGACATAGTTCCCGGATGCGGCCACGCGCACGAGCGCGGCGTTTATCTCTTTCTCCAGCAGGGCGTATTGCCTCTTGAGATCCAGGAGGGGTATCATAAGGAAGAAATTTTAAGCCAGAAGCGCTTTTTTGTGCCAGCACGAGATCGCCCCAAAATCGGATATGCGCTTCTCAGAAAAGCTTGAAAGACCAATCCACAACGATGTCGTCAAACCAGGACGCGAGCCTCGGGACTATTCCTTCTTCCACTCCACCCTGTAAACCGAGAGCGATGGGTCAAACCAGTTGGTCAAATAAATGTATTGGCCGTCCCTTGTTATGTCTATGCCTGAAGGGCTTTTGCCAGCGGGGACGCGCATCGTCACCTTGCCCCCCAGAAGATCAAACACATCCATCCTGTCCGCGCCGTAGTTGGCTATAAAAGCGTAGTGGCCGAAAAGGACAAGGGTCTTTGGATGTCCGCCTATGGCATATTCCTTCACCAGGGTATCCCCCGTCATAACCCAGAGCTTCCCGGTGCCATAGAGCGTGAGGTAGGCCGTGTCTCCCCTCGCGACCGCGTGCCTGGGGAGCCGGGGGGCCTTGATAACCTTGATGAGCTCCAGGGAACCCGCGTCAATTATGGATATGGCCGAGCCATCAAAATCGCAAACATAGACCCTCCCGTCCATGGTCAGGGCTATTCCCCTGGGCGCGGCGGAGTTAACCGGGATGCGCTTTATCTCCTTCAGGGAATCCAGATCAACAACCGAGACAGCGTTTGACCCCCAGTTGGAGACCCAGAGCCGTTTCCCATCCGGCGAGACCTCCAGTATCTTGGGCAGGGAACCAACTGCTATATCCTTTATGAATGTGTCGGCCTGCCAGTCAAAGACCCTGACCCTCCCGTGAGAGAAATCCGATATGTAGGCCCATGGCCTTGTGGAATCAAAGGCTATCTCCACGGGCAGGGAGAGGTCCTTTCTTTTCGGATCAAAGTTCTTCTGCCTGTAAATCCACCTTTTCTCGCCTATTGCTATCTTGCCTATTGTGCCGTCCCCGAAATTCGTGGTAAAGGCGAACCTGCCGTCCGGAGTTATCTTCACGGCCTTCGGGAGCGAACCGGATGTTATCCTGACTATCTCGTATATCGTGTCAATGACCCAGGCTGAGGGATCGGGTTCATTTACCTTGACCGGCTCCTGGGGCTTGGGCTGAAAGCTGTCCTGTGCCCTGGCCTTGCACGAGAGCGAAAGAAAGAGAACCGGAACAAGAGCCTTGTTCATGGGCAAAGGATAAAGCTTCGGCATGTCCCGCGGCCTTGAAGGTCTATATAGCCAGGAATTAAAATTAAAAGGTGATCCTTCTGGTTCTCCTGAATTTTTCCGATGGCCTGCCCTGTAACCCCTGTCCTGGCAAGCCAGCGCACGCGATCCTACCCGCGGGTTTCGGCGAGATAACCGATTCGTTTGAGCTCTCAGCCCTGGACAGCTCCTACACCCTCGCGGGAATAACCTACTGCGAAAGGGACAGCCTCTTCTACATCATGGACCTCTTCGGCAGGAAGGTGTGGAGCTTTGACCCCGAGGATCCGGCGAACACCCTGACCAGCAGGAATTTTGCCCTGCATGAGGTCTTCAACGATGGCTTTCCGGACTGGCATTGGGGTATAGCTTGGGCTGATTCCTCCTTTTTCATTACCAGTGCCTCGGCGGCGGTTGATTCCGCCGCGCTGTCTGAATACTCCTACTCCGGCACATACAAGAGGACATGGCGTCTGGATTCACTGGCAAAGGGCTGGTTCTCTGGCTTGGACTACGACTACAACAACGGGTTTCTGTGGCTTGTGAATGTGAGGGTCTATGGCCTCGGCACGAACAGGGCATACGCTGTCAGCACGGACTCGCCACCCGTGGCCGTGGATTCGGCCTTTCAGTGGAGCTCCTCCCAGAGGGGAATCGCTTATTTCGGCTACGGCCACGATTCGCTCCCCCTTGATACTATTACCTGGCTCCTTGTTGGGGGCTGGAACGACGACATGCTATACAAGCTGGATGGCGACGAGCCGGAGCACCCAGGCATAGAATCCGCGCCACTACAGGAGATGGCGGACATTGACCTCTGGGAGGACACCCTCGCGACGGACTCGGTTTTCGCTTTCGTGACGGTCAACGGCCCAAAAAACATGATATACAGGGTTTTCATGGGCGCGAGCTGGGACCAGTGGTTCAACCCTCCAGCCGTGGATGAGCGCCCGAACCCAAAACCTGGCAAGCTGATGGTGCGTCCCAACCCATCCAGCGGCCTTTTGGTGGCCTCCGGTCTCGGGCCCGGCCAGCACAGTCTGAGGATATACAGCGCGGCCGGCTCCATGGTCATGGAACGAAAGTTTTCCGGGAATGCGGTTGAGCTTGAGATCTCAAGGAAGGGGGTTTATCTGGTGGAGGTGGAGGGCAGGACGGCCCTGGTTGTCATTCAATAGAGCGCGGAAGCCAGACAAGGAAGAACATGGCAGACAGGAGGCCGGCCCAGATGCCTCCAGGGACGATGTAAAAGGCGGGTTTCCAGTGAAGGAAGTGATAGATGAAAAGCCCCAGGGGCAGGAGACAGGTTCCGACCGCGAGCCAGGAGGCTATTTCCCTGGGAACCCTCGGCATAGCGGTTCTTTCAGCAAGGAAACCAAACAGGATGTTGTAAAGCCCTGTTTCAAAAACGAAACAGCATGGGAAAGGGGAGTTCCAGGACACGCTCCCGGGAGCCACGATCCAGAAGGACGAGAGGAACATGAACCCAAGAAACAGGAGAAAGATTCCAACAATGAGGTTTCTTCGCAAGGGCTGATATTATGAACATCCCGCAAGTGCTCGCGCAAGCCCATGTTTTTTTCATAACCGCGGCACCACTCGCGAGCTACATGACTCGCAGGCCGCACCACATTTTCAGGAGACTGACCGGAATAACGCGCGTCACCAACATCTCATCCTCAAGGAACCACAGGGGCAACGGTGTCTTCACACGCCTTCCGGGCGATAGTTTTCCGCCAATTCGTGCCCTGAACCGGACCCTCTACCGGCGCCACCTACGAAGACTGGCCAGATCGCTGGAGTCTCCTCCGGTGATTTGGTTATGGGGGCCGCCTCAGGAATGGCTCTGGAAGGATATTCCCAGGAGGGCGCTCATATACGAGCTCTCGGACTACATACCCGGTTTCTACGAAAAAGAGGACATCTTGCCTGAAATGCAGAGAGTCATGGCAATGGCGGATGTAGTGTTCGCGGTCTCAAGGCCCCTGGAGCGCTGGGCAAGGACATTCAACCATAACGCATTCCTGGTTCAGAACGGGGTTGACCCCGAGCCCTTCCAGCCAGCGGCCCGGTCTGAAAAGACCTCGGTGGCCTACTGGGGGGCCATAGCCCCCTGGGTCAGGATTGATCTGCTTGAGGCAGTGGCATCTGCCTTGCCTGAGGTTGAACTGCGCGTTGCGGGTAGGGTTCACAGGGAATCAAAAAATGCCCCGGAAAAACTGATGAGGATGGCCAATGTCCGGTATTTCGGCGAGCTAACATACGAGGCTTTGCCGGAGTTCTTGGCTCCGGTGGGAGTTGGTCTTGTCCCCTTTAACACAGACAGGCTCGGCAACTCAACCAGCCCCCTGAAGATATACGAGGCGTTCGCGGCCGGCGCGGGTGTGGTCTCAACTGACATAGACGAGGCCATCCTCCACCGTGAAAAAGGGGTTCTTGAGGTGGCGAGCGATCCGGATGATTTCGTGGAGGCCGTCAGAAGGATGATGACGGAAAGAAACCAAGCCAGGCTCCTTGAGAAGGCCGCGGAAAACTCCTGGGACGCGAGGTTCAACGCCATGATGTCCATTCTTGGGAGACTACCTTGAGAAAGCTCCTCGTTTTATCCTATTACTTCCCGCCATGCGCTCGTTCGGGCGTCCAGAGGGCACTGCGGCTGGCTAAGTATCTGCCAAAACACGGCTGGGAGCCGGTCTTCATAGCGCCGGACAAGGCCTATTGCCGCGGGAGAGAAGACGCGGCCCTGTTGAAGGAGGTGGAGGCCGCGAGGGTCTACCGGGTTCATGACCCCATGCCCTTGAAAGAGGCTGTTAGCTTCATCGGGAGAGCGGCCCGACGCATCTGGAACGCGCTGTCCAGCCCTGACGCGCACAAGGCATGGGCAGAGGTGGCCGCCAGCCTCGGAATTCGGCTGGCCAAAGAGGAATCATTCTCTGGCGTTTTCGCCACGGGTTATCCTTTCTCATCCTTTGTTGCCGCGGAAAAAATCGCAAGGGCAGTGGGAATCCCCCTTTTCCTGGATTACCGTGATCCCTGGACGGGAAACCCGGCTTTCAGACAGAACCCGAAGATTGAAGCGAGGCTGGTTGCCTCAGCCACTGGCATATTCTGCGCGACCCAGGCCCAGCTTGAACACATATCCGGGATTTTCGGACACAGGGATAAGTTCAGGGTCTTTCCATACTCATACGAGCCGAGGCCGTGGATTCCACCACCCGAAGACCTGGTAATTGGCTTTGGCGGCACCCATTACGGCAATTTAACCCCTTTCAGAACATTCATCCTTGGCCTCAGGGATACCGATTGGAGATTCGTCTCCCACGGCGCGCTGGGCGCAGAGCTCGTTGCGCTGGCCGAGAAGCTCGGCATGTCCAGCAGGGTGAGGTTCTCCGGCTTCCTCCCGAAAGAGGAGTATTTCCGGTTCCTCCAATCGTGCCGGGCGATTCTCGTCGCGGACGGTTTCCCGGATGAAATGGAGAGGGTCCTGGTTCCCGGCAAGTTCCTGGACGCGCTAGCTGTGGGTAGGCCGGTGCTGTATGTGGGCCTTGAAGGCCTAGTCTGGAAAATAATTGAAGACGGTCGCGCTGGTTTCGCTGTTCGGTGGGACGACCCCGATGGAGTCAGATCAGCCCTTGATAGATTGGCCGAAACTGAACCTGCCCCGGTCTCGGTTCCCCAACTTG